>Ga0116227_10001425_pt1 | contig 53153 bp, 45 predicted proteins | sample S1TSphgellanicum_FD_89693 | JGI IMG/M metagenome (GOLD analysis project Ga0116227, IMG submission 89693) | Host-associated microbial communities from peat moss isolated from Minnesota, USA - S1T2_Fb - Sphagnum magellanicum MG | ecosystem: Host-associated > Plants > Peat moss > Unclassified... | reverse complement strand
GGCAAAGATGTGGGTCGGCTCGCCAAAGGGATCGGCACCATTGCCTACAAACGAGTGCCAGTAGGCCGTGGCAAAGCGCAAATGGTCTTTCATGGTTTTTCCGGCCACTACTTTGTTTTCATCATACCATTTAAAGGCTAAGGGATTAGTGGATTGTGTTCCCTCATACTTCACCTGTCCTATCCCCTTGAAAAATTCTTTTTCTCCTGTTATTATGCTTCCCATTTCAATTGTTATTTTTTTATTTTTTCAGATTTATTTTTTCGTTGACCTTAAATATCCATGCTAACTATTCAACAATCGATTGTCTGTTAAATCGACATAAATGCCCTGAACAAAAATCACATAGCATAAAGCTGAAAGCCATAAAGCCCTCTTTTAATTATAATTGGCACAAGATATAAAGCGAAAGTAATTTATTTTTTTGATTCGACAATCGATTGCAGATATTTTTTTATTTCTTCTGCATAAAAATTATCCAACTACTTAATTATTGGTTTTTCTTCACATACTCAGCAACATCAACCATCGGCGCTACCCAAATCTTGCTTTCATTTTGCTTAATGAAATGCAGCAGTTGGCTGTGTGCCTTTAGATCGACATTAATATTATGACCGCCCCCTACGCCATGAAAAAGGAACACTAAAAGCGTGTGTGTTTGCATGGCTTTTTTAACCAGGTCGATCATATAATCTGCCGATTGCCCGTTGATCCCATAACAATCAATATTAGTCAGGTCGACTTGTTTGGCTGTTTGCAGGCCCGGACTAACGCCACGCGCGCCTGCGAAATCATTTTTAAGCTGGTTATAGAAATATACGTCGCCAATTTTCAGATCGCCGCAGGGATAGGCAAATGTCCTGATGTCTTTGCCATCAATGGCTTTTAGCAGGGTGTTATTGGTCCTGATCTCGTTTACAGCACGATAAACAGTGTATTTGCTCAGGTCGCTTTCGGGCGTAACAAAACTGCGGCCGGGCAGGCTGCCATCGCAGGGGTGGTATAGCGAGTGGTTACCTAATTCATTGCCCTCTTTGGCGGCTTTGCGCCACTCGTTAATCCTTTTGTTAACTACAGGTGATGCCCCGATGAGATAGAATGTGGCCCTGAGTTTCAGTGAATCCAGTACCGGCAGCACATTATCCAGGTCGACATCTATCGCATCGTCATAAGTAAGCACCACGGCGCATTGTTTATGGTTCCATAAGGTCGAATCCTGTGCACTAACTATCCGGGCCGATAGCATTAACAGAAAAAACAGAGCGATCTTGATCTTCATTTTTATGATTATTTATTGGGTTCCTGAGGTTCAGTAGTAAATGGCGAAGCAGGCAGTCCTTCTTTGTTGTATAGGTTTGCCCCATCCGGGTTATCCTGCCAGGCATAACGAACATACAAAGGATCAGGCACATTACTGCTCCAAACCACAACTTTATTATTTTCAATAGTCGCATGTGCCCAGTAAAATTTATGGTCGGCACCGGCTATTGCAAATTGCGAGAGTGTGGTATCATTTTTGGCAACGAGTCCATCGCCAATCTCATTGAACGACAAAATGATCTTGTCTTTTTCAACACTGGCTGATCTATATATCGGGCCGGATGCTATCACCGCCGAGTCATGATAAGCCACCTTTTCAGCACCCAAAGCCAGCCTTTCGCCTACTATTTTTTTGTTGAGGGGATGGATATCGTTCCATTCACCGGCACCAATAGTAACCGCCATAGCCGTATGAGGTACTGAAAGCGCTCCAAGCTGCTGTTCCCGCAACTCGGCCCACTGACTTTCAGTTGGCGAATATTTCACTTCCATAAAATTGGGCAGCTGCGCGTAAATAAAAGGCAGATCGGGCTGATGCCATTTGTCGCGCCAATCAGTTATTAATGCTTTTAACAGCAAATTGTACTCTTTGGGTTTATTTGCGTTTGTTTCGCCCTGGTACCAAAGCACCCCCTTTATGGCATAGTTTATTGCCGGGGCAACGATAGTATTGTATAAACCTGTTGGCTCATTTTGGGCTGAGAAAGCGTAAGGATTATACTTGCTGTTTGCCAGCGGATACACCTGCCCTACTTTATACTGCCAGTCGCCGCGCAGGTCGATTGTATCTTTTCCAACGGCTAAATAATAGGCCTTATCCGGTACAAAACCACCTTTGCCTGCGGTATTAGTTACCTGTATAGTGATTATGTTTTTGCCGGGTTTTAGTATGGTTTCACTCAGTTTATACCTGCGCGGGGGGTACTGATAAGTGGTATTGCCGCAAAGCACGCCGTTCACATAAAAATTATCGGCATCAACAATACGGCCCATGTATATTTTAGCGGGTTTGCCTATCATGTTCGCAGGTATGTTGATTTCTTTTCTGAACCATAGAATCCCGTTCAATCCGCTTACACCCTGATCGGCCCAGTAGCCGGGGAGCCAGAAATGATGCCAGTCTTTGGGTTGATAGGTGGTATCGTACCAGGTTTTGGGGCCGGTTAAACCGAGATCGGTTATTTTAACAGGCTCGCTTTGGCGGCGTTTAGCCAGCAACGCCTGCTGATTAACTTTATTTATAAACACAGTATCTTTTATAGTTTTCAGGCGTTGATTATAATCCGGGATGGTTTTGATCCCGTCCTCGCTTATCCATGCTTGTATGGGCGTGCCACCAACACTGGAGTTAATGATACCGATAGGCACATGGTATTTTTGATATAACTCCTTTGCAAAAAAATAAGATGCCGCGCCAAACTGTAGTACGTTTTCAGGGGTGCATACCAGCCATTTACCGGGCGGCAGATCAGCGTGTACTTTGCTCACATCGGATACTGTCGGAACAAAGAAATTCCTGATCTGCGGATAATTGGCCGCGGCAATTTCATCGGGGAATTTTTCTGTCAACCTATCCATCGGCAAAACCATGTTCGATTGGCCCGAGCAGAACCATACATCGCCTATCAGTATATTATTTACGGTGATATGATTGCTTGCGCTTATATCCATCGTATAGGGGCCGCCGCTTTTCATTGGCGCACTTTCCACCTGCCATTCACCATCTGGTTTTGTTATGGTGGTATATTTTTTATGATCAAAGCTGATGGTAACCTTTTCGCCCGGCTGCGCCCATCCCCATATCTTAATTTTGGCATCGCGCTGTAAAACCATACCGTCGCTTATTAATTGCGGCAGGCGTACCTGTGCACGTGCGGTTGTTAGCGCCGAAAAAAATGCAGTCAACAAAAGAGCGGTAATAATAGCGGACTTTGCTTTCATTAAAATTTTATAACTGGTGGTTTACTTATGCTGCCGAAAATAAGGCAGGCATTTTGTAAATATCAGAAAAAGCTTCAATACTGCAATCGATTGCAAAAAGTTTTTTTAAGAATCTGTACACTTGCGCCCAGATATTCAAAAGATGAGAATTTGGGCTAAAGCCGGATTTGTGATTTTTTGTCCGTCACATAAATGGGACGGCAATGGATAAAAAACATTTAACATGCCGATTTTATCATACCGTTGGCTTTAGCCAACGGATTCCCAATAAAATCTATAGGGCTTTAGCCAAAATTAACATCTGTTTAAAACTTCAAAAACCGACAGCTTTACACAATCGGAAACTATTTTTACTCACCTCTATTGCTGCAAATAGCGCAATTATTTTATCTTTATATCGTATCCTATCGCTCTTAAAACCAAACCCATGAGGCAAAAGACACCAATTGAAAAGATCACCGCCCCTATAAATAAGTTTATTCACCAGGAGCATACCAGCGGTATTGTACTTTTTTTAAGCGTTGTGGCTGCCATTGTGTGGGTTAATTCGCCGTTTCAACATTCGTATCATGCCCTTTGGGACATTCATTTTTCGTTAGGATTTGATAATTATGTACTCGACCACCCGCTGCATCATTGGATAAATGATGGCCTGATGGCTATCTTCTTTTTTGTGATCGGGCTTGAATTGAAACGGGAGTTTATGGCAGGCGAACTATCAACCCTAAAAAAAGCAGCATTGCCCATGGTTGCCGCTTTAGGCGGGATGCTGCTGCCCGCAATTGTTTACTTTTTTATAAATAAAGGCGCCGCATCCGAGCATGGCTGGGGTATCCCTATGGCAACCGATATTGCCTTTGCACTGGCGCTGCTTTCATTGGGTGGCAAACATGTGCCGCCATCGGTAAAGGTGTTTTTATCAGCATTAGCTGTCGCCGATGATTTGGGGGCGGTATTGGTAATAGCCATATTTTATAGTACGCATATCTCGCTTCCGCTTATAAGTATAGGTATTGGCTTATTGCTGATACTAGCTATCGGTAATAAGTTGGGGATCCGCAGTATAGCTTTTTACCTGATAATTGGTTTGGGGGTTTGGGTAGCATTTTTATTATCAGGCGTACATGCTACTATAGCGGGTGTGTTGGTGGCATTTACTATTCCTGCACACACACGCATCAATGAAAAAAGTTATGTAGCAAGCCTTACCAAATATTTATCAGCTTTTGAAAAAGCCGCGCCAAACAATAATAGTTTATCTACTCCTGAACAACACCACATTATTGAAAAAATAAAGGACCTGAGTACCGAAGCTGAAACCCCGCTGCAAAAGGTAGAATATGCCCTGCACCCATGGGTAGCTTTTGTGGTGATGCCGCTTTTTGCACTGGCAAATGCCGGGATCGAAATTAATAGCAACTTCTTCTCATCGCTGGTTAACCCGGTGAGTATTGGGATAGTAGCAGGCCTGATATTGGGCAAGTTTGTTGGCGTTTTACTGGCTACATGGCTGGTGGTTAAATTTGGCGCGCAACTGCCCGAAAATTCCAACTGGAAACAAATTGCAGGCGTTGCCCTGCTGGCGGGTGTGGGTTTTACCATGTCGTTATTTATATCCGGCCTGGCATTTACACATCCTGAAATGGTTGAGCAGGCAAAATACGGGATCCTGTGTGCCTCACTATTGGCGGGTATACTTGGGGTTACGGTTTTGAGGAATTCATAAGTGATATTTTTATCCTGAACAACGCAATTCAATCATTTTATTCACACTAAATTTTTCTTGATAAACTACTTGCAAATGAGCCTGCTTTGTGCGTAACTTTAATGTACCAATTGTTCTAAACCCTTTAAATTCAGGATAAGTCGCCATGAAGAAGAAACTTACAATAGTTATTCAGCCTGATAAGACTGAAACTAGCAGCTTAGAATCGCAGCCCTGCCAAAATTCAAACCAAAAAATGTACCGGGACCATAAGGTTTGTGATCATCACACCCACGGAAGAACTAACAAGTTCCCTTTCGGCAGCAGCCATGGGCCGTTATTTTTTTAAGGGTTAACCAATAAGGTTTTATTATACCAGCGTAGTATACGCGTTGGGGTTGCTCACTAGTCTCCATAATTTAGGAATTAAAAGGGCTATAATTTGGGAGGCAAGGGCATCAACACCCCTAATGCCAAAAATCCAGTTATCTTATTGTCATTGCCAAATCAATAAACATTTTATATTTATTAGTAAATAAACGTTTACTTATATTTGTTTTATTATTTGATTTTAACTTAAACAATGAGGCCAAAGAATTTAGAAAAAGAGCAAGCCATACGTACCATAGCCTTACAAATTATTGCGGAGGAGGGATTGGAAAACCTCACCATGCAAAAACTGGCCAAAGCTGCCAATATATCACCGCGTACCATCTACATAAAATATGAGAACAAAGAGGATCTTTTAATAAAACTGTTTATTGAGGAAGTGTTAGGCGCTTATGAAAAGGCGGTGCTGGAAAACTTTGCACCTACTGCAGATTTTGCCGAAGGTGTAAAAAAACTATGGCTGAATGGTTTCAATTATCTGAAAGATAACCGTCACGCTTTTGCCTTAATTCAATATGGGAAGTCCTCTCCCCTGTTAAACAAAGCTTACCAGCAGAAGAATATTAAAGAAGGGGATTTCTTTGGCCCGATACAGCATTTTCTGGAACTGAATATTGAATCAGGCGTAATTAAGGACATGCCGCAGGAAGTACTTAGGGCACTATTATTCTCGCCGATAATTGATTTAGTGAATGAATATTTTGATTATCGGCAAAGGCCAAAACAGATCATAACAGAAGAAATCATTTTAGCCTGCTGCGAGGCGGTTACAAAAGGGGTATTAAAATAAATATTGAACAAATGAACGCGATACAAAATAAAAAGATAGCCATTGTTGGCGCAGGGCCGGGTGGCTTAACGCTTGCCAGGCTTTTACAGATGAATGGTGCTGATGTAAAAGTTTACGAACGCGATATTGATAAAGACGCACGGCCTAAAGGCGCTACGCTTGATCTGCACGAAGAATCGGGCCTGGCGGCATTGCATGAGGCGGGTTTGATGGAGGCATTTATGGCGAATTACCGGCCCGGGGCTGATCGGATGCGGGTAATGGACCGGCATGCGAATATTATACATGATGACAGTGCCAACGGAGAAACCGATCGTTCAAGACCGGAGATTGACAGGGGGCCTTTGCAAACGATCCTGCTGGAATCTTTGCAACCCGGTACTGTTGTGTGGGATAGTCAATTTTTAACCATGTCGCCACACAATGGCGGTTGGCAACTGGACTTTAAAAATGGCAGTATTATAATTGCCGACCTGGTGATCGCAGCAGATGGAGCCAACTCAAAGTTGCGCCCATATATTACGTCTGTTAAGCCTTTTTATGCAGGTGTTACCGCTATTGAGGGTGCTGTATCTAATTCAGCAACGCAAAGCCCGAAGATGCATGAGTTATTAAATGGCGGGAAGATATTTGCCATGGGTAATGAGCAATCGCTGATTGTTAGTTCGAAGGGCGATGGAAGCCTGGTATTTTACCCCGGTTTTAAAAAGGATGAGAACTGGGTGCGCGAGTGCGGGATAGATTTTACCGATAAGACCCAGGTACTTGCCTGGTTTAAGCAGGAATATAACGGTTGGGATAACGTATGGCTGGAATTATTTGAGAATGCAACTTCGGCTTTTATACCCCGCGCGCAATATTGCATGCCTCCCGACCAAACCTGGGAGCCCTTACCAAACCTAACCATGCTAGGCGATGCAGCGCACCTAATGCCGCCCTACGCCGGCGAAGGTGTAAACATGGCTATGCTGGATGCACTGGAATTAAGCCGGTGCCTGATCAGTAAAGATTACCCTGACACCAAAACGGCCATAGCGGCCTATGAAAAACAAATGCGTGCCAGGGTTTCTGCAACCGCAAAGGATACGCTGGAATCAACGGCGGCATTGCACTCGCCAAATGCTATTACTTTTTTGATGAGCATATTCAATTAAAAAAACACCATTTTTAGTGAAATACAAGCATCTGTTATAGATTTCAATATCAAAAGCCTCAAAGTTTGAGGCTTTTTGCATTTATCACGTTTTAGCATCACTTAAAGCGACATTTTATTTACATAATATTAAATTATAGTTGTCCAAAGCAACAAATTGAAATTTTTGCCATCTATTTCCTAAATTCTAAAAAGAAAACGGATGAAAATTTCAATCATCTACCAATTATCTATCGAAATACGCAGATAATCTGCGCTCTGTGAAAGAAACAGGCGCAAATTCACCCATTTTTTATTTCATATTTATATCTGTCAGCCAAACATTATTAGGCCAAAAAATAGCTTTTTATAGTATTTAATTATCTTCAAGTAAATAAATTTCATTTAACGTTAAGTTTCATTATAAATAATGATAATTTCATAACTTTTTATACTTATTAAAATAATTTAATAAGTATTTGCATTTGTCATTATGTTTTAATTAAGTTTGTTATACCAGAATCTTAATTTGAATATTTGATGGAACTTAAACCAAAATTTGTTAAAAGTGCCGAGTTAAAGAACATGATTGTTAAACGCCTTTATTTTGACAAGGCGTTATCATGTGCCGACCTCAGTGAACTTTTCGACAAGAGCGTTCCATCCATATCTAAAGCAGTTAACGAACTGATTGAAGAAGGCTTTGTAATTGAGAATGGATATGCACCATCAAGCGGCGGGCGCAGGCCATTGGTTTACTCCATCAGGCAGGAGGCCATGTATATCCTTACGGTGGCAATGGACCAGCTGTCAACCCGTATCCAGATGATCGATCTGGTAAACCAGCCTGTTGCCAACATAGCTGTATGTGACCTTAAACTGCTGAACAACCCCCATGCGCTATCAACATTAATAGAGCACATCAACAATTACATCAACACCACAGGTATTCCTAAAGATAAAATTGCAGGGATAGGTATCGGTATGCCGGGCTTTATTAATTCAATTGAAGGTGTAAACTTTACCTACATGGAGTCGGGCGATCAAAGCCTGACGCAGGTTATCACCATTAAAACCGGCGTGCCAACCTATATCGATAACGACTCCAGCCTTATTGCCCTGGCCGAACAAAAATTTGGTATTGCCAAAGCCCGTAAGGATGTAATGGTGATAAACCTGGGCTGGGGTATTGGTTTAGGCATGATTGTAAACGGCGAGATCTATCGCGGGCATAATGGTTTCGCCGGTGAGTTCAGCCACATCCCGCTATCAGAAGATGGCTCGCTGTGTACCTGTGGCAAACGCGGCTGTCTTGAAGCCGAAGCATCAATGCTGGTGGTTGCCGAAAAAGCTATAAGGGGCATTAAGAAAGGCAATATATCCAGCTTAAAGAACATCAACATCGATCAATCAAAAATGGTGGGCGATGCTATAATGGAAGCTGCCAATAACGGCGACCAGTTTGCTATTGAACTGCTCTCTGATGCCGGTTACAAAATAGGCAAGGCACTGGCCATACTCATCCACATCATGAACCCGGCCAATATAGTACTAAGCGGCAGAGGTGCCGTAGTAGGGAAAATATTGCTGGCACCAATACAGCAAGCTTTAAACAAATATTGCATACCACGCCTGGCAAACAGCACCGAACTGCTCATATCAGACCTGGGCTTTAATGCCGAATTGATCGGCACCGCTGTATTAGTAATGGAAAATTTTGACAAAGAAATAAAAAACCACTTAATCACCACAAATCAAGCAACTATGGAGAAAACAACGAAAAACTAACAACTTAACAACTATTAATACAAACTAATTCAAATTAAAAATGAAAAAAATATTACCAATAATTTTATTATTACCATGTGTTGCAATGGGGGCTAATGGCCTTACCAAAGCAAATAGCATGGCTAATAACCATATCACCGCCGCCGTACATGCACGGCATTTGAGTGATAACAATGCCTTTATTGTAAAAGGCTTTGTACGCGATGCATCAGGACAACCGTTAGCAGGTGTTACTGTAACCATCAAAGGTACTTCAACAGGTACCCAAACCGATATTAAAGGCTCGTACAGCATTTCGGCAGAAGCCGGGCAGGTGCTGGTATTCAGCTATATCGGTTACCTTAAAAAGGAAGTAAATGTAACCACAAACTCTTTAACTGTTGAATTGGATGAAGATTCAAAACAACTAAGTGAAGTTGTAGTTACGGCATTAGGTATTAAAAAAGAGCGTAAAGCTTTAGGTTACTCGGTTAGTGAAGTAAAAGGCAGCGAACTAACTACAGCCCGTGAGGTAAACTTTGCCAACTCGTTAGAAGGTAAAGTTGCCGGTGTAAACGTTAGCACCATATCAGGCGGCCCCGCTTCATCTGTAAACATCAACATTCGTGGTGCGGCAAGTATAGGCAGTTATAACCAGCCTTTATACGTGATAAATGGCATACCAATGAACAATATTGACAACAGCCAGATTGCAGGTTTATCAATGAATAACGGTGGTGAATATTCAAATTCGCCAGACCAGGGTGACGGTATCGGTAACCTTAACCCTGATGATATTGAAACCATGTCAATATTAAAGGGTGCAGCAGCATCTGCGCTTTATGGTGCAAGAGCAAAGTACGGTGTTGTATTGATCACCACAAAAACAGGCAGCAGCAAGGGTACAGTTGAATTTAACTCAAATTACCAGGCAGATAATGTAATTAACCCTACCGATTACCAATATGTTTATGGTAATGGTGCACAAGGCATTAAGCCAATTGACCAGGCATCAGCATATGCTGCAGGTAACAGCAGCTGGGGTGCTAAGTTAGACGGATCAAACGTTGTGCAATTTGACGGCGTTGCAAGGCCTTACGTGGCACAAAAGAATAATTTTGACGAGTTCTATCGCACCGGAAGCACATTTACCAACACTGTTGCTTTTGGTAAGGCATATGATTTGGGTGCACTGCGTTTTTCGGCAAGTGATCTTCATAACGAAGCGCCAACCCCTAACTCGGGTTATGACAGAAGGACTTTCAACTTTGGTGGAAACTTTAGCCCGATTAAAAGGTTGATGATCGACGCTCACGTTAACTTTACAAATGACGCGGCAACAAACAGACCAATATTAGGCGATGGCGCTGGTAACTCTGCTTACCAGATGCTGTTTTTACCAACCAGTGTAAACGTAAATAACCTGAACCCTGGCAGCAAAGGTACTGTAACCAGCCAAAACATTGCGAGTGGGTACATCAATCAACCACTTGGCAGCGAACTTTTATTTGCCAACAATATATACGCTACCAACCCATGGTTTGCAGCAAATGAGTTTGTTAATAACAGCAGCCGTAACCGCATCATAGGTTCAGCAAGCGCCCGTTACACTTTTGATAATGGTTTATTTGCACAAGTACGTATCGGCGAGGATTATTACACCGAACGCTATACTAATATTGTACCTACCGGCGCAGGCTATTATGCACAGGCAGGCCAAAACTTAGGCGAAACATTTGACAATGTAGGTGAGTTTAATACTGACTTCCTGATTGGTAAAGATTTTAAAATACATGATTTCACTATCACCCCTAACGTTGGCGGTAATATTGAAAAACAAAGGATAGAATCAACAACAGAATCTGGTGTAGGTTTCGTAATACCTTATGTATATACCATAAGCAATACCAAATCAAAAACCATAGCCTATGCTGATGATAAATCTGATATCAACTCGCTTTACGGAACATTAGCAGTATCCTACAAATCACTTATTTATGTAGAGGGTTCAGCCCGTTCAGACTGGTTCTCAACTATTGCTTCATCTGAATCACCAAACAATAAATTAAGTATCCTGTACCCTTCAGTTAGCGGTTCATTCGTATTTACCGAACTATGGAAACCAACATGGTTAGATTTTGGTAAGATCAGAGCTGGTTGGGCGAACGTTGGTGGTACAACACAAACGCCATATCAAACCTTGTTAAACTACGGTTTATCATCTGTACAATTAAATGGCATGCCACTGGGTACAATTACCAACACCGCAACTCCTAACAGTGATCTTAAACCATCAGATGCAAGTGAACTTGAAATTGGTACAGAGTTACATACGCTTAACAGCCGTTTAAACTTTGATGTAACCTGGTATAACAAACTATCTAAAAATGAGATCATAACTGCACCTGCTTCTATAACCTCCGGCTACCAGGGCGCTGTATTAAATATTGGTGAGATCAGAAACAAAGGATGGGAAGTTTTAGTATCAGGCACGCCTGTTAAATTGAAAGACTTTACCTGGATATCATCAATAAACTTTGCTTATAATGCTAATACCGTTGTAGCATTAGCTGCAGGCCAATCTTCTTTGCCGGTGGCTTTCTCACGTACCGGTTATGGTTTTACCTCGGATATAGTTGGCAGAGCTGCTGACCAGGTTCAGGCGTTCGATTACAAACGCGATGGTTCCGGCAACATTGTAGTTGACCCGGCTACAGGTATCCCTGTACAAGGCGCATTAAAAAATTACGGATCGGCATATGGCCCATGGAGCGGTGGTTTCAGCAACGAATTCAAGTATAAAAATTTCGATCTTTCATTCATGATCGATACTAAATTAGGTGGCAAAATATTTGCCGGTGATGAATATTATGCCTACATGAACGGTTTAAGTAAAGCTACTTTACCTGGCCGTGAAACTGGTTTCGGACCAGGTGGCAAAACATCTGCAGAAACTTATTATTCTACTCTTGCCGATAATTATTCAGGCCAGTTTGTACAAAACGCCAGCTTTATTAAGTTCCGCCAGCTTACTTTAGGTTACAACTTCCCGGCATCAATGTTTAACAACAAGATACAGGGTATAAACCTTAGTCTTGTTGGCCGTAACTTGTTTTACATCATGAAGAAAACCACTGATATTGATCCGGAGTCAAGCTATGGAACTTTATCTCAGGGTTTAGAGTTAGGCGATCAATTACCTACCAGAACATTTGGATTAAGCCTGAATGTTAAATTTTAGTAACGATTAATCTTAATTAAAATGAAAAAGAAATTAATTACATATAGCAGCCTGCTTACAATAGGACTACTCCTTGCGACAGGTTGCACCAAGAATTTTGATAAATTAAATACGGATCCCACTGCATTTAGCGCATCAAATTTTGACCCTAATTATTTGCTGACCACGGCACAATTGAATTATACCGGCAGCCAGGATTTTAGCTATGACACATGGCGCGCCGACCTGATCTATTGTTCAGACATGATACAAGGTACCGCAACATCAATTGGCTATTGGGGAGGCGATAAATATTTGCTTAACACCGATTATACCGCTGCTTACTGGGAAAGCCCGGGTGGTGGTGACGGTGCTTATGCTGAACAGGTAAAACCAATTGTTGATATGGTTACTACTACCGATGGCGTAGCTAAATACAATAACCTGCACCAGATAGGCCGTATTATGAAGGCTTTAATATTTGAACGTATTACCGATTTATACGGTGATGTACCTTACTCACAAGCGGGTGAAGGCTACTACGGTAAAATATTATTCCCGGTTTATGACAAACAACAGGACATTTACAAAAGCTTAATTTCTGAATTGCAGGATGCAACTTCAAAATTAAGCCCGTCAGGTGATATCCCTACAGGTGATGCCATCTATGGTGGTAATATTGCCAAATGGCAACTTTTTGGTAACTCATTGTTACTGCGTGTTGCTATGCGTTTAAGTAAAGTTGACCCTGCTACAGCAAAAACAATTGTACAATCACTTGTTGGTAAAACATTTACCGATAACTCTGATGATGCCTTCCTTACGCATGACCCTAATGGCGGCAGGCCAACGGTTAACCGCGTTAGCCAGGTATTACAAGGCAGCCCGGAAAACCAATATGTAAAATGGTCACAAACATTTATTGATCTGTTACAGGGCAAAACAAAACCTTCTGATCCGATAGAAGCGCATCCTGATCCACGTTTAGCTGTAATATCAGTTACTAATTATACCATTGGTACTACTACCCCTGCCGGTGATGCAACGCCTGCCGATCAAAAAGGACAGCCAAATGGTTATGACCTGAGTGGTACTCCGGGCTTAACCTTAGGTTCAGCTCCAGGGTTCACCACAGTTGGCGATTACTCATGCCCAAGTACTTATTTAACCCAATTAGGGTCGCCAACATTTATACTTACTTACGGCGAAACTGAACTTTTATGGGCTGATGCCGCTGAACGTTTTGGTATTGGAGGTAATGCTGCTTCACACTATTCGAACGGTGTTGTAGCTGCTATTACTTACCTGGGTGAGTATGACAAAGGTGCAGCTATTTCAGCCACTGATGCTACTGCCTACGTAACTGCTCACCCTTATGTTGCCGGCACAACAGGTTTAAATATGATAAACACTCAATATTGGGAACTTACCAACACCATGATGGATTTTTATGAATCATGGTGCAACTGGAGAAGAACAGGATACCCTGCGTTAACTCCCGTTGTTTACCCTGGTAATGCTACAAACGGAACTATTCCACGCCGTTTCCCTTACCCAACATATGAGGCTGCCAATAACCCAACTAACTATAATGCTGCCCATAATTCTGTTCCCGGTGGGGACTTATTGACCGGCACCGTTTGGTGGGATTCAAAATAAGATAATAGGTTGATTAGGTTGCTTGAATCCCTGCTTCGGCGGGGGTTCTTTTTTAAAGAAGAAGCTATTTTATAATGAATTAGCTTAATCTGAACACAAACAGAAAGAGCCTCTTCGGTTGAAGAGGCTCTTTCTGTTTGTAATGACAACTATTATTTTATATGCCCAACATACTTATACAATTGCGTGCCTGTTAACAGGAAAGCGCCTACGCCATAAATTTCGGTGCTGTTCTCATCTACTTTATCGGGTGCAGCGCCCACATGTTGTATGTAGCCAAGCATACCATCGGGGTGTACGGCTGCTGATAAGGCGGCCCATGCTTTTTGAACTACCGGCCAATAGGTTTGTTTATCGAGGATACCATTATTTAAACCCCAAAGCAGTGAGTAAGTGAAAAATCCGGTGCCGCTGGTTTCTTTAATAGGATAACTTGCCGGGTCGAGCAATGAGGCGTGCCAGCTACCATCTGGTTGTTGCAGACCGGCAACACGGGCTGCCATATCTTTATACAACTGGATAAATTTTGGCCTGTCGGGATAATTGGCGGGCATATTATCAATCACCCTTACCAAACCGGCCATTACCCAGCCATTACCCCGCGACCAGAATACCTTTTGTCCATTCTTTTCTTTTTTATTAAGATAACTGCCATCGCGGAAGTACAGGTGTTCGGCAGGATCATATAGGTAGTCATACGTTTTCCACCACATTTTAACGGCAAAATCAAGATATTTTTGATTATGGGTAGCAGTAGCCAGATAGCTGAAACTTGTTGGCCCCATAAACATGGCATCGCACCAGGCCCACTCGCGTTGCTGAATGTTATTTTTCCATTCTAATGATTCGGTATGCGGTTGCGCTATAATACTATCGGCCTGGGCTTTGAATTTGGCTATCATATCTTTATCGCCATACATTTTATACATTATGGCATAGGTTTGGGCTATACAATAATCATCAGCCATAAAACGGCGCGGGCCGGTTTGCCAGTTTAATGAATTGCCCAGGTGCAGCAGGTATTTTAAAGCGGTATCCGTTTTACTTAGTTTGCCCAACTCAAGCATTCCGGTATAGCCTGCGGCGTTGGTCCAGTCGTACTTGGGCCATTGTGAACCCTTTGTTTGCCAGGTTTGGAATTGCCATGCTGAAACACGTTCCATGGTTTTTAAAATATTGGCGCGCTTAAAAAGTGTATCAGTTTTTTGTGCTGATGCGGTAAAGCTGCAAGCGATAGCGGCACCCAGCAAAAGTATTTTTTTGGCAGATAGGTTATTCATACGGTTTTATAAAATGGATGTATTGAAAATGTGAAACTACTATTTAATTAACTTTTATGCTACGGTTAAATGAAAATCGACAGGCAACCAAGCGCCAGGGGCAGCCGTAATGTTAATACTTATCAATCGCGAACATTATTTTGAAACTCATCATCAGCCAGGTATTAAAACTGCTTAATGCGGAAGAACGGTTACGCATCTTCCGGCTTATTGTGCTGGATGTAATTATCAGTCTGCTTGATATCGCCTTCCTGGCTTTGTTGTTATGGATCATCAGCTTTTATACAGGCAAAAACAGTTCACCCAAATCCGGTTTGCTACAAAATGTATCAACTAATCCAATCCTAACCATCGGTATCTTTTTTATTCTTTTCGCCATAAAAAACTGGTTCGGCTACAGGATCCTGAAATTCCAGCATCACTTTTTTTATGATACAGCTACCCGCCTATCCAAAAAAAACATGCTGTATTACCTGCATAACAATTACCTGCAATTTGTGAGTGTGGATTCATCAGTGCGCATCAGGCAGATCAGTCAGCAGCCTATTGAGTTTAGTCATTACATACTCACCAACCTGCAGCAGATCGCTACCCAAAGTTTATTGATCCTGTTTACTGCTTGTGCAATTATATTTTATCATCCGGCATTGTTTTTATTGTTGTTGCTGTTTTTAGTACCCCCGGTTATTTTTTTAGGGCGAAGGATCCGCAAGCGATCCAAACAATTACGGGGAGAGACACAGGCAGCGAGCCAGAAGTCGATACAATATTTACAGGAATCATTATCCGGTTATGTGGAGAGCAATATTTATGGTAAAAGCAATTTCTTTACAGGGAGATATCACGAGCATCAGCAGGCTTTAAATAATAACCTGGCATCGCAGCAAACCTTGTTGAGCCTCCCTACCCGGTTGGTAGAGATATTTGCCGTGTTGGGTGTATTTATATTAGCCTTAGTAAATAAATATAATACAGGCATTGCCACTCCCGACCTGTTTACAATCGGCGTGTTTTTAGCCGCTGCCTATAAGATCATCCCCGGAATGATAAAAATATTGAACAGCGCCGGGCAAATAAAAACCTATCAGCCTGTTTTAAACGATCTGTTAGGTTTTAAAAATACTATACCCACAAAAACAGCATCCTCCCAACACATTGAAAGCATCCTGTTTGATGAGGTTGATTTTAAATATGGCCGGGAACCTGTACTGCAAGACATTAGTTTTAGTTTAGAAAAAGGTGATATGGCTGGCTTATGGGGGCAATCGGGCAGTGGCAAGAGCACGCTGATTCATTTACTGAGCGGTTTTTTATCGCCACAAAAAGGGAGTATCAGTTTTAATGGGGAGATAAATATAAGGGATTATCGTACCCGCATTTCCTACGTAAAGCAGCAGCCTTATTTTATCCATGATACATTGTTGAAGAATATCACGCTGGATGACGCGGGTTACCGTCCGCATAGAATAAGTGAGGTAATAGACTTTTGCGGGCTGGACAATTTACTGCAAACTTACCCGGATGGCATGAATACCATCATCACTGAAAACGGCAAGAACCTGAGCGGCGGACAACGGCAGCGGGTAATGCTGGCCCGGGCGCTTTACCACGATTTTGACCTGCTGATACTGGATGAACCCTTCAGCGAAATGGATGAAGATTCGGAAACAGATATATTAATAAAGCTACAAAAACTCGCTGCGCAAGGGAAGATCATCATCCTGATCACCCACAATAAAGCGAGCCTTGATTATTGCAACCAAATTATCAACCTGAATGTATACGCCTGAAACTTTGGTAATACTTACACCGGGTTTCCCGGCTGATGAGGATGACAGCACTTGCATACCCCCGCAGCAACTGTTTGTTAAGGCGCTGAAAAAACAAAGGCCGGAGTTGAATGTCATTATCATTAGCTTTCAATATCCATTTGAGGCCCGGCAATACCTGTGGCATGGTATGCAGGTGATCGCGTTCGGTGGCAGGAGTCGCGGCAAATTATACCGGCGCGCTTTGTGGCTAAAGGTTTGGCGAAAACTAAAGGAATTAAATAAGCAGCATCAAATTATTGGCCTGCTTAGTTTTTGGATGGGCGAATGCGCTTTTGTTGGCAACCGCTTTGCCAACAAATATAATTTAAGACATTATTGCTGGGTACTTGGGCAGGATGCAAGGCCGGGAAACAGGTTTGTACGATTGATAGACCCAAAAGGAGAACAACTCATCGCCTTGTCTGACCAGCTGGCACGGGAGATTAAAGCTAATTACTGCATTACACCGGGGCATATCATTCCGCCGGGGATTGATATATCGATGTTTGGATTACCGCCAACAACAAGAGATATCGACCTGATAGGCGCAGGTTCACTGATCCCGCTTAAACAATATGATTTGTTTGTGAATGTGGTTAAAAAACTAACCGTTCAATTCCCAAATATCAGGGCGGTTATCTGCGGCAGAGGGCCGGAAATGGAAAGATTAAAACAGCAGATCATCAGGCTAAAACTTGAAAACAATATAGAACTAACTGGCGGATTGCCACACGGTAAAGTACTGGGGACGATGCAGCACTCTAAAGTTTTTTTGCACACTTCATCCTACGAAGGTTTCGGTATGGTATTAAGCGAGGCGCTTTATGCCGGTGCGCAAGTAGTAAGTTTGGTTAAACCAATGGATGTAATGCCGGCGGAGTTTAACCGGGGCAAGAATGAGCATGAACTTGTTGAGTTGGTTGCTCAGCAGTTGAATAAACAGGGTTTAACGTATCAACCTGTATTGTTTAATTCAATAGAAAGTATTGCTGATAGAGTTGGTGATTTGTTTTCTCCCCACAGTATTTCGACCGTAGGGAGAAATCTTTTTCGCGCGGTGAGTCTATAGTAGAAGATTTCTCCCTCCGGTCGAAATGACAAAACTTTATACTAAAAAACTACATAGAGTTTTTAGACGACACCGCCTCAACCGGCAACCGCGTCTCCGGGTAATATTTCTTTATGGCTTTTATCAACCCGGTTAAATCACCTTGTACATATTTGTAGCTGTCGCCTATTTTTATGTGGGAGTATTTTCTGTGTTTTAAGTTTGTGGCTATAAGCGGGTACAGTTCAGCATCAATCAGCCTGATACGGCCCTTGCTCATCACCAGCAATATATCGGCAGGGTTAGTGGCGAAGAAAGCATCCATTGGCTCTGCCTCCTTCTTTTTGGCGATGACAATATCAGCAGTATACCCCATAAACAATGTGCCCGTATGCTCATCCCAAATACCAGCTGCGGTACTGTTAAGTGCATGATACAACTCTGTATCATGCAGCATTAAGTTTTTTTGCGCCAAGCGGATATGGTCCCAGATGTTCCATTTGCCCGTAAGGGTGGAATCGGTGCCAAATAATATTTTTGTATCCAGTTTCAACTCACTTATTGGTGCAGTTTTGTTGAGCAGAAAGTAATTAGACTCGGGGCACCAAACCAGCGCCTTAAATTGCCGAGCCTGTTCCGATCGCATGGCAACGCCGTGTATGGCTACGATATCGCGTTTCAGCAGGTTCCATTTTAGCAGGGTATCAATTTCCTTTTTTGCCGCGCGGTCGGTTCCTTCGCCTGAGTGGATCACTACCGGAAGCTTTCTTTTAAAAGGATTATTCAATCGTACCCGCCAGTACTTGTCAAAAGCTACCGAATGCAGATCATGCTTACGCTCATAAATATTAATGAGTTTGTTTTTTATACGTACGTTTTTACCGTGGTTAAGCACGGTTGTTACCCCGGCAATCAGGTTTTTATACATTCCCCATTTTTCGCGCAGGGGCTGCGGAACTTTTAGAACGGCATTTATCTCCGTTTTATAACCGGCATGCAGGCGTTTGCCCCATTCGCTGTAATTTTTGTAGATGTCGGTACCCAGTTGCGGGAACAGATTAAAATCAAGGTGATCATGTGAATTGATCAATCCCGGGAAAACAATCGCGTTTTCAAAAGTTAACCCGCTACGGTTTTCCCCTGCCGGGGATGTTATGGCCATTATCTTTTCACCCTCAACGTTTATATTTACGTTTTGGCCCGTATCAGCCATTATGAGGTTATTAAGCCACATCGCCACGCTTTAAATGGATACCATATATCACGGGGAAACCCTTGTATTTATTGTAAACGGCCAGCGCATTTTGCTTTTCGTAATAGTGTTTCATGGTTTCATCTATCATCAGTTCTTCTTGCCCAACTAAATGAAACCCATATCGCTGCAATATCTCTACAATAATAAAAACCGGGTGTACATAGTTTTTCACGGCGATGCTTTTATGCCCGTGTTTAAAGGTCCGCTGCCCGCCATAGGCTAAAATACGGGGATGAAAATCAGTGATTATCACTTCAGCTTCTGGCTTTAGGATCCTGCTCCAGGCCTCCATAGCAGCATCAATATCCTCAATATGCGCAACAGTAAGCGTGGATACGATCATATCAAACGAAGCATCGGCCACATCAGAAAAAAGATCATCGGTAATGCGCTGAACGTTCGATTCGGGGAATTTTTCTTTCAGCTTATTCAGCATCCCGGCGGATACATCAAAACCCGTTAGTTCCTTTGGATTTCTGCGCAACAATTTCGACCAGTGCCTGCCCGACCCGCAGCCAATATCGGCCACCAGCTTATTACTGACATCCGTATTCCGGAGCATATTGCTGAATAATTGCTCATCCAGATCGATCATTAAATTGCCAGGCTGGTCGTCATAATTAGCCGACCAGATATCATACGCTTCGGCGCTCCCTTTTTCAATTATGTGAGATGGGATCACATGGCTTTTAATGTAATTCTTTATGGCTGCTATCATGATTAACGGGTTTATTATAATTACGCTATTCCTTTTATTTCGGTTGCCCGATACACATATTTATTTATCCCGGCAGGCAACCACCGCAATTTTTGAAGCGTAATTACTACAAGAAGGATGGTTTAGTGCAGAGGAAAAAAGAGTGTCGTGATATGAAACTTTTACTTCTGGTAAGGGGAAAGAGGCGGAAGGGATTTCTCATGGTCCCTTCCATGCCTCTGTTTTAATTGTATAGCCAGCGTATTGTATGAATAAAGTTTTGTTATTTAACCCGAAAAGTGCCGAGAAAAAATACCGGATCCCGAACTCTATTTTAAACATCGCCGCCTCGGTTGATGGTAAGTATGACTGGGCCATTATTGATGGTAACTGCGAATATGATCCGATACAAAAAATAGAATCGTACCTGAACACCGGCGAGTATAAATACCTTGGTTTTACCGTAATGCCCGGCCCGCAACTGAGGCAGGCCATTACAGCGGCAAAGGTGATTAAAGAGAGATTCCCGCATACAAAAATGATCTGGGGAGGGTACTTTCCGTCCAATCATTCGGATTCGGTATTGTATTCCGGTTATGTTGATTTTATCATTAACGGTCCCGGCGATCATGCTTTTCCATTACTAATTGACGCGCTGGAAAATGATCAGCCATTTGAGTTCATCAAAAACCTGATCTATAAGGATAGCAGGGACGGCAAGATCTTTAAAACGGCAAAAGAGGATTTGATCGACCAGGATTCATTGCCGCCGTTGCCCTATGATAAGCTGAACAATTTTTATAACCTCAGCAAGTTCCTGGGGAAAACGTATCTGGGTCAGAAAACCATGGCCTACCATTCCAGTATTGGCTGTCCTTTCACCTGCTCCTTTTGCGCCGTAGTACCTATTTATGAGGCGAGATGGAAGGCAAAATCGGCACAGAATGTTTATAACGACGTAAAATATATTAAGGATAACTGGGGAACGGATTCTATAGAATTTCATGATAACAACTTTTTTGTATCAGAGAAAAGGGCGATTGAATTTTCAAGGCTGATAGCCCCCGAAAACATGACCTGGTGGGGAATGGCGCGGATTGACACGATGAGTAAATTCAAGGATTCATCGTTACAGGCCATTCGCGACGCGGGATGTAAATGTATATTTTTTGGTGCCGAGAGCGGCAACAACGCCATACTGGAACAAATGGACAAAGGCGGTACACAAACCGGCGACCAGATAATTGAGTTTGCGGAACGGCTAAAGAAATTCGACATTATACCTGAATATTCTTTTGTGCTGGGCACACCCGCGCCAACGCCGGAGCAGGTACAGGCGCAGATAGACTTCGAGATAGATTTTATAAAACAGGTAAAGGCGGTGAACCCCAAAACGGAGATCATCATTTATACCTACAGCCCGGTGCCAACGCCGGGGTCGGAATTATATAAGCAGGTTTTGGAAAGCGGCTTTAAATTCCCGCAAACTTTGGAGGATTGGATCAGCCCGGCATGGGAGAATTTCGATCTGCGCAAAAACCCGCTTACGCCGTGGCTAACGCCCGAGATGATAGATAAGATCAGGAATTTTGAAACAGTGCTGAACGGCGTTTATCCAACCGTGACCGACATCCGCATGAGCGAGTTGAAAAAAAGAACTATCCGGATGCTATCAGCTATCAGGTACCGGGCAAATTTGTACCAGTACCCGTACGAGATAAAGTTTTTGCAACGGTTCTGGAAATATCGCCAACCTGAGATACAGGGCTTTTAAACTGAATAACATTGAAAACATTATATCATACTTTTAAGCGGTACCGCACCCTGCAAACGCACAAAATAAGCGCCATGCCTATTGTGATACTGATGCCGCACAGCGCCTGCAATTGCCGCTGCGTAATGTGTGATATCTGGAAAGACAACAAAAACCTGAAGCAGCTTACGCCTGATGATGTAAGCAAACTGATGGTATCACTTAAAAAACTGGATACGCAAAGGGTGCTAATGTCGGGTGGGGAAGCTTTGCTGAACAAGAACTTTTTTAAGCTGTGCGAGATACTGAAAAGTGAAGGCATCAAGATCACTTTGTTAACTACCGGGCTATCCATAAAACAACATGCGGATAACATTTTGCAATGGGTTGATGATGTGATCGTATCGCTGGATGGTGATGAGTTACTGCATGATGCCATACGTAATATCCCCGGCGCTTTTGCTAAAATGCGCGAGGGTATTGAGCATATCAGGTCAATCAACCCCAATTACCAGGTCACTGCCCGCACGGTGATCCACCGTTTAAATTTCAGGAACTGGCCTGCTATTATTAATGCATCGAAGCAGATGCAGCTTAACCAGATCAGTTTTTTGCCTGCCGATGTAAGCAGCCATGCCTTTAACCGCCAGCAAGCCTGGGACGGGCAAAAACAATCGGAGATCCTGTTATCCGGTTACGAAATAACAGAACTGAATGCCATTATTGACCAGCTTTTAATTGATTGTAAGGCTGATTTCGACAACGGCTTTATAGCTGAAAGCCCGGCTAAGTTTAAGGATATTTATAATTACTACGCGGCATTTTATGGCCTGAATGAATTTCCCTTCAAAAAATGTAACGCCCCCTGGGTATCGGTAGTTATTGAGGCCGATGGCAGTATTAAGCCCTGCTTTTTTATGGATAGTATCGGTAATATTGCTGATACCGATTTGGTAAGCGCACTGAATAGTGAGGAAGCGATCAGCTTCAGAAAATCACTCGATACCAGCGGGCACCCTACTTGTGTAAAATGCGTTTGCTCGCTTAATTTATCACCCTTAACCAACGTTGCTTAAGCTATGGATAAATTGAATAACATACTTTTTAGCCACTCCTATTTTTTACGGTTCGATCCTAAGCAGTGGTCGCTGGGCCTGCCCTATGCGCCGCTGGGCACTTTATATGCCGCTGCGGTAATGCGTGGCAAAGGCTACAACGTTTCACTTTGCGATACCATGTTTGCTACCGGGCCTGAAGTTGTATTACCTTATATCACCCAGCAGCAACCCGGCTTTTTCGTGCTGTATGATGATGGCTTTAACTACCTCACCAAAATGTGCCTCACCAATATGCGCGAGGCGGCGTTTGAAATGTGTAAGATGGCAAAGGCAAGCGGCTGCACAGTAATTGTATCTAGTTCTGATTCGACCGACAGGTATGCGCAATACCTGAATGAAGGCGCTGATTTTGTGATCATCGGCGAAGCGGAGCAAACTTTACTGGAACTGATAAATGCTTTAAAAAACGGCGGCGATCATCATCAAATAAACGGTATCGCCTATTTAAAAGATAATTCTCCACATAAAACATTGGGCCGGCCGGTTTTAAAAGACCTGGATAGCCTGCCCCTGCCTGCCTGGGATCTGGTGGATATAAAACCCTATCGCGATAGCTGGATGAAGAATGCCGGTTATTTTTCGGTGAATATGAGCACTACGCGTGGTTGCCCGTTTAAATGCAACTGGTGCGCCAAGCCTATTTACGGCAATAGGTATAACTCGCGCAGTCCGCAGCATGTGGTTACCGAGTTGCTGTTATTAAAGCAATTATTCAACATGGACCATGTGTGGTTTTGCGATGATATTTTTGGGTTGAAACCCGATTGGGCCATTGAGTTTGCACGATTGGTAAAGAAAGAAAATCTGCATTTCAGGTACAAGATCCAATCCCGTGCCGACCTGCTTTTAGAAGAAGAGACCGTTCATGCCTTAGCCTCATCAGGATGCGAAAATGCCTGGATAGGTGCTGAAAGCGGTTCGCAAAAAATACTGGATGCTATGGATAAAGGTATTACGGTGGAACAGATCAGCATTGCTACCAAACTAATGAAAGAACAGGGCATCAAGCCATCATTCTTTATACAATTCGGGTATCCCGGCGAAATGAAGGAGGATATCGACCTGACCATCAAAATGATCAATTCGTTACTGCCTTATGAGATCGGTATCTCCGTATCCTATCCATTGCCCGGCACCAAATTCTACGAAAAAGTAAAAGCCGACCTGGTTAAAAAAACCAACTGGACGGATTCCGACGAGATGGTTTTGATGTTCAGCAATACCTTCGCGCCAGCTTATTATAAACAGCTGCATAAATACGTACATCAGAATTATCATGCGCACCTGGCAAAATATAATCTGAAGAAATTCATTAATGATCCGCTACGGTCGAACCTTACTTTGTTGAAAAAAGCCGCATCGGCAGCTTACCATATCCCGGCCATGTTCATCGCCATGAAAAAATTGAAACAACTGGAAAAGACAGCATAATGGAAAGCATTGAATTACCTGTTAACGAAAAGATGGCGGCGAAGGCGTTTAGTCGCCAGGCGCCGTTGTTTGATAATATATATGCCAGCAATACCATCATCAGCTATAAAAGGTGGCGGGTAAGGTCGCATGCATTAAACCATTTGCCCGAGCAAGGCAGCATACTGGAGTTAAACTGCGGCACCGGTGAGGATGCCTTATTTTTCGCGCAAAATGGCTATAAGGTGCATGGTACCGATCTTTCAACCGGGATGCTGCAGCAATTCGTGCAAAAAACATCCCATCAACGTGATAAAGTGACTTTTGAACAATGCTCGTTTACCGAACTAGGCTCATTACAAAACAAAGGGCCTTATGATATGGTCTTCTCCAATTTCGGCGGGTTGAATTGTACCGGGGAGTTGGATAAAGTATTGGCATCGTTTGATAGTTTACTAAAGCCTGGCGGCGTTGCCACGCTGGTTATTATATCCAAATTTTGCCTTTGGGAAACCTTGCTGGTGTTTAAGGGGAAATTTAAAACTGCATTCCGGCGATTTTTTAGCAGTAATGGCAGAAAAGCCCGTGTAGAGGGGGAATATTTTAAGTGTTGGTATTATAATCCCGGTTATGTAAGAGACCAACTGGGTAATAATTTTGAGCTATTGGACATTGAGGGACTTTGCACTATTGTACCACCATCGTACATTGAGAATTTCGCGGAGAAGCACCCGTCGCTTTATCACTTTTTGGTGAAGTGGGAGAATAGTTTAAAGGGTAGTTGGCCGTGGAAGTATTGGGGGGATTATTATATTGTTTCGGTTCGGAAAAAGTAGTCTCTATTTAAGCGTCATTGCGAGGAACGAAGCAATCCCCGACTTTGCAAAGCGGATAATGCATGGTGTGAATATCGCTCGCAGCCGCTCATGGGCGCGGAGCCCTAGTTACTTTGGCTTGATCCAAAGTAACCAAAGATCAAGACAAAAAGATCCTTCCCCCCACAGGCAAAACACCCAGGCCCGCGCTTTTTGTCGGGCATTTACCCGCTTTTGATCACGGTTCATTTAAAGTGTCCTATTCAATAAATAGTATTTTTTTCTTTCTATGTTTTCCCGTCATTAGAAAAGCTTCGGATGAAATCAGGCAAAACGATGGTGGCCTTGTGCGCAATGGCAGGGCATAAGCAGATTTTACAGAAGGGTAAAGGCTAAGTGCGTAGCGGCAGCAGGGTAAAATATAGCAGCCCAGGTTTTGCCTGATTTGCAGCGCGAAGGCCCTGTGCGGCAAAGAAGCCTGTCTAATGACTAGCCTTTTTGGTCCTTTTGTGGCGTAGACAAAAGGACTAAGCCTCCGCGGCTATGAGCGGCTGCGCAAGACATTCACGAAGTACATAACCGCTCTCTATAATCAAAGATTGCCTGCTATGGGAAGCTGTTTGTGAGGACACAAACAGCGGGGTTTACTTGAAAAACCCTGAATCACTTAGCCAAACTATGCTGGTCTTCTTTTAGTAAACCTTCCATTTTCAACTTATACCGGCTCATTAAATTTGCCTGAAAATCTCCCGGATCGGGTTTGGCAAAGTGTTTCCCGGTATTCATAACCATTACCTGGCCTTTGTTATTACGCTGCTTTGAGATTGTTTTTTTGCTCCATCTGTTTGCTGAAATATGCCATAACTGGTCATCGAGCCAATTACCGAAACGGTTGTTCAGCAAGCTTTCAACAAATGTTTTAAACCTGCTTTTTGATGCCGTTTTGGCGGTTGATAAACGCATAATATTATTAGGCAAAAATTGCCTGCTCCAGGCGTTGGCTGTAAAAAAATCCACGAATGCTACATCGCCTTGTAATGGTATCAGGGTCACTACTTCGGTAGCGGTGTATATATTTTGTTCGTTAATCAGCAGGGTTTGTTCATCAATGTAATAATTCATACAAAAATAATGCTCTTTTCCTGCCAGGTAAGCCAGCTTTTTAAGCATATGCATTAATGTACGTGCTACCCATAAGCGATTTTTAGCGGTGATAATAAACAGATCTATATCAGAATCTTCGTCAGCAAAATTTTTGGATAGCGAACCTGATACGCCGATACCGCGTACATAAGGGAATTTTATCAGCGTGTTGCAAACTTTCTGGGCTGTTTGCATTAGTTCAGCCGCTTTTTTGTTACCTTTTATGCGGCGCTGCACCAGGTAAACATCGTCCTTTAAGCTATAAAATTTTTCAAAACGATAAATATGGCGGTCGTTAACCAGGCTATTGAGACTATGATTGAACACGTTCATATCACATTTCACCGGGAGGAATAAATAGATCTCGCCCCTGTTCAGCGGATAGCTGAACAAATCGAAATAGGCCAGCGTTGCTATTATATTTTCCTCTATTGGCGACAAAATTTTGCTGTTTAATAATGCGTTGATCAATTTTTTACTGTATTAATTATCTGTAAACAACACGCTTTTACCCGACAATTGGTTGCCCGGTTGCGCACAAATAGTTATCGCGTAATTCACTGCTATTTACCACCTTACGTTGTGGATAGGAAAATAAAGAGAAGCTAAAAAACAAGCCGTAGAAAAATACGCCTTTATCCACATCAAGCACATTCTCTGATAGCGAGACTATAGCTATCATCAGCATAAAACTGATGAAAATGACATCCTTTTCACGGATAGCGATCTTGAAACCATATTGCAGCACCAGCAGGTAAATTGCCAGTCCCCATACCCCGGTCTTTAATAAAAAGCTGAGATATTGGTTATGCGCATTTAACTTGTTGACGTAGGAACTGTAAAGTTTATGATTAAAATAACTTTCACTCAACAGCGTAAGTTCTGAACCTGAACCATAGCCTAACATTGGTTTTGTTTTAATAAACTGAACAGCTATTTGCCAGCGTGCCAGTCGCGGGTCGGGGTTTTGACCGGGATGGAATTTGGAGAGGTCGGTTTGTAATTCGGTGACATACCGCTCACGGAAAGTATGACTATTGAAAATAAAGCCGATCAGTACCGCTGAAACAGAAATGGTAACCAACATAAACCGGAGCCGTTTATGTCCGGATAGCAGGTAATATGGCAGCACCAGGTTTATCATGATAAACAGGATAGCCAGTATCGATTTTGAGCCTAGCTGCACAATCCCAGCTAATAATATAAGGCTGCAAAATCCGCAAATTATTTTGAATGCCGGGGTTACTTTATCCGTCATTAACAGATATAACAAATACACCAGCGCTATCACCAATTGCATAGATAAATAAGTGGCGTGCATATCAATAGGTTCGGAAAAATTATGATTGGTGAATGCGTACGTAAATATGGATCTGAATGGCAAGCCGTAATGCTTTATGGTGATAAGGGCATTTGCATACAGGTATAAAATGGTTGCGGTACTGGTAAAGGCAAATACTAATAACAGTGTCGGCCGGTATTTTTTCAGGTCGATACTGTTGAAGCAGAACAGTAATGGTAATATCAGTATTACCACATTCCTGCCCCATTCATCAAAAGCCTGCTGGCGATAATGCGTGTAAATTGTGGCTATGGCTGCTATAAAAAACACAGCCTGTACCGCTAATACCCTTGCTGTAAATATGGGTTTTACATTATCCTTTTTAAACTGGATGATGGTATGTACGCAAAAGCTTACCAGTATAATATGGCTGTAAAACCTATCGAACGGCAGGCTTATCATCAACAGTAAAATATGATAAAAGCTGATGCGATTGGAAAGACTATCGCTGCCCGGTAATAATTTTTTCATATTAATTTATGATGCTATCGCCCTTTGGTATGCTTTAAAAGTTTGCAGGGCCGCCTGTTTCCAGGTATATTTTTGCAGGATACGCTGGCGCAGATGTTCATTTACCGGGGCTGTGCATGCCCTTTCAACCGCGGCTAAAATACTTTGCGGCGATTCGGGCTCGCAGTAAAAGCCATCGTTCTCAAAATATTCGCGCACATCGCCCCTGTCGCTGATCACTATGTTGCAACCCATAAGGGCAGCTTCAATTGAACTTAGGCCGGTAGTTTCGAACCAGCTGGGCAATACGTGCACCTTGGCCCTGCGGTAATAATCAACCAGTTCTGATTGCGGCAGGTGACTAACAAAGGTTACATTGTGCCCTGCTATGAGTTTGCATTCCTGGTAATAAGCTAACTGGTTGGGCGAATGATCGCCGATAATAATGAGTTTAAAGTGCGTGTTATTCAGCGCCCTTATCAGGTTCAATTGATTTTTTATGCCCTCTATTCGCGCCGCGCAAATCACCAGGTTTTCATCTTTTTGCGAAAGCCCGTTATAACGGAACAACGCCTGGTCGGTACCATTGGGCACTACCATGTGTTTTACCTTGCAGGTGTAACCATGCACCACGCGCTCATATTCGGAGTTCGAATTGGGTAATATCATGGCAGCCCGTCTTAATATCTCGTTAATACTGTTACGCTGGCCCTTCCACGTGTATGATACACTGGCCAGTTTATCGCCGCCTACCAGGCAGCGCGCCATGGTTTTTATGTATTCCGTTCCGTTGGTGGAGAACAGGCCGAGCAATTTGCCCCAGCCTTTACGCTGGTGCCTGTCGTATTCACTATAATCGCACAATATGGTTGATACTACATAAGGCTTGCCCGACTTGCGACTATGATACAGAATATCCGCAGGGCGTGTCAGATTAAAAAAGTGCAGCAGGTCGTAATCGGCATAATTGATCTCTTCGTGCGAGAGGCGTACGTCGGCCTTTATGCCCATATCAACCAAATGGCGTGCAGTTTGCACCGTTTGTATGGTGTCGCCGCCGTAAACGGTGTATAGTGTTGATCGTGTAATTAGCGCTACTTTCATCCCCTTGTTATTAATTGTTTTGCCGATGTTATTTTATGGAGCCAGGTAAGCAGGCTTGCGGGCAGGTAGCTGATGGTATACAGCAGGTAATTATCAAACCGCAAAGGGTGTATGCTGATGGCTTTTGCCATATGCTCGCGTGCTTTTTTAGGCTGATAGTTGTTTAACAGAAACTTTTTACCGCATAGCGCATAGTATGCCCCATGCTTTACTTTGTGCGAATATTGCCCCCGGCAAATCTGTTGCAGGTGCAGGCTGTCGCGTTCGGTAATTGTGCGCCTTTTAAGCGCGGTATATTTTATGCTGAGGAATTTACGCGGTCGCCATTTTTCATCAATAGTGACCGATTCCGGGTTTATCCTGATCTTGATCAGTGCTTCGGGCAGGTTGCAGGCGGGGTGATCCTTTAAAATATGCAGCCATAAAAAATGATCCTCAAATGTGTAGGCGTATTCATTGTACCCACCATAGCTGAGCACCGTATCCTTTTTATACATTACACAGGAATGGATAAGCGGACAAACCGAGTATTTAAGCTGTTGTAACTGGCTGTTGCTGTACCCGGCTGGCTCCTGGGTAAAAAGATAGTGTCCCTCAACATTAATATAATCGGCACCCGAGCCTACTGCCTGGTACTCGGGATGGCGTTGCATAAAATCGTATTGTACCTGCAGGCGGTTGGAGTAACATACATCATCAGCATCAAAGCGAGCTATATAATTTGCCCGGGCATGCTGCAACCCGTTATTTAAAGCTGATGAAACACCCAGGTTTTGCTGGTGGATAACCACGATGCGCGAATCATTGAACCGGCTGATCACCTCCAGGGTTTGGTCTGTTGAGCCATCGTTAACTATCAATAATTCAAAATCGGTAAACGACTGTGTTAGCACCGACTCAATGGCCTCGCCAATGTAATTACCTGCGTTGTAAGCGGGCATTAAAACTGTTATTGCCGGGTTATTTATGCTCATGATATTGCAGGTTTAAGCTTGTTATTTTCGCTGATGTTGAGGAACAGCATGAGTTCAAAAAACGGGATGATGGATAACTGCTCAAACCAATAGTCGACAAAAAATACGGCCGCCATTAAAAACAGCAGCGGTATGCCATAGGTAAGCTGCTGGTATCGCGAAGCAAAAAATCCGAAGTAAAATAAAATTAACGTCGACAGACCCAGCAAACCGTACTCAGATGTTACCTGGTCGTACACCGAAAACGGGCTGTTGGTTAACGAATGATAGCCTGCCCTCCGGCTAAAAAAGTTGAGATAGAGATCAAGGTGGTTCACCAAAAAATCATGATAGATATAGATGTATTTTGCAGGATAGCTACCCGAAAAACCCAGGCCCGATGCACGGAAAGCCAGTTTTGATGAAAAGTTACCCATGCCTGCCCCCATCCATATTTTACTTAAATGATGGTGCAAAAAACCGAAGGTTTGTAAAAGGCCAAGCACCTTGCCCGGTGTTAACGAGTTATAATTATCATTGCCGGATATAGGCAATACCTGTTTGTGGGTATTAATAAAAGCAGCCAACGGCCTTTGTTCAACAGGCGTTGTAGTAAGGCTTTGATAGGGTGCCGAATTAATATCGGGCCCGGGGATAATAATACGCCCATTTTTTGTAGCCGGGATGGTGCTGGCAAACATGGGTTTAATCACTTTATTTTTAGGGATGGATGCGGCACTTACACTATCCAGATAAGCCTGTGCCAGTTTTTGCTTTTGCTCGTCCGGGGTTAGTATAGGTGCTGCGGTTGGTGTAATTAATGGCCGCTGTTCCGGTTTCTCTCTTAAAAAAACATATTTAGTGATATTAATAACATATGTATTGTTCTCAGGCGAGATCTTAATACCAAAAATTACCAGCATAACCACACATGCCGCTATGATACTTTTTTGGTCGCGTGTACTTTTAAAAATGAAGATGGCGGTGAGTATCAGCAGTAAAATAATATTCATGAAATTGCTGCAGGTGAGCAGCATTACCCCCATACACATCAGCACCATAAAAAACTTTTTCTTATCGAGGAAATAGATAACACCTATGGCATTTAATATGGCGTTGGTGTTGGAAGTATCGAAGGTTATACCTTTAATATAGTCGCCAGTGCCAATAAAATATTTTTCATTATTACCCTGGTAACTATATGGGTTTATGGCGTGGGTCTCGTAAATAATGCTGAGCAGATTAAAGGCCGAACACAAGGCATTGATCACAAAAAATATGATTATGGTGCGGGTGATCAATTCCGCGTCGTTCTTCTCAACCGATAGCTTAACCTGGTGAATGGCAAGTATACACGCCAACCAAAAACTAATGCCGGTTAACCACACTATTATATATGAAAGATGATACTGCGCCCCGATGAGAAAATTAATACTGGCGATAACGATCATGAGCGGATAAAAGAGCGGCAGCCTTGAATTTTTAAGACTGAAGCCAAACTTAAAATCGAACTGTAACAGGTAGATAAGCGCGATAGCGGGGATCTTGATAGCCAGCTTTACATTCAGGAATAACAGCAGAAAAACTAGCAGTTTCCAGTCGAGCAGCTTGCGCAGTTTTTGCATGTAATTATGGCCTGTATCAATCAACATTTTAATGTTTTATTATACAGGGATTACGCTCCAAAAACGGCAATGGTTGCCTGCGTTATAGCCAACAGACAGATATATTTATGGGTGAAAGAAGCTTTTCAGTTGGTAACGGTCGTTACGCTTTAGCTGCAGGCCCGCAAACAGGAGTACAATATAAATGAGGATGGAAAATGCGATTTGGAGTATATAATTGATGGGCACCTGCCTTATTAAAAAACCACTGGCAACGGCGCATAGTGTGCAAGTGATCATAGTAAAAAAAACACCCTTTAACTCATCCACCTTGTTTTTTGTCAGGAAGAACAAGGTTTGCGAAAGGCTTGATATTAAATAGGCCAGCGCCGCACCCGCATTACCATAAAGCGGTATCAGTATTAAATTAGCACCTACATTTACTGCAAGTGTTACTATGAAGGAATGCAGTATCAGTTTTAGTTGTCCTTTTGCGAAGAAGATCGTCCACAAAAAATTATTAAGATATAAGGTGGGGATACATAACGAAAGCACAAAAACAGTAACCACATTTACCGAACCATATTTACCATGTGTAAGTGCGTTAACTACCGGCTCCCAACTCAGGTTGAGGATAAGCACGGTAAAGGCCGCTATAATAAGTTCGGCACGGATGAGGAATTTAAGATTTACGCTGCCCGGATCGGCACTGTTAAAATAACGGGTAAAGCGGGGGATCAGCAGCGGCGCGATTGCCAGCATGGGAAAGGTTGATATTTCAAAAACCTTGTAAGCAAAGCTGTATTCGGCAAGCTTAACATCCGATACCATAAAGCCAATGAACACCCAATCGAACCGGGCCAGGGCCGAAGTGATCAGTACCACACCTAGTTGCGGCATCGACTCTTTTAATAATGCCTGATAACCTGCTCTGTCAAATGTTACTTTTGCGCGATAGCTTGTATTACGATAAAAAAGATATAAGGTGTAAATAAGTTCCAAAGCATCGCCGCTTACAAAGGTGATAATGATGCTATATATATTGAGCGAATGAAGCAACATCAGCGCCAGCAAAACAAACGCACGGATACAGTTTGATACCACCGACATCCGCGCCAGCAATTTGAATTTTTCTAACCCGCTGCATACCTGTTTAAAGGGCATGGAGAAAAATATGAATAGCTTGCCAGCACCTATCCATAAAATAAGGTTGTACGCAGGCGATGTTTTGAAAACTACATAGCCCAGCAACAGTAGCCCGTAAAATATTAATCCGGTGAGCAGTACGTGGCCGATATACAGCCGTATTACATGGGGCACATCATCGCCCTGGGCTACTTTTTTTACTACTAACTGATCGATACCAAAAGAAAGGATATTGAATACCGACAGCAATACGGCCAGCGCCAGGTTAATTTGCCCGAAGGAGGGTTTATCCAGCCCGATGGATAAAATATAGAACATTACCGCGCCGAAAAATTGGTTAATAACCAACTGTATGGTATTAGCCGATAAGTTTTGCAGTGCGCGTATTTTCATTTAGTGTAAATGGTTCTGATATTCTACCTGCAGGTTTTCCCGGGCATAATAGTTATTTTCCTTTTGTTCTGTTTCCTGTTTAAGGTACTGGTATTTTGCCCGGGTATATTGCGCCATAATGGTGGCAATCAGCCACCCGCGCTTACCATCCAATATCCCCAGCAAAAAAATATAATCTTTTAAAAAGTGGAACAATGGGGCTAAATACAATTTAACGGCAGTAGCTTTTTTGCCTTCGCGTAAATAGTTGCGGGCATTAAGGCGGGCATAGTACATTGTTTTTGCCCGGTATTGTTCGGGGCTTTTGCCTGAGTAATGATGTACCAGGCCGGGCAGTTTTTTAATAACAGCATCGGCAGGTTTTACCAGGTTTTCGTGTACCAATGGTTCGCTCCAGCCGGTATAGTTGCGATTAAATAAGCGGATACGATGATCGCGCCCCCATGTACCAAAACGCACCTGTTTCGCACCAAAATAAGCACGAAAACAGATATCGTAAATAATATGATCAGCTTCGTACTGCAGGTTTTGAATGGCTGTAATTAGTTTATCATCGGGAATCTCATCGGCATCAAGACTAAGTATCCAGTTGTGCCGGGCAAGTTCGGCACCATGGTTTTTATTGGTGCCGTAACCATACCACTTTTCCTGGTAAACACGGCAACCGTAATTAAGGGCTATGTCTGTAGTTTCATCCGTACTGCCGTTATCCATCACAATCACGTCGTCGGTAATGCGCTTTGCGGCGGCTACGCACCGGCCTATTGTGGCCGCCTCATTCCTGGTAATTATTACAACCGAAACAGTCATTTCCTTAGCTATTAATGCAGGCGGTATTCAGTAGGCCTGTATTAATATATCGCAAGAAAAATGATAAAGGTTGCCTGTGCTTGCAGTTATTCGATTTTTTTCCAGCTGGAAGCTGGGGCAATGTGCACCACGAGCAGGACGCTCGCGGCAGCAATCAAATAATAATATTTATAAGTCAATTAAGACCAATCCCAAATAGCTAATAACCTGATTGATATCATGCTTTAGAACTTACTTTTGGGCCATGCATAAAGAACATCATGTAAATAGTTCGGAAACGATAAGGGATATCGTTATTGGTATGTCTGACGGGTTAACGGTACCCTTTGCGCTTGCCGCCGGATTGAGCGGGGCAGTAAATGCCTCCGGAATTGTGGTAACTGCCGGTTTGGCCGAAATAGTTGCCGGCTCAATTGCCATGGGGCTCGGCGGTTTTTTAGCGGGGCGTACCGATGAGGACCATTATAACTCGGAACTAAAACGGGAATATGAGGAAGTTGAGCGTGTTCCCCAACAGGAAAAACAGGAGGTAATGGAAGTATTTGCCGATTTTGGCTTATCGCTGCATTTACAGCAGGAAATAGCTAACGAACTGGAAAAAGACAAAGATAAATGGGTTGATTTTATGATGAAATATGAACTAGGCCTTGATAAACCCGACCCCAACCGGGCCACCCGGAGCGCTATTACCATTGGCATATCCTACATTATTGGCGGTATAATACCGTTATCGCCCTATTTCTTTATCCATGATACGCAACAGGCTTTGCTTTTTTCATGTGGGATCACTTTGCTCGCCTTATTTATTTTCGGATACTTTAAAAGTAAGTTAACGGGGCAATCGCCGGTTAGCGGAGGTATAAAGGTTGTTGTAATAGGTGCTTTGGCAGCAGGCGCAGCCTTTGTATTGGCCAGGCTGATCAATAGTCATTAAGATTATACATAATCCAACTTTACGATATACTACTATTTCCATATAGTTTATTACGCTATTATTGGCAGGATTATTTATGTTTGGGTTTTGTTTTATTTCAACCAAAAGCAAACCTTATGAGTCAGGTTATTACTTCAGGAAATTCAGCCAGGCGTATACTGGTAGCCAGTTTAATAGGTACCACCATTGAGTTTTTTGATTTTTACATATATGCCACTGCTGCAGTACTGGTTTTTCCAAAATTGTTCTTTCCCTCGGCCGATCCTACCTCGGCTACGCTGCAATCATTAGCCACATTTGCACTGGCATTTTTTGCACGGCCACTAGGTGCAGCATTGTTCGGGCACTTTGGCGACCGCAAGGGCCGTAAAGCCACATTGGTTGCCGCTTTAATGACCATGGGGCCATCAACCGTAGCTATCGGCTTGTTACCGGGCTATGCATCAATAGGCATTGCAGCGCCGATATTGCTGGCTTTGTTCCGCTTTGGGCAGGGTTTGGGTCTTGGCGGCGAATGGGGCGGTGCAGTGTTATTGGCTACCGAAAACGCACCCGAAGGTAAAAAAGCATGGTACGGTATGTTCCCGCAGTTAGGCGCGCCAATCGGCTTCCTCATCTCCAGCGGTACGTTCCTGATATTGAGTAAAACCATGACCGACCAGCAATTTTTGAGCTATGGCTGGCGCATACCTTTTATTGCCAGCGCCATTTTAGTTTGGGTTGGTTTATATGTTCGTTTAAAAATTACCGAAACGCCCGATTTCTTAAAGGTAGTGGAGAAAAACGAGCAAGTGAGCGTTCCCTTTGCCGAAGTATTCAGCAAACATACCCGGGCCATTGTTTTAGGCACTATAGCAACTATCACCACCTTCCTGCTGTTTTATTTAATGACGGTATTTACCCTAAGCTGGGGCACAACGGCATTGCACTATCCAAAATCAAGCTTTTTGATAGCGCAGATGATCTCTATGCTGTTCTTTGGCTTGGGCATCCCTATATCAGCGGTTGTTGCTGATAAAAGAGGCCGCGGGCGGATGCTTATTATTGCTACAATAGGGATTTTTATATTCGGCTTATTTTTCGCGCCATTGTTCAGCACCGGCAATTTGGGGGTAACCATCCTGTTCCAGATCATCGGTATGTTTTTAATGGGCTTAACTTATGGGCCTATTGGTACCGCCCTTTCTGAGATTTTCCCGGCATCTGTACGTTATACCGGCGCATCATTAGCATTTACCCTGGCGGGGATATTAGGCGCGTCGTTAACGCCTTATTTGGCTACTACCCTGGCAACTAAATATGGGCTTCCGTTTGTAGGTTACTACTTATCGGTAGCTGCCGCGATAACTTTGATCGCTTTATTTGCTGCTAATTCATCGATGAGGGATAACGCGAAGAAGTAGTTGTTGAATTTGCAAACTTTCAGGATTGGACGGCTTCAGTTGTAAACTGAAGCCAGTGGAATGTGAATTGGCGTATAACCTTTATATTAAGAATTTTCTCTTAATTTACTGATTTGCTCAAGAGCCGCCACATCAATCCGGTCCTTTGGTCTATCAACTGCTTTCTTATTCTCAATTAGCTGGTTAATATGCAGGAACGGGATTTTTACGTTTTCAATATCAGCAACAGATGCCATTTGTAAGCATTCATCAAAAGTATATCCTTCAAGACCTTTCATATCGATAATAATATCTAACCGAAGATTATTATTTAGGTGAAAGTCAGTCCAGCCGGCAACAAACTGCATATATTCCAGCATAGGATAATCGCCAATGCCACAATTAATAAATGCACTGCGCAATGCTTGTCTATTTTCCAGGGTATCCTTAAGCCAGATATCCAGATCACTGGTAAAACGCTGGTAACCATGAAAATTTATAGCATAGCCGCCGATCAGAATATATTCGACATTTTGATCCTGAAGCGCTTTCCAGAAACTTAGTATTTCTTCATCAAATATGTCCACAAATTTTATTTAGCTATAAACGGTTTGTGAATTATTGAAGCCTTATTCATGGTTTGCTGGATCTTATATAAGCGGGTAGCCATTTCAAAGCGTTCTTTATAACTACGCTTCAGGCCTTCTTTTAAAAGTGCCAGTTCAGCTTCATTAAATATTTGCTCTGTTTTTTTCATTTCGAGACTATGGGTAAACCTTATCAAATTTATACAAAAGGTTACGATTAATCAATTATTGCTTGATAAGTATTAAGTACGAGTTTGCAAATTTTCTGCTCCTGGTTTGTGAATTAAAACCAGTTTACCACGCAAATTAATCAATATTCGAATATGCTTAATCCCATGAATTGTCCTATCACTACCACCAATGGTGCATTGCGGTATAAAAGTTGAGTATGTTTATTTGCATTGCACATTTATGAGTGATCATAACTATGCATTAAACATTTATTGATCAATTTACCATGCGAATAGTTACCCTTGAAGAACATATCTCATTTCCGGAAATGGCGAATAAAATACCTAAAGATGCTTTGGGTGGGTTTGGCCAGTCGGCAGTTATGCAACGGTTAGCCCCAAAGTTGGCTGATATTACCGGTGAGCGTTTAAAATCGATGGATGATAATGGCGTTACTGTACAGGTATTGTCTGTGGATAGTTCGGGTGCTAACCTGTTAAGTGAGCAGGACGGCCCGGCTTTTGCCACGCAATATAACGACCTGATTGCCGAAAGGATCGCTGGCTTTGAGGACCGGTTCACGGCGTTTGCCCACCTGCCGATGACAGCTCCCCTTGCCGCGGCTGATGAATTGGAACGCGCTGTAAAAGAACACCATTTTCGTGGTGCCATGATCCGTGGGTTAACACAGGATAAGTTTTTAGATCAACCTGAATTTGCACCCATATTTGAACGGGCCGAAAAGCTGGATGTGCCAATTTACCTGCACCCCGGGCTACCGCCAAAAGGAGTAGCCGATATTTACTACAGCGGATTGCCCAATTATACAGGCATGGCAGAAGCTTTAGCCTGCTATGGCTGGGGATGGCATTCAGAAACCGCGCTGCATGTTTTACGTTTGCTATTTTCGGGTGTTTTTGATCGATATCCCAAATTAAAATTAGTTATAGGTCATATGGGAGAAATGCTGCCGATGATGATGGCACGGTCGGAGAAAGCATTTAAACCCGGGAACGGGGGTGCCAACCAGCGTACGCTTACTGATACTTTCCGTGAACAGGTGCATATTACCACCAGCGGCTTTTTTACCCAGCCGCCATTAAAAATTGCTTTGGATACTTTCGGCGTTGATAATATTATGTTTTCTGTCGACTATCCCTTCAGCACAAACGAAATGGGCATCGAATTTTTAAATGCGATTGACCTCCCTGATGAGCAAATAGCAAAAATTGCCCACGGGAACGCGGATAAGCTATTGAATTTAAAGGTATAGGGGCGCTTTCGTAATGATAAGGACAAAAAGGATCTTCAAGGTTTCCCTTAAAAGTCATTAAACAAAGTAATCTTATCTAAAGCAGGTATCAGGATTTTATTAGCCGTTCTTAACATTTTGTTATTGCTTAAATAACCTCGGCGCAAATTCAAAAGCTTTATTTTGCGGCTATGTTTTTCAGCGCGAACTCATCCAAAACAACTCAATACTACATATACTACTACCCCGTATTTATTTTATGAAAACCTTTTTTGCACTAGCATTGTCTATTTGCACATTGCACAGCTACGCCCAAACTGCACCGTTACCCGAAAGCAAACACAAATTTATAGTGATCGCTCACCGCGGTCAGCATACTGAAGTGCCCGAGAATACCATTGCCTCTTTTGAAGAAGCCATAAAAACCACTGTTGATTATGTAGAGATAGACCTCCGCACCACCAAAGACAGCGTACTGGTTATTATGCACGATGCCACCGTTAACCGCATGACCAACGGCACCGGAAAAGTAAGCGACCTTACCTACGCCGAAATACAAAAACTAAAAATCACTGATAAAACAGGCAAAACATACCCGGTACCTACATTTGCCGAGGTGCTGAAAACCTGCAGGAACAGGATACATATTTACCTCGATTTTAAAAATGCCAGCGTTGCACAGTCGTACCAGATGATAAAAAAGTATGGCATGGAAAAACAGATAATTGTTTACATAAACGAGCCACATCAATATACCGAATGGAGAGCGCTTGTACCCGAAATGCCCCTGATGATAAGCTTGCCCGAAAACATTAAAACGGCAGATGACATAACTAAACTGCTATCACAAACACCTGTTGCTTTATTAGACGGCGATTACAGCGACTACACCGCAACTACCCTGAAAGCTGCCGCAGATGCTGGCGTACCAGTCTGGCCCGATATCCAAAGTCCCGATGAAGCTAAAAACTGGGACAAAGCACTGGCTACCGGCTTTAAGGGTTTACAAACAGATCATCCAAAGGCTTTGATAGATTATTTAGTGAAGAAGGGGTTGAGGTAGGTATATCTAAAATTTCCCAACCTGGCCTTTAAGCTGTTGCAGGATCTTTTGTGAGTTAAAACCGGTGCCATTTTTAAATACCCATTGTATTTTTTCAATGTTCTTAATATTATCAGCAACGTTACCCTCAATTACAATCAGGTCGGCATGTTTGCCTGCTTCGATAGAACCAATTATTGCCTGCGCCTGCAATGCCAGGGCACCGTTGTAAGTGGCTATGCGCAGGGCTTCAATAGGCGTAAAACCTTCCTTAGTCAACAGCTCAATAGCGCGCAAACTTCCATAACCGGCAAGTACACTGCCGTTGCCGGTTGGGTCTGTGCCTACGGTTAGCAGGCCACCGGCATCAGCAAATTCCTTTTCCATAATAAACTCCTTTGTCATAGCGCTATCCATATCGGCGCTTTTTTCATAGCTGTAATACTTTAAGTACATTTCCCTTGTGTCGGGCGACATGGTCTCAAGCACCTGTTGCTTTGGTATAGTATCCTGTTTGCACATTCCCTCAAAAACTGCAAGCGTTGAGGTAAGAATCACCTTGTGTTTAACCAGTACATTTATCAGGCCCTTCGCTTCGCTGCCACGCGGATCGAGGTGTTTAAAAGGATTCACTTCAGCAACGCAGGCATCTTCTTCCTTACCGGGTATAAAATCGGTAGCGGCAAAAAAGCCGTGTTCCAGTTGATCTATACCCATTTCTGCTGCTTCCTTATAAGTTACCGCGCATAAATGAGCAGTTATTTTCAGTCCCCTTGCATGGGCAGCATCGATTGCGGCCTTCAGAACAGGCCTAGTGAGATTCATGTACCCTTTAAAAGAGGTAAAGCCTTCATCTGCCCAAAAGTTTACAAATCTTTTTGCTTCTTCCGTTGTGGTTATTTCATGCATCTGCGGGGCAAAGCCACCTGGGCCTTCCATGTAAGGTGCCGTAACATACATTGATGGGCCGATGATTTTATTAGCGTCAATTTCTTTTTTTAATGCAAGATCGGAATATGGTTCAATACTGCCTGCTGTACGTAAAGTGGTAACGCCACACGCCAGGTACAGCCTGGGGAAAGTTACCGGTAACTGCTTATAATGCACATAGTATGGCGATATACTGGCTGCCGGGTAGAACATATGCTCATGCAACAGCACAAAACCTGGCAATACGGTTTTCCCGGTACAATCAATAATAGTAGCACCTGAAGGGATGTGTACCGCTTTTGTTTTGCCTGTATTAGTAATGATGCCATGTGTTATTACAATCGTTTCATCACTTAAAACCGTTTTATGGATAACATCTGCCAGGTAACAATGGGTAAGCGCTATAGTATCCTGCTTGTAAGAGATATAAGCCTGTGCAGAAAATGGATAAGCGGACTGTGCATACAATTTAACCGAAAAAACCATGCAGTTAAAGCCCATAATAAATGTGCTGATGATAATCTTGAGAAGTTTATCCAGATGCCGCATGTTCTAAAGTTAAGGGTTAATAAACTATTTTGAACGCAGCATTTTAAGGTGCAACAAGTGACCGTTAGGCAATGCTACATTTGAACTCAGCGAATCGTTATAATAAGTGCCGGTTATTTTTGCAGGGCCGTAGGCCTCTGTAATTATAAATGAAAAATTGTTCCCCGCAACCTTACCGCTATCAATAGCTACACTGCCACCATCCGGGCCAACAACAGCGCCGGTAAGTGTATTATCTGTTTGTTGCAAGTTGTAAACAAACGTAGCAGAATCTGTGCTATGCGGTCGGAGAAGATGCCCTACCCATTTGCCGCTAAGGTTTATTTGTGAAAATGCCACCAGGCAAAAGGAAGCCGTTATTAACAGCAAAATCATTTTATTTTTCATGATCAGAATGTATTTAGAAGAAAATGAATAGCAACAAACTAATTTAAAGAAATTCCTGCATAAAATACTGATTAACAATAAATAGCTTTATACGCCATGTATAATACAAATCTATCCACGGCACATTATTTTTAAATATTGATTCGGCAAACGACAGGATTAATCGACAAAAGTGGAGGATAGATAAACAAAATGTAGTTCAATATTTACTGTACCGATTATTTGGAGAAGAAGGGGTTGAGGTAGAGGATAAAGATTAAATGGTATTAAATATTTGTATAGAATAATTAGCTTAGATGATATATCCCGAAGCAAAAAAATATTAATTGTGGTACGAATATTAACTTAGAGTATGAGAGGATTTAAAAAACACAGGGGGTTAAAACGGTATTATAAAAATCTCGCCATTAAAAATGACTTAGAAAAAATCAATTGGCGGGATTTTAATACACAACACGGATACTGGCATTTACATTTTGACTTTAGGGGATATGGAAATAACAGTTTCCAAAGAAGAAAACCTCACCTCGATAAGCTATTCAGGCATTTTGATATACTGGTTGAAGAGACTAAAAGCTTAACAATCGAATTTCAACTATATGTAATGCTGCTCGATTTTCATAGTTCCAGTGATTCAATATTTTTACACCCTCCGGAACCTGATAATAGTCAATTTCAATTTAAGGTTTCAGATTTAAAGTCGACAACTACATTGAAAAACAAAGCGCTAAATGATTATATTGACCATTTAGTTGGTTACGAAAAATTGTATGGGGCTGGCAAGGGAGAAGCCTTTTGCTTGCTATTCAAGAAAAATGCGGGAGTTCCCTTTTGAGTAAGTAACGACAAAGTATATTAAATGTGGAAGAAAGGATTTACTACAGTTGAGCAATTTTGCCTCAATTTGATAGTTTTTTTCCCTTCATATCGAAATAACATTGATTACAAATTACTTTAATATTTGCAAAAGCCATTGCTGCATCGGTCCATTCACCCTCTTTGAGTCTGATTTTCTCACATTGGTCGCACCAGGCTTGATGCTCATCATCCGGCTCAATAAGCGGATCCAAATCAAAGGCCTCATGAAAACCGCTAGACGTGTCATCAAGCAAATGCTGGCATACAAAAGCTGCACGATCTGAAACATGATTTGTGCAATCAACGTATTTGTCTTTTAACTCATCGTATTCTTCTTGTGTTAGTTCATTTGTAAAGATAAAGTAAATAAAAAGATGCTCTTGTGGAACACGGTAAGCACCAATAGCATTCAATAACTTTACAGAAATTGCTGTCATTGCCCATCCGGTATATTTATCACCTTCAAACAAACCATTTGTTAGTAGTTCAAAGTTGTTTATTTCTCCAAAAGATTTTACTTTTTCAAGCGGACGGCTCACATGTCTGGGTGTATTCTTATTATCCCATGACCAATTCCACGTATTGGCTTTTGTTGAAAAAGAACCGACATCAATATATTTGAAATACAAATTTCTTCCATCTCTCGATTTGAAATGGAAAGTTCCGGTGCTATGGTCATAAAACCAATCTTCATAACTATCTATATCGTACAACTTCATAAACTCAGGTTGGAACGACATGAGATCAGTTACACACTGATTTTCAAATTCTTCAAAATTTTGTTTTAACTCCGACATACAGATTTAATAGTATTCAGCTTTTATTAACTACGTAAGTCTACAAAGATTTCCTATAACAAAAAAACCGTAAGCCAAACATACGTTCAACTTACGGTTAATGCTTTTGTACCCAGAGCCGGGGTCGATCCCGCTAATATGTTTTCCTAAATGGATTCGAACCACTATCTTCTGAACCAGAATCAGACATGTTACCCTTGCACCATAGGAAAATCTGCTTGCCTGTGCAGGCTTGCTAGTGCAAATATCCTAAAACCTATCAATTTAAAAAAATAATACTTTAAATACTTGGTAAGGGCATTGTTAAATTTTAGCAAATTTTAACAAATGGTATAAGGCTATTTTCAATAAAACATCGTTACTTTATTCAGGAATTAACATCCTCAAACATAAAATGATGAAATTAAAACTGCCTTTAATCGCCTGTTTACTTATTGTACTATCGGCATGCGGCACCATTAAAAAAGATGAGCACGGCAGTGCGGTTGATACCAGGATAAACAATATTGTTTGGGATGTGGTGTCATTTAATGGAAAAACACTTAATGTAAGGAATTACGGCAACGGCCTGCCATCCATCACCTTTGAAATGCAGGATAATAAAATAAACGGCAGCGATGGTTGTAATACCTTTATGGGTGTAGCCACTTATAAAGGCAATAATATTACTGCCGGGCCAATAGCTACCACCCAAATGGCCTGCCCGGGCAATACCATCTCGGCCGATTTTTACGAAGCCTTAGCCTCAAAACACCTAACCTGGGCTTTAACTGGTGACGGCACATTGCGCCTGCTGGTAAATGATGCGGAGGTTATGGCGCTGAAAGAAAGGCAATAATGAAAGTTGTAAACTTTCACGATCCGGAGGCTTCAGTTATAAACTGAAGCCAGTATTGGCAGTTTTCAGCAGGCAGTATGCTTACCTGCAAACTGCCTGCTGAAAACTACCAATTACGCCACAGTTATCTCATTAGCCAAATACACATCCTGTACGGCCCTGATGATCTTTACACCTTCATCAAACGGGCGCTGGAAGGCTTTGCGGCCCATAATTAAGCCTGAACCACCTGCTCTTTTGTTAATTATCGCGTTTTTAACGGTTTCGGCAAAGTCGCTTGCGCCTGCTGATTCGCCACCTGAGTTGATCAGTCCGGCACGGCCCATGTAGCAGTTAGCTACCTGGTAGCGGCACAGATCGATAGGGTGATCAGTGGTAAATTTGCTGTACATTAACGGGTCGGTTTTACCAAAACCAATTTTAGTAAAGCCGCCATTTACATCAGGCAATTTCTGTTTAATAATATCAGCCTGGATAGTTACGCCTAAATGGTTGGCCTGGCCCGTTATATCTGCCGATGTTTCATAATTCACACCGTCCTTTTTGAAAGCGTTGTTACGGGTATAGCACCATAATACAGTTGCCATGCCCAACTCATGCGCGCGCTCAAATGCTTTTGATACTTCTATAATTTGCCTATCCGATTCTTCTGAACCAAAATAGATGGTTGCACCTACCGCCGCCGCACCCAAATTCCACGCGTCATCAACCGAACCGAACATGATCTGGTTATATTTGGTTGGGAACGTCAACAATTCATTATGATTGATCTTTACAATAAAAGGGATCTTATGGGCGTATTTACGGGCCACCATAGCCAGGTTACCAAAAGTGGTAGCAACGGCATTACACTCTGCCTCAATAGCCAGCTTCAGGATATTTTCCGGATCGAAATACAATGGATTTTTGGAGAACGACGCGCCTGCAGTATGCTCAATTCCCTGGTCAACCGGCAAAATTGACATATAACCCGTGCCCGCCAAGCGACCATGATTATGTATGGCTGACAGATTACGGATCACCTGCGGGTTGCGGTTGCTATCCAAAAATATCCTGTCAATAAAATCGGGGGACGGAAGATGTAATGTTTCCTTCGGAAAAGTTTCACTTTTGTGGTTCAGCAAACTGTCGGCATCCTTACCAAGCAGCTCCAGTATTTCGTTATAGGCCATAAGTAAATTTAGTTGAATTTATAACATAAAGTTCGGTTTATTGTTGTTAAAACTCTGTCTAAATTATGTAACGTTATTATTTCTTTGCGGGAGGGTAAAGCCCTTAAAAAGTATTGCTAATTTAGCGCACTCAACAGCCTCAGTATTTATATGTCGGTATTAGTATTTACGCTTATTATACTTATTGGTTCATACTTTGCCGGTCTGCTGGGTTCATTAACAGGGCTCGGGGGCGGTTTTGTAATTATCCCGCTGCTTACCCTGTTACTTCATGTCGATATTCATTATGCCATCGGTGGGTCATTGGTATCGGTTATAGCTACCTCATCCGGCTCGGCGGCTGCCTATGTGCGCGAGGGCATTACCAATATAAGGTTGGGTATGTTCCTGGAGATAGCTACCACCGCAGGCGCTATGACGGGGGCTATACTCGCGGTATATATCCCCACACATTACATCGCAATTTTACTGGGGGCGATACTTATTTTTTCGGCAGTAATGTCGCTCAGGAAAAAATCAGAACAGATAGTTAAAGATAACAACCAGTGGGCCGAAAAGCTGAAGCTGAATAGCAGCTACCCCACCGCGCAGGGCACCGTTAACTACAGCGTTACCAAAGTGGGCGGCGGGTTTGTGATGATGCTGTTTGCAGGTGTCTTATCCGGTTTACTGGGCGTTGGCTCAGGTGCTTTAAAGGTGCTGGCTATGGATACCATTATGCGTATCCCCTTCAAGGTATCAACCACTACCAGCAATTTTATGATTGGGGTTACCGCAGCGGCAAGCGCCGTGGTTTATTTACAGCGTGGCTACATAGATCCGGGTATCTCCATGCCGGTAGTTATCGGTGTATTGCTGGGCGCTTTAAGCGGATCAAAAATATTGGTTCACACACAATCATCGGGCTGGCTGCGCTGGGTATTTGCAGTTGTAGTTGCTTTTTTAGCTTCGCAGATGATCTATAACGGTATAATCGGTAAAATATAATATGGCACAAGGACACCGTTTTAAGGATACAGATATGCAGGTGGTTATTGGCTGGGTGCTGCGTATTGGCGTAATTGTATCCATCAGTATTGTATTTTTCGGCGGCATTATTTTCTTATACAGGCATGGCCATGAGGTAGTTGATCATCGCAAGTTTACCGGTATCCCCGATTTTATACAAACCTTTGGCGGCATTATACACGGCATATTTACCTTCAGGGGGCAGGCTATTATACAATTCGGCATCATTTTGCTCATTGCTACACCCATACTCCGGGTTATATTTTCAACCATCGGTTTTGTGCTTGAGAGGGATAAGCTTTACGTATTTATTAGCCTGCTGGTGCTGTTCATTATATTCATTAGCATGATAAGCGGGCACGCCGGGTAACATTTAAAACAATTTGCAGGCTTTTTGCTGTTATAATTATATGCAAAGGCATCCGGTACATTCATCGGTTTTAGAAAGCGTGGGTTATGACGCTGGCACTAAAATTCTCGAACTTGAATTTAGGGAAGGCGGCGTATGGGATTATTTCGACTTTCCAAAACCAACCTACCACAGGTTTATAAAAGCAGAATCGCTGGGTAATTTTTTTGTAAAGCGAATAAAAGGTAAATATCCAGAGATAAGGATTAAGTGAATTTAGTTCTCGTTCGAACTTCCGCTCAGCCTTTTCTGGTCATCAGTATTACCCCCTGCATGCCGCGATTGGCTTTTAACCGTTTGCTTACCAAACCGGTAAGTAAAGGTCATCATCAAAAACCGGCTCCCAACTTTTTCCCTTCCGGTGAGATCCAGATTTTCATAATTGGAAGTATATTGATATTTATCGCTATTTAAAATATCGGTAAGCGTTAATTTTATGCTGCCATTATTATTCAGCACCGATTGGCTTAAACCTGCGCGAAACACATACTGTGCCTGGTATTGCTTAATACCGTAATAAGTTGGCGACGAATAAAATCCATATATCTCTGCCTTCAGCCCTTTGTTTATGGTAAAGCTTTGATTTAGCTGCAGGTTTAGTTCAAAAGTTGATCTGCGGGCGCTATCCTGATTATAGATATATTTTGCATACCCTGCATCAAGATCCACATTAATATTCCACCATTTGGTAATGTCAACCGGCACGTTAAACTCAGCTTCATATTCATAACGTGTGCCAATATTTTTTAAGGTGGTTATGTACACTTTGGTGGAGTCGTTTTGTTCAAACACAGGCGCAAACATATCCTGGGTTACAGTTAAGCGCAACTCAACCTTATATTTTTCTTTATACAGATCTGAAATAGAGTAAACATTATAATATTCCGGCTTTAAAAAGGGGTTACCTGTACTATATGAATATTGGCCGATAAACCCTACAAAGGGATTTAAATCCTGGTAATTGGGGCGCGTTATACGGCGGTCGTAACCAATTGAAACCTGGTTATTGGTATCCACGGCCTGTGTCCAGTTTATATTCGGGAAAAGATCCAAATAACTGCGCGATACTGTTTTATCCGGGTGATAGGATTTGCCGTAAGAGTTGGTTTGCTCGGCACGCAGGCCAAGTGTAAAGTCGCTTTTACCAAACTTATCATTATAACTGGCATAAGCAGCATTAATACGCTCGTTATAAATAAAGTGATCTGTTAATGATGGTATAGCCAAATAATTAGTGGTATCGGTACCCTGGTCAAAGTTTATAAGGTTATCACTATGCACCTGGCTGTTTTTTAACCCAGCGCTTAAACTGCTGCTTTTACTCAACTGCTGACTAAAGTCAACCCTCTCCGACCGTATATCAATAGATGAAGGTGAATTATCGGTATAAAATACCGGGGTACGGTAAGATGTACCATCCGTGAGATAAAAATAATTTTTCACCGGTTCAAAAGAACTCCGGTCGTAAGTAGAGTAATCAAAATCGGCTGTAAGCGATGTACCGTTATTTTTACCGAAAGTACCTTTGTAGTTTACGTTATAATTGAGATTGGTAATATCCCTATCCACATGCGATTGCGTGGTAAGCAATGAATCCAGCGACCCGTTATTCCTGATATAGGTATTGCTAAATTTATCTATGCCGGCACCGCTATGGTAGCCATAAAATAAAACGCCTACAGTTTGTTTTGAGTCGATAGAATAATCAACACCGGCATTGTAGTTACTGGTTTTTGTGTACGATGTGCTGTTATAATCCACATCGATATTGGTAAGCTGGTTATTATCATAAATATTACGGTCAATATCCAGCAAACGCGGCAGCTTACCATCGGCAAAGCTGTAGTTGCCAAAAAAGTTGAATTTATCGGTGCGGTAATTCATGTTGATGCCGCTGTTAAACTTGTAATCCTGCCCGTATGCGGCGCTTTCAACAATATTTGCTCTAAAGCCGAGATCCTTACTCTTTTTAAGGATGATGTTGATCACCCCGCCACCACCCGAGGCGTCATATTTTGCCGATGGATTGGCGATCAGTTCTACCTGGCTAATCATATTGCTCTGGTAGCTTTTCAGCAGATCAGCCAGCTGATCATCGGTAAGGTTACCTATCGGTTTGCCGTTAATGGCTATCAAAGCCTTTTGCCCTCCTTTAAATAAAATACTATTGTCCCTGATGCGTACGCCGGGCGCGGTAGTTAATATATCTAAAACAGAGTTTCCTGCCGATAGTATGCTCCTATCCACATTCAGCACCGTTTTATCGGGCATTACCTGTATATAATCTTTTTTTGCGGTGATGGTTACTTCGCCAAGTTGCTGGTTTACGGGCGATAAAACAACTTCGCCAATATCTGTTTTTTTGCCTGCAACGGCGCGATATGGTTGGCTATGATACTTATTATAACCTATTTTATGGATGGAGATGAGGTATAAACCCGTGGCAACATAATCAAACTGAAAGGTACCGGCTTTGCTTGACGCGGCTGTTTTAACTACAGATGAGTCGGGAAGGCTCAGTAGTGTTACAGTTGCATCTTCGGCAGGTACATACTTTTCTGTCAGTATTTTACCTGTAAATAATGAGGTGGCAGTTTGGGCGTACGAATAACTATATATGCCTAGCATCGCTGCCGACAATAAGCATCCGAAAAAAAACTTCATCAAGCGTTATGTGAAAATTTACTATATGTTTGCTTTGATTTATTGGTAATTTAAACGCAAAATTAGCCGTAAAGGTTGTATAGCATAATTTTAGTGTTAAATAAAGGTAAACACAAATCTGGTATACAGCCTATATTATTTAAACTATAATCAAAAAAAAGGATCAGTTGTACTGACTAAATGAGTATGAAAAAAGTTGTTTTTATTTTCCTTACCCTATTTTTTACAGCAAGCGTTTTTGCACAGGCCGCCCCCGCCGCTTATGAAGTTGTGCTGAATAAATTTGTAAAATTTTATAACGCCGGTGAGGCCGACAGCGTGTTTATGATGTTCAGCACTGAAATGAAGGCAGCTGAGCCTTTGGACAAATTCACCTCAACAACTGCCCAGTTAAAGGATCAACTGGGAACCCTTGATCAAACCTCCTTTGCAACATATACTCAGCCAATAGCTGCTTATAGGGCTAAATTTAAGAACGGCATTTTTAAACTGAACCTGGCATTAAACAACGACGGGAAAATAACCGGCCTGTTTTTAAAACCACAAGATGAACCGGCAGCCGCTAAAACAGCTGTTGACCCATCGGTTACAGAATCGCCCATAGCGGTAAAAACTTTGGCAGGCTCAATTGCGGGTACTTTAACTATGCCAAATGCTGTAACGGGTAAAATCCCCGTGGTATTAATTATATCGGGCGCAGGTGCGACAGACCGTGATGGTAACTGCAAAAACCCGGTTATCACATCTAACACTTACCAGTTACTAGCCTATGCTTTAGCCAAGGCGGGCATAGCTTCGTTACGTTACGATAAACGCATGGTTGGGCAAAGTGTAAGCGCTGATAAAGAAAGCCAGATGCGTTTTGAGGATTATGTTGATGATGCTACAGCACTCATCAGTATGCTGAACGATGATGGCCGCTTTTCGAAAATAATTATAGCAGGGCATGGCCAGGGTGCATTGGTAGGTATGATGTCGGTACCGGATGAACCTATAAAAGGGTTTATATCACTGGAAGGCGCGGGCGATCCGGCCGATAAAGTGCTAACCGAACAAATGAAATCGCAGCCATCATACCTGGGTGATGAATTTAAAAGTATGCTTGATACTTTGCGCAAAGGTAAAATGACTGACAATATCGATCCTGCCTTATATTATGTTGCCAGGCCAACCATACAAATGTTCCTGATGTCGTGGTGCAGGTATGATCCGCTGCGCGAGATAAAGAAAGTTAAAATGCCAATGCTGATCATACAGGGCGCAAATGATCTGCTGTACCCGGTTACGCAGGGCGTAAAACTCAAATCGGCAAAATCAAATGCTACCTATAGCCTTATCAGGGGAATGAATTATGTTTTGAAGGATGCCCCGGCGGATAGGGAGCCTAATATAGCTACCTATCAAAAACCCGACCTGCCGCTTAACAAGGAAATGGTTACCGATGTGGTAGATTTTATTAATGGGTTAAAATAACGATGAAACAAAATACCAGATCAGACTATCCTGATCTGGTATTTTGATAAAAGCCCTGCAAGGCCGTCAGCCGAGAAAGCTGCCTTTTTAATATTGTTTATTTCAGGGTCGATACTATAGTGAAGCGCGGTTACAAAATTAACCGATGTAAGGTCGGTACGGTTAAACACCGCGCCCGACAGGTCCGACTGATCAAACACACTCCCTGATAAATTGGCCTGGCTAAAAGTAGTTTCCTTTAACGAGCATTTAGTAAACCTGGTGCTTACCATCTTACGGCCCATAAACGAGGTATAATCCAGTATACAGCCATCAAACTTCACGCTGAAGAGCATGGTTTGGCATTCGCTAAAGTTCACCCCCAGTATTTTGCAATTATAAAACACGGCATTGTTTAGCGCAGCACCGTTCAGTTTCATCAGCGATAAATTACAACTCTCAAAAATGCAGTCGATAAATTTATTGTGCGAAAAATCGCTGCTGGTAAAATCGCAGCGCTTAAACGTGCAGCTTTGAAACTCCTGCCCTTTTACAACCTTTTCGGTATAAATAATACTGTCGAAGGTTTTATCATCATGCAGTTCCATTTATTTCCAGGCACCCAATAATCTTCTTATCGCTATTATTTCGCCTACGTGGTACGAGGTATGGTCGGCAATTTGCAATGCTTCCAGCAATATGGTTTGCCCGCTGCCTCCGGGGATCTGCTCATACAGGTTGCTGTGCTCTAAAATACCAATAAATTCATCAAGATCGTTATTGATCTGCTCTAATGATTCGTTCCAGTCCTGCTCATTTTTAGGAGTGGGGTCTTTGGGCCAGTATTCGTCGGGCCATTTTGGTGATTTATGGTGCGGATCCATACAAAAGCGCAGCATATCCCATTGTGCAATGCGGATATGCTCAACCAATTGCCAAATGCTATATGGCAGCTTATCGGGCACTACGCCACGTAGTTCGGCAGGCAAGCCTTTTATGGCGGTTTTTAAATCAGCGTGTGCGTTGCCACCAAGCAACAGTTTGGTAAGTTCTTTTACTAAAATTTTATTGTTGTTATCCATATTTGCAGATTTTCAGTATTTAACAATCAGCATCGCGATTAGTTGATGCTTTTTACATAAACATGCCAATTATTAATGCAGTAAATATATCGATTATTGACCGGGCATCAGGAGTCTCAACATCCTGAATTTGATATTTAGACTATATTCTAAACAACTATAACACCCTATAGTTAACTTAATTTACAATAAAGTAATTATTAGGATTCAGCTAAAGATTTAGTGTAGTTTATTCGCAAAATTGAAACTATACAGTAACTTTATTGTTAAAGAAACGTTGATTATAAATGTATTATAATCAATTAGTAAACATTAATAGCCACATGAAAATGAAATTCTTTATGCCAGCTATATTGCTGGTGGTAGCCCTGGCCTCAGGCTGTGTTAGCACAAAAAAATACCAGGCTTTACAAGCAGATAACGCAACTTTACAGAAAAAGAACGATGAGGTAATGCAAAGTTACCAGGTAACCCAGCAGGAACTTGCAGGCTCAAAAAGCCGTGTTACCAGCCTTGAAGAGCAAATTGCGGCAGCCAATGCCAATACTCTTGCTTTGCAGGATGCTTTAAATAAATGTTTAGCAGGTAACAACCAGGGCGGCATGAACATTGCAAAACTTGTTGACCAGATAAACGCCTCAAACGCATATATTAAAGAGTTAGTTAACTCAAAAAACAAAAGCGACTCGCTTAATATGGTGTTAACCAATAACCTTACCCGCTCACTTAGTCCTGATGAGACAAAAGGCGTGGATGTGAAGGTGCTTAAAGGCGTGGTTTATGTGTCGCTATCTGATAACATGATCTACAAATCAGGTAGTTATGAGATCACAAATACCGCTGGCGAAACACTATCCAAAATAGCCAAGATCATTAATGATTATTCAACCTATGATGTATTGGTAGAAGGTAACACCGATAATGTGCCTATCTCACAGAAAAATATCCGTAATAACTGGGACTTAAGTTCGTTACGTGCCACATCAGTTGTTATGGCTTTGCAGAACACCTATGGAGTTGATCCTAAACGTTTAACAGCGGGCGGTCGTGGTGAGTTTAACCCGATTGCAGATAACAGCACACCTGATGGCAAATCACAAAACAGGCGTACCGAAATTATTATAACACCAAAACTAGATCAGTTTATGGCGCTTATTGGCAAGGCACCGGCACCAGGCGCAACCACTGCACCAATAACTCCGGCACCAGCACCGGGTCAATAATTATTTTAGTTTGATATTTAATGAACGCCTTTCGGTTTTTCGGGAGGCGTTTTTTTGTTGAGGGTGGATATGTCCTCCTATAGACCTGTCCCATGGTATCGCTTTTCGCTAAGAAGTTACTTTTTGTCTTGATACAAAAAGTAACCAAAAAAATCAAGACAACAAGGATGCCTCCACCCGCCCTGCCGTTCTTCACGCTTTTTTCGCTGTTCGAATACTTCGTATTCTCACATCACACAAAAAGCTAAACCGTCATTCCCGCCTCTACGCTGGCCCGCCCTTGTTGTCAGGGCCTGCGCTTTTTTTGATCCGTCTTTTTAAATTAATTTCATGTTCCCGTCAGCCGGGAAGCTTCGGGTG
>Ga0116227_10001424_pt1 | contig 53154 bp, 46 predicted proteins | sample S1TSphgellanicum_FD_89693 | JGI IMG/M metagenome (GOLD analysis project Ga0116227, IMG submission 89693) | Host-associated microbial communities from peat moss isolated from Minnesota, USA - S1T2_Fb - Sphagnum magellanicum MG | ecosystem: Host-associated > Plants > Peat moss > Unclassified... | reverse complement strand
TGCGGTGGCCCAGGCGTGGCTGGCGGTGAGCCGCGTCGGCTTGAACTCCTTGCCGCGATGATGGCCGGCAAAGGCGCCGATGGCGACGGGCGTGTACGGCGGGCGTGTCACCGTGGTGCCGACATCGGGAATGGCGCGTTCGGTGAGGGCCGCCATGATGGCGTGGCCGTTGATGTTGGAGGTCTTGCCCTGGTCGGTGGCCATGCCGAGCGTCGTGTAGCGTTTGAGTAATTCGACCGAGCGATAGCCTTCGCGCGCGGCGAGTTCGATGTCGTTGCGGGTGACGTCGTGCTGAAAGTCGACGAACGATTTTCCCCTGGACTCAGCCACGAACCAGAGGGGCTTCACGGCCACGCGCTCGTCGTCGGTGCGCCAGGTTTGCAGCGGTGGCGGGTCGAACCCGGTGGCACGCGCGGCGGCGGCGCCGGCTGCGGCGCCGCCCGCAAGCGCGGCGGCGAGCGAGTACTCGCCGGCGGCGGCGCCGACCACGGTTAGCGGGGCGAAGCCGGCTGCGGCCCCCGATCTCGCCACGTTCAGCGTCCCCAAGCCGGCGGCCGCGGAACTAGCCGTGTTCAGCGTTCCTAATCCTGCCCCGACTCCAGACCCAACGCCGTTCTGCGTCCTCGCGTCGTCGGCAGCTAGGAAGGCGCTATGTTCCTCGGACCAGCGCGGCCTTTTCCCTAGATGCGTGGTGAGCGAGATGCTGGGATTCCAGCCGCCGGACATCGCGAGTACGTCGCAGGGGACGTGTGTCAGCTTGCCGGCGGCGTCGCGGATCGTGATCGATTCGAGCGCGCGGCCGCCGCGGGTGTCGGTGACTTGCGCGCCCAGCATGAGTTGCGTTGCGCCCTGTTTGGTCGTGGCCCTGGCTTGGGCTAGCAGAGCGGGGTCAACCTCGCTGCGGGCATCGACAAGAGCGGTGACCTCGATGCCCTGGTTCAGCATATCGAAGGCCGTTTGCCAGCCGTCGTCGCCGGTGGTGAAGATCGCAGCCTGTCGGCCGGGGGCCACACGGAAACGGTTGGCGTAGGTGCGAACCGCTCCGGCCAGCATCACGCCGGGGCGGTCGTTGCCGCCGAACACGAGGGGTCGTTCGATCGCGCCCGCGGCGAGGATGCTGCGTCTGGCGATGATGCGCCAGAGGCGTTGGCGAGGTTGGTGGGGGGCGGGCTTGGGGAGGTGATCGGCGACGCGTTCCAAGGCGCCGTAGGTGTTGCCGTCGTAGGCGCCGAATACGGTGGTGCGCTTGAGGAGGCGGACTTCGGACAGTGAGGCGAGTTCGGCCTCGGCGTGGCGTGCCCAAGTGGCACCGGCGTCATCGTCGATCGGGTGGCGTTCGGCGTTGAGTCGGCCGCCGAGCAGAAAGTCTTCGTCGCAGAGGACCACGCGGGCACCGGCGCGGCCGGCGTGCAGTGCGGCGGCGAGTCCTGCGGGTCCGCCGCCGATCACGAGGACGTCGCAGTACAGGGTGGCCTTTTCGTAGGTGTCGGGGTCGGGTTCGAGGCTGGCATGGCCGAGTCCGGCGGCGCGGCGGATCGTGGGTTCGTAAAGTTTTTCCCAGAACGCGGCGGGCCACATGAACGTCTTGTAGTAGAAGCCGGCGACGAACAGCGGCGCGAGCAGGGAGTTGATCGCGCCTACGTCGAAGGCGAGCGAGGGCCAGCGGTTTTGGCTGCGGGCTTCGAGGCCGTCGAAGAGTTCGGCGACGGTGGCGCGGGTGTTGGGTTCGCGTCGTGCGCCGGCGCGTAGTTCGACCAGCGCGTTCGGCTCTTCGGAACCCGCGGTCACGATGCCGCGGGGTCGGTGGTACTTAAACGAGCGGCCCACCAGCTTCACGCCGGCGGCCAGCAGGGCGGAGGCGAGGGTGTCGCCTTCGTAGCCAGAATAGGGTTGGCCGTCGAAGGTGAAGGATAACGGGCGGTCGCGGCGGATGGCGCCGTCCCCGGGGAGGCGATGGGCACTCATGAGCGCACCGCAGGGTTGGCGAATGCGGCGCCCGCGGGGAGTCGGGTGTTCATGCGATCACCGCAGGGTTGGCTAGGGCGGTCACCGGCAAGGCGGTGGGTGTTCATGCGTTCGCGACTCATGCGCACACCTCATGGTTTGCGAATGCGGCGCCGAGCACTTCGTGGGTGACGGTGTTGCGGGTGACGCGCAGCCAGGTGCGGCAGCCGGCGCCGTGGTACCAGAGTTCGTCGTGCGGGCCCGCGGGATTATCGCGCAGGTACGTGGCGTCATAAAAAAGTTCGACGGCGTTCGCGGCCGCGGGGTCGGGGCGCGTGACGTTGGCGTCGCCGAGATAGGTGAACTCGGTGAGATCGCGGTCGCCGCAGTAGGGGCAGGGGATGTGCATGGCGTGCTTCAGTGCAGGTTGGGCTGGGGGCCGGCGCCGCGCTCGTCGATCATGTGGCCGGTGGCGAAGCGATCCAAGCGAAGCGCTCGCGCCGTGGGGTGGGGCTCGTCGCGGGCGAGCAGGTGCGCGAAACAGTATCCAGAGGCGGGTGTGGCCTTGAAGCCGCCGTAACACCAGCCGGTGTTCAGATACAGGCCGGGAAAGCGGGTGTGGTCGATGATGGGCGAGCCGTCCATGGACATGTCCATGATGCCGCCCCAGGAGCGCAGCATGCGCACGCGGCCGATCGCGGGCATGAGCGCCATGCCGCCTTCGCACACGTCCTCGACGATGGGGAGGTTGCCGCGCTGGGCATAGGAGTTGTAGCCGTCGATATCGCCGCCGAACACGAGGCCGCCCTTGTCGGATTGGCTGATGTAGAAGTGGCCGGCGCCGAAGGTGACCACGCCATCGATGAACGGCTTGATGGCTTCGGAGACGAAGGCTTGCAGCACGTGGCTCTCGATCGGCAGGCGCAGGCCGGCTAAGCGCGCGACCTTCGAAGTGTTGCCAGCCACGGCCATGCCGACCTTCTTGGCCTTGATGGGTCCGCGCGTGGTCTCGACGCCGATCACGCGGTCGCCGTCGCGCAGGAAGCCGGTGACCTCGCAGTTCTGAATGATATCGACGCCGCGGTCGCTCGCGGCGCGGGCGTAGCCCCAGACCACCGCGTCGTGTCGGGCGGTGCCGCCGCGCTTTTGCAGCAGGCCGCCTTGAATGGGGAAGCGGGCGTTCTTGAAATCCATGAAGGGGACGAGGCGGCGCACGCCTTCCTGATCGAGCAGTTCGGCGTCGACGCCATGCAGGCGCATGGCGTTGCCGCGGCGGGCGTAGGCGTCGCGCTGGGCGTCGGAGTGATAAAGGTTGAGCACGCCGCGCTGGCTGACCATGGTGTTGTAGTTGACGTCTTGTTCCAGGCCTTCCCAGAGCTTCATCGACAATTCATAAAATGGATTGTTGCCGGGCAGCAGGTAATTCGAGCGGATGATGGTGGTGTTGCGGCCGGCGTTGCCGGAGCCGATCCAGCCTTTCTCGACCACGGCGACATTCGTGATGCCATGGACTTTCGCGAGGTAGTGTGCGGTGGCGAGACCGTGGCCACCGCCGCCCACGACGATCACGTCGTAGGCGGGCTTGGGGGCGGCGTCGCGCCAGGCGGGTCCCCAGCCGCGATGTCCTCCCAGGGCCTGCTTCAGGAGGGAGAAGATCGAATAATGCATGGGGAGGCTCGCGGCGGTGGGCGTTTGGGCGGTGGGATGCACTATAGAGTGGGGGCTCGATGGGTTTTTGAGGATTTACGGCGCGCTCTATACAATTAGCGACATGCTGACGACATTCGAGCGGGTCATCTGTCGACGTGCCGGCGAAAACTAGCGACCGGCCGGGCAAGCCCAACGTGCCAGTGAAATCCATCGAAATGCCAATCAAGCCCACCGGGCCGATGAAATTCAGCGAAGTGCCGATCAATCCCGACGTGTCAGTGAAATCCATCGAAATGCCAACCCATCCCGACGTGCGGCTGCCGGGTGCTTCGCTGACGCTCGGGTTCCTGCTCATTCCTGGGTTTTCGCTGATGTCCTATGCGGCGGCGGTGGAGCCGTTGCGGGCGGCCAATCAGTTGTCGGGGAAGACGCTGTACCGGTGGTGGCAGACGGCGCCGGGCAATGGGCCTGCGGTGGCGTCCAACGGTGCGGCCATGTTGTCCAACCATGAATTCGGCGCCGACGACTTGCCGGATCTGCTGTTGGTGTGCGCGGGCGGTAATCCTTCGGCATTCAGCGATCGCAAGACCTTTGCGTGGTTGCGCAGGTTGTCGCAACAGGGGGTCATCATCGGTGGCATCTCGGGCGGTCCTTTCATCCTGGCGCGGGCGGGGTTGCTGACGCGGCGGCGGTGTACGGTGCATTGGGAACACATGCCGGCCTTTCAGGAGGCGTTTCCGGACGTGTTGTTGACGCGGTCTCTGTTCGAGATCGATCGCGACCGCATCACCTGTGCGGGCGGGGTGGCTGCGCTCGATCTCATGGTGGCGCTCATCACCCGCGATCATGGCTTCGAGCTGGGCGCGGCGGTGAGCGAGTGGTTCTTGCATACGTCGGTGCGGGAGGGGGCGGGTCCGCAGCGCATGGATTTGCGGTTTCGCTTGCGGGTGGGCGATGAGCGGTTGTTGACGGTGCTCAAGGTGATGGAGGCGCATGTGGAAGTGCCGGTGCCTCGGGGTGAGCTGGCGAAGCTTGCCTCCTTATCCGTGCGGCAATTGGAGCGGCTGTTCCGTGAGCAGCTATCGCGCGGGGTGCATGAGCATTATCTGGCACTGCGCCTGGCGCGGGCGGCGCAGTTGCTCCGCGGGACGTCGCTGTCGATCTTGGACATCGCGGTGGCGACGGGCTTTGCGTCGGCGAGTCATTTCTCGCGGGCGTTTCGCGCGGTGTATGGGTGCCGGCCGCGCGACGCGCTGCGTCGAGAGCGGGTGGCGGGCGGGGGCTGAGGGTCAACTGGTCCGCAGCGTGCGTGCGACTTCGGGCTCGTCGTCCTGTTCGCCCAAGAAACCGCCGGTCTGATGGGCCCACAGGCGGGCGTAGAGGCCGCCCTTGGCGAGCAGGCTTGCGTGGTCGCCTTCCTCGGCGATGCGGCCCTTCTCGAGAACGATGAGACGGTCCATCGCGGCGATGGTGGACAGGCGATGCGCGATCGCGACCACGGTCTTGCCTTCCATCAGGCGGTACAGGCTGGCCTGAATCGCCGATTCGACCTCGCTGTCGAGCGCGCTGGTGGCCTCGTCGAGCAACAGGATAGGGGCATCCTTCAACATGACGCGGGCGATGGCGATACGTTGGCGCTGACCGCCGCTCAGCTTGACACCGCGTTCGCCGACATGGGCGTTATAGCCGGTGCGGCCCTTCGCATCCTTGAGGTGCAGTATGAAATCGTGTGCCTCGGCGCGCGTCGCGGCGGCGAGCACGTCGGCGTCGCCGGCGTCGGGGCGGCCGTACAGAATGTTGTCGCGCACCGAGCGATGCAGCAGCGAGGTGTCCTGGGTGACCATGGCGATCTGGGAGCGCAGGCTGTCCTGGGTGACGTGGGCGATGTCCATGCCGTCGATGAGTATCCGGCCCTCGCGCAAGTCGTAGAAGCGCAGCAGCAGATTGACGATGGTGCTCTTGCCCGCGCCCGAGCGGCCGACCAGGCCGATCTTCTCGCCGGGCCGGATGGCCAAGTTGATCCGGTCGATCACCGGTCGAACGGTGTCGCTCTTGGGCGCCCCATACGCGAAGCTCACGTTCTCGAAGCGAATCTCGCCGCGCGCGACGCGCAGCGGCACGGCGTCGGCCCGATCGACGACGGTCAGGGGACTGGACAACGTGCCGATGCCGTCTTGGACGGTGCCGATCTGTTCGAACAGCGTCGCCACTTCCCACATGACCCAGTGCGAGATGCCATTGAGGCGCAGCGCCATGGCAGTCGCCGCGGCGACCGCGCCGATGCCGAGGGCGCCGTGCGCCCAGAGCCAGAGCGTGACGCCGCCGGTGCCGATGATGAGTCCCATGGCGAGTGCATGGTTGACGATCTCGAAGCCCGTGACCATGCGCATTTGACGATAGACCGTATCCAGGAATTCGGCCATGGCGCTACGCACGTAGCCACTTTCGCGCCGGGTATGCGAGAACAGCTTGACCGTGGCGATGTTGGTGTAGGCATCGGTGATTCGCCCTGTCATCATCGAGCGGGCATCGGCCTGGGACTTGCCGACGGCGGCGAGGCGCGGCACGAAGTACCACACCGAAAGTGCGTAGAGCACGAGCCACCCCAAGAACGGCCACAGCAGCCAGACGCTGAACTCGCCGGCGACGAGCACGATGGTCACCATGTAAATCACGACGTAGACGAGAATGTCGGCGAGAATCATCCAGGTGTCGCGCGCCGCGAGTGCGGTCTGCATGACCTTGGTCGCGACCCGGCCCGCGAACTCGTCCTGGTAGAAGCTCAGGCTCTGCGCGAGCATGTTGCGATGGAAGTCCCAGCGCAGGCGCATCGCGAAATTGCCGGCGAGCGTCTGGCGCCGTATGAGACTTTGCAACGCGATCAGGAAGGTGCTGCCGGCGAGGACCGCGGCGAGCGCGAGCAGCGGTCCGCGCTCCACCGTCCATAATTTCGCGGGCTCGATCTTGGCGAGCCAATCGACGACATGACCGAGCATGCTGAACAGCAACGCTTCGAAGGCGCCGATCGCGGCCGTGAACACCGTCATCGCGGCGATGTAGCCGCGCATGCCGCGCGTGCAGGCCCAGATGAAGGGGAAAAACCCGTTCGGCAGTGCGCGCGGTGCGGCGTCCGGGTACGGCGGGACCAAATTTTCAAAGAAACGCAGCAAGCGGCGTGCTCCGGCGGGGGTGACTCGAGGCGCCAGATTACCTGATTACTCCGTCGGGGTACGAACCGGGTAGGACTAGCAGCCTGTGGGACGGCCGCAGTAGGCGCATCATGAGTCCGACTAGCTGCCAGGGTGCCGTTGTGGTGCGATGATGCCATCGAGCCCCTCAATGGGGAGTTGACCGAGTCCAACGTCTAAGGAGCCGAGCATGACGATCGATGGCAGCAACCTCACCGATATCGAGGACGTGGAAAGGGTACGGCTTGCCAGCGGCACGAGTTACCTGGAATTCCTGCGCGTGGCCTCGATGAGCGCGGGGGTCTATGCATTGGCGGCGGGAGCTAAGGATTCGCAATCACCGCATGCGGAGGATGAGCTGTACTGCGTGGTGCGGGGCAGGGCGCGCTTTCGCGCGGGTGAGCAGGATCGAGGGGTTGTCGCGGGGAGTTTGATTTTCGTCGCCGCGACGGTTCCGCATCGGTTCTACGATGTCACCGAGGATTTACAGGTGTTGGTATTCTTCGCGCCGGCGGAGACGCTGGCGGGGTGAGAGCGGCCGTGCCGTCAGTCGCGCGATTTTTGGCCGCGCTCTCAAAGACTTTCGGGGAAAGGCCGCCGGCTGACAATCCAGGCCACGCCGATGCAATCCCGTCGTCAGATTATTCAGCGAGTTTGAACGACTCGAGTTCTTGAGAGTAGCGCTCGGTGCGTACGCCGCCAGAACTATAGTACTCCTCGACCGACTTGACCCATCGCTTCACGTCGGGCGCATACCAAAACGCCTTGTAAGTCCGGCCGGTGACCGGCTCCGGACGGGTTTTCTGGGTCTGTGTCATCATCGAAACGCCATTGGCATTCGACTCTGCGCCTTGCACCACGGTCTGCGTGAGTTCCGGTTCCGCGGTCCAATGACCCTCCGCCTCCACTTTGAGCGCATTGAATTTGCCGGCCGGTACCTCGACGGTTTCAAAGCCGACGACGGTGTACTTATGGTTCCACTGTTCAGACGCATGCGTCTTGGTTGGATGCTGTTCGCCGTATTCCACCTCCCATGACTTGCCGGCGCTCAGCGGAAAGGCAAAGGGCTTGTTGACCACGGTTTCCTTGCCGTTCACGTCGCGCGCGCGGCTCCAATCGAGCCCTGCAAACGACTCTTTCGGCGGCTGTGTGGAGCCGGAGGGTTTAGAGGTGTAGTAGATCGAAGACGATGTCACGCGGGATACCGTGATTTCGTCGCGGGACTCGTTCCAGCCGGAGGGGCCTTTCTCGGTGGTGACGCGGTACGTCCAGGTATCGCCCGCGGTGAGCTTCGGGGCGTTCACGGATTGGGCCGACACTGCAGACCCTGCCAGGAGGCTCACGATTGCGACGACAATGGTCTTCATGGGTACCGTCATGTGTATCTTGGGGCCGATGAGCGGCAATGATAGCTCATCGAGGCCGAGACTGGACCGCTTGGCGATTCGAGCAGGCGGCAATTCAACCTCAACCCCAACCGTTCAAGATCAACTGTGCCGAGAAAACTTAGGCGTTGACACGATTACGGCCGGAGGTCTTCGCGGCGTAGAGGGCTTGATCGGCGTTTCGCAATAATTCCCGCGGTCGCAGGGGCGGGGTGGTCAATTCCGCGACGCCGATGCTGGCGGTCACGATGCCGAAGGGCGACCCGGGATTCGGGTGCTCGAGGTTCTCCACCGCGAGTCGTACCCGTTCGGCGCACTCCTTTGCCGCTGCCAGCGACGTGCGGGGTAGGACCAGTACGAACTCTTCGCCGCCATAGCGAGCGACGATGTCGGCGGGGTTGCGCAGGCTGTTGCGGATCGCCGCGCCGATCAGTTTCAGGCAGCGGTCGCCTTGCAAGTGCCCGAGGCTGTCGTTCAGCTTCTTGAAGTGATCGATGTCGATCATGCACATGCACACGGGAACGAGACTCTTGGTCGAACCGGCCATACTGTCGCAGATCTCGTCGAAATAGCGGCGGTTGGGGATCTCCGTCAGGGGGTCGATATAGGCCATGTCGGAGAGCGCCTTCTCGCGTACCGCGGCCTCGGCGTTGCGCAGTTCCTGGCTGTAATTCAGTAGAAACAGGCGCGCGAGGACGAGATTCTGGAGGTACCGTCCGTAGATCAGCGTGCCCATCGCGCAGGCATCGAATGACGCGATCGCCAAGCGGGCGGCATACGGCCGGACGTCGGACTTCAGCACGAAGGCGATGATCAGCGGTAGGCAGATGCAGAAGATTCCAAAGCAGAAGCTCAAATCGAAGCCGGCGAAAATGATGGCGCTGGCATTCAGCATCAGCGCCTCGTTCATATAGGTGGTGAGCAGCGCATCGTTGTGCCCGGTTGCGCCCAAGAATCCCGAAAATAACACGGACATGACGCAGGGAACGCCGAGGAGCAGGCCGGCGAAGTCGATGAGGACGCCGCGCAGCAGCAGCCAACCCACCAACCCGAGACTGGCGGTGAGCACCATGCGAAAGGCGAGCACGCCGGGCAGTACGGGGGACGGCACGAGAGCGAAGTCGAAGCCGCCGCTGCTGAGAACCAGGAAGCTCACCCAAAAACACCAAGCGGCCGTGACTAGACGGGCGTCGTGGTGGGTGCGGCGGACGAACAATTTGCGCAGGTCGCGTGGCAGTTTCAGCCCATACGTCGGCATGCGCAGGAGCGCCTCGATTCGAGGCACCTCGTTCGAACCGGCATCGGCGTCCGCAGGGGTTGCGCGCCGCTCATTGCTGTTGCTGTTCGTCATGTCACTCGTGCTCGGCGAAGCGCCGCTCAAGTGTCATGGTGTGTACCATCATTCGCGGGGTTGAGCCAGGAGCCCGTTTGAGGATTTCGTGTGTACTGCGTCGGCTAAGGAGAGGGACAGCGCGAAAGAGTACGCCGCGCGCCGCGTTGCCCCGGTAATCCGGCGGGCCGCCGGAGAGCGCGTGAGAGTACGCGGAGTTGCCTTGGCGGCGTGGTTGGCGCGAGAATATTCGCGTTGATCGGCGTCGCCGATCAGTGTCAACCCACAACGATGAACAGGGAGTCAATCATGTTAAAAATCATAGTAGCCATGACCTTGGGTCTTGGCATGGCAATGACCGCGCTTGCCGATGAAAAGCCCTTCAAAGACGGGCCGGTGACCGAGGTGTCCTATATCCGCGTCAAAGACGGTAAATTTCTTGACTACGCCGAGCACCTCGATACGGTGTACAAGACGGAGATGGAGGCCTACAAGAAAGCGGGTTTGATCTTGGACTACAAGATCTACTCGGTGCGTCCGCAGACTCCGGCGGATGCCAACGTCATTCTCACCGTCACCTATCCTAACTATGCCGCTTTCGATCGCAGCGCCGATTTCGACGCCATCGATACCAAGTTGGCCGGCAGTTTAAAGGCCATGGACAAGGCGTATGGCGAACGTGGCGCCATTCGTGAGGTGCTGGGCTCGCAGGTCATCCAGGAAGAGATTCTCAAGTAGCGTGGGCAGGTTGTCGGGACCGGCTTAGGTCCCGGCCATCGGGCGTGCGCCCCAGCGAGCATGCGGGGCGACGCCCTCTGCGAACGCACCGAGGCCAAGCAGGCGGGTCGGACGGCGGGAGTTGATGGCCAGCTAACGGGCTTGACTCTCCACCGCGAGAACCGCCGGCGTCGACCACCCGCTTTTCAGTCCCCAGCCATAGAAGGCGAGCGCTGCCAGGGCGACACAGGCTTGGTCCCAGCCGTAAGCGAGATAGCCGCGACCTTCGAATTCCGTGCTGCCAGCCCAGGACAGTACGCACATGGCCAGCAAGTAGCCGGCCAGCCACCACGCGCCGCGCAGATTTTGCGCCATGTGCTGCCAGCCGCTGCGCCCCTGGTAATACAGATAAAAAGGCAGCGGCAGGACCAGCAACAGCATGATTTGCGCGGTATGCGGCCAGCGTGCCCAGTACAACATCAGCGAGGAGAGCACGAATGCGGTGGGCGCGAGCAAATTCAGGCCCGGCACCCGCAGCGGCCGCGGCAGATGCGGGGCGGTGCGCCTCAGCACCATGACGCTGATGGGCACCACGAGATAGGTGATGATGGTGGCCACCGAGATCACCGCGGCAAGCTTGCCCCAGCCGCGAAAGAAAAACAGGAAGATGAAGGAGACCAGTAGGTTGAACCACATCGCCGGTCGCGGGATGCCGTAACGCGGGTGCACCCGTCCAAAGATCTTCGGTATGGTGGCGCTGCGCTCCATGGCGTAGATCATTCTTGCGGTCGTCGCCGTGTACGTGGTGCCGGTGCCGCTGGGGCTGACGAAGGCGTCGGCATATAGCAGCAACGCCAGCCAGTTGAGGTTGAGAGCCAGCGCCAATTGGGCGAACGGCGAGCTATATTCCAGAGCCGCCCAGCCCTCGTGCAGATGCTCGGGGCCGACGGCGCCCAAAAAAGCGACTTGCAGCAGAAGATAGACAACGGTGCTCAAGAGTATCGAGCCGAATATGGCGATGGGCACGCTGCGCCCCGGTGTGCGGGCCTCCCCGGCGAGGTTCACCGGGCTTTGAAAGCCGTTGTAGCTGAAGACGATGCCGCTGGTGGCGACCGCGGTGAGTATGGCCGCGAGATTGCCGACATGTTCGCCGCCGTGAATCCCCACGTGGAAATTTTCCCAGTGAAATCCGGTATGCATCAGCGCGACCGCGGTGGCGGCCGGCACGATCAACTTGAAGAAGGTGATCGCGCTGTTGGCGCTGGCGAACACCTTCACGCTCCAAAAATTGAGCAGGAAATAGCCGATCACCAACACCGCGGCTATCGACAGGCCCGGAAAGGTCAACTCGCCCTGACCGTTGGCGGCGTGCACGTACAGGCCCTGGGCCCAGGGAAAGGGCCACGAGCTCATGTACTGCACCGAGGCTTCGGCCTCCACGGGGATCACCGAGACGATGGCGATCCAGGCGGCCCAGCCGGCGATGAAGCCCACCAGCGCGCCGTGCGAGTAATGACCATAGCGCGCCGCGCCGCCGGACTCCGGGAACATGGCGCCCAGCTCCGCATACGTCATGGCGACGAACAGAATCACCACGGCGCCGATGATCCACGCGTAGATCGCGCCGGGACCGGCCAGTTGCGCGGCCCGCCAGGCACCGAACAGCCATCCTGAGCCGATGATCGACCCCAAGCCGGTGAACATCAATGCGATGGTGCCGACTTCTCGGCGAATCGCGCTTTCGTTTGCCATTCGGTGATCCTGATGTGAGAGCGGGTGCAGCGTATCCTGCTGCTCATCCGATCTTCTCCGGTCGCGCGGCAAAAATCCACCGAGACCGCTCTCGCAGCCGGGCTGAGTATCTCGACGTGGCTCACGCGTAATACTCAGCCCGACTGCGAGGCTGGTGCCTCAGGCCACCAAGGCGTCGCTGAGTGCGCGCACCTCGATGGCGCAGTCCTCCATCACCGTACGCAGTCTCGTCTGGTTCAGGCCGAGGCGGATGGCCGCGGGCATTCCGTGCAGTGCGAGTTCCAGACCGGCTATGTCCGATCTGTAGGTGGCCATGAGAATCGCCACGGCCAGAACGTCGCGCAGGTCGGGCGCGAACTTACCGTCGCGGCCCGGGTCATCCTGATCGCCGACCGCCGCCGCCATCACATCGCTGAATTCCCAGTTCTCCAATATCGCTTTACCGATGGAGGCGTGCCAATCGCGCGCGATGGCCTCGAGCATGGCGTCATCCGCAAACAAGTCCGGATGATCGACGGCGCGCGTCATGATGTAGAGCTTGCCGATACCGTGCATCATGCCGGCGAGCATGGCCTCGTCGGGGTTCACGCGGGAACCGGTGCGCGCGAGTACATAGGCGAAAGCCGCCACCCAGGCGCTGCGTTGCCACAGGGTGTGCATGCGCCGCTGTAGCTCCACGCACGCGGCGCTCCTGCGCATCTGCGAGAGGGCGAATGCCATGGATGCGCTGCGTACCATTTGGTAACCGATGCGCTTGATCGCGGTCCGCAGGTCCGCGGCCGGGCGACCGCTGCGATTGAAGGACGCTGCATTGGCAATACGCATCAATCTCGCGGACAGCGCCGGCTCGGAGCCGATGACGCGCACCAGGTTTTCCAGCGATGAATTCGGGTTGGACAGTACGTGCCGCACCCGGGCCGCGATCTTGGGGAAGGAGGGCAGTTCTATGCGGTGATTGGAGAGATCGGCCGCCAGCGAACGGACGAAATCGAACTGCATGGCGGACGCGCTGCGAATTGTTGTGTTCTGCACGAGGAGATAGCGTAATTTCCGCGTAGCTTGGCGCATTGTTCGGCTGTCGGCCGCCACCTACATCACAAATTGGGGTTAAATTCCGATGAGGCGCGTGGCCTCCGATTCGGGTATGTTTCATTGCATATGAAATCCAAAAGACCGCAACGTGTGCTGGCAATCGACGTGGGCGGAAGCCATGTCAAGATCCGCGCGTCCGGCGCCCGGGGCGTGCGCGAGTTCGACTCGGGTCCGCAGCTCACGGCGGGGCAGATGGTCGCGGAGGTGCTCAAGTTGAGCGGCGACTGGAACTACGACGTCGTGTCCATCGGCTATCCCGGCGTCGTCGTGCACGGCAAGATCGTGACCGAGCCGCACAACCTGGGCGGAGGTTGGGTGGGCTTCGATTTCCAAGCCGCGTTTGGCCGCCCCACGCGCGTCATCAACGATGCCTCGATGCAGGCGATCGGCAGCTATGAGGGCGGCCGGATGTTGTTTCTCGGTCTGGGAACCGGCTTGGGCTCCGCCCTCATCGTCGACGGGATCGTCCAGTCGATGGAGCTGGCGCACCTGCGCTACAAGAAGGGTAAAACTTACGAGGACTACGTCGGCGATGCAGCGCGGCGTCGCTTGGGGCCGAAGAAGTGGCGTCGTGTGGTGCATGACATCGTCGATGAGCTGCGCGCCGCGCTGGAGGCGGACTATGTGGTCCTCGGCGGCGGTAATGCGCGCAGGCTCAAGGAATTACCGACGGGTGCGCGACTCGGCAGCAATGAGTTCGCTTTCCTGGGGGGCTTTCGCATGTGGCGGGTGGGCGGTATTGGAGTGGGCACCCTCAAGGGGTCGAAGGTCGCGGTGGCGACGCGCAAGGCGAAGCAGCGTAAGGTGCGAAAGCCTTAGGGTATGAAAGCCGCACGTGATTGAACCGGCTCACTGAGGTTCATGCGGGGCCTTCTCTATCGGGGCGTCGATCCGCACGTCGACCGGAGGATTGAGCGCTGGCCCGGCCGGCGGCTCGCGGCCCGCCGGCGGTTCGCGGTGATAGGGCAGCCAGGCGTAGATTTCCGGTGAGGTTTGCGGGTAGGTGAGAAACTCTTCGCGTACTTCCGTCGATTTGTCGATCTTGCGTCGGTACAGGCGCCAGATCGTGAACAGGGTGAAAGCCAGTGTCAGCACGATCACGTAGACGAAGAAGGCGCGCGGCGCGGTGAGCTGAATGGCGTAGGTGCCGGTGGTCGGGCCGATGGCGGCCCCCAAGGCCCAGACGAACAACAGCGTCGATGACAGGGCGACGTAGTCCGTGATGAGCGCGCGGTCGTTGGCGTGCGCCACGCCGACGGCATACAGGCTTTCGGCGAGGCCGCCGAACACCGCGAATAGAACGGCAAGTAGAAGAAACGGCGTATGGTTGTCGACCGTCACCAGAGCGGTCGCGACGCCGAGAACGCCGCTGCCGAGGGCGACCAGGGCATAGCGCCGATCCACCTTGTCGGAGAAGTAGCCGATCGGCCATTGCAGAAACAATCCGCCCAACGACACGCAGGCCATCAGCAGCACGATATGCCGTTGATCGAAGCCGATGCGTTCGCCGAATAGCGGGCCCACCGTGGTGAACGCGTTCAGTATCAGGCCGTTCAAGAGACAGGCCAGCACGGCAACCGGAGAGGTGCGCAGGGCCTTGAAGATGTCGAGCTTGACGCCTTGGGGCATGACGGGGGCGCGCACGTCGATGGCCACCATGGGGACGAGGGCGAGGGTGGTTGCCATGCCGGCGATGATCAATAGTTCCGGTCCGAGCACATTGAGATTTTCGCCGAATAACTGGCCCGCGCCGAAGAACAGGCCGTAGGTGAGCACGTAGAGGGTGAGGACGCGTCCGCGCTGCTCATTGGGAACCAAGGCGTTCAACCAGCTCTCGACGACGATGGCGAGGCCGGCGGCATTCAGTCCCATGAGGAAGCGCAGCGGTGCAATGCTCGCGATGCCATCGGCGAAATGTAGTCCGAGGATGGCGACGGCCTTCATGCCGGCGAACGTCGCGTAGGCGCGTTCCAGCCCCACCGGTGCGATGATCTTGTGGACATACAGGCAACCGACCAGAAAGCCCAAGGATTCGGCGGTTGCGAGCAGGCCGATCACCCCGGCCGAGTGCCCCATGGCGGAGAAGCGCAGCGGCAGCAGCGAACCCAGCACGCCTGAACCCACCATGATGAAAGCGGTACTGGCGAGCGGTGGCACGACCCGCCATGGGATCCCCGCTACGCCGGCTGACGGAACATTGGCCACTTAGCGGTGGCTGTCCAACCAAGCCATGAGATTGGTCACGGTATCGCCGTAGAAGCGCCGATAGAGCTCGCGGGATACGTAGCCGATGTGCGGGGTGGCGAGGAGATTGTCGAGTGTGCGGTAGGGATGGTCCGGTGGTAACGGCTCCGTGTCGAACACATCGATGGCGGCCCCGGCGATGCGGCGACTCCTGAGCGCTTCGATGAGCGCGGCCTCGACCACGATGGGGCCGCGCGAGGTGTTGATGAGCCGCGCTGTGGGTTTCATGAGGGCGAATTCCGCGGCGTCCATCAAACCTCGCGTGCGGGCGCTCAACACCTGATGAATCGAGACGATGTCCGCTTCGCGCAGCAGAGTCTCCTTCGATACCAGGCGTGCGCCCGCGGCTTCGGCCACGGCGGCGGTGAGGTTCTGGCTCCACGCGATCACGGTCATGCCGAACGCCTTGGCGATCCGGGCGACCTCGGAGCCGACGCTGCCCAGGCCCATGATGCCCAGGGTCTTGCCGGCCAGGTCGTCGCCGATTCGGGTTTGCCAGCCGCCGTGCCTTAAGGAAGCGTTCTCGGCGATGAGGTGACGCGCGCTGGCCAGGATCAATGCCCAGGTATGTTCGATGGTCGGTGTCGAGAGGTAGCTGGTGTGCAGGATCTCGACGCCGCGCTCGGCCGCGGCGGTGGCATCGATGGAGGCGTTGCGTTTGCCGGTGGAACAGATCAACTTGAGGTGGGGCAGGCGTTCGAGCACATCGCGGCGTAAGGGCGTGCGTTCGCGCATGACGCACACGATGTCGTACGGCATGAGCCGCTCGATCACGGCAGCGGGATCCGCCAGATGATCGTGATACACGTCGATCTGCGCGCGTTGCCGTACGTGGCTCCAATCGGCCAAGTCGAGCGCGACGCGTTGATAGTCGTCGAGTACTGCAATTTTCATGGCGGGGCTCGATGTGAGTAGACTAGCCTAAGGCGGGCCGCATCTCGATGGGTCCGAAATCGCGACCGGCGGCCGCCGTGGCGCGGCCGTAGTGGGCGCCTCATGAAACAGACCGGCTGCTCGAGGTGAGTCGGAATTGGGTGGGCAGTCATACGGCGCTGATGCCGCCGTCGATCGAGAAGAACTGCCCGGTAATGTGGCGGGCGCCCGCGCCGGCCAGCAACACCACGATGCCCTTCATGTCGTCATCGGTTCCGAGCTGGTGCAAGGGGGTGGCGGCAATCACCTCGTCGGCGATACGCTCGAGCACCCCGTGCGTCATTTTGGACGGGATGAAGCCTGGGCAGATCGCATTCACCGTGATGCCGTGCACTCCCCATTCGCCGGCCAGGGCGCGCGTCAGGCTGAGCAGGCCTCCCTTGCTGGTGTTGTAGGCGACGGCCTTGAAGTCGCCGGTGGAGCCGCGCAACGCGGCGAGCGAGGCGATGTTGATGATGCGTCCATAGCGGCGCGGGATCATGCAGCGAGCCGCGACCTGCTGCGTCATGTGCCACGTGCCGGTCAGATTCAGATCGATGACTTTCTGCCAGGCGTCCGAGGGATAGTCCGCGGCGGGCGCGCCCCAACTCGTGCCGGCGTTGTTCACCAGGATGTCGATGGGTCCGAGTTGCGCGGTAATGGCGTCGACCAGGACGGCGGCGGTCTGCGGTCGACTCAGGTCGCCGGCGAACGTCACCACGGCGTGGCCCTCGGTGGCCAGCCTCGCCTGGGCGGCCGCGAGCTCGGACTCCTTTCTCGCGGTGATCGCGACCCGGGCACCCATCTCGGCGAGCGCCGCGGCCATGGACAGGCCGAGACCGCGCGAGCCGCCGGTCACCAGAGCGACATGCCCACTCAGGTCGAACAATTCGTGGACTTTCAACGTGCTGCACCTGCCGATGACGCGGTTCTCGACCGATCGTTGGGAGGCGATCCTACACGCGATTACGGCCGGCGGCGCGGGTAAGTCTGAAGGCGGTGGCGGTTATGCGGGCACGTCGGAAGGCGGGGAGGGCGGTGAGCAAGTCCGAATGCCCGGAACGGCGACACGACGATTGACGGCTCGTTGGTGGGCATCCGCAGGCGCGAGCGAAGCGATAACTGGACGAGGGAGAACAATCGATCCGGTTCGCTCGCTGCCCGCGGTGCCCTGGGGATACATTAGCGCGAACCGTGGACGATTCAAGCACTAGTTGGTTATATCGGCATGTGTTTTGGACATAATGGTTCGCGGTGTGGATCGATGATCAGAGAGGACGAAGCCACGGCCAAAGTAATCATGCGCGAGGCGCGTTGCAATTTCATGAACCCTCGCGGTCTGTCTGACTCATGACGTGTCCATAAGCCAGACGGGCTGCGAGTGACGGCGCCCAGGAGTCTGACAGGCTGCTAGCGGTTGGGCGCTGCCGATGCTTCCCGCGTGTTAGATTGTCGCCCCAATTTTCAAGGCGGGGAGCTTTAGATGACGAACATCCATCTGGTCGGTGGCGAGAAGGGCGGTGTGGGCAAATCCCTGATCGCGCGACTGATCGCGCAGTACATGATCGACAACAACATTCCGTTCATCGGCTTCGACTCCGATCGTTCGCACGGCGCGCTGCTGCGCTTCTATGCGGGCTATGCGTCGCCGGTGCTGATCGACCGTTACGAAAGTCTCGATGCCATCGTCGAGGCGACGGCGGAGAATCCGGAACGCCGCGTACTGGTCGACCTCGCCGCGCAGACGCAGGAGCGCTTGACGCAGTGGATGGATGATTCGCAATTGCTGGAGGTGGCGCCCGAACTCGGCCTGCACATTCGCTACTGGCACGTGATGGATGCAGGCAAGGACTCCGTCGATCTTCTGAAGCGGTTGCTCGATCGTCATGGCACGCGCCTCAACTATGTGTTGGTGTTGAACGAAATTCGTGGCGATGACTTTCGGATCCTCGACAAGTCGGGTGAGAAGGAGCGGGCGCTCGCCATGGGCGCCGTCATCCTGCACGTGAAGCGGCTGCACGAAGTGTCGATGATCAAGATCGATGCGAGCAGCGTGAGCTTCTGGGCGGTAGCCAACAAGAGCGAGGCCGACACCAGTGGGCTCGGGTTGCTCGAGCGGCAACGTGTCAAGGTATGGTTGAGGAACACGTTTGCGGAGATCGCCAAGCCAGGGTTGTAAGCTGCGCTCGAATTGCGATTGGCGGCCCAGCACGTAGCCGATTTTCGCTGAACGCGCATGGGTCGTAAGCGGCCTTTGCGCTGCGATTTGCGTTCGCTCCGGGTGCATTTTCTTTTTCGCTGAACGCGTAATTTAATCGCGTATCGGTTTCGGTTCGCGGCTCTCAGACTTCATGCACGGCGCAGTTATTCGATCTGCGCCGTGCATCATCACCGTCGTCAAGGAGTAGCCATGAATAGTTTCACCGTCACCGCCGTCGGCAACCTCGCCCTGAATCCCGAACTCGCCGTCAAGGGCGACACCACCTACACGCGCTTTTGCCTGGTCGGCAACGATTACGCGGGCAAGGACGAACACGGCACTGTGCGAGAGGCCGTCACCAGCCTCTGGTTCGTCGCGTTCGAAAGTCTCGGCGAGGCCATCGCCAAGAATGCGCGCAAGGGGGATCAGCTCATCGTTCAAGCCCAGATCCGATCCAACAATTGGACTGATAAGGAGGGCGAGAAGCAATACGATTATTCGTTTATCGTGCAGAATTTTCGCTTCGGTGCGCCCGGCAGGATGAAGCGCGAAGAACTGGCGGCGCGGCGGGACGAGCGGGAGCTCGGTGCGCTCGAGACCGAGGTCTGATTCTCGAATCTCCTACAGTCATTCACCGGAAAAGGAATTCCGCCATGCATCACCCCACCGCGCGACCGGTCATTGGAACATATCTCGCGTTCCTGACATTGCTGTTTGTCGTCCTGGTTCCCGAACTGGCATTGGCACAGGCTTCGCCGTTCATGACCGGGGCCACGGCTCTGCAATCCAACATCCTGGCATGGTTGACGCCCGTCGCCATCATTCTGGTGATGGTGCTGGGAGGTATGGCCATGGCAAACCGAATGTCATGGGGGTGGTGCATTGGCGCGATTCTGGGGATCGCCATCGCTTTCGGTGCACCGCAGATCGTGACTTGGGTGCGCGGCATGTTCGGGGTATAGGCGGTCATGAGTCAAACCAATACCGGCCTCACGTTCGATCCGCTGTTCGTCGGCGCAACACGACCGCCCATGCGGTGGGGCGTCACCTACTCGGCATTGCTGTTCAACATGGTGTTCACGATGGAGGCGTTCCTGTTGACCAAGAATCTTCTGACGCTCTTGGTGGGTGCGCCGATCCACGGCGTCTGCATGCTGCTTTGTGCCCGCGATGCGCGATTCTTCGATCTTCTGTTGTTGTGGGCGCGCACCCGTCTGCCGGCGTTATTCGCCAATTACGGCGTATGGAGGGCAAGCAGTTACTGTCCGCTCGCTCTGCAGCTGCCGGGTCCACGCGGTCGGCGATGCGCCCAGGAGCCGTCATGCGCGCCGTGAGGCGGCAGGCGGCATCGCGCCGCGAGTTCACGGCGGGGGATCGCATTCCCTATGTCGCGCATGTCGCACCCAGCGTCGTGCGCACGGAGTTCGGCGATTACCTGCAGTGCTTCCGCTTGGGTGGCGCGAGCTTCGAGACTAACGACGACGAGGAGCTCAACAATTGGCACGAGCGGCTGAATGTGCTGTGGCGAAACATCGCCGGCCCGAGCGTGGCGCTATGGACCCATGTCATTCGCCGCCGCGCCCATACTGCGGGGCTTGGGTCCATTGAACCGCTGTCCGCTGGTCGGGCTGCGCCGCGCAGCACACGACGCTCGCGGTACTTCGCGGATCATCTGTACTCGGGCTATCAACGCCGGATCTGCGGCGAGACCTTGATGCAGAACGAAATCTATCTGAGCGTGCTGTTCAGGCCCGCCCCCGGAATGGCGACCGGGTGGGTGGCGCGGGCTCTCGCCCGAACGCAGCGCGACGCCTCGCGGCTGGAGCTTGCGGATGCGCTCGACAGTTGCGAGAAATTGTCGCAGACCCTGATGGCATCGCTGCTGCGCTACGAACCGGAGATTTTGGGCTGTTACCAAGCTCGCAATATCTGGTGCTCGTCGTTGCTGGAATATCTCGGATTGCTGGTCAATGGGGAATGGCAACGGATGCCGTTGCCGAGAATGCCGTTGAACCAAGTGTTGGCCAGCGGCCGTCTATTCTTCGGCAACGAGACGATCGAGTACCGATCCGCCACCGAGACGCGGGTGGGCGCCATGCTGGGCATCAGGGAATATCCGACGCCCACCGCCGTTGGCATGTATAACGCGCTGCTCTCGGCGCCCTTCGCCTTCGTGCTGACGCAATCCTTCGCCTTTCTCACCAAGGCCACCGGCCAGGGCTTGCTGCAGCGCCAGTTCAACCGCATGGCCAATGCCGGCGACTTCGCCGTGTCGCAGGCGGCGGAACTCAAGGATGCGCTGGACGCGCTGACCAGCAATGAATTCGTCATGGGCGACCATCATTTCTCGCTGCAGATCATCGCCGGTATACCCGGTACGGCAGCGGACGCCGGCGGCGCGGTGCGACTCAAGGCGCTCAACGATGGCGTGGCGCTGGCACGCAGCATGCTTGCGGATACCGGCATGCTGGTTGCCCGGGAGGATCTGGCGCTCGAGGCCGCTTTCTGGGCGCAATTACCGGGCAACTTCCCGATGCGGCCGCGCAAGTCGCCGATCACCTCGAGAAACCTTGCGGCGATGGCGCCCTTTCATGATTTCCCGGCCGGCCGTGCGGTCGGAAACCACTGGGGCGATGCGCTCGCGCTGCTGGTCACCAGTGCGAATTCGCCGTACTACTTCTCGCTGCATGCCAGCGACCCCACCGACCCGGATGGCGGCAGCCGCCGAGATACGGGTCATACGCTGATCTGCGGGCCGACCGGTTCGGGCAAGACCGTGTTCATCGGATTTTCGATCGCCATGCTGTCGCGGCAGGGCGTCACTCAGGTGATATTCGACAAGGATCGAGGGCTGGAAATCCTGGTGCGGGCGTTGCATGGCGATTATTTCCCGCTGAAGAATGGCGTCCCGACGGGCTTCAACCCGCTGCAGCTGGCGCCGACTCCGGCCAACGTGGAGTTCCTCAAGCTGTGGTTGCTGGAACTGTGCCGCGGTGGCGTGCGCACTGCGGCCGGCGTGAATAGCGTACGCGAGCAGGCGGATCTCGATCAGGCGCTGCGCGGTACGTTGGCGCTGGATTTACCGGATCGCCGCCTGTCGCGCTTGGTGGAGTTTCTGGATCCCACCGACCCGGAGGGTTTGCACGCCAGGCTATCGCGATGGTGCGAGTCGTGCCGGGGAGACTACGCCTGGGTGTTCGACAACGCCGTGGACACGCTGCACACGCGGCTCGCGGGTCGGGCGCTCATGGGCTTCGATGTCACGGAATTTCTCGATCATGCGCTGGTCCGCTCGCCGGTCACGCTGTATCTCTTCCATCTGGTGCGTCAACTGCTCGATGGCCGACGCCTGGCATGCTGGATGGATGAGTTCTGGCGGTTGTTGGCGGATGCCGCCTTCGAGAGCTTCGCCAAGGATGGCCCCAAGACCTGGCGCAAGCTGAACGGCGTGATGTGCCTCGCGACGCAAAGCGCCAGCGACGTGCTCGACAGCCCCATCAGCCGCACGCTAGTGGAGCAGACACCCACCAAGGTGTTCTTTCCCAATGCGAATGCGAACCACCAGGAATACACCGCAGGTTTCGGACTGACCGAGCGGGAATTCCGTCTGCTGAAAGAGCAGCTCGAACCCGGTTCGCGCCAGTTCTTGGTCAAGCAGGCGCATCACAGCGTCGTCTGCCGGCTCGATCTCAAAGGGTTCGATGCCGAACTTTCGGTGATCTCCGGCAGAGCCGACCAGGTGAGGATCATGACGGAGCTCATCGGCAGGCTTGGGGACGACCCCGCGGACTGGCTGCCTGAGTTCATGGCCAGCGACGGACCGGTCGGGGAATCTTTGGAATCGATCGTAGACGGCTCATATGGCACCTAAAGGAGAGAGCAGATCATGAAGAGCTTTCGTTGGACGATTGCGATGGGTTTGATGTGGCTCGCTGCGCTTGAGCCGGCCAAGGCGCAATGGGCCGTCGTCGATGCGCCGGCGATCGTGCAGCTCATCCACCAAGTGCAAACCATGGAGCAGGAATTGCAGACCACTCGCGCTCAGCTCACCCAGGCGCAGCAGGCACTCGCCACCATGACCGGAGCTCGTGGCATGCAATTCTTGCTGAATGGCACTACGCGTAATTATCTACCGACCAGCTGGCCGCAACTGACCGGGGCCATGCAGGGCGGATCGGGCGCCTATCCTGCGCTGTCCGCGGACTTGAGTCGCGCCGTCGGCGCCAATGCCATCTTATCGCCACAGCAATTGGCGCTGTTGACTCCGGTCAACCGACAGCAGATCGCCGTGGGCCGGCAGTCGAGCGCCCTGCGGCAGGCATTGGCACAGGAGGCGCTCACCAATGCCAGCGGCCGCTTCTCGTCCATTCAAACACTGGTCAACGCCATTGGCGGCGCCACGGATCAAAAAGGCATTCTCGATCTTCAGGCGCGGATCAGCGCCGAGCTCGGCATGTTGCAGAACGAGCAGACCAAATTACAGATTCTGCAGCAGGCGACCGAGGCCGAGGACGCGGTCGTGCGTCAGCAGCAACGGGAGCAGGTGGTCGCAGGCCACGGCAGCTTCTCTAACCGTTTCCAACCCGCGCCCTAGCCGGGCTGCCAACCGCTGGTACACCCAGCGCGGACCAACCGCAGCATTTTTCACGGAGGAATTTTGCATGGGATTCTTTGCCACATTCTGGGGTTGGCTGAACGGCCAGACGGCGACCTACATCGGTGAGAATACGGCGCGTCTCGCGGCAGTGCTCGAGCCCGCCGTGGTGACGCTGGCCACGATTTACGTGATGGCCTGGGGCTATCTACATCTCACGGGAAGGATCGAGGAACCCTTGGTCACTGGCCTGAAGCGCATCGCTCTACTGGCTTTCATCCTGGGCGTGGGCTTGAGGCTCTGGCTGTACAACACGGTCATCGTCGACACCTTTTACAACGCGCCGGCGCAATTGGCCGCGGCGGTGATCGGCGCCGGAGATCCCATCGGCACCCTCGATGCGATCTGGGACCAGGGCGGGGCCGTGGCCGGCAACTTGTGGGTCAAGGGTAGCGTGATGAACAGCGATATCGGCTTCTATCTCGCCGGTGCGGTGGTCTGGTCACTGGTGGGTGCCTTGTGCGCGTACGCGATGTTTCTGATCGCGCTGTCGAGCATCGCCTTGGCGGTGCTGCTGGCGCTGGGGCCATTGTTCGTCGTGTCATTGCTCTTCGATGCGACGCGCCGCTTCTTCGCGGCGTGGATGGCGCAGCTGGCCAACTACGCGCTCATCACGATCTTGACGGTCATGGTAGCGGCCCTGCTTCTCAAGGTCGTCCAGTCGTACGCGTCGCAGACCTTGGCCCGCGGTGCGGGGATCGTGACGGTGGATGCGCTCAACATGGTGTTGGTCGCCGCGCTGGTGTTCTTGATTCTGCGTCAGGTGATGCCGATCGCGTCCGGCTTGGCCGGTGGCCTGTCATTGAGCTCATTGAGCTTCGTCAGCCGGACGCTGGCGTCGGCCTATCGCACGGGAGGCGCGGTGCTGACGCCGGCCGCCGCCTATGCCGCGCCGCTGCTGGCAAGCACCCTGGGGCGGGCCGCGCGCGCTACCGGCCATTCGGTGCGGGCGGCGGCCACGCATTCCGGACGATTCGTGCATCGCGGTGCCGATGCCGGCATCGATGCGTTGGCCCAAGGATGGCGGAAATATCGCCGCTGATCGAGCGCTCAACACCCAAGGAGGGTTAACCATGCGTGTGTTTTGTTGTGTGTTGCTGATGTTGACCGCTTGCACGTCTCACGCGGTGCGATGTGACAAGCATTTGCAGCGGATCAATCCACCGAGCGCCGGCGGCCCGGGCACCGCGGGGCGTACACCGTGAGCGCCTCGCCAGTGCTGCAAGAGTATTTCCGCGAGGCGGCGTCATGGGATGCGGACCGCGCGGCGCAGTTCCGGCGCAGTGCCGCGGTGGCTTGGTGGGTGGCGTCCGCGGGATGGGTGTGTGCCGTCGCGGGCGCCGCCGCACTCGTCGTGTTGACTCCCTTGAAGCAGGTCGAGCCGTTCGTCGTGCGGGTCGACAATAGTACGGGCATCGTCGACGTGGTGCCGGGGTACGCGGGCGCCGCTCAGCCCGAGGAGGCCATTACCCGGTATTTCCTGTCGCACTATGTGACGGTTTGCGAGCGTTTCAATTTCGCCACCGCGGAGAGCGATTACGAGGAGTGTGGCGCGTTCCACTCCGCGCAGCGCAATCAGGCCTGGTATGCCGCGTGGACGGCCACCAATCCGGCGTCGCCGCTCAACGTTTACAAGGATGGTAGTTCGGTGCGTGCGCAGGTCGAGTCGGTGAGCTTCTTCACGCGCGCCAGCGGCCTCAACGATCTCGCACAGGTGCGCTACATCAAGGCGCTGCGGCAGGGCGGCGGCTCCGACGAGAAGTACAGTCACTGGGTCGCCACCGTCCAATACGCGTATGCGGCGCCGGCAAAGGATCCGAAGACGCGGCGCTGGAACCCGATGGGCTTCAAGATTCTCGATTTCAAATCCGAACCGGAAGTTCTGGCGGAGCGTGCGCCGGACAAGGAGTCGGGTCATGCGCAATGAGCACCCTTCTTCAGGCACGAGAGCTGCGCTCTGGATCGTGGTGGCGACGTGCCTGGCCTGTCTTCAGGCCCGGCCGTCCTTCGCCGAACTCACGCCGCCGCGCGGCAAGGTCGACAGCCGGGTCAGGGTGGCAGCCTACGACGGTGACCAGGTGTATCGTCTGCGCGGTTTCGTCGGCTATCAAATCGACCTGGAGTTCGAGCCCGGCGAAACCTTCGTGGGCTTGGGCGCCGGCGACATCGAGGGACTGTCCTATGCCGGGCAGGACAATCATCTGTTCCTGAAGCCGAAGGCGGCGCGGGTGGCCACCAATCTCACGGTACTCACCACTAGGCGCCACTATCAGTTCGACTACGCGGCGCTGCCGCAGCGGCCCGAGCTACGGGACGCCGATGTCATTTACGTGCTGCGGTTCACCTATGCGTCCGCGGCGGCCCAGTCGGCGCAGGCCGTGACCGAGCAACACATCGACGCCGCGCTCAAGGACGCCTCGGCACAGCGGCCGCGCAATCTCGATTACTGGTATTGCGGCGGTCCCGCATTGCGGCCGGTCGCGGCCTCGGATGATGGAGTGCATACGCGGCTGCGGTTCGCGGCGAATGCCGATCTGCCGGCGATCTTCGTGCGCAACGATGACCGCAGCGAATCGCTGCTCAACTACAGCATGGAGGACGGCGATGTGGTCGTGCATCGCATCGCGCGGCAGTTCGTGCTCCGACGCGGCAAGCTGGTCGGTTGCGTGGTCAACAAGGGGTTCTCCGGTGGCGGCGACCGTCTGGAGTCCGGAACCGTGACGCCCCGAGTCGAAAGAACCGTGCCGGGAGTCGTGCCATGAGTGACGTTGGACAGGCGCCACATCAGGTGGCCGGTGAACGCGACGCGAACTCGGTTACGCGCATTCTCTCGGTGCAATCGCGTCTCGGCAATGTGCTCGCGCTGGGATTGATTTGCGTGCTGGGCGTGGGTTCGCTCACCTGGTATTACGCCAATGCGCTACGGCGTCAGAGCCGCACGCAGGAGACCGCAGCGGCGGCCGCGAACCGCGCTCAGGGCGACGTGCCGTTGCCGAGCGTGGGCCGTATCGTGCAGCCGCCGCCGGTGTTCGATCCGTTGCTCTCGCCGTCGCCGGGGGCGTTGGACCATCCGCCGCCGACCGCCACCACGCTCACCGAGGTTCCGGTGGCGGCGAACTCGCCGCCGATGGCAAGCGGCCTGCCGGCGGCGAAGACGCCGGAACAACTCGCCGAGGAGCGGCAATTGTCGGGAGCGGTGTTCGCTGCGCCGAGCACGGCGGGGTTGCAGAATGCTGCCGGTGCCGGCATGGCCGCCGATGTGCTGCGAGTGGGCGGCGGCATGGAGCCTTCGTTGGACGATAGGTCGGCGTCGTTGGGACAACCGGGCGGTCAAGCGGGGGTCGGACCGCGGGAGTCCGGTTCACTGGCGGCACTGCTGCATCCGACGGTGAGCGCCGCGGTGCAGGCGAAGATGCTGCCCGCGCAGAGGCTACTGCTACCCAAGGGTGCCTTCATCGATTGTACGTTGGAGACGGCGATCGACTCGACGCTGCCCGGCATGACCACCTGCGTGATGGCGACGGATGCCTTTGGTGTCGATGGCAAAGTGGTGCTGCTGGAGCGGGGGACCAAGCTGATCGGCGAGACGCGGGGACAGGTGCAGCAGGGTGCGGCGCGCCTGTTCGTATTGTGGACCGAGGCACGCTCGCCCACGGGCGTCATCGTGCCGCTCGACTCGCCTGGCGCGGATGAGTTGGGGCGCTCCGGGCTGCCCGGCGAGGTCGACCGACATTTTTGGCAGCGTTTCGGCGCCGCGATGCTGGTCTCGGTGATCGATGGCGCCGTGCAGGCCGCCGCTCAATCCGCGCACGGCGGCAGCGGCAACGTCGTCGTGAATCCGTCGGCGTCGCAGGACGTGCTCACCGAGATTCTCAAGAACACCATCAATGTGCCGCCGACGGTGGTCAAGAAAAATGGCGACCGAATTCAGGTGTTGGTGGCGCGGGATTTGGATTTCCGGTCGGTTTATGAACTGCGCGCCGTTGCCGGCCGTTAGTCCCGTGGGTCTGACCGCGCTGGCGTTGACGCTGCGACCCTTGCGGCCGCTGCTTGCGGATGCGGATGTCATGGAGCTATGCATCAACCAACCCGGCGAGGCGTTTCTGGAAACTCGGACCGGATGGCGACGTGAAGTACTGCCCTATGCCGATTTCGAGTGGTGCGTGAGGCTCGCGAAATTGACGGCCAACGCCACGCAGCAGCGCGTGGATGCCAATTCACCCTTGCTGTCGGCGTCGCTGCCCACGGGTGAACGCATCCAGATCGTCATGCCACCGGCGACCACGGCCGGTTGCGTGGCCATCACGATCCGGCGTCCCGCGGCCAGGGTCTGGAGCATCGATGAACTCGCGCAGCGCGGAATCTTCCGCCGCACGCGGCATGCGGAACAATCCTTGGACGAGACCGAGCGCATGCTGCTGCAAGTGCTGGCGGCCGGCGACTACCGCACCTTCATGAGCCTGGCGGTGCGGACGCGTAAGAATATTCTCGTGTCCGGACCCACGGGCTCTGGAAAAACGACGTGGACCAAGGCGTTGATCGGCGAAATACCCGGCGATGAACGGTTAATCACCATCGAGGATGCGCGCGAGTTGGTGCTCGACCGGCACCCGAATCATGTTCGGCTGTTTTACTCCAAGGACGATCAGGGCGTCGCGCGCGTCACCCCCAAGCAGCTGCTCGAGTCGTGTCTGCGCATGAAACCGGACCGGATCCTGCTGGCGGAATTGCGTGCCGAGGAGGCGTTCGACTATTTACGCAATGTCAATTCAGGTCATCCGGGCTCCATCACCAGCGTGCATGCGACGAGCGCGGAACTCGCCTTCGAGCAATTGGTGTTGCTCGTGAAACAGAATCAGGGCGGCCGCGAACTCGCGCGCGCGGACATCAAGAGCCTGTTGTATCTGCTCATCGATGTGGTCATTCAATTCGGCGTCGAGAATCACGAACGATTCATCAAGGAAATCTGGTACGAGCCGCAGCGCAAGCGGGCAGTCGACGCGGCGACGCCGGCCATCGCCGCGGCGGCGGGGCATTGACGTGGAACTGGCGCTGGCTCACGGTTGGTCCGGCTTGGCGTTCGCCTATGCCTCGGTGCAGGCGCCGATGGTGGCCGGCCTGGTCCGAGGACGTGCCGAGTTTCTCAAGTATCTGACTTCTCCGGTCTTGGCGGCGCCATTGACCGTGATCGCCGGTCTTGGCATGAGCGCGGTGACGCCGTTGCTCACGGGCATCGGTGTGGCGCAGCACGGCTTGTTGCAGTTCGCGCTGGGCACGGCATTCAGCGCCACGCTGGGGTATGCCGGGGGTCGGGCCGCGGCGCAACGCGCGGTCGAGCCGCAGTTACACCAACGCGGCGCGGTCGTTGCCGATTCCGGCGAGGGCGCCGCGACCATCGTGCCCCGCGCTCGTGGCCGCGCGCCGCGCGACCGGCAGATCACCTTGGGGGGCGCCGCCATTCCGATCGCGGACGAGAGCAAGCACTTCAAACTGATCGGCACCACCGGCACCGGCAAGAGCACGGCCATTCAGGAGATTCTGAACGTGGCCCTCGCGCGCGGCGATCGTGCCGTGATCGCCGATCCGGACGGCGGTTACCTCAACCGCTTCTACGACCCCGGACGGGGCGATGTGGTGTTGAACCCCTTCGATGAACGCTCGCGCAAGTGGGATCTGTTCGCGGAGATCAAGACCGGCTACGACGTGGAGCAGCTGGCGCGTTCGTTGATTCCGGATCACGACGGCGCCGATCGTAGCTGGCGCGGCTATGCGCGGACATTCTTCAGTGCGGTGACTCGTCAGGCGCATGAGGCGGGCATCGACGATCTCGGCGAGCTGTACCGCTTGCTGGTGGTGGCGGACACCGGCGAGCTGCGTGCGTTGGTCAAGGGCACGCCGGCGCAACCGTTCCTCGACGAGCACAACAGCCGGATGTTCGATTCCATCCGTTCGGTGACCAGCTCCGCCGTGGGCGCGATCGATTACATCGCCAAGCAGCAGACCGCGGGGTTCTCGATCCGCGCCTGGGTCGAGGAGGAGCAGCCCGGCGTGCTCTTCATGCCTTACAAGGCGGGGCAGATCGCCGCCCTGCGTTCCAGCATTTCAGGCTGGATGCGCCTCGCCATCTTCGAGGCCATGAATCAGGACGAACAGCCGGATGAGCGGCAAAACGACAATCCGCGGCGGCTATGGTTCGTGGTCGACGAGTTGGATGCTCTGGGACAGATCGATGGTCTGAAGGATGCGCTGGCTCGCCTGCGCAAATTCGGTGGGCGCTGTGTGCTGGGCTTTCAGTCGATCGCCCAGGTCTCCAGCACGTATGGCGCGGGGGACGCGCATACCATCGTCGAGAATTGCGGCAATACGCTCATTTTGCGTTGCTCCGCCAGCGAAGGCGGCGGCACTGCGCGCTTCGCCTCGCAGCTCATCGGCGACCGCGAGGTGATGAGGACGACCATGTCGCGCAGCCGTCGCTACACCGAAGTGTTGGGCTCGATCTCGCGCAGCGAGCATGTCAGCGTCGAACCGGCCGTGCTGCCGTCGCAGATCGAGCAGCTTCCCGATCTCGCGGGCTACCTGAAGCAGGCCTCGGATCCGCACTGGCGCCGCGTGCGCCTGGACGCCGTGCGCCGCTGGCAGGGGCAGCGGCCGGCCAGTGCGCGCGGCGACCCGCCGGCCACGGCTCGAGAGCGGGCGCCGGGCGCGGAGCGATCGTATGAGTGAACGTGCCGACACACCGGACGATGACACGATGAAGTTCGGTCTGCTGATGGAGAGCGCGCAGGCCCATCAGAAGCTGGCCGAGGTGCATCTGGAGCAGCTCAGAACGCACACCCAGGATCTCGACGGCGTGGTGCGGGACGAGATCCGTCGCACGCTGGCGGCGGAATTGCAGGCGTTGACGGTGGAAAGCGCCCGCGCGGCACGCGCCCTCAAGGAGATGCAGCGCGCGGCGAACCTGCGCGGCGTGGTGTGGAATCTCGGGATCGCCATCCTGTGCACGGCCATCCCGGCGTTGATCGCGCAGTGGGCGTTGCCGTCCCCCGCGGCGATCGCGAGCTTGCGGGCGCAACAGGAGGCGCTCTCGCAGAATATCGCGCGTCTCGCCCAGCGTGGCGCGAAAGTCGAGTGGCGCAGTTGCGGCGACGCCGCCCGACTCTGCGTGCGCGTCGATCGTAAGGCGCCGGTTTTTGGCGAAAAAGCCGATTACTACATCGTGCAGGGCTACTGAGTCATGGATGGGGTTGCGGTGCTGCGCGCTTTGCAGGACCGGCATGCGCTATTCGCCGTGATCGGGCTGGTGCTGGTACTGGTTTGCGGCTCGCGACTCGTTTTGTCGCGTGGTCTGCCGGAGGCTCACAAACGGGGCGTGTTGCTCCGCGATGGCGGGTCACGGCGTAGACGCGCCCGGCACTTCCGCGGAGCGGCGGGCGGCGATCTGCTCACTCTCGCGGGGATCCCGATTCTGCCGCTCGACGAAACGAAGCATTTCAAGATGATCGGCACTACCGGCACCGGCAAATCCACCGCGATTCGCGAGTTGCTGGGGGCCGCCCTCGCGCGCGGCGATCGTGCCATCTTCGCCGATCCCGACGGCGGTTATCGCGAGCGATTCTTCCACCGCTATCGAGGCGATGTGGTGCTCAATCCCTTCGAGCGCGACTCCGTGCAATGGGACCCCTTTGCCGAGCTCGGCAGTTCCTACGACATCGACGAACTCGTCGCCGGCTTGATCCCGGGTTCCGGCGATGCGTCGTCGAATGAATGGCGTGCTTACGCCCGTACCTTCCTGAACGCTGTGATCCGGCATTGCCGCCGCCAACCGCGGCCGAGTTGCGGCGAGTTGTGGCGACTGCTCGCGGTCGCGCCCCTCAACGAGTTGCGGATGGTGGTGGCAGGCACGCCGGCGCAGCCGTTTCTCGACCCGGACAATGCGCGCATGTTCGGCTCGATCCGCTCGGTGGCCATGTCGACGATCGCGGCGCTCGAATACATTCAGGCGCAGCGCGCCGCGCCCTTCTCGGTCCGGGGCTGGGTGCGCGCCTGCACTCCCGGCGCCTTGTTCATCCCGTACAAGGCGGGACAGATCGCCGCGCTGCGTTCGATGATTGCGACCTGGATGCGGATCGCCATCTTCGAGGCGATGAATGCGCCGGAGGATCACGACCAGCACCTGTGGTTCGTGATCGACGAGCTGGATGCGCTGGGCGCGATCGAGGGCCTCAAGGATGCACTGGCGCGGCTGCGAAAATTCGGTGGCCGCTGCGTGCTCGGCTTTCAGTCCATCGCGCAGGTTTCCGGTACCTATGGTGCTCCCGGCGCGCAAACCATCGTCGAGAATTGCAGCAACACGCTGATCTTGCGCTGCGCCGGCAGCGAGAATGGCGGCACGTCGCAATTCGCCTCGAAATTGATCGGCGACCGGGAGGTCATCCGGCGCCAGACCTCGCGCGGCAGCGATCGCGACGGTGGATTCCCGGGGCGTGGCGCACGGCGCTCGAAGAACGTGAGCGATGCGCATGTGACGGAGGCCGCGGTCATGCCGTCGCAGATCGAACAGCTACCCGATCTATCGGGTTATTTGAAGCTTGCCTCGTCGCCGGCCTGGCTAACCGTGGCCTTGGTCAACCGGCGTGGCCGGATCGATTCATCCCGGGGTGTCATCGGAGGGTGATGCGCCCAGTGACCGTGCACCCAACGGATCCAGCGCTCAACAACGGAGATTTTCAATGCCCACTGACAGCGATCACACCGATATCAATGTTCGTGCCCACCGGTACTACCTCGTACGCACGGTGGTCAGGTGCCGTCACTGCGGCCAGTGGACGGGGGTCGTCGCCATAGGCCTCGCGCCGGGTCACGAGACGTTGCAGTTGGACGATGAGGCGGTGGACGATGGCAGCGCGTGCGACACCTGGAGCGTGGCGCCTCATGGTGCCTTGCTGTTCCACGTTGCCTATCTACCTGACGCCGTACAGCGGCGTCTTGCCGAGCTCACAGGGTCGTATCGAATTGCCGTTGGCGGTGACGCCACGGACGACGCCGAGGCGTGCTGGGCGAATCATTGCGATCATTGCGCAGCGCGTTTGCACGACGACGAGCTTCATGGCGAGCCCGGTGGTGGGTTCCTGCCCATGAGCGAGGCCGAGGCTCGGGGCATTCGTCTGCTCGCCGTGGACGAAGCGTTCGAGGCCTGCGCGGCCGGTTATGCCGACGATCCGTCATTTTTCGATTCGATGAGCCGGGGTTGAGGCCGTCATGGCCATCTACTTCCTCAATCTCAAGACCTTCGGTCGATCCGGGGGCAGCAGCGCGGTGAGCGCGGCCGCCTACCGTTCGGGGGAGAGGATTCGCGACGAACGGACGGGGCGTACTTACGATCACACGGATCGCCAGGACATCATGCACAAGGAGATTCTGGTGCCGAGGGAACTCGCCGGCTCGGATATGGGTTGGGCGCTGGACCGCGCCAATCTATGGAATGCCGCCGAGAGCGCCGAATCGCGCAAGAACGCCCGGGTGGCGCGGGAGTATCTAGTCGCGCTGCCGGCGGAGCTGGATCCCGAACAGCAGATCCAGTTGGTGCGCGGCTTCTCGCGCGAACTCACGGAGCGCTATCGGTTTGCGCTGGATCTCGCGGTCCACGAGCCGCGGCGCTTTCCGGGCAGCGATCCACGGAATTTCCATGCCCACTTGCTGGCGACCACGCGGGAAGTCACGGCGACCGGTCTCGCGGCCAAGACCACGCTCGAACTCAATGACGCGAAACGGCGTGAGCTGGGTTTGGAGCCGGGCATCCATGAGTTCCTGCATGTCCGCGAGCGCTGGGCTACGGTGACGAATGCCGCCCTGCGTGACGCCAACATCGATGCCCGTGTAGACCATCGGAGCCTGCAGTCGCAGGGAATCGATCGCGAGCCCTATCCGCATATCCCGCGCGCCGCCTACGAGATGGAGCGGCATGGTTATCGAAGCGTTCTGGCGGAGCGTCTGCGCGCGGATTACCAGGCTCGCGTCGCGGCACGCAGTGAGCGTGCGCTGTCCCGTGATGCCGTGGCGACAACCGACAGGGGGGCGGAGGCTTGGGCGGCGCACCGGACAGAGGGCCACGCCCTGCAAAGAGAACCGGAGCAGAGACAGTCGGAGCACAGGCAACACGAACAGAGGCAGGCGGAGCAGACGCGAACCGAGCAGAGGCAACATGAGCAAAGACGGGTGGAGCAAACGCAAGTTGAGCAACGGCAGCCGCAGCGACGGCAAGTCGAGCCAAATCAACCCGCGCCACAGGGCCAGGGTCGCCGCCAATACCAGAGTCTGGAGGACATTCGGCGCCAGGCGCGGGAAGACTGGCTGAAAATGCGCCGGGAGGCCGCCGAGGCGTCGTTCGCTTCACCCTCTTCTGCGGAGCGCACTCGCGACGACGGATTTTCGCGTTGAAGCCACACGCGTTGAGGCTGCGTACGTTGAAGTCGCACGTGTTGCGGCCGCTAGTGTCCGCTCGGCGCGCGTGATTCAGATCTGTCCGTGATCAGAGCCGTCACCTTCGCATCCTGTTACGTGTACTCGCCCGGCGGCGCGGGGGTCGGTGCCGAGCGCTCGCGGTTGCTGTGTACGTTGCTCAAGGAAGGCGATGGCTACTTCATGGACCGGTACGCGGACCGGGTGCGGCAACAGGTTGCCGATGGGCCGTCTCTGGCGGGATTCTTTTGCGCGAGCAGCATTCTGGTGCCAGTACCGGGAAGCGCGCCGTCGGCCAAGGGGGGCACCTCGGTTGCCGAGCATCTTGCAAGCGCCTTGCTCAGCGAGGGTCTCGGGCAGTGCATCTGGCCCGGGCTGCGGCGTATTGCCGCGGTGGCCAAGTCGGCGACGGCCGCGCCCGGGCGGCGACCTACGGTGAGTCATCACTACGATTCCTTTGCTGTGGAGTGGGTGCAGGCGAATGGGCTAGGAGACGCCGCAAGCGCGCTGGTCTCGCCGCGGCCGCGGCTGGTGCTCGTCGACGACGTGGTGACCAAGGGCAGAACCCTGCTGGCCGCGGCAACGCGCGTGCGGGAGGCCTTTCCGAACGCCGAGATCCGGGCATTCGCCTTGGTGCGCACCATGGGGCTGGTCCAAGGGGTGCAGCGCCTCTTGGATCCTTGCGTCGGCGAGATCAGATGGAGGGCGGGCGATGCGCATCGCAATCCTTGAGGGCGAGCCGGTGAGGTAACATCAAGTCGGGTTATTGAGGGCGTTGAGCGTGGTTCACTAGTCTGGACATCGACATTTCACCCGCGGCCCGACCTTTGCAGCGCTCGAGTCAGGGTTACATTCTCAAACGCTTCGAGCACGCCTTAACCAAGGCCGATGGCGTTCTGGGCGCGCACTGCGTTCATGAGCTATGGATGCGGGGTGAGATGGCGCTCAACATCGAGCGTGCGCTGGAACGATTGTGGGCGCGTGCGGCGGACTCGATTCCGGAGTGGCTACCGATGCGGTTCATCGAGTGGTTGCCGACGGTGTACGAGGTGGCGTCGCGATTTCAGGCGAGCGCCAAGGGCCGGTCGCACATCTATTTGATCTTGCTCGATTACAGCGACAGTCGTTCCGAACCTTTCGGTATCTACGTGGGCATGAGCAAGTACGCTGCGGCGCAGCGCTTCGATCAGCACAAGGCGGGCATTCGCGCCGCCGGGAGCGTGCTCAAGCGCGGACTGGAGCCGCTCACCGGCCCGACTCGGCATCTGCAATTCATCAAACGCGCCGAAGCGGAGCGGATCGAAAGCGAACTGGCGGAGGCGTTGACGGCGGCGGGGCTGTTCGTCAAAGGGGGGCATTGAGCGAGGAATCTCGCAGGACTTCGCCATTGCCCGTGCGGGGCTCATCATCCGTCCCCCGCCCCGCGCCCGACCGCGGTAACGCGCGCAGCAGATAGATGAGGACCGCGCCCGCCATAAACAGCGGTAGATAGGCTTGCAGCAGGTAGATGATCGGGGTCAGGCCGGGCACGGTGGTCTGTTGCGGTTGGGCACAGAGCATCAGTGCGACGCCGAGCAGGAGATAGTTCGCCGGGATCCCGTGCTTACCCAGGTCGCGCAGCACGTAGAGCGTGGGCATCAACATCAGAATGTACGAGTAATCCTTCATGCGCGGCGCGGCGACCGCGTACAGCGCACAGCCGAGATAGACGAGCACGCGCGGTTCGGCATGGCGGAATGCCGCGCGTAGGTTCCACAGCGCCCGCAGCATCACGAGCAGCAGCGCGAATAAATAGACCTCGTAGGCGATCGTCCCGGAGACCCGGTTGTACGGCAGTCCGGGTGCATAAGCGGACAGGTCGATCAGGTCGCGGAACAGCGAGAGGCTGCTGGGATTGTTGATGCCGCGATCGTCCATGCGGACATTGGTGCCGCCGAACAACCCCAGATAATCGTGGGTGAGGCTGGGACTCAACGCCTGATTGAGCGCGAGCAATCCGAGAAACATCGCGCCGCCCGCGAGCAGCGGTTTCCAGCCGTCGCGCGGCCGCAGCAGCGGGATCACGCCTAGAAACGCGACCGGCAGCAGCTTGAACTGCGCGACGCAGGCCAGCATCGCCGCTGCTGCATAGGGCCGTTCTCGCAGGAGCAACCCCAGTCCAAACCACAGACCGAGTTGCTCGAACGTCGAGATGTTGCCACTGACGACATCGTGCAGCAGCGAGGCATTGAAGCCCAGCGCGATGAATAGGGCGATCGGCCAGCCAAGGTCGACCCGCTCGAAGTCCCGGCGCCAGATCCACGCAAGCAGCGCCACCGCGACGAGCTTCGAACCCAGCCAGAGCAGCTTCGCCGTCGCGAGCTTGAAGGGGGTGGTCCACCGAAACAGGTACAGCGTCAGAGGCGGGTACTGGAAGATCAGAGCGCCATTCAGCCCGGGGTGCGGATGCTGGGATGCGTAGGGGTTCGCGCCGGCCGCGAGCGCGTGCGCCGCCGCGTAATAGACATTGAAGTCCCACTGCGACAGTGGGTCGGCCGCAATCGCGATCAAGCAGGCGCCTAAACCGACCCACACGCCGATGTTGAGAATCGGACGCAAGGCGGCGTTCGATCGCATTGCGCTGTTCTTGCGACTCAGGCTTTCTCGAGGTGCGCGAGCACCAGGGCCACCTGATCGGTGGCGCCCAGGATCACGGGGGTGCGTTGGTGAATGGCGGTGGGTTGAATGTCCAGCACCCGCGTACCGGGGGCGGCGAAGGTCTTGCCGCCGGCTTGCTCGATGAGCATGGCCATGGGATTGGCTTCGTACATGAGCCTGAGCTTGCCGTCGGGCGCCTTGGTGGTGGGCGGATAGAGGAACACGCCGCCCTTGAGCAGGATGCGGTGCACATCGGCGACCATGGCGCCGGTGTAGCGTGCGGAGTAGCCATTACTCTGGGCCCAGTCGAGGTAGCGTTGGTAGCCTTCGGGGAAGGACTTCCGGTTGCCCTCGTTGACCGAGTAGGTTTTGTTGCCGGAGGGGATCATCAGATTGCGTTCCACGCGCATGAAGGCGCCGATGCTGGGGTCGAGCACGAACATGTCGACGCCTTGACCGATGGTCAGCACGAAGACGGTCGAGGAGCCGTAAAGCACGTAACCGGCCGCGACCTGTTTGAAGCCGGGTTGCAGCAGCGAGTCCTGTATGCGGCTGCCGCGCCCCTGATGTTCGAGGATGCTGAAAATCGTGCCGACGCCGCCGCAAATGTCGAGGTTCGAGGAGCCGTCCAGCGGGTCGAACAGCACGCAGTAGCGGGGGGCGCCTTCCGTATCCTCGCGCAGGATCACGGGTTCCTCGTTCTCCTCCGACGCGACGATGGCGACGCCTTCGCGTCCCCCGAGGGTGCGCAGTAGGACATCGTTGGCGATGAGATCAAGTTTTTGTTGCACCTCGCCCTGGATGTTCTCGGTGCCGACGCTGCCGAGGACGTTCTCGAGCCGGGCGCGGCGGACCTTGTCGGCGATGATCTTGGCGGAAATCGACAGCGCCGAGAGGATCCAGGAGAAGGTGCCAGAGGCTTGGGGATGGTGCGCCTGCTGCTCGAGGATGTGCGACTGCAAGGTCATGATGCGCACATGGTCGCGGGCGGTTTTGGCGTCGGATTGAGTGGTTATTGCCATACCCCAAGAATGCCACGAACCGGCGCCGGATCTGCGTCGGTTTTAACAAATCGGCGTTACAATACGTGATGATCACGGTGCATCACCTCAATAATTCGCGCTCGCAGCGGGTGCTCTGGCTGCTCGAGGAGTTGGCGCTGCCCTACGAGGTCAGGCGCTACGAGCGAAACGCGCAGACCATGCTGGCGCCCGCCGAATTGCTCGCGGTACATCCGCTGGGAAAATCCCCGGTCATCACGGATGGCGGTACCACCGTGGCGGAATCCGGGGCGATCGTCGAGTACTTGGTCGGCACCTATGGCGGCGGCCGGCTGATACCACCCGTAGGAACCCCCGAGCGCCTGCGCTATACCTACTGGCTGCACTACGCCGAAGGTTCTGCCATGCCGCCGCTATTGCTCAAATTGATATTCGACCGGGTCGCCACCACGCCCATGCCCTGGCCGTTCAGCGCCATGGCGCGGAAAATCGCCGGGTCCGTGCAGGGCGCCTTCATCGGACCGCAGCTCAAACTGCACCTGGATTTCATGGAATCCGAGCTGGCCGACCGCCCGTGGTTCGCGGGCGCGGCGTTCACGGCCGCCGACGTGCAGATGAGCTTTCCGTTGGAGGCCGCGCGCTCGCGTGCGGGCCTCGACGACGGGCGGCCCAAACTGCTCGATTTCCTGAGGCGCATTCATGCTCGCGATGCTTACAAACGGGCTTTGGAGCGGGGCGGGCCGTATAGTTTCTAAGGGCGAATCGTTGGTTGGCTAGCCTATCGGGCGGCTGATGGTTTTAAGAAAAACGAGGGGGAAGAAACATGTCGTCATCATCGAAATTCAAGGCGGCCTTCACGGGCCTGGTACTGGCCGCATTGGCCGGCTGTGGCCAGTCGCCGCCGACCGCGCCGACCCAGAAGCCGCAATCGGAGGCGAGCAAGCAGTGGGCTGGGATCGCGAACGGTTTCGTCGAAGATTACCTGCGGGATCAGCCGTTCTTCGCAGCGCAATCGGGTCGGCACGAGTTCGACGGCCAACTCCCGGATTTGAGCGCGCATGGCATCAAGCGGCAGATCGCCCGATTGCATGATGCGCGAGCGCAGCTTGCCGCCGTCGACCCGGTGCCCTTGGAGCCGAAGGAGCGGTTCGATCGCGAGTATCTGTTGAGCGTAGTCGACCGGGATCTTTTCTGGCTCGAGAAGGCGCGCTACCCGTTCACCAACCCGTACTGGTACTTGGGCGAAATCGATCCCGACATGTATTTGAGCCGCGACTATGCGCCGCTCGAGACGCGCATGAAGGCGTACCTGCGGTATGCGCAGGGCATTCCGAAAATGGCGAGCGACATTCAGGCCAACCTCGCAGGTCCGCTGCCCAAGACCTATGTCGAGTTGGGCATTGCGGATTTCGGCGGGATGGCCGATTTCTACGCGAAAGACGTGGCGCCGGTGTTCGCGTCGGTGAGCGATGCCGCTCTGCAGAAGCAGCTGGCCGATGCGGACGCGAACGCGGCGACGGCGATGACCAACCTCAAGAATTACTTGATCGGGCTGCGCAAGACCGCAACGGACAATTTTCCTCTAGGTAAGGATCTGTTCGCCGAGATGCTGAAGGCCACCGAGTCGGTCGACGTGCCGGTGGCGCAGATCGAGGCAGTGGGCCGCGCCGACTTGGAGCGCAATACCGAGGCGCTAAAAGCAGAGTGCGCGACCTATCTGCCCAAGGGCACGCTCGCGGCGTGCGTCGCGAAGATGTCGGCCAACAAGCCGCAGGGCGGGCCGGTCGAGGCGGCGCGGGCACAGCTGGTCGAATTGAAGAAGTTCGTGCAGGACAACAATGTCGTGAGCATCCCGAGCGGCGAGGAGGCTCTGGTGGCCGAGGCGCCCGCCTACAATCGCTCGAATAGCGCCTTCATTCAGGTGCCGGGGCCGTACGATCATGGGGTGGCCTCGACCTATAACATTGCGCCGCCCGACCCAAGCTGGTCCAAGGCGGAGCAGGCGTCCTACATTCCGAGCCAGGCGACGTTGCTGTTCACCTCGGTACACGAAGTGTGGCCCGGGCATTTCCTGCAGTTCCTGCATTCCAATGCGAATCCCGACAAGCTGGAGAGCTTATGGGTAGGGTACGCGTTCGCCGAAGGATGGGCCCACTACTGTGAACAGATGATGTATGACCGGGGTCTCGGCAAGGGCGATCCGGAAAAGCACATCGGTCAGCTCGTCGATGCGTTGCTGCGCGACGTGCGCTTGCTGTCGGCCATTGGGATGCATACCGAAGGCATGACCGTGGCGCAGTCCGAAAAGATGTTCAAGGAACAGGCGTTCCAAGATCCGGGCAATGCTCGGCAGCAGGCGGCTCGCGGTACTTACGATCCGGCGTATCTGAATTACACGTTGGGGAAATTGATGATCATGAAGCTGCGCGCGGACTGGATCGCGAAGATGTCGAGTGGCGCAGCGGCCGCGGGGACTGCAGGCTCTGGGGCCACCGAAGGTACCGCAAGCACAGCGGGAACCGTGGCTACAGCGGATGATCAGGCGTTATGGCACGACTTTCATGACAAGTTCCTCTCCTATGGGGGGCCGCCGATTCCGCTGCTGCGTAAGGAGTTGGTGGGTGAGTCGGGCAGTGCGCTGTGAGGTCCCACGGGCCGCTGCCGTTAGGCCCAGTGATCTGGTGGCCCGTAAGCCCGATACGCCGGCCGCCGATGGGTGACCGTACGTTGCATCCGAAACTGCGTTCGCGGCGAAAGACTTACCGTGAGCAAATATCATCAATGGGTTGCCGTGGTCGCCGCGTGGTTGGTAGCGGCGGCCGGTGCTGCGGCGGTGCCGGGCAGTGACGATAGCTATGTGAGCTATAGCGGCACGGCTTTGGCGGAGCGCACCGGGGCATTTCTCTATGGCGAGAAAGACGTGCTGCGATACCGGGACGGCAGGATGACCGCGCGGGTCGTGGTCTATACGTGTCGCGATGGGTCGGCTTTCGCGCGCAAGACCGCCTCCTATGAGGACCCCTTGGTGCCCGACTTCGAGCTCGAGGATGCATCGAACGGTATGCGCCAGGGGATTCGTACCGACGATGGCGCACGCCGCGTGTTCTTCCGCGCCGACCGCGGCGCTGCGGAGAAGACCAGCATCGTGCTGCCGGTGAGTGGCCTCGTGGCGGATTCGGGTTTCGACGCTTTCTTGCGCGCGAATTGGCAGCCCTTGATCGAAGGTCATACGGTGGGCCTGCATTTTCTGGTGCCCAGCCGGTTGGAGGAGATGGGATTCAAGGTCCAACACGTGCGCAGCGCTCAGATAGATGGCATGCCGGTGGAGATGTTTCGTCTCAAGCTCGCGGGGTGGTTGGGGTGGATCGCGCCCAGCATCGACGCATATTACGGCGCTCAAGACCACACGTTGGTGCGCTATGTGGGTCTTTCCGATCTGCGCGACGCCGACAACGACAACTTATATGCGTCCATTGATTTTCGCCCGAGCGACCGCAAGAGCGCTACCGTGCGTGACCTTCAGGACGCGCTGCAGGCACCGCTCGCGCCGTGCCGGTAGCGACCGCATCGCGCTGCGCTTACGATGTCGCCATGTTTTCGTTGAACGTCTATCTGCAGGGTCTTTTGGTCGTGATCGTGGCGGCGGGTGCTACGTGGCTGGTCAGCCTGTATAAGGGCGACGTCTCCATCGTCGATAGTCTATGGCCGTTGCTGTTCCTGCTATTGGGCCTGAGCGATGCGTACGCCATGAGCCTCTATGGTCCGCGAGCGATCTTGGTGTTGACGCTGCTCACGGTGTGGGCACTGCGATTATGCGTGTACATCACCTGGCGCAACTGGGGCCATGAGGAAGATCGTCGCTATCAGGCGATCCGTGCGCGCAATCAGCCGAACTTCGCCTTCAAGAGCGTGTACCTGATATTCGTGCTGCAGGCCCTCTTGGCCTGGATCATTTCGCTGCCTTTACACGGTGCCATCCTCAGCCAGTCGGGCTTGAATATATTGGACGTGCTCGGTGCTGCGCTGTGGCTCGTAGGATTCGCGTTCGAAGCCGGGGGCGATTGGCAGTTGGCACGCTTCAAGGCCGATCCGGCCAATGCCGGCAAGGTGATGGACCGTGGTTTCTGGCGGTTCACGCGGCACCCGAATTATTTCGGCGATTTTTGCGTGTGGTGGGGTTTTTATCTGATCGCGGTGGCCGGCGGCGTGTGGTGGAGTTTCGCAGGACCGTTGTTGATGTCGGTGCTGCTGATGCGGGTGTCGGGAGTCACCTTGTTGGAACAGGATATCGGCGAGCGAAGGCCGCAATATGCCGACTACGTCAGGCGCACCAATGCGTTTTTTCCCGGGCCGCCAAGCCGCTAACGCAGATGCTGCCCCGCTAGAATGCGGGCGGAATTCTGACCGACGACACTCCTATTCTCTCATGCTATCGTGATGCCCCTTAATGGGGATCGCGTAGGACGCGCATGACAATATTCAATCGTTTCGCTTCGTTTGCCGCACTCCTCACGATAGCGGGATTGCCGCCAACGGCCATGTCGTTCTCGCTGGACTCCGCGCCGGGTCGGTTGCCCAAGAACGTGGTGCCGGTCAGCTATACGATCGCCGTCGTGCCGAATCTCAAGGCGCTCACGCTGTCTGGACGCGAGTCCATCGTGCTCGAGGTGCGTGTCGCGACGGACCGCATCCAGTTCAATTCATTGAACGAGGTGCTGCGCGACGTGCGGCTCGACGGCAAGGCGGTCAAGACGGTGGCGAGCGACGATGCGGCGCAGCTCACCACACTGACGTTGGTGGCACCGGCCGGCGTCGGCACGCATACCTTGAGTTTCAGGTATTCCGGCAAGATCGAGACCCAGCCGCATGGCTTGTTCTTGCAGCCCTATGCGGGACCTAAGGGCGTGCCGGGCGCATTGTTGACCACGCAGATGGAGGCGACGGATGCGCGGCGGATGTTCCCCTGTTGGGACGAACCCGCCTTTCGAGCGACGTTCACGCTCACCGCGACGGTGCCGGCGGCCTGGGCGACCATCGGCAACATGCCCGTCAGCAAGCGGGTCGTGCACGGTGGGCTCGCGACCACGACGTTCGCGGCGTCACCGAAGATGCCTTCGTATCTGGTCGAATTCACGGCGGGCGAGTTGGCCGAGATCTCGGCGGTCAGCGACGGCACGCAGTTCGGCGTTTGGGCGGTTCGCGGCGTGGAGCAGGAGGGCGCGACCGCGCTCGCCAACGCGCAGACCATCCTTAGCGATTACAACGAGTACTTCGGCTATCGATTCCCGCTACCCAAGCTCGACTCGATCGCGGTTCCCGGTGGATTCCAGGGCGCGATGGAGAATTGGGGCGCGATCACCTACAACGATCAAGCGCTGCTGCTGTCCGCGTCCAGCGGCATCCGCAATCAGCAAGAGGTCTATGGCATTCAGGCGCATGAGATGGCGCACCAATGGAACGGCGACCTGGTGACGATGGGGTGGTGGGACGATATTTGGCTGAACGAGAGCTTCGCCTCGTGGATGGCCGCGAAGGAGACCGATCGGCGCCATCCGGAGTGGAAATGGTGGGAAACCCAGGACGGCGATAAGGAGGCCGCGATGGGCGCCGATGCGAAGGTCACGTCGCATGCGATCCAACAGCACGTCACCGATGAATTGCAGGCAGCCAACTCATTCGATCCCTTGATCACCTACAGTAAGGGGCAGGCCTTCCTGCGCATGATCGAGGCGTACTTGGGGCCGGATGTTTTTCGCGCGGGCATCCGCGCTTATATGCAAGAGTTTGCGTTTTCAAACGCCACCACCGGCGATCTTTGGATTGCCTTGAGCAAGGCAAGCGCGGCGGACGTGGGCGCCATCGCCGCGGGCTGGACCGAACAGGCCGGCTTTCCCCTGGTGAGCGTCGCTGCGAGCTGTGATGCCGCGGGTATGCGGACACTGAGTTTGTCGCAGCAGCGGTTTCTGCTGCGCGGCGTCGACGAACAGCATTCCCGCTGGAAGATTCCGCTGCGTGTGCGTGTGGGGGCGGACGGCGCGCCGCAGGTGGTGCTGCTCACCGAGGACGGGCAGAAGATGCCCGGTGGGTCATGTAACCAACCGTTGAGCGTGGATGCGGACGCTCTGGGCTTCTATCGCGTGCACTACGACTCGGCCACGTTGGCGCTCGACACCAAGAATTTCGGCAGTCTGCCCGATGCCGACCGCATTGCGCTGCTCGACGACCAGTGGGCACTGGTCGAGTCGGGACAGGAGCCATTGCCCACCTATCTCACTCTCGCCACCTCGATGGGTTCTGATCTGGATACGACCGCGTGGACGCAAATCGCGGGTGCGCTGGCGACCATCGAATATGACGAGCGGGGCACGGCGGGCCACGACGCGTTCGCCGCCTACGCGCGTTCGGTATTGACGCCGGTCTTCGAACAATTGGGATGGCATGCCAAGCCTGCCGAAACGCCCGACGTCGCGAAGCTGCGGCAGACCGTCATCGCGGAACTTGGGCGTTTTGGCGATGCCGGCATCATCGACGAGGCGCGTCGGCGCTTTGCGGCGTTCGTGGTGGACCGCAAGTCCATCGCCCCCGACGATCAGTCGACGATTCTCGACATCGTCGCGCAGTATGCGGATGCGGCGACGTTCGAGAGCCTGCACAAGGTGGCGCAGGAGTCGAAGAACGAGACGGAGCTGCGCCGCTACTATGCGGCGTTGATGAGCGTGCACGATCCCGAACTCGCCGCGCGAGCCGCGCAAATCGCCTTGTCGCCGGAGATCCCCGCGCAGGCGGATGCCTTGCGACTGCAGCTCATCGTCGAACTCGCCGATGAGCACCAAGAGCTGTCCTGGAAGGTGTTTCGCGACAATAGCGCGCGGTTGCTGCAGCCCTTCGCCATGGATGCGCCCATGAGCGTCGCGGAATACCTGCCGGAGACCTATTGGAGCGGCATACCGGCCGCGGATATCGAGGCATGGGTACGCGGCTATGTGCCTGCGGAGATGGGACCCTTCGTGGCGCAGGGCATGGAGACGTTGCATTTCCGGGTCGCGGAGAAGGGTCTGCTGGTGGCCGCCGCAGATCAGTACGTGCGGCGGTAGCCCAAGCTCTCCCGCGCGTGGGAGCGGCGGGTGTAGTTGAGTTGGATCTCAGTAGTGGGTCTTAGGCGCATGAAAAACAACGCATGGCAGGCTACGGACTGGGAATTCGAGCAGCGCGCATGGCTGCTTGGCATGACCTTTTGGGTCATGTTTCCCCTGTACGTCATCGATCCGCAGAATTGCATGGTGGTGGTCGCCAACTGGCTTAGCACCCAGAGTGGATGGGACGCGGACTTCCTCGTGCGCTGGCTATTCGTCGCGGCCGCGCTCGTGATCGCAGTCGCGGCTCTGATCCGCTCGTGGGCTTCGGCGTATCTGCACGCCGATGTGGTATATGCCGCCGTCGTGAAGACCGAGTCGCTGGTGGCGGACGGTCCCTACCGCTTCGTGCGCAATCCGCTGTATTTCGCGAATGTGCTGCTGGCGGTGGGGTTTGCCGCGATGATGAGCCGCAGCGGCGCCGCGGCCACGGTGGTGCTCATGCTGGGGTTCTGTTATCGGTTGATCTTTCGTGAAGAGGCCGAGCTTGCGAGTGCACAGGGCGACAGTTATGCGCGCTACCGGCACGCCGTGCCGCGCCTATGGCCGCGCTTGACGCCGGGGGTGCCCAGCGCGGGACGGCAGTCGCGCTGGGGGGCGGGGTTCACGGCGGAACTCTGGTGTTGGGGATTCGCGGTCGCGGTGCTGGCGTTCGCCTTCACACTGAGTATGCCGGTGTATTTCGGGGTCCTCGCGGTGAGCTTGATCTGGTTCTTCTGGATTGGGCCGAGGCTACAACGGCGATCCGCCGGGTCGCCGGAAATCAGATGAGGTAAGGCGGTAGGTATCTCCACGAACATCGGCATAAACACCGGCATGTAATGCTGCAATGATTGCGTCGGGCAAGGAACCCGCTTTCGGATTTATACCGGGGCGATACGATTTCTCACAAAACGGACGGCGCGGAAAAGGACTGATGACGACCGTAGCGGCCCTCATGAATGGATAACAAATGTGGCCGTTCATAGGGGGCCTGGACGGGCGGGTAACCCGGCGGGAACGGACCAGTTCCCGCCGGGCTATCCACCCACCCATCCCTCTCGCACTGGACCGCTTGGCGAGTCGAGCAAGTGCCAAGTCAACCGACCAATATCACGGTGCCAAGGTGCTGCGTCGCGCTCGCTTGCCGACCGCAGGGCCTGGCACTATTTGCCTGGTTTGTAGGTCACGCCGAGGTAGTACTCGCGCCCGTAGACGTTGTAGTTCAGCTCGTTGTACGGCTGGTAGTTGTCGTTACCCGTCTGGCTGTGATCCGCGGGCGGCATGCTGTTGGCCACGTTGTTCAAAGCCAGGCTCAGTTCCAGCGAGCTGATCGGTTTGTATCGAATGCTCAAGTCCAGCAGCGTCCATGCGCCGACGGTACCCGCACCCGGTTGACCATAGCCTTCGGGAATGAGTCCCGAGACGTAGTTCGGCGAGCGTCCATAGCGCTCGACGTAGGCGGTGATGCTGACCGGATTCTTACTCCAGGTCACCGAGGCATTGTCCTTGGTCTTGAACTCCGTGCTGTAGAACGGGTCGTTCAATTCGTTGATCAACGGATCGCCCTCATATTGCTGGTACGTGTGCGTGACCATGTCGGTGAACGAGGCGTCGAAGTCGAACTCACCCATGACTCCGGCATCGTATTTGTAATCGATTCCGGCGATGAACGTTCCCAGGTTTTCCTGGGAAACGTTCTGTTTGGGCGTATACACCGATACCAAGGTGCCGCCGTCGCCGCGGGTCACCTCGGCCAGCGCCGCGACACAGGTGGGTGAGTTGATGTCGAGTTGGCCCAAGCGGCAGGCCGATTCGGTTTCCAATAGTTTGGTGCCGTCGGCTTCCGCGACTTCGTCTCTGATCGCATAGTGTATGTAGTCGAGCGTGACGGCCAGCCGATCGACGGGCGACAGCACGAATCCTAAGTCCCAGACTTTGGCCGTGATCGGATTGAGTTTGGCGTTCCCCGACGTGCTATCGAATACACTCTCATTGGCCTGAGGGCAATTACCGAGGTTCGTGCCCGTGTAGCCAGCCTTCGCGCAGGTGTAGTAATCGGTCAACGTGGCATACGCGCCGCTATTGCCCTGGAATTCGTCGGCCAGCGTCGGCGCCTTGAAGGCGGTTCCGTAACGCCCGCGCAGCAACAGCATTTGCCACGGACGGAATTCGAGGCCTAGGTTGTACGTGGCCTTATCGACGCTGTCGCCCTCGACCCGGTAGTCGTCGTAACGGCCCGACACATCGGCCTTGAGCATGCTCAAGATCGGAAGTTGCATTTCGACGGTGCCGGCGTAGCGGGAGCGGTGACCGGAACCCGCCGTCGAGGTATAGCCATAGGTCTCGTTGTCGAAGTAGCGCGGATCGGGTGCGTAATTCCAGCCCTGATCGCCGCCCTCAAACTGTACTGCCATGCCGGCATTGCCGCCCGGCAAGGGGAACAGTGCCTTGTTGGTGATTTGGGCGCGCCAGGGTTTCCTCGGTGTACGAGTAGTTGACGGCATCGCCGCTGAAGCTCGCGTATTGCGCGGGCGTGAGCGGCTTGTAGAAATTCGCGTAATTCGGAGAAAACTGGTTCGTGCCCAGTACCGGGTCGTAACCCAGATTTGGTCCAAAAATCGGTGCGAAGAACGCCTCGATTTGCTGGGTGAAGAATAAGTGCGTGGATTCGGTGAGCTTGTTGTTCGTGTAGGTCATGTCGGCGAGCCACGTCCATGCACCACCGAACGAACCCTTGATACCCAACGTGCCGCGTACGGAATTATTGGTGTTCTGGTCCACGGTATTGTTTAGGCCACCCGCTTCCTCGGGGGAGAATAGGTGCTGCAGATTCAAGTAATCGCCACCGCCTAGCGCTGGATCCTCGTAGTAGCTGTACTGGCTGCTGCTGTCCTCATCGCTGCCGTAGTAGCTCGGACCTATGTTGAAACGGACCACATCATGACTGATCAACGTGTCGCCATAGAGCTGTAGGTTATCGTTCAAGTCGTAGGTGGCATGAAGATAAAACTGCACCTGTTGATCGGCGTTATCGATGGTGAAATTGGCATCGCGGGTGGTACCGCAGTACTGGCCACTTCCCGGCCGGGTCCGCAACGACACCGTATTGCCGAATTGACTCGCCACGTTGGCGCAATTCGCCGGGTCCTCGAAATAGTAGGTGTCGCCGTTAGGCTGACCAAAGACTCCGTACACCAGGTAATCGCGCTCGGCGGTTTGCGGAGACGCGCCTTGAGTGTAGACCTGATTGGTCAAGCTGCGCTGATAGGCCCACATCGGCGACGTGCTTTCGTACTGCGCACCTCCCACGAGATTGAAGGCGCCCAGGGTCACCCCGTCGGCAATGGCGATGCGCCGGTCGGCGCCGCCGCCGTCGTCGTAAAACCCATAGCGACCATCAATGACCGGCCCATCCAAGTGGGTCTTCATGACGATGTTGACCACGCCGGCGATGGCATCCGACCCGTAGATCGATGACTGAGCGCCCGGAAGAATGTCGATATGATCGACGAGCATGGTCGGTATGCCGGAGATACTGACGAACGATTCGCTGCCGTTGTAGAGCGCCGGATAGTCGGCGACGGGCAGACCGTTGATCAGGTACTTGGTGTAGGAGGGGTCCAGGCCGAAGAAGCTGGTGACCTTGGCACCTTGCGTGAAACCGCCGGAGAACTGGCCGTTTTGGATGCTGCCGGTGGAAAACGACGCTCGTTGCAACGCTTCCGCGATGTCGTTGAAGCCGCGCGCCGCAATGTCCTCGTTGGTGATCGTGAGCACGGGCGTAAAATCTTGGATTTTAGTCTGCGGAATCAACGATCCCGTAACGACGATCTCTTCCAGCGAGTCGTCCTTGGCCTTCTTGGACTTGCCGTTATCGTTGGTGCTTGCGGTATCGACGGTCCCGGCATCCACCGTCTGCGCCGACTGAACGCTGGTAGATACTGAGGTGCAAACGAAGGCCGCGAAAATCAGTGATAATAGCTTTTCCCGGGACGAACGAACCCCGTATACCTCTGTACGCACGTAAATTTCTCCCTGCATTTTTTGAATTACCGAACGCTCTGCGCTGGCCCGTCGCCATTCAGAAACGCATCATCCCAATATTTCTTTTTGCCGAAGCACCTCGGTCAATGCGGTTGACCAGCGTGTAACGCAATCGAAATATAATGTGCATCGTCGCGGTGCGCCATAGGGCGCGGCAATGGTCTGCGGATTTATATTCGCCCAGCCTTGACGCTCGCGCTCAGGGCAACGTACGTGGCGCCCGCCAGGGCTCCAAGCGGATCTTCGCTGGTGGATTTGCTGCGGTGCTCGGCGTTGTGCCTGTGGCGCCGATGCTACAAACGTAACCTTAAGTGTAAAATTTTGTGTTGCGTTAGATTTTCATTGTGGTATTCATATCACATCGATGTAGAGCGGCGGGTGGCGGCATCTAAAGCCTGTGGGAACCTCATCCAGAGTGATGACCCTCGCAGGGTTTGTTGCCGCAGCTTCTCTATTGTGGCCTAAGTTGCGTGAGTTTCGGTCGTGGGAAGCGGCTGCTGCGTCGGCGCAACAGAGGGTTTGAAACAACATTTGAGGGAGACGGATTCATGAAGAACTCACGGGGAGCTGTGCCTCCCGAAACCCCAATTGGTAGCTTCGGACGACTGCAACGCCTTGCCCTGGCGTCAGCCCTGGCTGCGATGTCGTTTGCAGGCGGAGCCGCGTTCGGGCAAACGGCGCCGGCATCCGAGGGTCCGGAACTGCAGGAAATCGTCGTCACGGGCTCCATGATCAAGAGGACCGAAAAGGAAAGCGCTGAAGCCATCACGATCCTAAAGGCGGACACCCTCAAGGAGCAGGGCATCACGAATGTTGAGCAAATACTCAACACCCTGACGTCCAACAATCCGTCGACCAACATCGCTCAATCCACGGGGACGTTTACCGGAGGCGGTTCTTACGCCAACCTGCGCGGCTTGGGTGAGGAACGCACCCTGGTGCTCCTCGATGGCCAACGGTTGGCCCCCAATGCCTTCGACGGCCATGCGGTCGACATTAGCGGTATCCCGTTCTCGGCCATCGACAGCGTTCAGGTGCTTCGGGAAGGCGCCTCGGCGCTGTACGGCTCGGACGCGATCGCTGGCGTGATCAACTTCATCACGAAGAAGAATTACCAGGGTTTCCAAATCGAGACCAATTTAGATCGCCCGCAGAAATCCGGCGGCGGCTCGCACGAGTTTGATGTGTCGTTTGGACACGGGGATCTCGCGAACGACGGGTATAACTTGCTGGTCACGGGGGGTTACACCCGGCAGCAGGAACTCCAAGCCACCCAGCGATCGTTTTCCGCCTCGGGGTTCAATCCTGCGGGGGGCTATACCAGTACGAACAACCCGGGATCGTGGCCTGGAAGCTTCCTGGATGCCAACGGTAATATGTTCCAGTCGGGCTATCCTGCCTGTACCGGCAACCCGCAGCTGACGCGGTATTTCGGCAACTGCGCATACCGGTATTCCGCCGCGACGGATCTGATCCCTGATTCCAGCGAATATTCCGGGATGGTGTCTTTCACCAAGTCGTTGCCGGCCAACAACACCGTGCAGCTGCAATACTTCTATACGCACTCACAAGTGACCGCTTGGTCCGGTCCCATGTTCTATGCATTCGCAATGGACCCGGCGAGCCCCTACTACCCGAAGGCTTCTCAGCTGACTTGCGTCCCAAGCGAGTCGTCGGACTGCACCATGCCAGTGGATCTGGCCGATGGCGGCGATGCGATCTGGAGCGACCCCAACAACAACCGCTACAGCGGCAGCGTTAATGTAGAGCAGAGGGTGCTGTTGACGTTCTCCGGCAGCAACGGTGGTTGGGACTACAGCACTGAACTCAATTACAGCCAGAACAAAAACAATAATCGCAACGTCTCGGGCTATCCCAATGAGGCATTGCTTGCACCCGGCGGAACCCTCAGCGATCTCATCAACCCCTTCGGTGCACAGAGTGCAGCGGGACAGGCGTTGATCAACTCATCGTATATCAATGGCACGTTCTCGGAGGGAGAGGATAAGCGCTGGAGCGTCGGCGGCCATGCCAGCCACCCGCTGGGCGATGCTTTTGATGCGGGCACCCCGGCGACCATAGCGGTCGGCTTCGATGTGAACGGCGAACGGTTCACCTATGGGACCACGCCTTACAACGACCTCGTCCAAGCTGCAACCGGACTCTCCGACAGCTCAGTGGAAGGGAGTCGCCAGGTACAGGCAATTTACATGGAGCTGGACGTGCCGATCACCAAGGGTCTCGATGTCGACATATCGGATCGCCAAGACCGATACAGCGATTTCGGCAGGACGAACAACGGGAAGATTGCGGTGCGCTATCAACCCATCGATATCCTGACCCTTCGGGGGACCGCGTCGACCGGCTTCCGGGCGCCTACGCTCCAAAATCTGTACTCGACGGATTTTTTGGCCGCTGCGACCAGCGGTACCATGGGAGCCGGTAACCCGGACTGCGCGGGCACTCCCGTTGCGCCGTTTACCTCAGCAACCTGCAACACGCAGGGAATCGGGTTGTTTGGCGGAAACAAAAACTTGACGCCCGAAACGTCGCAAAACTTCGATTTCGGTGTCATCCTTTCTCCGCTCCCGGATCTTGGCGTTACGCTCGACTATTACAGAATTATTCTCAAGAACACCATTGGAGCCGTTCCGGCAACGGCTCTCTACAGCAATCCCTCCGGATTCGCGAGCTATTACAACTTGAACAACAGTGGTGGACTCACTCCGTCGATCGACGAGGCCATGGATTGCCTTCCTTACTCGGCTCCGACTTGTGGCTACATCAAGCTGACCAATTCCAATACTGGAGCGATCACGACCGACGGTATCGACCTCAGCGTCCAATACTCCCAGCATACTGAGTTCGGGACGTTCCACGAGGATCTGGAAGGTACCGCGGTCACCCAGATGCTGGTGCAGCAGTACAACGGCGGGCCACTCCTCAACTTGGTTGGCTGGTACAACGAGCTTCCGCCGGCGTACCGGTGGGAGCATAACCTGAGGGTCGATTGGACGAGCCCGGGTGCCATGTTCGGTGCGGGAATCGGCAACCGATTCTATTCGAAGTACATCGACGAATTCCCCAATGGCAATAATGTTCAGCAAGACGTCGGCAGCTATTCGCTTTGGGAAATTTATGGCAGCTACAAGCCGATCTCCAATGTGACTGTGCTGCTTGGAATCAAGAATGTGTTCGACAGAATTCCGCCGTACACCAATGCATACCAAGGCAACTTTGCTGCCGGGTATAATTCGTTGAATGCGGATCCCCTGTTGCGGAACTTCTATGTCAATCTGAAATACACCTTCTAAATTCCTCTAGGGGGATGTCAATTGAAGCCCCGCCTCGTGCGGGGCTTTTTTTTTGGGTGGTGCGCTCGGCAGGGCGCACTGCTTTCGGATCTAGTTCCGTAATTCTTGCTTAGGGGTCCCATGGATTGATCACCGGCACTCCGGCGGCAACGAAGGGTGCGGTATCTCGCGTCGCTACGGTGAATCCATAGTCGGTGGCGATCGCAGCGATCTGCCCATCCGCGACCGAGATGAGGCGGCCCGCGGCCCGGGCGCGACCGACCAGGCGTGCATAAGTCGTTGCGGCTTCGCGGTTGAACGGCAGGATGCGAGCGCCGAACATTCCGGCTAATAGTTCATTCAATGCGGCGTCGAGCCCCTCTCTGCGCTTGCCGGCTGGTAGGAATTCAATTCCGACGAGAAGCTCGGAGAGACTCGTGGCCGTCAGATAGAGTGTCTCGGCCACTTGACTATCCAGCCAACTCTGCACGGCGGGGTTCGCGTTGGCCTTCATCGGCTCGGAGACGACGTTCGTGTCCAGCACAATCACTCAAACACCGCCGGCTCAGTGGGCGTTTGATCGCGAGCGAATTCGATTTCCAGGCCTCCAACGCGTCGGCCGAAAGCAGCAAGCTCTGCTCCGATCTTGAGACGCGTCTTCGGGCGCACGGCCTCTTCCAGGATTTCGCGGATTTCGGCCTCCGTGCTGCGTCCATGCTCGGCTGCGCGCATCCGCAGCGCGCGGTGTGTTTCCGCGGGTAGATTACGGACGGTGACGACGGGCACTTGACTTCACTCCTCGTAAATAGAATTCAATGATATCACTTATATAAAAATGATGTCATTCCGGGCTTTCACCGACCGCCGTATGGAGCTGGGACTGATCGTCATAGAAGTCACAAACCAGGCGCGAACAGCAGGCAAGAAAAGCAGGCAAGAAAAGCAGGGAACAATAATCAGCCAATAAAAAAGCCCCGAGAGCGTGCAGCTCCCGGGGCTTTAAGTTTCAAGCATCATCGGTCAGAGCGTCAGCGTCCGCTCCGACTTGGAATGCTCCAGTCTTACGGACCGCCTACGATGCGCAGTGACACCCGACGATTTTCCAACCGGCCTTCAACCGTCTTGTTGTCGGCGATCGGCTTGTCCTCACCAAAGCCCTTGGCCGTCATCTCGTTGGTCACCCCATGGTCCTTCAAGTAGGCCATCACGGACTCGGCGCGACGCTGCGACAGGATCTGGTTGTGCTTGTGGGTCCCAGTGCTGTCGGTGTGGCCGCGAACCTCGATGACCATCTGCGGATACTTCTTCAAAGTATCCACCGCATAGCCAAGGATCGTGTCTGATTCCGGCACCAGTTCGGCCGAATCGATGGTGAAGTTCACGCCTTGCAGCTTGATCTCGTCCTTGATGGTGCAGCCGACGGAGTCCACACGATCGCCGGCCGGTGTGTTCGGACACTTATCGATCGTGTCCGGTACTCCGTCGTGGTCGCTATCCAGCGGCGGTGGCGGCGGGGGAGGCGGCGGCGGGGGTGGCGG
>Ga0116227_10001423_pt1 | contig 53155 bp, 41 predicted proteins | sample S1TSphgellanicum_FD_89693 | JGI IMG/M metagenome (GOLD analysis project Ga0116227, IMG submission 89693) | Host-associated microbial communities from peat moss isolated from Minnesota, USA - S1T2_Fb - Sphagnum magellanicum MG | ecosystem: Host-associated > Plants > Peat moss > Unclassified... | reverse complement strand
TTTGTTTTAAATTTTAAAAATTTAATTAAATAACTTCCATTAAGGTAAGTTATAAAACCTAAAAAAATTAAAAAATGTAAAAAAAAAAAAAAAAAAATTAAAATTAAAAAAAAAAAAAAAAAACACATAACCAGTTGTTCTCAACAAGGTATTTGAGAATTGGCCTTTATGCATATGGGATGATTATTACCCACAAATAATCGAGTAAACTGATAATTAAGGGTATTACTTTGACAATGATAATTAGGGAGTTTATTTTTAAAAAGTTATCGAAATTTATTAGTTTGCTAGAAATTGATCCTATCTCATCAATTATATTTAATTTTCACAATTGATGGAAAAGTTTTAACCTACTTGGTCCATTATTGCCAAAAAAAAACAATAGCCAGCCAACACTGATTCACAAACTTTCTGGTGAAAAGTAGCCATGCTGAGTGCGATGGAGTTTTTGGTTATTGAGAGGCTACAATACTCAACAGTAAATCAAATGTGTGTCCACTGTGATCTCTGTTTCTTGAGTGTGCGCTAAGGTACTATTGAAGCTAAGGAGATTTGATGGTGTCTTAAGGTAAGTATCAAATGAACTCAAAGCATGTGATACAAATGATATGAGTATGTTTTATTGGATGAAATTTTCTTGATGTGATATGAGATTTCAGAGACATGACTGAGTTTTAAATGAGTTGCAAATGAATGCAATCATGGAGTTACCTAAAGACTAAAGTTGTCACTAGCTTCATCTATCTATAACTGTAATGACCAAACGACCACCCCATTAGTGGGTTACCACTTGGTTTCACCTTGGTGACCTGTGCTGTAAATAATAGGTCATGTGGGTAGGTAAGTAGATAGGATAGTAGGTGGCTAGCTACTAGGTAAGTAGATGCATGTAGGTGGTTAATAACTATGTAAGGGCTAGTGGGTTGTTAGTAGGTAGGTAGTAGACATAGTGACTTGTCATTGACTTAACCACTATGGTTAACTAGGGAACTAGTGTAACCAAAAAAGAAGGGCACACTAAAATATATAGAGACTATATCATCAATTCACACACTTTATTACACCATACTTGGTTCATTTGAAACTCAACTGTGAAGGTTCACACAACAATAAAATCATAGTGTCCCAAGCAAAGCTAATATTAAATGAGGCTAGACAATGGATCAGAACACTCTGAGTTCCCTCTTTATAGCTCTCTTGGTCACTGGTTATGGATTCTCACAAGCTGGCTCAAAAACAATTAATCTCCCGGTTAGAAGCAACTTAGGGTTTGAAGAAGGTGTTTGACAAATAGTGATCCCTTCTCAGGCAAAAACTTGGAGAATATTTCAGTACACACCCATCCTCCCCATGAAGGAATGACTGCTTGGAGCTCCCAATACTCAGGTACTCAACCGTAATTAGTGCTTGACTCAATTATGTTTAATTTGAATGATGAATTCCACAACTAACCATCAATAACCTTCTGGAACCTTTCATCCATTCCATCTTCTACCTTTAAAGATCCATTAAAACTTGACATTCAGTTTTTAATTCTAGTGCAAATTTTGGAGTCAACCAAACATCAATTTAGACTTATGGGCATTTACCCCAAACTCCAACTCACCAAACAACACTATCTGAACACCCAAAAAAAATGCCTGAATTTAAACATAAAAAAAATTTCAAAAACACCAAAACCAGAAAGCTTATCTAGGAATTTTCAACACTTCTTGTAGCCTCAGGCCATTATACGGCTCCCTCCTCACATCATTCTCCACCACACAAAAATTAAACAAAAAAATAACATTAATCCCTAACCTTTTGCTCCTTCTTAAAAGCATAATTATCATCAACATAAAACCTCTTCATCAGACATGCTCTTCTGCATGATAATACAACAAGATAGGAGGTAGTTTTTGGTACCAAGACAACGATAGTGAACACCCTCTTCACACAAAAACCCTCAATCCATATTTCTTTGCCACATGTGTAACCATTCTTGAATTTTTTTGATTAAGCCCTTTAGTCACCACCACTTCATGGTGGATGACGGAAGACTTGCAAATCCCTTTTAGGTTTGTCCCAAAGTTTTTCATCCTTTCCTTTGAGAACAAAAATTTTGCCACCTTCATCCTGTTCTTGAAATCCATTGTTATCCAAATATTTCATGAAAAGAAATGGACCTTCCCAACTTGATGCTAGTGATTTCTTCTTCCCAAGTTTCTTCATCTTGACATAAGTTTCACCTTCAGTGAACCCACAAACAGTTGTTTTTCTTTTCTTGACACATACACCTTTTTTTGCTTTGCTTGAGCTTGACCCACATTCTCAATCACTTGACCATGCATGCTAGCAATGAGCTATATCTATTCAATCATCTTCTCAACAAGCTTCACTGGATCTTCATTTGCATCATATGTTCTGGTTAGGGGATTCGAGAAATTATCAACTCATAACCCCAAAGTTCATCCAGTCAAAATCATGTGAGGTGAGAACCTAATGTTGGCATGTACACCACATCTACAACCAAATAAAATATGTGGCAAATGTTCATCCCAATCTTGGGCATGTTTAGTAGTAGCAAAAAGAATAATCAATCCATGTTTCAAGGTCTTGACCATTCTCTTTGCCATGCTGTTGCATTTAAACCATTGAGGTGTCGTATATTGATGCATAATCCCATAATTCTTGCACAGCTGATCAAACTCAGTTGCCCATTCACCCCCATTGTTAGTCAAGACATACCTTGGTATTCCAAACTTGCAGATGATCTCATCTTCCAAAAATTTGGTAGCAATTCGTGCTTCATGTTCAACAACAACTTTGGCCTCTTCCCATTTGGAGTAGTGATCAATTATAATTAGAATGTATTTATTGCCATTTGTTCATCTTGGGTAGTGGTCTTATAGTATTGAGTGTTACCCTATAAAATTGATCCCAAATAGGTATATTCTTTAGCTCTTTCGTGTCTAACTTGATGTTGCCAATCTATTTCACCATTTGGTATTGCTTGCAAGCACGAACAACATTTCACACATCTTTAGTTATATTATGCCAAAAATACTGCTTATTAACCTTTACAAGTGTGTGCCCTTCTCCAAAATGACCAATTTCTTCTTTAAGGTCCAAAATAAGTTGTTTGTGTTCATTAGGTTTTAGTACACATAAGTCCTTGAACATGAGTTTGTCATGATTCCAGTGATAATGAAGTATCTTTTTTTTTATTCTAGTGTTTTCTTGCAAACTACATTTTGTTGAAATTTGACCTCCATTGAAGACTGCCATGGTTTGTTGATCATCCCAAATGTCCATGTTTCTGACATGGTCCCATTCAGTGTTTTTTTCCTCCTCAAAGTTGATCCCATCCATAAAGTCATCATCAAGAAGTGCTTGAGCCTCATCAAACAACTGCATATGCATTTGAGGGTCCCAAAGGTCCTTCCTTTTAAAAAAATAAAATTGTTTGTCCTATTCATCTCCAACCTCCTACTCCTGAATATCAATTAAATCATCTTCTCCATTAATTGCTCCCACATATTTTGACTTTGTGACATCCACCATGAACAACTAATTGAACATTGTTTTGTCACCCAATTGTTGTAGTATCAAGCCCATCTATGAGCTTCTTTTCCCATTCTAAGAAACTTCCACACATCTTTGAACCTACTGCATCAAATTACAATCTCGAATCTCCTTTTGAAATTCTTTCTCCTCATCCAGACTATCGACTAGGTTCTTACTCAATGCATTTACATTACCATGTTTCAACCTAGCGCGATGCATTATTTTGAAATTAAAATTTTGGAGCATGTTGATCCACATGCCTTTATACGCATTTAACAATGTAGCTAACCATTCAAAAGGCTTGTGGTCAGTGCATAGAAGTAAGTGATTGTGATATAGGTATTGCCTAAAATGCATTATACCCCAAATGAAAGCATAACATTCACCTTCCATTGGGTGAAATTTCCTCTATAAGGTGTAAGCCCCTTAGTTGCATAAGTTATGACTTGTTCATTTCTGCTCACATGTTGTGAAACGATAGCACCTGTTCCCTTTGTTGACCAATCCACATCTAATATGAAAGGTTTTGTAAAGTTTAGGCTTATCAAAATGGGTGTTTTGACCAATGCATCCTTCAATACATTGAATCCATTTTGGCATTCATTGTTCCAAGAAAACACAACATCCCTCTTTGTCAATTCAAAGAGCAGTATTGTTATTTTGGATTACCCTTTAACATAGTTCATGCAGTATCCACTAAATCCAAGAAAAGCATGGACATTGGTAACCAACATTAGTATTGGAAATTCTGTGACTATTTTGACCTTTTGTTGATCTGGTTGAGTATCCTTCTTGCTAACAATGTGCCCTAAGAAGCAAATGTTTGTTTGCAAATTCACATTTGTCGGGGTTAAGCTTAAAATTCACTTCTCTCAACTTCATCAAAACAAAGCGAATGTGTTCCAAGTGTTCATCCCAAGTCAGGATGTGTATGTTGAGGTCATCAACAAACACCTTCAAGAATCTATCCATGTAAGCCCCAAATATTTCTCTCATTGTGCAAGTGAAAGTACTTGTTGCATTTTTCATGCCAAAAGGCATTACTGTCCAATCATACAACCCAAATTTAATTATCAAGATAGATTTCTTTACATCTTCAGACACTTCCTTGATTTGCTAGAACCTTAATTATAAGTTTAATGTAAATAACCATTGAGATTTCCCTAATTGCATTAAGACATTTTCAACCAAAGGCATAGGAAATGCGTCCCTTCGAGTCTTTTTGTTCAACGGCCTATAGTTGTCACAAAACTTGCAACTACCATCCTTTTTCATAGGTAGTTTTACCCTACATGCATACTTTCATTTGCTTAGTTTCAGTTTTCCCAAAGGCACCAAAACATCAATCTACCTTTTGACTTGTGCTTCCTCCCAAAATGACAACCTACTTGGCATAGTATGACAGGGTGGAAAACCTTGGGTGTCCACAATATGTTCCCTAATCTTGCAACACCTTAGTTTGCCTTTATGCCAAACGAACACATCAAAAAATTGTTCAAGTAATTGCCACAACTAATCAACCTTCATTGGATCTAAGGATGGGTCCACACTAATCTTGGATTTCAATTGTCCCCATCTCCCTTGTTGGTTTGCAATAGAGTCATTATGTGTATTTGCAACTACCTTGGCAGTCCTTTCATCATTCTATTTCTCCAACTACAGTACCAACAAACATTCTTCTAATTGTTCAGCATCATATGCCACCTTTTGCACATTTTCTTCCTTTGCCACACATTTCATCCAATCCTCATAATCTTCACAGTTAGAGATTTCTCCAAAGATTATGTTTTTAGTTTGGTCTTCTAATAACAAGTTATTGATTTGATTGGGTCCCTCATGCTTCACAGAGGTATCCAACCCATTGTCCTAGAGTTCTTCCAAGAGCTCATGATCTCCAACATAGTTGTATTCAATGACATTTACTTCCTCTGTGTCATTAGTATCACTATTAGATGCATCATTTTCAGAACCATCATTGGATAAACCACTGTCGAAAGAGTAAACAATAGTTTGTTCAACCATATTGAGGTCCAGATGTCCCAAACCTAGCTTAACCATTGTTATTGTGTTAGAAACTATTTAAGCCTTATCTTCGACAACTTGTAACAACCCTAAACCCTAACATGTTGACCATGTTTAGAGGAAACACATGTATGTGATTCGCAAGTCCTTATCTCATTTGAATCATGCCCTTCTCCACATTAACAACAGCTCTTATCCTGATCAAAAAATCCAATCCTAGGAGTAAATCATAGTTGTCGATATCTACCACCATAAACGTTATTAAGCACTAAATTTTCCCTACTTTCACAAGCATCTTAGTTATTTTCCCCAATGTTTGAGTAATTACACTTGAAGATGTTTTGTTTTTAGTGACCAAATGCATGATCCTTAATTCCCGAACAATACCAGCTACTGTGACAGACATGGATGCACCTATATCCACAAGTCCCTCCACCATATTGTTGTTAATTTTTACAAGTAGGTGCAAAATTTTACTATGGTGTTTTTGTTAATGCATATTTTGCAAATTGTTGGTGTTCTTTCAACTCTAATCACATTTGCAAACTTGACGCTCTCATTGTGTTTTTTTCTTGCAAGCTTTACCAAGCTTTCAAGGTATTCCAACTCCCTAGGGATGGAAAGGATTGTCTCCATAGGAAATAATGAAAATTTACCCTTAATGAAATGAATAATAATTTTTGACCTGGATGAGCCTTTTATAAAATTTCCACATGCCTTGGTTTTGTAACCCTGCCATCTACTGCATCCATTTCAGGTTGTTGCATTTCAACAGGTAGTTTCCTTCTAGGCATATGAGCTTTAGAGAAAATATCATGTTTAGTCCCACAAAGTTTATTCAATTGTTCAAGTGCTGTTATTTCATCATCAACAAGCACTTTTAGATAGTTATTTGCAACTGAGTGTGGTTTGGTTTCCTTGCCTTATTCTAACATCTATTTTCAGTATGTCCCATACATATGTAATACCCACATTTGAGTCCATAGTTTTTGTCTTATGCGAGAGACCACATTTACCGCATTTAGGTTTGATGTCTTCAATTCTTGGACAGACTATAGACATGTGATTAGCTACATTGTAAATTTGGCACACTGAAGAAAATGCTAGTTTCAAGGAATCCAATTCCATGATTTGATGAAACACCTTGCCTAAAGAAATTGATGAGGGACTCATTCAATCCACTGACATGTTTTTCTACAACAACATCAAACATTAATCTTCTTTCAATAGTTCAAATGGAGTTTCCCCCAATTTAGCCAAGACCCACTCAACCTCCAATGTTGTAACTCATCCATATTTGCATAATCCCACATGATACACAACTTTTTAATTTTAGGATGCAACCTAAACAAGAATCGTTGCCTTTGTTCAACATCTTCCATCTTGCGTCTTGTAAAAAAAATTTCCATCTTGTCATGGTACATTTGAACCCGTTGTTTAGGTTCTTGTCTTATTTGGTCCAGTTTGGCCTAGACCTCTTCCTTGTCCACAATACCATATTTGAAAAGCATTGTAACTTTCATAATAGGCTAGTCAATTAGACCATCAACCAACTTTTTGTACCACTCTTTTGACTTCCCTTTCAAATTCAACCTACCAATTTTGAACAGCTTCTACCCATCAATCCCCCTTACTTTAGTAGCCATATTTAATCGTTCAACCCAATCATGAACATCCTCTAATTCCCTACCCTAGAACAACTCATCCATGCCTTTATGGCTTGTCATTGTGAATTTTTATTTTTATTTTTTGAACTTTTGCACTTCCTACTATAGGTAAAAATCAACTAAAACCCCTTCCTAATCCCTTTTCATTAAAAAAATTATGTTTTCTAAGTTCTCCTTAACCCATATATGTTCAAATTTAGCCTTCATTTCAACATCCTAGATGTGGTATTGAAATGTTTTAATTTTGATGAATTTATCTTTTACTTTGAATAATGTTTCCCTACCACCAATGTATACCCTAATGTGGCCTTGTTCTATGTTGTTTAGGAGTGGAATCTAGGTGCTCCCAACATGGGATTAGTTTTCCCATCATCTAAACTATGTAATTAAAAAAACAAAAAAAAAAAATTTTTAAAAAAGAAAAAAGTTGAGGAACTTTATTTGAAATAGATATTCTCCCAGATGATGAGTCTTCCATCATTCATTAGGGAGCTTCAATTTTTTTTAATACAACTCCAAATCTCGGCTTAGATCATTGTTAACCACAGTGTATATTTTGATTGTGAACTAATGAGATTCATACTGAACCTTATCATCATGTTCAAAATTCCACAACCATTTTCCATCCAAACTTCTTCCCAATCTCCATAACAATGCTTTAGATTCAACTCCAACATGTTCAATCCTAACAACATTGTTTCCAACAGTAAATAAATTATCTATCCTAGGAAAAAATAATCTTATTCAATGATGAGGACATATTATAGAAACAAGTATCCACAAGTCTCCTACTCTAGGCACTGAATCAACTTCTTCATGCAATTCAATGCTCAAAGGGTTCAATAAAAACTAAGGATAAATAGTATTTGTGTTGATGGCATGAATGGTTGTCTAGCTTCCCATTCCATCTCTTGTCGTCAACCAAACTTGGATCCTTGTATACATCGCAGTGTGAGTGACAAGCAAAGCCAAATCAACTATTCTTGCTAGTTCTAGATTGAATCCTATTATACTAACCATTCCGAAACCTTATAATTTTAGAATGACAACACCTTCCCTTGGAAGAATATCAAAACGTGGAAATGGAAAATCAAACTAATTGATAGCAAGGATTTCATCCCTATGTTGGACTTGTTGCAACTAATTTCTTTCTTTTTGGTCCATCTTGTTGCCATTGGCATGACTTCTCACCTACATAATTACTACCCAGCATCATCAGAACTTTGCAATACGAATCTAAATCCACATAAAGAACTAGCTTTGATACCAAAAAGAAGGGCACATTGAAATACATAGAGACTATCATCAATTCACATACTTACCACACCATATTTTGTCTCATTTGAACTTCAACTGTGAAGTTTCACACAACGATAAAATCATAGTGTCCCAAGCAAAATTAATCTTAAATGAGGTTAGACAATGGATCAGATCACTTTGGGTTCCCTCTTTATGGCTTTCTTGGTCATTGGTTATGGATTTTCACAAGTTAACTCAAAAGCAATTAATCTCTTTAGTTAGAAGCAACTTAGGGTTTGAAGAGGGTGTTTGACAAAAAGTGATCTCTTTGTAGGCAGAAACTTGGAGAATATTTTAGTACATTCTCATCCTCCCCATGAAAAAATGACTGCTTGGAGTTCCCAATACCCAAGTATTCAACCGTCCTCAATAGTAATTAGTGCTTGACTCAATTATGTTTAATTTGAGTGGCGAATTCCACAACTAACCATCAATAACCTTCTAGAACCTCTCATCCATTCCATCTTTTGCCTCCAAAAATCCATTAAAACTTGACATTAAGTTTCTAATTCTAGCGCAATGGAAATTTTGGAGTCAACCAAACATCAATTTAGATTTTATGGGCATTTACCCCAAACTCCAACTCACACCAAACAACACCATCTGAACACCCAAAAAAATGCTTGAATCTAAACATAAAAAAGCCTTTAGAAACACCAAAATTAGAGAGCTTATCTAGGAATTCTCAATGCCTCTTGTAGCCTCATGCCACTGTCCAGCTCCCTCCTCACACCATTCTCCACCACACAAAAATAAAACAAAAAACCATAACATTAATCCCTAACCTTTTGCTCCTTCTTAAAAACATAGTTATCATCAACATAAAACCTCCTCATCAAACATTCTCTTGTGCATGATAATATGACAAGATAGGAGGTAGTTTCTGGTGCCAAGATAACAATAGTGAGTACCCCTCTTCACACGAAAACCCTAAATCCATATTTCTTTGCCACACTGGAACCCAGTAGAAAAGTGTTTCCTGTCCACTCACCATCCATCCCTCATGGAGAGCTGGTGGCTGTTGGTTCACTCTGCCCCCCTAAGTTAAGGACAGTTTTGGGACATTCTCTCTCTTTGGAACCTTGAACTGGCTGGTAATGAGAGATGTATATACATATACCCCTCACCAATGGTTCTCAAAAACAAACAAACTGGTTTTGATCCTTGACCGGGATAATGAAACTAGTGGTTCTCAGAACTGTCAGATCATTGAAAATTGAAACAAAATTGAAACTTGAATGTTCTTTTGGTTCTGAAAATTTTCCAAAAACCAGAACCAGAATTTTTTTAAACCCTCAAGCTGATGGTTACAAACAAAATTGGAGAACTGCAACAACTGACTGTGGCAATGAATGTTTTAGAAGATGTACTTCACATGAGTGAAGTATTATATCTCAATCAGTTGGACTAGAATTCTGTCAAGCTTAATTCTACTCCGATTTTATTAGGGTTTAGGGTTAAGGGTTCGATTCACTTTTTCCCCATTTTGAACTTTTAGCAACATTCTATCCCCTGGGGCCTTCAAGCAGGCGAGCATATTTGATTTGCATGTTCTGGTCTTGTGCAACTACAAACAAAGGGGAAGGTGAAGTTTGGGGAGAGGGCCAGGGGATGGGATTCTGATGAAACCTGAGGTCCAAACTGCCAGAAGAAGGATCATTGGTTTCTGCCAATACCCAGAATGAAAGCCAAAAGGAAAAAACAGAAAATTAAAGCAAAATAAAAATCACATATCTAGAAAAGAACATTTTTGGTGAACAAACTGAAAAGGAACCGTTTATAATACATTGATCTGTGTTCCAAATTTTAGAAGACTTGAATTTAAACCAAGACTTTCCTTCTGATATTTCCACAACAGAAAATAATGGTGACCGACCAACTTTGTTCAATGTGAAATGTAATAATGTTTGAGTGCAAAGCAAAGAGTGCAAGGGGGGGGGGAGGGGTGGGGGAAGACGAGAAGAAGAAAACTAGGCCTTCGAGAAATAGGTGACGATCAGGAAGTTCGTACCTGCAAATCAATCATGCACAAGTTTTCTCAAAACAATTGTGGACAATAAAATCCAAAACTGGGTTGACAGAGATGATTCCTGCATAACTAGAAAACAAGAGAGCATATGAATTGGAGTATGAAGTTATGGTCACAATTCTTGTACACAGAATCAATAGTTTGTAGAAGGCCAACGCTTTCCTGTATAGAGGCAGCTCTTGGGGGCCAGGAGTACAAACTCCTGACATGGTGGTGTTATATCAGCAACCTGAAGTTCTGATGATGGTGAGGATGTTGGTGGATTCTTTAGACTTGTTTCTCATGCCCCGAGTTGCACATCAAAAATCATCATAAGTGGAAGTTCATAATGTACCTTGCTTCAAATTGTCAGTGCCATCTGATTCAAAATGCTGGTTCAGATGGCAATGATATGTTCCCCAAATCTTCAGGCCTGACCCTGTTGTGGATGCAGTGCTGAACACAGAAGAAGAAGGGCTGGGCAAACTATGACAAGCAGTGGTTTGGCGTCTTTGGCTCACAACAGTGAAGCTCCTTTGTAGTCATTTATGTTTCAAGTGTCTGATTTGAGAGAGTCATGTAGGTCAATATCATAAGAAGGAATTCAACTCACTTCCATAGCCATAAATATAATCCTGAATCCATCTGACCACAATTTCAACTTGTGATAAATGATGGTTTATCACACAAATATAGGTTTGTTTATTTCAAGTCTCACACATTACAATATTATTATGTAATTATGGAATATCATCATAAAATCGATTTCACATGTCTAATTGCATAACTACATAGTTCCAACAAGTAAAAGGTATAATTCTAAATGGTTATTCACAACCATTGAATCGTGTAATTACATTGAAAAAAATACCCATAGTTTTTGTAATTACATAAAATTTTGTAACGTTTTCATCAATTTCAAAAATCTAATCCAAAAGCATCCCCATTTTGTAATATTGAAATATGGTTCAAATGCCACTTATCATCATAAAATTGACATTAAAAATGGGATACCTGTCATAAAAAGATGGATTGCTATTTCAGTTGCATATAATTAGTTGCATTTACAACTTTCTAATAAGAATTTGAATGGGTGAAAATGACTAATGATATTGTATATATATGTTAAATATAATCTATTGCATGCAACCAAAAGTTGGGTGCGAATTGCTTTATGTAACTAAGAGAATTTTAGTTGTATATGTCACATGCAACTAAAAATAGATTAGAAATGACAATTGCAAAACTTGGTTTTTCTTTTAGTGAAATAACTTGATAATGAGAAGTTGAACCTTAAAAGTGAAAGACTTGAAGTTCCCCACATGCAAAAAACAAGTTTCATGTTTTTGAAAAAAATTGCAAATTAATAAATTACATGAGTTTGAACTTAAACACAAGTTGGGCCTAATAAAGAAAAGGAGAAAAATAAATCAAATTAGACCAAATGAGAAAAATAAATCAAACTAGAGCAAAGGGAAAATTCAAAGTTTGAATGGGAGTGTAATGGACATAAGCATAGTAAATTGTACATATTTGTTATCAAGTTTTCAATTCTAGATGAAAGTAAATATAAAATAATAATAAAATCCATTAAAAAACTATTGTACATTGAATGTCTTTAATTAAATGATTAAAGAAAACATAGTTATTCAATATTGTGCATTACTTTTCAATTTTTCAATTAGTTTTTTGTATATTTTTTTGAAATGCAAGTAGGTTTGAACTTTATTTTTTGCAATGAAGGACTTGTGTAAAATATGTGTAAGTAGGTTTTAACAATTTTTTTAAAAATTTGCTATTATAACCATAATTCAAGAATATAATGATATTAATATCCCCAAAAGTAAGAGCAAATAAAAGTTTAAAGTAAACCAAAAGTATCCCCATTTACAAATTTATCACCTAGTAAATGGGGATATTTATGGTGCACTTTTTAAAAATAATTGTTCTTAGTTTCTTGGAAGTCAATTTTTATTGTAATAGCACTGGTGCAAGAGAGTTTTCAATTGTATTTCCATTCATTTTTATGCTACTTGTTTAGTTTTATATGCATGATACCTAAAGGTAGAGACATTCATTTTTTGTGTTTATTTTACCATTCTTCTACCCCAATATTAAGTGGAATCCCACTTCATGGTTATAGTTGGGATGTTGATTAATTTTTAGCTATGTAAGGTGACATGGTTCTAACTAGATTTTTTAATTTTCAACAAATGTAATTCAAAGTTTGAATTCTTGCCAACATAATATTGCCATTGTTATATTTCATATCATCCATTCATCCATATTATATTTCACATTATCCATTCATCCATATTATATCATCTATTCATATATCCATATTGTACATTCATTCATATAGTTGGGCCCTTGTTAAGTTAGACTAGCTTGCCAAAATTACTTAATTTAACTTAGGTAGGTAGGTAGGTTAGGTATAAGTAGGTTGTGAGTTATTTAAATAGGTATGGGTTGGTAGGTTGTGAATTACCTATGTAAGTTTAAATAATAGGTTGTAGGTTGTCTAATTATGTAGTTAATATGTAAATAACACTAGCTATGAAGGTTATTTATTATTTATTTTACTTGCATCCTACCTACATATTAGGAAGGTATGTAACTTACCTATTGACCTATTAGCTATTTCCCTATCTATTGTTACTTACACCTTACTTACATATACTTTTCAAAGTAAGGACATGTAAATTTTGTGTTGAACCATGACAAAAAACAAGGGCTCAAACAAACACAATGCAAAACACATATATATTGAACGATAAATACATTCTCTGAATTTCACATTGGCCTAAGCCAGTGACCACCTAAGTTCTGTCCTGAAACCAGCAAAGAAACTATTTTTTTCATCAAAGAGAGGCTTGAGGTTTCCAAGGGGTCAAATTGCTCTCATCTCATTCTCTTGAGCCCACTGGCCTCTCTTCTCAAAGTCTTCAGACCCACATGAATCCAGGACCACATTGGACTTCCACAGGAACTCTAGTTCCAACTTACACATGGTACTGTAAATCCCTCAGCCCACACAAATCACACAATCCGGTTTCCTTGACACCATTGCTCCACTTGACAAAATAGAAGACGAAAATATAACACATTGATTTCCCCCAGTCACTGCTTCAAGAATCATTACAAAGAACCACACCCATCCTTTGTGTGAATGACCTTGTAAACTCAATGGACTGTTGCAGTTCTTCAGAGTTCCCAAAAATTAGGGTACTAACTTTTGAAAAGCAAGATAACAAAACCCAAATACAAACAAAACCCAAACACAAACTTTTGAAAAGAGTTGCTGGCCGCTCTCGAGATCTCTAGAACTTCTCATCATCCCCCCTCTTCAACCATCAAAACCAACTCTTAAATAAACATTCTGCCTCCCTTAGTACATTGCGCAATGGATAGTCCCGTATTTTTCCCTGAGACAGAGATCTAAAAACTAAAAACCCAGCTCAATCACTTCCCTCTTTCCTTTGCAAAACAAAAACCTGCACTATTTATCTTTTCTGCAACAAATCCTTTCGCCACTACTTCGTGAGATTTTTGCCGAACGCACCTCACTTGGCAATTCCCTTGCCACACCATCATCCTACATCCAACAACAACACATACATACCAAACCGAAGAAAAAGACACTAAGGTTTCAATGTTACCAAACACCGATGCATCTCCATTCTGCAACCTTCTTTATCTCCACACTGTTGAGAGCAAAAACTCCTAGCCGCCAACAGAAAAGAAAACATGTTTTTTTTGAAAAACCCTTAAACTACTTCCTGTTCAAACTCAAAACCCTAAAGTTAAAATTTGTTATAGAACATTTTTAGTCATTGAAATAACATTCAAAATGACCTTAGACCAAGGTGTTTACATGTTGTCTTATTTTTAAACACCATTTGGACCCACTTAAGATGTTTAGTGGCATGGTAGTGTGATAAAAGTTACAAACTTTAGTAAAGGTGTCACAAATTTTCAATAAAATTAAAAATTATTTAAAACATAGTCGTAACAAAGTCACAATAGAAGTGCAAAAAAATTACATTAATGTTGAAATATAGTGAAAAACATATGCAATATGTCATCCATCATTTTTCATCTTTCATCCATTTGTAAATGATGTCTACCAAATTGATCAAATGGTCAAGATGATGTAACATGGTTTGCCATCATTAAATGACTTTTCAACTATAGTTCAAATGGGTTATTTTTTATTTCATAAAATATTTTGAAAATCAAGCTCCATCAACGGTCCACACCAAAAACTTACCAAATCAATCAATAGTTTGATATATTTGAAGTGCCAAACCATTCATATGAAGTTTTTTGAAATAACTATATTTATGTAGTTGAAATATGCAATAAAAAATTGGTTGGTAAAAAAAAACTCTTTTTCTCCAAATGTGGTCACATAAATTTCATATTAATTGTTTAATTTTGCAAAATTGGACAAAGACATATTTGTCACACATTTGGCAAATATGAATTGTCCCAAACTAATGTTGCAACCTACATTGCATTCATTGCAAAAGCTATGGAGAAATAAAAGTTTAAACGTAGACGAAACAAAAACATTTATGTGTAGAATAAAAATGGTAAATGTCGAAATTGGTAACAAAGAAAAATGCATGCTACACTAATAGATCCAATTCACATAATCATAGGGCTTATAGGTTAATGAAGAGCAAGATTCACATTACCAAGCATTTGTCACAACCATTCACAAGAAACAATAAAAGTCTAGGAATATATAACATTCATGAAAAGGAGGAAAAAAAAAAGCTAAACTAGGTTTTACCATTCAAGAAAAACATTACCATCATGTTTTGTCAAAAGTTTACAAAAATCAACTCAATAAGTTGTGTATAAAGAACAAATTTCATCTATTCAAGAATCATATAACAATAACATGGAATGCAAAGAAGCTTGATCATTAGCTAGCATCAAGATCTAGAACATTTGGGATTCAACCTATGGTGGTAAAAAACAAAGGATGCGTAAGATATGAGGATTGAAATGCTACCCTACAAATTTTTTAAAAAGAACTTCATAAAGAAGAGGAAAGGGACACTCATAAGAAATAGATTCCTTGCCATCACAAGGTGCTAATATATTTGTAATTAAGTTGCAATACTTGAATGCTTTGAACAACTTGTAAAAACTTCTCACATTTGTTCTTGACAACCACTAGTAGCACCATACATATATGCCATCCATTTGCAAAACATGACCCACAAAAACAAGGTTCCTTCTTGCTTCTTTTCCAATTCCCCTCGATTCACCATGATCTCACTACTTAATTGAGAAAATGAAAGTAGATGAACTTTAACAAATAATTTACATTGGGTCCAAGTTTACATGGTCATCAAAGGTCATTGGGGAGTTAATTCTTTCATATTTCCCTCAAGTTACCATTAAGTTGCTACTCATTGTTGTTGTAGAAAACAATGATAATTATAAGGCAATGGGAAGAGCTGCCAAAACTTGCTACAAAATGCCAAAAGATAGAGAAAAACATAAATGATTTGACACGTACCAAAATCCCCGAATCTTGAGATGTTATAAATCCACCATCAACCCCAATGAAATGGTGTTTATTTGATTTTTCTCAAATAACAAGACTGTTGGTTGGGTCCAAAAGTGATTTCTCAAGGAACCTTGCTCTAACACGGCAATGCTAACTTTGGTTCTTGCTTGTCGTAGAACCATTGGTTAGGTTGCCATGGTAAAGAGCTTGCAACCAAGACTGAAACTTGTCCAAAAACTTGAACCAACCAACATTAATTAAAAACAGGGGCAACTAATTCAGCCCCCTCAACTTGATTTGGAAGCACAATCAAACCTTACACCTACCTATTTCTTTTAGTGACCTACCTACTTTTAATGCTAGTGAAGGAGCCATTGAAGGTAACTAGTATTCCTTAAGTGAATGTACTATTGGAGTTCTATGCCTTCAAGTGTAGGGATCTTACAACCATAAGGGCCTCCATGGGAACATTACCTTATACAAACAACTCTTATAGAAGTCTCATATTCAATCCTAGGCTCCAATGGGGAGCCTTGGACAATAATTTTACAACCAAACCAAAATCCCTTGAAATGAAAATGTTTATGGAGGCTTGGGTTCCACGAACCATTACATTGCTTGCACATAATATACACTAATGTAGCTTGTGCCATTGGCTCAAGTGTGAACACATTGTGGGTTCAACTAACTTTCCTTTTCAAACCCAATTTTTGCAATTTGTTTGAATTTCCAACAACAAAATACACTCAAAAATCAATATCTTCCACACATTAGCTCTAAAAATTGTGAAACAAACGCTATTAAATCTTACTTGGTGACAGCTTTCAACAACATAAAAAATGCCCACAAAATGCAATACAATTTTTAGTTTCAATTTTATTTATTCTTCATTGAAAAAATGGTTCAAAAATCAATAGTTTTCACACTATAGCTCCAAATAGTCTCAAATCAAATTTAACATTCTATGCGTAGAATAGTACCTTTGTAATGTATCTATCTATAAATAAAATCAATTTTTCAATATGAATGTGTCATTAAGTTTCAACATGTTTAAATGAGGGAGTACAATGAATATAAAATGAGTTAATCCTTTTGGGTACCTCAACCATGCTTTGACCCAAATGGTCTAATTCTATGAAAATTTTAGGGTAGATGTTTTTGTTGTTCCGCTACGCCATTGCCCTTTCTCAAGTGTAAACAAATCATGTTGCATAGTGTAAGGATTGGTTGAAGAAAATGATGAAGAAATAAGGGGTTTTGAGAGTGATTTATTACAACAATTGGGCTTGGTGAAGAGAAATGCTACACTATTGGGACAAAGTGGTGGTGTATGTGTGAAAAAGAGTACCCACTCAAGTGGGAGCTTTGAAAGGAATTGATGTGTAACATAAAGAATACTAGGATTGTTGGGACATACTTGTAGTGGATGATTTGGGCTGCCATTATTTCTTTGTACAACTTTTCGAGATTGAGCTATGGGAATGGAGAGGATTTCTAGCTCTAGGGTTACGAGTTAAAAGTGAGAATTGACATAATTCAACCAGTGGGCTCAAGAGAGAGAAGCCAGAACAAGCTGATTTTTCATGGTCCATAGTTTAGATGTTATAAATATTGCTGAGTTCAATGTTGAACTGTTGTTACATTTTTCTTTGGAATTCCAAAGAAGTTAGTTGTTAACATACTTTTACTATCAGTAGTTGTGGATTTGGCATTGCCCTCTCTTTTAAGTGACACTACCTTGATTCAGAGATAGATATAACATGGTTGTGCCTAGAAAACAATGTGTAGGGTAAGGGATCTGAATGAGGAGCTTCATGAGTTTGATCCCTTGTGAATGAGGGCACAGCCCAAGTGAACATGACAAGAACTTGTGAAGATCCTCAGGGAGTCTATTACCCTTCATAAAACCCTAGCCAGTCGACATATCAACATTTTAAAAAGAGCACAGCAGGCATTTCTGCCTGAATAGCAGGCAGTACAAAAAACAAGTTTAATTTCTGAGAAAGCCTCGGTGGCAGGACGTTACACCAGCTGAGTTGCAGACCTAGAGGCTCCTCTGTTTGCAGGTGTGATTTCTCGGCTGCTGGGGCTTTCTCCTATACATAAAGCATTCTGGAAAAAGAAAAAAGAAGGGTGTCTAAACCCCTCTGCCAGCAAGGGGAACAATGCAATTACTCTTGTGAACACACTCTGCCAGCCTGAGGAGTGTGATATACTCTTGTGAACACATGCTGACAGATCTACAAATAGGTTTGCCAAGTAAGCCCACTCCAATGCATAGGAATTTATGTCCAAAATTCTTCTGAATGCAGAAGGGACAAAGCTTTTGTTATTGATCTTGAACTGTCCCACATGCTGCACTTGTGGAGTCCGATTCAAACTCACATAAGAACTGTCTTTCCTAAGCTAGCTAACAACTATCTTGTTTAACTTTGAACCAATCTATGCCATAGTTTACAATGATTGGACCCCTTTGAAAATCAATAAGATTTTGATTTTCGGTGAACTTAGTTGAGCAATATTGGAAAGAAATCATATGTTGCATTTATGCTAACTTGGTGAAAGACGAAGTCACATGATAATTTAAGCCGATCATTCACATGATTCTAAAAAATCCAATTTGAACGTCTATGGTTTTGTAACACCCAAGTTGGGTGCTTAGAAATAATATTGGTTAGGGCCTAGGGTAGAAAGATTGGTAAAAATTATTAATAAATCCATACAGGCCCTACACATAAGGATATGTTGAATAGGGACCTACTTTGGATAAGTTAACTATTTTGAGTTAAAAGAACAAGTAAAAAATCAATTAGTTTGGCCTCATTAATTGGGAAAAAAATACCAGATTTTACATCAAGAGATGTCAAATAGTATAAAGGTTAAATCCATGGAGAGGATGAGTGTTTTAGAAAACTAATAGATGGCATAATCTTATTGGTCTAAAGTTAATGAATGATAATATTATTAAATTTAGATGAAAGGTGGGTAATTCATCCACTTTCTTTTCATGTATTTGAAAGGTAATGGGCAAATTTTGGGTTCATTCTTGATTTCCATATTTAAATGTTGGTAGTCTACTATTAAGTTTTGTAAGTTGCGGTAAGATCTTATGTGTATTGAATGTATGATATGATAAACCCATGTATTATTTTATTATGGAAGAATTTTTTAAATAAAAATTTATATATTAAGTGAGTGATTTCCATTAAGTAAAGTTTTTACACATATTTGATGAGCTCCAGATTGGATGTAATTTATATACAAGCCAAGTTTTAAGCACATGGATGATCCTTGCTCAAAACATCTAAGTTTTGTCCCTTGTGTTTCGTATGTTTTGTGCATCATGTGAGATTTTGGTTCATTCAATTTCCTTGTGTTGAAAGGGACTTATTTTTAAAAGTTTCAAACATCTCACTATTATTCCATGGTTATATCAAAGTTGTAGGGTACACAAAGGAAGTGGAAAATACCAACCATTATTACTATATGTTAAGTAGGAAAGATGGATGGTGGACAGACAGAAGCACTTTTCCATTGGAGTCCAGTTCACTAGCTAACCATGGTCATTAGCTCAGTTTCTTTTTTCACTATCTTACCCAGTTAGTACTAAGAACCCAGTTGCCCTTACCTATGTACTAAGTTCCAACCATCTACAATGGTAGTGTATATGGAGGGTATCTTACCTGATGTAATCAAGCATCAGCTGCCTGAATTACATGCATTTTGCTTTACGAAATGTGCACACTACTTTTTAAATATATATTTTTTATTGTGATACCTGATAGGTACCTGGGTGGTACCTTCTGGGTATTACAGTAAATAAATTATAAATAAATAAATAAAAATTCAGTTTTTTTTAATGCCGTACAATGGCCCAGCCCTAGGATGTTACCGTAGACTTACCTACCTACGTGACCTATTTTACAGAGGATAGTTTGCCAAGGTGAAACCCAATGTCAATCTCGAGTCATAATGGGATTTCAATGGATATGAAGATGGTGGCTGTTAGTTCATTTCAAAGCATAAATTTGTTTATAATTGCAATTTACAGGGAACAACAACAACAGCTACGGACAACAACAATGATGCTTGTTATGCTTGTTCTGATCAAGCAATCAAGCATCCACAAGATGCAAAAGTTTTGCGACAAACATTAAATAATAGTAACGAGTTAAATGCTGCATCAGGTTAGACACATTCGTCGAGTCAGTAACACATCCCAAGACTATGAGCCAATGCAAAAAAGCAATTCACACACAGCGTGCACCACGATCCATGCAGATTCACACATCCCCCTGAACTTTCAGAGAATCAAAACACTGAAAACTGTCAAAAGGTTGCAAGCTTGAATGATGGGAAACACACACTTTTCATCTGCTCTTTTGCAAGTGGGACCAAATGTACATCATAACAGACTACATCCCACAAAATCAAAGGTGTCCTCAGGGACTACCTAATACAGTAATTTACTTATGTGACTCAGCACCCACCAGTGCATCATCCATTGAAGACCCATGAACCACAATTGAGTTACCATGGTTCCACCTTACTAATTTATAGGGAGGGTAAACCCCACTACTTCCCCATCACACTATCTAAGTACTTTAAGTGGGTATGTATCATAGATAAGTAGGTAAGGAATGTGAGGAAAGTTTGAACATTATGAAAACAAGGTTGTATGCAGTCTACATTCGTCACCATCCAACCAAAAAACAGGCACCTAAAAACCCTCAGGATTTTTTTAAAAGTGTAAATTGAGGATGTCGTATATGACATAATTGAGCGTCAGCTGTGAGCGGGTGTTTCAACAAGTGAAACGCTCTCCTCTATGGGTGTTTTGCTTTTTGAAATACCTTCATTACTTTTAAAAAATTATCACACTAAAAAAATTTAAAGTAAAAATCTGGTTGATTTGTACGCCATGCAATGCTGTAGGGCTAGCTGGGTCATTACCCTACACATAAGAAGGTACTCCCTCATATACAAAGAGTTTCCCAAACATGTTTTGCTCAACCATTTGCAGTTTAGAAACCATTTCAACAAAACACACAACAAACAACTCTTGTAGTTTTGTAAAAGTTTTTTAGTATTTGTAGTGATCCTCCATTGTATTGACAGGAACATGTTATGGAATGTGCATTGCCAGGTCTGGATAAAGGCTTTGAGTCTGAAATAAAGGTACCCCCAAAATCATAAAATAAGAAACATTGCTCATACCAACTATAATGGCGTTATTAGCAGCTGCTGATTTCAATTACATTTAAGCTACATAAAGATATGACCTATCACACACAAAATTATTTTACAACAAAATTATTTTGTCAGGGCATAATAATTTTGTTATAAAAAGATAAAATTTTACAAATTTCACTATATGACATTTTGTTTCATTAATATATTTTTTTTACATTCTTGATTTGATAGGCAAAATGTCAATGAAAGTTCGATTCGTTAAAAAAGTTCACAACAAGATATAAATAGACAAAAAGAAAAAACATTGAAAGGGTGTAAGACAAACAACAAAATACAAACAAACAAAAACATTGAAAGGGTGCAAGACAAACAACAAGATACAAATAGACAAAAGAAAAAAAATGATTTCAAAATAGAATTTGATCTATAACGAATTATAATCCATAATGATTTTGGAATTGTTGTAGTGATGATCACCAAAATACTCATCCTCCATAAACCAATTTCAATGAATCATTTTATCAAAATCTCAAGGTTGCTCCCTCTTCATAAATTTTTGAAAATACTTGTGCATTTATAAGATGATTATTTTGATACCCAATTACAAATGGAATTTATTTTTGATACCTAATTCTATTTATCATGAATGCACAATAAATTTGGAAATTGATAATTCATGTATTTGCACAGATATGAAACAAAAATATTTGACTATATATTCTCAATTTATTTGTTTAATAATTTTTAAAAAATTGAGTGGGCTTAAAATTTAATTTCTAAGCTTTTAGAAAATTTATGGTCAAAATGATAAATTCAAACCATAGATATGATCAAAGTGAGAAAAGCAATGCATAAAATTACATGAAAGATGTGAATACAAGATTGACTTGACCTTAAGACTTAACCTCATTAAAATCCATCTAAATTAATTTAAAATTTAGTTAAGATTGGATCTACAATCTACATATGAATCAAGAACCAATTGGGATGAATGTTTGGGATAGACATGGCCAAGACAAATCTAATAGATGACTACAAAAGTTCAATGTCCATTGAATCACACTCTTTAAAGGGGCCCCCATGATTGCACCCTCCAAACCATCCCAAGATGTTGGCTCCCATATCCTTTTATAACACTGGATTTTATCCAGTGTTTTTCTTTCTGGTGATGATTTTGGTCAAATCTCTACTTTCCTAAAAGGGTAACAAAGAGAAAAGAACGGGGATAATCATTTAAAATTGCCTCAAATCCTAAGTGTAAAGCCCTTGGGGAGCCCATTTCAACTTTTGCACCAATAGGAATGCTTGATTAATTTGGGTTGTTCACATTGGCCCTGACTCCTAGTGTAAAGCGGGCCTTGTATTGCAGCTTAAATTGCCTCAATGTGTGTGTGTGTGTGTCTGTAGGTGTGAAAATCTGCAGTTGCTGGGGTCACACGTTTTTTCTTTACATGGTGCGCGTTGCTCACACCCACCATGCTTTAAGGACGCTGCTTTTGCTAACCACCAGTAGATCTGTACAAAATGATTAGCTCTATGTACTTTTGTGGACGTCTGCCGAATCTTTCTTGGAAGTAAGGAAAAAACAAGAAAACCCCATTGGATGCATGCAGCAGATGATCTAGATTTTGTGAAGTTGGAAAAAATCGCTTTGAAAACTGGTGAAATTTGCCCCATCGACCCAGGTAGCAGCAGCAGCAGCAGCTTTTTTCCCTCTCTCTAGTCTTTGCATCTGATGCTGCTTCAGAAGATCAGTCAAGTTCTTCTCGGAGTTCGCAGTCTCTGCATACACACCTCCACAGTTAGAATCAGTTCATTTAATCGGGAGAAAGCTAGTGGGACAGAGTTGAATAGAAGAATTGAGCTTGCATGACAAGTTTAATCATGGGTTTGAATATTTCGTGTTGAGAAGATTCAGCTCAAGCTGCAGCGCTTGTAGTTCCAGGGAGAAACTGATCTAGTGAGACCCAAATTTTTGTCACTCAGGACAGTTTCCTTGTGTGACAAGCTTCGAACCTGCAGCTTGTAGCATTGATGGAAATTATCAGCCGTTGTCGTTTCTATGCAGTCTCACATTTTTCAAGTCACATTTTGTGTCAGACTGTACTAGTCTTGATCATATCATTGCACCAGAAGCTTGTGCACATCAAGATCCGTCCATTCAAGGCTGTGGCTAATTGCCTAGCTGGTGTTTGGACTCACTTATATCATGTAGCTACGGAGACAAACGTGTTTTGCAAGGTCCAAGTACCATCATCGACTTGGAACTCACGCAAAGTCCCCGAAAATCTTACAAATTAGAGTCTAGACTACTTCAGCTTTTGTCGAAGCCCAGCGCCTGAGCTACTCTAGACTTCTCCCCCTTTGCAAGTTTCCGATTTCGACCATATTCCTGCGTCTCCAGCAGTTCAGACAACCGAACTTAGTCTTAGGCTTCAGCTCTTTCCTGCAACTCACGCTTGACCAGCCATGTAGCTATGATCAGAGGTTTGAGCCTGTAGCTTAATAACGTCATGCACATTGATCTTCCTTCGCAACTTGATGATCCTGTGGCACCCAACCGCAACCTGAACCAAGCTCATGGATTTTTGAATCAGGTTCTCCGCTAGTTCTAAAGTTTATGATCCTTTTTGGTGAACGAGGTCGGGATTGGGGGATGTGATGAGAATGTGATCTGCACTGGGACAGATCCTCGAGAAAGCCGCTATTGAAGAGACACAGAGACAGAGACAGAGTAGAGTGATGTGCGGCTGCCTGTCTGCCTGCCTCTTCCTGCCTCTCACTAGCTTCATTCCTCTCTATCTGGGCGAGAGAGAGAGGCAAGGAGCTATTGGGGGTCAGGAATAGGCCTAATGATGCATGACTCACATTGCCTCCTCTTCATGAGCTGCTTAAAGTTTTTCTGTCACTCCTCATCAAGTTCACAATCTTCCTAGCTAGCTAGTTCTGGGTCCCCATGTACTTATTGGCTGAGCTGCCTTGTAAGCCAGAGACTACTGAACAATATAATAGTTTTCATTTGGTCCCACATTTTGAGGAGTGTTCTTCACCAGCTGGTGGTGTTCTAGTGTGAAACTGTGCATTCAGTTTTGGGAACTGCATGGAATTACATTTCCTATTTTGATTGTTGCTGGTTTGGACTTGCCAAAAGTAAGGGGCAGAGAGAGCATTAGACGATGAGTCTCAGCTTGATGGCTCTGCCTTAGCTCAGGGAGAGACCACTGAACCACGGACAGTTGGTTCAGTCCCACATTTTCAGGAACATTTCTTCTGTTTCAAGAACTGTTGCTGGTTTGGAAGAAACAGCCAGTTCTCCTACAGAGCCAGTTCTTTTGCAAAATCAAGTTGTTTTTCACATGCACCAGTAAAGAAGCCATGCCCTAGGGCACAGACATTATGCAACTTAGCTGCTTGCATTTATCAAAAGCCCTTCACAGAACTCAGATTATATAACCATTGAAATGCAGGCTGCAGCATAAATTGACAATAGCTCAGTGCCCCAGATCAGTAGTTGCAATAGAGATCTATAAAGAAAACATGCTGCTCTTTGGGTAAGGACTTACAACATCTCCACCCACACACTGCATAGCATATTTTGGATGAAGATCAGTAAAGATTTGCCCAACACGTTTAGTAAAATGGCTGTGGTGAGCAGCATTTCTGCTCGATATGTTGAGGCTGGCAAAAGCCATAGCACAGTCTAACACCTGGTTGGTCTTGATTGGGCAGATGTATTGATTGGTCTAGTTGGTTTGTAATTAGTAGGTTCTGACCTTTTAATGTCCCCAATTCATGTTTATGGGTGGGGGTTTGGATCAGAAAATAAGAAATCTTGAATGGGAGAAATATTGGTGCAGGCCCAAATGTCAAGTATGGGCAGAGTTGCTAGATTATGGCAAGTTTAAACTTCACACTAAAAACTTCTCTTACCCGATCTAGAACTTTTTGCATAAATGCATCCATTTTTATGGAACATGCCCATCCATCATATGCACACATGGTACTCCAAATGTCACTCACAAAAATTGGGTCAAGTTCTACCGAAATTTTATGCCCAAATCCTGCACCAATGTGGAGTCTCTTTCCTAAGGCCAGAGCCAACAAATGCAAGCAAAACTTGGACTCTAATTATGACACAACCAATTAAGACAAGCAAATATATCCTAGTGTTTTTATCCATTAGACTTGTCATTGAAGTTGAATTGATAAGTTTCAGGTGGTATAGTTAGGGTATTATTATATATATGTCTGAATATTTGGAATTAATGTATCCATGATGTACTGTACCAGTACACTACTGCTAAGCTCCACTCATACTATTGCTAGTATTCATTGTCCATGTGCACAAATATTGCACTAGCTAGTGTAAGATAATTTGGTATATTCAATGGTACAATTGTAGAACAAATAATATGCTACTGTATTATGTTAGAGAGAGAGAGAGAGAGAGAACAATGCTGACATCCATATGATTTGGTTTTTGGACATCCACTTGATTGACTCCCATGTCCATGCCTAATCCTTGAAGAAAATCGACAGCTTATAGAGCATGTGTACCAAACCAACAAGCTAGATCTGAGTGAAGTTCCTCACATGTAAAAAAGTCTGGAGGGAACACATGTTCAAAATCCACCAAAAATCAAAATCAACATCTCAGGTGTTTTAATCATAAGTTATGCGTGCATGTTTCTTGCAACAATCATCAGAACTGCCTTCCCCAACTTTGTGACAAGGACCAGCAAGAATTTATACTTAGGGTTATTGTTTTAAATGCCAATAACATATGAAATAAATGAAAACACTCATCTACAATTGTTTCACCAGAATTCAACCTTCAATTATCTAGGTCAAGTCATTTGTTTCCAACACTTGGTGGGCAAACCCATACTCTCTTCCGTCCTAAGTTGTCAAATGTGTAAATTCAAACTATTCAATACATGTATGTATTATAGATCCAGACATTCTACAATATGCTTTCACCACCACTCTAATGCAAATTACCTGAAACTTTTTTAATAAAAATAGTTTGATGCTAGCAAATCTGGCATGACTGAATCTTTTCCTCTAATGAGTTGTAGCTTTTTTCTTTTAGATGGACTTTTTTTTTCCCCGAAACCCTTGTGTTTATACCATGGTACAAACTTCTCAAAGAGAATATCATTGCCATTACTTTCATTTCCAAACAAATCAGTTGTCAATTGAAGTCTTCCAGGTTCACTCACAAGCTTAATCCATACTAATTATCAGTTTGTTATTGCAGTATATCAGTACTTAAGAATTTCATTTTATGATAATTATTAAGATTTCGGCACAAGAAATAAATAATTTTCCAAAATTCGGAAAAATAAAAAATAATTTCATTTATGCCAAAACCGGTTGTGTACTACAGTACTAGGCATACTCAACTCCATTTGCCAACCTTTCATACACTAACCACTGAACTTGCTTTGACATAGGATTCAAGAATTGTAAACATACAACTACAGGATGAAGATAACAAAATATTCCAAAGCTTGAGCAACCTTCAAGTCTGGAATTTCTGGTATTAATATAAGGATTCAACGTCAGAAATGTACCAATGCAATGAAAAGTTCATTTCAGTTTATAAGAATACAAGTGAAAGGGACTGGCCCTCTTTCACATGGCTGGTCTCGCCCAGCATAATATAGTGTTCTTCTGACATGGTGAAAACTGTGCCCACTTGGGTGCACAATTAAACATCTTGATCCATGACGAATGGCCACAACCTGTAAGTTCTTGCCAAAACCTTTCCAAATGACAGTCAGGGTTGTACACATCATAGATGTGCTTTTAGACACATAAGCTTACTACTGGTTACTTTTTTCACAGGATCAAGATTCCCCAACAAAAACAATCCTAAGGCAATGAGATTACATCCTGTTAATGCTCCAAGACTTTTCAATCTTTTGAATCTTCAACATTGTCAACCTCTAGTATATTGATACAGTTAATATCCTGATACAAGGTATAATTAGTGACCAACACAGCATGTTCAGTCTCATGCTGTGTAGGTGGTGGCCATTGTACTGCACTTCATCTTTTTGTTCTGAATGTGGTGGAAATTAGGCTCCTTGGGCATAGTTAGCCTCTTTGATGATCTGTGAGCACAAAAGCACAAACCCATCAGGTAAAAAACCTACAATGGTGGACATTTTGCTGCATACAGCGACACAACCTGACATTGGCTCAAAGCGTTACCTCTGGGGTATGAAAGGCTGGTCAAAATAAGGCATGAGCTGTGCACGAGGTACCATAACCCTCCTCATTCTTCTGATCTCTTCCTGTGCTTCTAACTGCATTCCCATGATTGTTAAAACCAAAGCAGTGGATCACTTTCATAACCAAAGCATTATGCAAACCTACTGAAAGTAGCACATTTGTGAAACACAAATCACAGCTATAGCATGCACATCATGCAGGCCATGATACAAAACTAACCTGTTGCATCCTTTCTTCCTCTCGTCTCCTTAGCTCCATCTGAAAATTCCGTTCAGCAACCTGTGACCATTCACCAGCTTTTTTGAATGGGGAATTACCACAACATAGAAAGGAGATGACCACAGATTCAGATGCCAAAACTATATGTTTTGGTAGGGGTCTCAGTGACATACATAATTGTCAAACTCTGCACGCTCATGGGCCCTGATTTCACTGAGGAGTGTAAATTCAACTGGTCTAGTATGCTCCTTTGGTGCAGGCTTAAATGGCACCTGCAAAATTGTACAAATCCTGCTATTACAAATGTTCTGATGTTCTGTGGTCCAAGTCAGCAAGAGGCATTAATACAAACAACCAGATATGCAAAAATACATGATACTTCAAATAAAACTGTACATTGGGTTCATCAGTAGTCCATGGTAGGCCTTGAGCAACAGGGACACGGAGACGCTGTTCCTCATACCACAACTGCTCCAGTCTCTTAGCAAATTCATACTCTTTCAAGGCTCCCCTTTCCTGCATGAATGTACAATATCAGAAAATGTAACTGGCCAGTCAAAAAATATTCAGAACAAGGAGTCTGGAACCCTGCATCCAGAGAACCAAAACTTCTCAAAAGCAAAGTTAGTAGTGCCATAGAAAGATACCTCCGTGCGTAGTCTGAAGGGTTGCAATGAGGTGTATCGCTTCAGCTGATCATTGCTTCCAGCCTCTGCCTGGCTTCGAGGTGCATATGCCCCCTGACTCACAACTGAATTACTTGAAGTTGATGAGCGTGCATGCCCATTAATCACCTGTTCTTTCCCACACAAAGTCAATACAAAAGGAACAAGAACAAGATCATACAAGCAGACTGTTTCCACATACTTTACATGAGGTAGATCAATAAAACAAGTCTTGTGTTCAAACAAAACCAACTAGTCTTGGTTGGATGACAAAGGTAGGATAGCTGCTGCTCTTACTTTATCATCCAACTGAGGAACTGGATCCAGAGCAGAAAACACAGCTCCCCGACCTTTCTTGTGCTCTTCCACTGGATCTGCAGGGCTGCATGAGTTAAGAGCACCATTCAATCACCTGTTTTAGAACAATTTAATAGAAATGCACCAGAAATGGCAGGGGAAAACCTAACTGGTTAAAGGGATTAAGCCAGAGAATACATGGTAGCTCCAAAGCATTACATCAAACATTTACTGTAGTTCTGAGATGGTGAGGAGGCTAACTTCACAAAACAAGGATTCTCTGCATACTCCACAGAAGTGGGGCAGCTTCTCAGTCCGTCTTGCTCATTATCTCGCTGCTCTGTATCACTGTAGTCACTGCAACCCCTCACAGTCATCTCTTCCTCTTGTTCATCCTCAGTGTCTGGGTTAGCTGTTGCAACCATTGTTTCATGCCAATCTTTCACTTTGCCAATTGAGTTCCCAAGGGCTGAGGGGCTTCTGTCTCCATGGAATTTATTGAATTTGTGCAGAATTTTTGAAGTTCCAACTGGGCTATGAAATACCCTGTAAGCAGGCTTAGTGTCATGTGCTTCTGCTTCCATGAGCATAATGCTCTCAAATGCCTGTATCAGCATGTTGACACCACCTTCCCCCCGTGGTGCAAGTCGACTAACTGCTTCTTTGATTAAAGTATCTGACATCCAGTCTTCTGGATTCTTCCTCTCAGCTGCTGCTCGTTTTTTTAGGGAGACCATTTCATCGGCATAAGCTTCATTGTTCACAGTGAAAAGATCCCTCCCACTGCTCTTCACAGGTGCATCTAAAGCAGGCAGAAGAGAAGACTCAGCAACCATGTCTCCATCCACAATGGTGTGCTGGAAACAACCACTTTCTTTACACACCCTACCAGCTACATGAACCAGCTGAACTGCACTATCCAGCTCTTCATCCTGCCAACTACAAATCGCTACAGATGGCATAGGATCCCCTTCCTCAAAGACATTACAGCTGTTCCTGTTCTCCATTGATACCATATGGGGAGGATCCACCATTTTAGCTTCGCATCTTTCAAAATCTAGTGACAATTGTATTGCAGATTGCCGACAATTGGACTCAGGTAGTGTGAGATCACCTTCCACAAATTCACCCCCACCATTTCCCTCTGCAGACACCATTTGGACAAGATCAGGGACATTTTCTTCACATCCTCCACAATTAGGTGATCTGTTCTTCATAGAATGTTTACAGTTAAATGTAGAGGGTGAAGCGACCCCTTTCTCATCTTCAACCAATCCATCCCTGCCATGGATACCAGCAGTTTGAAGCTGCACCTCTAAACTAGTAGGATCATCGCACCTACCAGCAACCCTATCATCCTGGTTGTGCTCCTTGTGAGCTACAGGTGCATAATTGAACACTTGAGATATCTCACAGTTGGGACCACAAGAGCTTGTGCTGGGATGCTGTTCATCCACTGGTGAAGCTTCAATCTTTCCTTTAGATTTAGGAGCTGCATGCCAACCAGGCAGCAAATGACGCTTGGATTTGAGGAACTTCCGGCGCTGACTCTGTGTAGGTGATGTATAGTCAAGGTTGTTAGCTGCACATGTTGGTGATCTACATCTTTGTGTCAATGTTGCTGGGGATTTGGTAGGGAACTCCTTTTCTGGGGTCCTCCTTATCACACTCACCTCATGGCCATCACAATGCAGCTCTCTTTGGCCCAATGACTTTTCACTCCAAACAACCACCTTGGATTTTTCAGGCATAGAGTTGTTCTTCACCAGTGTCGATGTCCATCCTTGTGTGATGTTAGGGTCACAGTTCTCCGTAGATGAGTGCAATGCTTTTGGACACAAATTTTGTTGGTAGCCTTGAGACGCAACTCTAAATGGAGACTTGCCATTATCCATGCCTGGTATTTCTGCCTGCTGCAACATTCAATAGATGCCAACTCTCAGTCCTTCATTAGCAGGAGTGGTGCAATGAAACTCAGGAGCCCTCCCACACAAACCTTAAGTAACCCCCATAAAACTTAGAGACAAAGTGCTAACTGCTATCCCAGAGACAATGTGGCAAACCTTCGGAAGAGGAGGAGTCCAGAGGGATATTTTTCTGTCTGAACTAGGGCCTTGCATGGATCCTGAATATGATACAAAGCAGAAGGCATCAATACTCTCATAAGCTCCACTCCAATGTAAAAAACTTTGGCCAGCTAGGCAAGAATATGAGCTCATGCGCTTGGCCCCACAAAGAACCAAGAAGTTTATCTCCACATACTTTTCATGGCGGCAACATGAGTAGAATATCCCAGAGCTTTTAGGCAACCTAGCCAGAATGAGAGACAGAATTGCCTTAAAGACCTGAATGTGCCGTGGGGCCGGGAGAACTGCAGCTTCCGAGTGCAGGGCTAATGCAGGGGAAACTCGAACTAGAAGAACACTTACCAGGACTAAACCAACCGAACGTGCTTGTTTATCGTTTGCAATTGCATCGAGAACCTTCCTTTCCTAGTCTGAGGTTCATGACAACATTTGAAACTGCATGTTCCAGCTGTTACCAACAGACCAAAAGGATTCCATAGCGCAGGAAATTTCTGAAAAACAGGCAAGGAATACGTTAGTTTATCAGAGACAGAAAACGCAAAACCTTACTTACTGTTATGAACATACACCTAAATCTGTGAGGAAAAATAAAATCAGCAATAATTCAATGAGCCAAAGAAAAAACAGACATACACAAAAAAGAGAAGCAGGAGCCTTCACATGAAGAAGGCAAACAAGATTTGGACATAGAAAAGGGGGTGCTTAACTGACCTGCAACGAATACCGAAGATGACACCAGCTTCAAAAAGACCTTCGACAGGCGAAAAAGAAAACAAACAGAGCATCAATGGTACATCAGAGGATCAATAGTACCAAAAACGATCAGAGTGATGACGAGTTCGCGTGATGATGCGAGAAGATCGAAATTCCTCGGACACTAACGCAATTGAATGAGCGAAAGATGCAATCCTCGTCGATTACAAACCCTAATTCTACTGCGCTGCTATGCGTCTCTTCCTCGTCGCCATGGACAAAAAAGCAACTCAAGTTCAAAAACTAGGTGGTGAGAGAGGCAAATCGACAAGAGCCACGTTTGTGTCGCTGATTGTTTCATTCTTCGCAATGCGAGCCTCGAGGTGGCGGGAGTGCGCCATTAAAGTGCCGTTTTAGTTGCGGGCGAAACTATCCGTTGAACGGCCCCAATTACCATAAAAACTCATTCCTGTAACGGTATTCTTTATAATCAGCGGCGGCTGCCCTCACTACTACCTATTGCCAGTTGATTTTTTTAATGTTTTTTCCCTGCAAATTTTTAATGTTCAGGAGGCGCAAACTCCCAACCTCTCCCGAGGCCATGAGTTTCAAATGAGCATCTTTGGCGTTGAGTCGATGGTGCCACCTTCTGCAGTTGTAAAGCTTATTTTCTGGATTTTGATTAAATTTCGTGGTGATTAGGGTGAACCGGCCCATCGCCAATCGATCACCTGCCTATGACCGAATATTTATTTATATTTTCATCATATGTGCTTCATTTTGAGTGATTTGAAATGTTATGGGAGCATTACCTCAACAAGCTCTAGAAATCATCTTTTGAGTGCAAAGGAAAAGGAGTAATGAAAAAATAACAAGAGAAGTAAGCTTTCTAACTTACAATATGCGTTTTTTTTCTTTTTTCCTCATGGACCCCTCTTACTTTCAAATCTCATTTTCTTATTTCTTATTCATTTTAAACGATTTAAAGTGCTATAGGACTGACACCTGAAATTTTACAAATCATCTTGGAACTTTAATAGCAACAGAGCAGCATACCAAAAAAAAAATTGGATGTTGGGGCCTTTGTAATGTTCAGTGTAGTTAGATGTCTCAATAAGAGGGGTTCAAATTTTGTTTAGACACCAGGAACAATGGAGCTCTTCCCCTGGATCTGGCCTGCCCTGAACATTTAAGTGTTCGGTCACCGACTAATTTACCTTATTGCAATGTTCCTTCTTCTTTTGAGGTTTCCTTTAAAGAAGGCTTCCATTTCAAATCCTCAATTTGTTGTATGGTATTATGGACTAGGTATGGACCAGTGTTTGGGCAGCTCTTTGAATTTTTAAAGAACCGTTCATTTCAAAAAAATTCAAAGAATCAAAGACGAGGTCGTTTTGGTTCTTTGAAAAAAAAATTCAGAATCAAGGAACCATGAGTTTCAGTTCTTCCAAAAACCTCAAAGAAACAATGATTTTCATGAAAGAATGTGACTAGCAAATTACCAGTTCTTTGACTTGTAAAACAAGCTTTCAAACCACGGTTGTGTAACCAAAATCAATTACTTGAAATTTTTTGAGAACTGGTGAATAAATGAACATAAACCCTAAACCCAGGATGATAATTAGCAGGTATCTTCTGTCCATCATTCTAAGAACCACCCAACATTGGTTTGGACTGGGTAGTGCTATGGTCTAGGAAACTGATCAACCCCTGGAGCTAGTTTTGTTTCAGTGAGAACAACTTTCCAGTGGAGGTATGTAGACCTAGTTTTGAATAAAACATCAGCTTTTTCCATTAGCTTTGATTTCCACAGTCAAAACATCCCAATAGCTTGGTTGTACAACTTCATAGTTTTGTTCTAGTCCAATTGCAAAATTGTGGAAATTGTAAGTTCAATTGTGAACAATTCATTAAATGATATCTATTTTGCTTTTCATGCGAACTTTTAAGTGTGAAACATTGTGTTTTAGGCCATAACCAAACATTACTTTCCTTATGTATTCCCATTTGAAATTTTGTCTTCACAACTAGATCACAATTGAAAGCTATTGTGAAGGTTATAAAAATAATCGAAAATCACAACTAAGTGGGTACCAACTATAACAAGTTGTTATTGGAAAGTTCCCCTGAGTGTGTTGGGTTTAGTTGATTTTGACTACTAGCTTGCAAGTAGCCTTGCCTTGCCATGCCATGCCAGGCTTGGCCCTAAGTTCACTAAGAATCAAAGTTAATTGAACCTTGGCTGATCCTTGACATTAAAGTTAAGGAACTAAGTTTAAGTGAAAGAACCACGAGGGAGAAAAATCAAGGAATGTGAGAGAAACACAAGAGAATGGATCACCTGCACAATTGGTAAGATGAGCCAATTCAATCATCTTAATCATGATGAAAAAAGTCATTATTAACCCCCTTAACTTTAACTTCCATGTAGTGTTCAACTTTGCCCCTTGGTATTGAAGCTACATTTTTATCAATCTCACCAAATTAAATATTTGTTCCACATTTGTGGTCTTGAAAATAACATGCATCTAGAAATTAGTACGAGTTGTTATATAAATATCCATTGTTGATTTTCATGATCATATGCCACTTTTACACAATATATATATGCATTGCATCTCGTGGGATGGGATGTCCTAGAAGCCTAGATGGGAGGAACATCGTTTAATGATTATCATTGAGGACGATTTGAGTAGAATGCTATCCTCTTTGCCAAGGGCCAAAGATACCCCACTTTGTTGAATACATAACAATAATCAATTTTCTTGAGGCAATGAGCATTGAAAATGACTTGTTTTTAATTAATGCTCTTGGAGTGGCAATGTAGTGCAACATGTGATGATCATTTGTCATGCACTTCTACCTTAGAATGTTTTGGTACATTGTTGATTCAAGTAGTAATATTAAAGCCTAACAAGATGTTGACTATTGAAAAGAAAAAGATGGTGAACAAATTTTTTTCCTTGGAGTTGAAAACATGAACTCTTTTTAGAGGCTTTAGAAAGATGGAATATTTATAAACTTGGTAAATGGACAATGTTTAATGTGGAATTGTTGATGATATAATTCAAAATGATTTGAGATAATTAAACATAATATATTCACCTACATTCAAGCTCTTTGCTTGTTATGTTTAAAGCATGCTTTGAATTATGGATATCGGACCCAACATCAAGCATCTTATGCCAAGACCAATTCCCCACCAAGGGTTCAATAGCCTTAGCAAAGTTGGGAGATGTAAATGTCATTGTTCTTATTTAGCTTTTGAACATGGCATGCCAATCTTTGATCAATTGATTTGAACAAACTTGGGTATTGATTGACCAACTACTTGGTAGTCTATATGTTGTCAAATGCCTAACACATACACAAATGCTTGTACTAATATATATATGGGTTTTGATACCAACTTTTGTTGTTTTTATATATGCAATTTAATCGTTGAACCTTTATAATACAAGTTTGATTGCAAAAATTATTTATATATTAGTATGATTGTGCATAGTTAACTAATGGAATCTCCACATGTGTGCATGTATGTTGCAAAAACTTGTTATAGAATAAAAGTAAGATTGAACAATTCACAATTCACATTGTACTTCCAAAATGTTATCGCTATATATATAATATGACTCTTCATGTCATGTGTGTAATGTTAGAATTTTCTTCTTATGCATTTTTATCGATGAATTTCCTTCTTGAGTAGGATTTATTTTTTATGTTTGCCATTTGATACAATCTTTCAAGTTCATCCTAGCCTCTTTTTATTTATTTATTGTGGTTGCACTTGTGATGTGATGGAGGCAAATGTTTTAACATTACTTACAAGAATTGTTTATGCAATCATATCTTTATCATCCTAGTTTTTTTATGTTTCCTTTCCCCATTTGAGATAGAGGAATTACACCTTTGATGGGAGCTACTAAAATTGTTTCAACTCCATTTACTATGGACCATATTTTTTCGTTTTTTAAGAGATATGTAATTTTTTTTTTCCAAGTAGAATAATTTTTGCCATCCAATTTTTCAATATACCTAAAATCAAACGGAGAAATTGTTATTGGAATCAATCCCCTTTAGATATCAATGCAAGAGTTTACCCTTTTTATCAAATCCATCCCATGACACCAAAATATATTAATCCAAAAAATTATGGCTATCTTTAACACTAATAATCATATACATTATCTTGCCCAATATTCTAATATGATGACAAAATTACAAGTGCATATAGATTGTAAAAACAATAGGCTCTCAATTCTTTTAGTTATGTTATTACACATAACATGAATAGCCACACACACATACATATATATATTACAAAGGGGCACTTCAACTATTGTTTACAATGATAATTATTGAATGTTACATTCAACATTCCCCCTAAGGTGGGGTTAAGATCATCTTCATTATTTCGGTTTGACATAAAAAAAAATGTACCATATATTTTTTTTTAAATTTCAAATGTTGTTCTTTAAAATGGATTGATCTTTGGTGCCACCTATCAAGGTCAATTTGATATTTGGGTTTTAGATTGTGATGGGAACTATTTGTTACAATCATTATTTCTTTTATATTGTCATTAGTATGAAGATTAATTAAATCTAATTAATACAAATTGTGTTTTTTTATTTGTACAAATCACTTTGCCAAATTTTTTTTTCTTTCATGATGCATTTATCCACAATAAATTTTACATTGTACCTAACATTTTTTGTTTCCCCAATATATATATAATTAGTTTTCAACCCTAAAACATGTAATACTTCTTGTACATAAAGGTGTTGACCACATGATAATTTTACTTTCACTAACCTTTCCCCAACTACTAGTTGTTGTGTTTTATTTCCAAAATATTACTTCTTCAGTTTCTTGTTGAATATATTCAATAAACTAATTTTTGTGTGAGAACATATGATGAATAGCTTTAGAATCTAAGTAACACATCTCTCGTGGCACGTGCATTTATTGACATTGTAACAATAAGAATTATTTCTTCTTCAATTGTTATGTTAGCCTTATTTCCTTTATTTGAACATTCTTTTGCTTTATGTCCTTCTTGAAAATTATAGCATTTGCCTTTCTTTTTATTTTTTTTGTCCCTTGGTTTTTTAATTGTTTAAATTTCCTTCTTTTTTTTGGAATTCATTCATTTTTATTATGAGTTGTTGTTTTTTTACTAGCATAAAATTAAGCTACAAAAGATTGTCCTTCGTTGGAAGTGACATCTCTTTTCCTCCTCATTTCCCTTTACATTAATCAAACAATTACATCATGCATGATTATTCTTGCAAAGGTATTCAATACCATGGTTATAACATGATATGAGTCGTGCAAACCAAACAAAACGATTCCAAATTGATCATTCACAAGAATTATCACCCTAACTACATTTAATTTATTTAAAATTGTTCTAAATGCATGAATATGTTCATTCATATTCATGCAGACACATATATGTATATATTTTAGATAAGGATATTTCAACTATTGCCTACAACAATAACTAGTAAATGTTCATCCAAACCTAATTTACATCAAACATATATACTAAAAAGCTTATAGTTGAGCACATGCACCCTCTCAATGGTATGAAACATATTAATCTTCCATGTGATAATTAGAAATGCACATACTTTGTTTCATAAGTAAATAAGCAAGCTAGGCCTTGTAGCATCAACCATCATGGGATGAATGGCCCAAACCATCACCAATTCTCCCACAATCTACTTTACTAAGAAAAGACATTACTAAACATAAGATGAAACATAGGTCCTTGACAATTCTCAAACCATCATTTTCCATATCATTTCCAAGTGTTTATAATGTAAGTAATTTCAAACTTGTTGTGTCAAGGTCCTCCTCACTCAATGTGTCATTTCCCATGCATAATGTGCTAATAAAAACACAAATTCAATATATTTTGGCATTTGCGCATTTGCTTGTATTATTATATCTTAACTTGGACCATCAACACAACATGCATTCCAAAATATATTAGACAATCCAAATAGATCTTTCAAGTCTAGCATGGATTTATTATCTAATTACTATGATTAAATTTGAACATTTACTAGCATATGCAAGGAATATACATGTGCATAACAATTGCATGAATTTGTGCAAGGATATCTATTGTTTCTTGTGTATGGCAATATAATCCATAACTGTACATACATTTGTTGATTTGTAGAGCCCAATTCTTGAAAATGAATCTAATTTAATTATTTTCAACAAAGGCATTTTGGCCATTCAACCTTGTCTCAACAAGCTTTGTTGCATACAGTGATACCAAATCTACATGTGCACTTTCCTAGAGTGCATGAATGAGTTCATTTTGTAAATGTGATGATAATGTTATTAGCATGGTTGTGTGGGTGCTTGATTTTCTGAGGTTTTGTTTCTTGAGATATAGTGTGTGGAACTTTGGACACTCTTGGTTTATAGGAAGGAATGATATTAGAAGCCAAAATTTGCTATTTGGACTAGTTTTTCCTGTAGGTCAACATGTGAGAGGATAGAGACATTTTGAAATATTTTTGTGTACATCTTCTCATAAAAGGGTCTTCATTGCCATCATGTTTGCTCTTTCAAGGAGATTTTTGAAATTTCTCCTCACTCTCTACAAAATATCTAGATAGATATTACCTTCAACTCCTCAAAGTGTCCCTTGTAAGTTGTAAATCTAGCTTCTTTGTTTACCCATTTGTGTCCATATACTTCTCTTGATCCCCTCATTTATGTGACATTCAGTATTGCATATAAGGAGAATGTGTACTACATGAATATTGGGGTAGCAGGCTACATATAAAATGGAGTTGAAGGCTTTGAGTCATGTTTCAACTTTGGTTTGGTTGAGGATCTCTTTCTGACATAATAAACAAAATTAAATGTAAAAATAAATGTTGCTTGTGTTTACACCAGTGCTCATATTAGGCCCCCTTTACACTAGGAGTCAGGGCCAAAAAAACTTGGGGTCAACTTTAAGCATTTTTGGGTTGCAAATTGGCCCCAGGGGTTGCAAATTGGCCTCCCAAATTTGATGGTATCCTTTTTTGAGCCTTGGGGCAAATACAAGGCCATAAAGTGCAGCATTTATTTGCAACTTGGGGCAGATTGAAAAACTTTGTTTGAGGTTTTTGGGGCAGATTTCAAAAAACTCAAACAACCAACGATTTTATAAAAACGGTTATTTCTCAACATTTTTGAGAACCATGGTTATGTAATAAAATCATTTCCCATCTTGTTTTAACGTCACAATTACGAACCTTAAGAACCACCCTGATAACCGCCAGGGGTCTGTCCATGTCTTTGATAACCACGTGACATTGGTTGAGACTGACTATGAGAATGTGAGAGAAACAAGTGAACAAAGTGGATCCTTGAGACCAATTCCAAACCCAGAGCTCGGAGCCTGTACAATTTTCTTCCCAAGTGTTGTAGGTAGCAAAGTTTTTTTAATACAAAACAACCTCAAGATTGGCAAAAACATTACTAAAAACATAAGTTTTACTAGAGTTGTGGATTTTCATATTAGGTGATGATTGCCTAGAAGCAAAGTCCAAAGAGATAATCATTGTAAGGTTCGCATCTCCCAAGCAGCCATGATAATAGTTGCAGCTACCAAAGTGATCATACCACATTCACTGACTTCAATGGCTAGAGTGAACCACCAGCACCCACCAGCTCTCACTATTTCACTGTTTTCTGGTCCCATTGCTAACCACAGCGTTTAACTACATCCCACCATCTACCAACCATGGACATTTACCAACTTACATGATAGCCACACCAAGTGCTTAACATACACTCCCACCTACATAATAACCACTTACATTACCTACCCATTAACCAATGATACTTAACCTCTTACATTGGTAGTTACCTAGGTTGTGTTGGGTGGAAGGAAGTACTATAGGACCAACTCATTACAGTGATTGTTCACATTGTTGTCTGCAATTTACCTCTCAAATTTACCCACTGGCAAGCTCAAATTTGAACCATTGTTGTGAGGTTCCTAGTGTTGTGAGGTTTTCTGGTTTTAAAGAGACCCTTTGGTATGATGCTGCAACCTCTGGTTCTAGTTCAAAGTAATTATTTTAATGGAACCTCTAGTGCAGTTCTGAGCAGGGGGTTCTTTCAATCCTAACTAAACCTTCAGTTCTGGTAATTCTATAAACCCTAGAACCCAATCTGGTTCAGAAACCTAGTCTAGTTCCAATCACACAACAAGTTTTGGACCTTGGAAATTGTGTAGTACATTTGTCCTATGACCAATACCAATAAATAAAAATTGCCCACTTCTTTGAAAAGTATAACCTGTCACAGTACTTTCTTCCCTAGAGGTACTACTAACATGCCTAGAAAACCAAAATCTCTTTGTAAAAAAGGACTACAACAATGTTCTGACTACAAGAGGAAGCAGATTGCATGGTCTAGTTCTGAGTCAGATTTTAGTACATAGTAGGTTTTGTAACATGATTCTGGTTGCAAAACACCCAAAGGGTCAGATTGGAATCCCAAGTAAAATCATAGGCCTAGGTTTTTAGGGTTCCTATGGAAAGGAGTCAAGTGCAGCTCAAAATGCTCATGCTACAAGCCAAAATGCTTGGACCACAAGCTAAGAATTCCCATACCATCTGTCAAACTATTTTAGAATATTATAACCTTAGGCCAAAATGCTTGAATTTTGATATTGTCTTGAGATGGAATTTTTTGGCCTAGGTCTGAACATTGAACCAAAAGAAGTGTTTTTCACAATCGTAAAATTATATTTATATTCTAAATATTTATGTGTTTGGTTAATGCTTATCGCGTATTGAATCAAAGGACATTTTGTTTCTAGATCACAACATTTGGCTTGTTATGTAAGTTTTGTATGGTGCAATTGTTTTAAGAACTATGGAATATTAGTTTCCAAGTCTTAAGACTAAATGCTTGGACCATACCATAAAGCATAAGGCTTGAGCATTTTGGCCTAAGGTTATAATATTCTTAAGCACTTTGGCTTGTGGTTTGAACATTTTGGCCTACACTTGACATCTTTGATAGGATATGTGGCATATGATTTTGCTTGGATTTTAGTTTAATCCTTTTTGTATTCAGACCACAAGCCAAAATTCTTAGACCATAAGCCACTAGCCCAAGCCCATTAGCCCAAATTGTTTTAGGATCGCAATGTGATGTCTTCATGTTTTTTCACTAATATATGTTTGACATTATCACAAATTATATAATTGTAATTCATGCAGTTCTACCGTAAGGCAAAATGAATATCCCAAGCTCACGTTCCAATTTCAAGATGAGGTTGAACTTGTGATCATATTATTTACACCCGCTCAAATCTCCAACCATCTAGCACCCGTTTGGATTCAAACCATGTTTTAACCATGGTCCACTTTTACCACCAATGTAGTCATTGGTATTCATCTCATTTTGAACTTGACCTAAGCATTGAATGAAGTTCATGGGAACAAGCTTTCAACAAAGGAACATGAAACGTTTTCTTACCAAAGACCTTCAATCTTTCACAAAGCTTTGATTTTCATCCATTTTATTTTCCATTTTTCATTCATTTTATTTTATTTTGATTATAGGCATGCGCACAAGGACACACTCACATGTGACACTTGCATTGTGATGGGTTGAACAAAAACATTAATGTTGTGCCAATGTTGCGTGTATCTATGATTTTTTATACATTAATCAAGTAAATGTAAGTGGAACCATGTATTTCATCCTATGCAAAATAAGTTAAATATAATTGTAAAACATAAAAGCATAGATACACCTATATAATTTTATACATCATGTAAAACCATATAAAATAATGTAAATAATAAATAGAAAATTTTGTGCCCTTGTATTGTGACCTAACCCCTTCCCTTGTGTGTTTTTTTCTCATCTCTTTTTGTTGATTCATTTGTCATTTTTTTTTTGTCATTTTACAACTTCAATAGAGGTGTTCCATCTCCTTTTAATTAGGAGGGACAACTAAAAGAAAAGAAATAAAACAACACATTTGTTGCACATTGTTATTGCTAAAGGCCTCACCATCATTCACAACAAAAAAAAATCCCAAGGTGAAGACTTCCAATTATAAGTCAACCAAACCTTGGCTTGTTTATACAAAGTCAATAAAACTTCTACCAATCAAGAGTCTTGAATGGAAAAGTTTGTGATGTTTATACTAACACTTGTGGATGAAAAAGCTTAGGTGCCACTCCATGCTAGATCATTTGGAAACAAGGAGACATGAAAAAAAAATTCATGTGGGAAATTGAAGTTTGTTATCTTCATTTAACAATGGGTCTACATCCTTCAAGTTCAAATACCTTTGGCCACTTGGGTGATTGCAAGTTTGAAATACGTGTTACAATAAGAAAAAAATCAATCCAACAAAGAATGATTGAAATAAAAACTTTTGGAAATAAAGTTCAAATCTAATCATTCAAAAATATATAACTATTTGTTGGTTAAGATTCTTGTTGTAATTTTTTTGAGTAGATGTTTATTTTTTTAATCATGTATCATATATTGAATACCTATAATATATTTTGAATTGAAACATGATAATAAAAAATGCATTTATATAGAAATGTATACACAAATGACAATCCATAAATTCAATTTAATTGTTATGAATATATTTTATTCAAGTTGACAATCTTAATTGAATAAAAAATGAACTTTTCAAATCGTTGATGTAACCTCATTCAACATTTGAATAGAGTACATTATCAAAAAAATCCATTGCAACACAAAAAATGATCCACTATGACTTATAACTACCCACTTGCCAGAATCCTACACATAAAACCAAAACATGAATCACAAAATTTTCCTTTCAAATCCATTGTTGTAAAAAACCCATTTATAAACCAAAATCAATTTTTTCTACATTCTATGGAAAGATAACACACAAAGTAGAAATAGAATACCCATATGCAAAAGGTATTATTGGATTGTGATCATACTTTCACAAAAAAGTAAAGTTTATATCCAAATGGGGGTATTGCACTTCTTGTTGCCATGGAAGATTATGGTTTGTAAAAAAAAGGAATATTGCACTTTTCACTGTCCTTGGAAATTATAGTGTTTTTGAAATGAGGGTATTACACCTCCCACTTATTATTAACAACCATGGTTTTTTAAACAACAATGCAAGACCACAATGAATGTGTGCATAAGATGACAAGGGGTGGAACTCACTTTGAAAAGGTTGTTGATAAAGTTTGTTATAATGTTTTAGGAATTACAACATGACCATGACACCATCACCTACACCCACAAAAAATGTAAATGAAGATCAACATTGGGTACCTAGCTTCCTAAAAAACCTAAATGTTGTTATGCAAGACCACAATGAATGTTAGGTATGTAGGTGTGTTCCTTGCACAATTCCTTCATTTCATTTTACTTGTGCAAATTAAAAAGATTTGCAAAACACAAAATACTTTTGGGAAACATTTGACAAAATTTTGCCATAGTTTCATTCCAATTTCAATCTTTGTGCATGAAAGGAGTGTCGAAAATTCCTTTCTATAAATGTACAAAAAGAACATGAACAAAAACATTACATTAATGTCAAATGGGTAATTGAATGCTGCTAGTTTCATTTTCAAATGCATAATTCATGTGAACATAAATGTGTATGCATTATGGATTTTGTTTATAATAGTTGTTACGTTTTACATTGATGAGTAGAATGAATAAGAATTATTGTCATAACTAAAAGGAAGGTTTCAAAAGATATTGAAATTCAGAAAACTTGTGATAAAGGCCTAAGATCTAAGGTTGCAAAGAAATCCAACAAACAATGTCGTTTCCAAACTACCTATGCAAAATAGCTTAGGGTTTTTCAAGGAAGGGTATTCCACATCAATGGAATATGGGAGGTGGGATGGATTTGCAATTTATTTATTTTGGTTGTGAACCTTATCTACAAGTGTTGAAAGGTTGGAATGATATTCACACATTGATTCAAATTAAACATGATCAAAATGTTTGAGCAAACACTAATAACATAATTGTCAAGATTATTTGGGAATTTTCTAAATAATTAGTATTTTGTTAAATAAAACATAGACAAAATAGATAAATAATGTGAACATGTTCAAGATATTTCAACTTTGGATAATATTTGAAGTTGGGGTGCCAAAGACTCATATTTCTCAAGTTGAATGTCTTGCACCATCTTTTCTTTTTTCATGTTTTTATTTTTGCAATTTTATGAAATTTCCTTATTTCTAAGTTTATAGTTTTTTTTTTGCAAGTTTGATGTGAGATGTGGATTTTCCCAAGTGGAGTGCATTAGATTTTGATTTGAGAAAGATCCACTCAAGTTTCAAGGCTTGAATTTTTGTTTAAACGGCAAGTGAAAGTTTGTGTTTACATCTTGGGAACCAAGTTTAGTATGTTTGTATTATGTTTATGGGCGGGGGGGAACTTGGGAATTAAAGTTGGGCATTTTCTTGGTCATGGTAAAAAAAAATTTGCGTTTATATATATATATAATTCTTTAATTTTTTCATTTTTCATCCATGTAAAGTGATGTTCATCCAAATTTTTCATCCTATAATTAGTAGCCAAACAAAGGTTAATGACCATACAAAGGATTAACTCATGAACATTTGACGGTGAATAGACATTAAACACATTAAACCCTAAAATCAAACAAATTGTTGTGATGGTGAGATTGAAATGTTCTTGGTGGTTAAACCCACATGTTTAACATCCTTTAAAATAAAAATTTGGACAATAAGATTTAAAATTGGTTTGAGGTGCCCAAGGTTACTTGTTCAATAGGCATCATAGAAGTGTCATGAACTTTAAATAAATTTGTTCTTTCAAGCATAAGCAACGGTTCAAAAGGCAAGGGGTGTGATTTTGACTATTGATAATATGACATTTTTAAGGGAATTTTGGTCAAATATTGAAGATTGATTACATTACATGTAACATTTGCTACCCCACTAATATGAGATATGGATGAAATATATAAAGCCACCAAGGGGTCACATCAATTTTGTGATGTAATTGGGAACATTTAACTTAACAACTTCATTTAAAAGTTTGACACCTGGTGTGAAATGCATCAAATGTGTAATCCTTAGATGTTTACACCTTTCATGGCATGGAAGGGGATGTTTGAACACATTTAAAAATGACCAATGGACAACTACCTTGAATTCCAATGATCCCATGAAGTGCACATCAAGGAATGGTGATTCTATTAATCACCAAACACATTTTCATCACCTCAAACATTATGGCTCCATGCACACCAACTACTATTGCAAGTAATAGTTCTTCAACTAAAGTCAACAATATTGGCCCCTCAACTAATATACAAATAGGCTCCTCAACCAATACATAGGCAAGCCCCTCAACTAATACATAAATATGATCTTTAACCAACACATAAGGGCCATTGCTTGCTTTCAATCCTATTGTTGAATTTTTTCCCATTTTGCAAAAAAACTACCAAGGGTTACACATGAAAAAATTATGAAATTTCTAAAAGTCTTAAAATAAACCTTGTGAAAACATTCAAAATACTTATATTCAAAAGAAAAGATTGATTAGAACAATTCAAATAATCACAAAAATGGAAGGAATTTGGAATTTTGGAGTGTAATTTTTTTTTAAAGGTGTAAGATGCCATGTTGTGGCAACTAGTTCAATTAACATTGGTAGACGTTTTCCTCCTAATAAAGATAATTGAAGTAAACATGTTGGAAAAGTGGAATGTGTTGATTGTTGGGTTTGTCAAGGATAATCCAAGGAACTAATTGCCTCAAAGTCAACATGTCCTAATAGCATGGGTAAGCAAGCAAGAATGTTGTGTAAAAGGTCAAAGCACCATCAAAAAATCCTCAAGCATCACCACTTATGGCTTCATTTTTTAGTCAACCAAAAGAAAATGCTAAATTCACAAAGGGGCAAAGGGCAAAATCAAATTCTACCTATTTAGTTATAGTGTGATCGTTGTGGTAGGCATGGTCATAACATGGACCATTGTTATGACCTAAATCCCAAATTGCATATAAATCAACCCCAAGGCAACAACATCCAAGTGAAGGTTGTGGAAATGCAATTTCCAAGGGTAGGGGTAATCAAAGACAAGGTCCAATCCCAAGTCAAGATTGTGGAGGTCATACAAAACAAAGAATGGTGGATATGATCATTTAGTTGGAGTACTGATTAATTGCAAAGGCTAATCTTCATGTTGCACCAAAATTTGAAGATCCTTTGTTAAATTTTAGTTCCTCCACCATGTTGAATTTAATTAAAATGGGATTTATGTGTGGAATAGGATTGACACAAGCACTACTAATGGATGTTGACATGTTTATCACCCAATCATCAATTCAAGTCTTTGAATCGTGAGGAATAAATGTGAAGTTTAATCCACAAAGAAAAGAGGCCAAAACCAAGTTGATTTGTAATAGTCATTTACATAGGACAAAATTATTATTAGTTTTTCCATTGCCCCAATCTGGCCAAATGTACCAAGGTTGGTATCATGACTGCCATCAAGGAAAGTGCCATGCATAATGGTGACACCAAGTACCACCACGAACACCTTGTTGGGGGCATTTACAACTATTTGTTACACCCTTTAGTTTTCAACAATAATAGCTACATAACCAAGTTTCCAACCAGTTGTGTTCAAATTAACATCCACAATTTATGAAGTTGGGGATAGATGATATCATTGTCTTTAGTGTTTCCATGAAGGAACAAAAATGACATCTTCAAAAAATGTTTGTGTGTTTACAAACACATGGACTAAAGTTCCATCTAAGAAAATGCAAGTTATTTTATGACTAAATTGAATATTTGGGCCATATGGGGGTTCGACAAACAAAGGTGGATGATATCACACACATTCCATGCCCTGTGGATCTTAAATAAGTTTGGCTTTTTATGGAATTGGCAAACTACTACCAATAGTTTGTCAAGGGATTTAATGTAAGTGTCAAACCATTCACCAAGCTAGCAAAGGTGGATCAAACCTAGCAATGGGAAGATGAATATGAACAAGCCTATTAAAAACTCAAAGCTCAATTAACCTTAACACTAATCTTAAGGCAACCCATAAAAGGGTGGCCATTTTATTTACATATAAATTGGAACATGTTAAGTCCTGGAGTAATATTTACCCATGTGGATGATGAGGGGAAAAAAGTTGTGGTTGCATATGTTAGTTGTTCCAACAATAGTGTTGAATCCAAGTATAGTACTTATAAAAAGGAACACCTTACAACAATATGGGTTGTAACACATTTTAGGTGTTATTTGTATGACAACCCTTTCATCCTAACCACTAATCATCAACCAATAAAATGATTGATAAAATCAAATAAGTTATAAGGAAACTTGTGCAATGGGTGTTCATTTTACAAGAATTTGATTTCCAAGTGGTGCATTGTGCTAGTCTTGTTATTCATATGCATATAAATTGAATTAAAACCCATCCACTAACCAACACGATGGTATAGGAGTTAGGTGGCATGGTGAGACTAATGAAAAATGGTGTTAAGATGGCATGCCTTTGCATTCTTTTGTATTTTAGCTATGGTAACTCATGTCATTATTCACTAATAATGGACATATTAAAGGACCTTGATCTAATGAAGGTCCCATATGACCAAAAGAAATGCATGACAACATTGTAATGTAGGAATATTTTTACATTGGGGACATGTTTGCTAGGGTGATTACTAAAAAGAGAATTCAATTCTTACAATGAGCCAAAAGGTTCCATCTATTCCAAGTATGGGTTGATGGCAAAGTTAAAATTATGCTTCACCCTACACAATAGGCATATTTATTGTGACAATGCCCATGAGGAGCTTGGGCAATTTGCTTGCATCAATACATCGAGAGGTTGTGGTGGTTTTGAACATGGATGATCCAAATGTTCATATGTGTGCATGTGGTGAAAGAGCAAAGTTGTTCAAAAAGGTTGTGCTAATGATTGTTGAGAACCTTGATATTGTTCAACATAAAAACACATTGAAATATGTTACTATTCATGGAGGAAGGTATTGGTCCCAAGTTCAACAATATAATTTAAGCGATGAAATGTTTACTTGCAAAAAACAACATCCATGATGTTCGATGTTACAGCAAGACATGTCATTTCAAGAATTAAAAAAACATTACTTTCAAGAATTTTTGTTTTTGGAAGGATGAGATGGCATGGTTTGAAAGGATTGTGTGTGCAACTATGTGCCTTATCATCTTCCATACGTTGATGGAATAATAGATCCAAGCCTTGTAATGGTACTTGGAGGATTAAAATGCATGTGTTTTCCAAAAAACATTGCCACAATGTTGGTATGTGGTTAGTGTTGCAAGGGTTGGCACATGGGATGTTAAATGCCATTGTTAGGGAAGGTTACCAACATGGATTGATTGTGGCCTCAATGTCTACATAAATATGGTTAACTACTTATAGTTGAATTTAAGCAACAAGAGTTTTATTAGGAAACTTTGAATGTAATTATACTTGACCAAAGAATTACATGGATCACAACTAGGTGATTAACAATGTCAATACATTTTCACCATGCTTATTGGATTCAAAACCAAAGTGTCATGTTATAGTGATCCCATAATGTAAAATTCCAAAATGTACACAAAATGTGTTATTTGAGTTAAAGGGACATTATTCCCATATAGGGGGATGATTGTGTGTGTGTGTATTTTTATATTCATGCTATGATGTATTTATGGTTTGTGATAGCAATAGTTGTAAGTGTTTCAATGTGATAATGCACAATAGCTATTAGGATTACTTGGGATTATTTTAATATTTAAAAATTTAAGAATATTAAATAAACAAAGTAATTAAATGTTGTGAATTGGTTCGAGATATTTCAACTTTGGGATAATATCTAAAGTTGTGGTGCAAAAGATTCATCTTTCTCAAATTGAATCTCTTGTACCATCTCTTGTTTTTCCATGTTTTGTTTTGCAATTTTATGAAGTTTTTTTTTGTTTCCAAACCTTTCAAATTTATAATTTATTTTTACAAGCTTGATGAGAGGCATGTATTTTTTCCTAAGTGGAATGTGTTAGATTTTGATGGTGTGTGTGTGTTTTCTACAATAATGCTATGTTGTGTTTATGGTTTGTGGCAATGATAGATGTAAGTGCTTCGATGTGGTAGCACATGACATAATATTTTAAAATTTTCAAGTTTCAAAGTGATGAGATATGTTATCATTTTCCATTGGCCAAGTAGGATCAATAATTACAAATAACCAATTCCATAAAGTTGAATCCAACACTCTCAAATGCACTAATGATGATGAATGTGTTTTCCACATGCACCCATGATATAAGGTGACCTCCAAGTAAATCTTCCAAGTGCTTTACAAGTAGATCGAGTTGGGGGGTCCTTTTAGTTCAACCCACTTTAACCCATGCCATTGTTGGGAAATAAAATTTAAAAAATTCTGATAGATGATTATGTTGCACATGCATATAATTAATTTATAATTTGGTTATGGTTGTCATGTGCTATGATGTTGTTGTCCACAACCATCAACTAAACAACAACAAACTCTCATATATGATGTAACACATAGATCACAAAAATGACTAAAGAAACACCACAAGAGAATTATCCTTGCACATAAAATCTTTGAAACCTCATTCCCATTGAACTGGTTTTAAATTAACCCCAAACATAATACCTTTTTACACTAACCCAATGAAAACTGAAACTTAACCAGGCAAGCAAACTAAAACTCCTGACATGATGCTGTTTACATGTGCCTATGTGAACATTTTGAGTCTTTCTTTTTTGGCATTTGAATGGTGTACAAGTGAAGTATGTGCCTATTTCATTATTTCAAGTTTCTGCCATTTAGTGGTGTAAGTGAAATGTCAGAAGGGAAGGAAGGAATGTCTACATGTGGTCACAAACTTGCCTCAAAAGATTGCAAGTGGTGGGTGCTGTTTGTTGTCCTTGCTCTTGAAGAAGATAGTGAAAGATTGAGAAGCAGTCTATGTCTGATGTCCTTAAGGTGATTCTCTTTGGGTGATCTTCTAGGGTTGAGTCATAGATAAGTATCTTCAAAAGTACAGTTACCTAGGGTTAGTTTTGACATTGACAAAATGAATAAAAAAAAATTTTCCAAAAAATTAATTCATTTAATTTTTAAAAAAATATTGAATTTTCCAAAAAATTAATTCATTTAATTTTTAAAAAAATATTGAATTTTCCAAAAAATTAATTCATTTAATTTTTTAAAAAATATTGAATTTTCCATGATCTATTATGATAACATCACATAAGTAGTGAAATTATTCAGAGTGTAGCCTATGATAATTATGATCAGATATTTAAATATTTATTTATTTTTTAAAAATGAGATTAGGCAACATCAAATTTCCAAGGTTTCTTGCTTCTTCACCCTTTGAAAACAATGGAAAGATATGCACCGAAGAGAGGGTTACTTACTTACTACTTGAGACAGCAAAGACATGGCAAAAGTGAACAAGCACACACCAACCAGCACACAATGCAGGATGGATGACATGTGGACAGCAAACACATTTCTGTCACGTAACTAACCATGGTCGATCACGATGTACTAACTTCTAACCATCTACATTTACGTATCTAACCGGTAGCCACCATGTGCCTTTACCTTCCAACCAATATACCAATGAATGTAGGTTAATATGTAGGTTTACATACTAACCAGTTACATTCCCTACCTAATTACTAAGGTAGTTACTAGTTACCTAGTATTGTGAGGTGAAAAATAAGAACGGTTACAAAAATAGTTCCATAGGTGGAACCTTGGTAACGCACCTGTGGTTCATCCACAACCCAACCCAGTCAGAACAGGTTTCCAATAGATGGTGCACTGGTGGATGGTAGCCTGTCCAGGGTGGTCACGTAATCTCTGAGACCTGTTGGCTCTGTAGGTGGTGCTGTAGTAGTAGTAGTACCTTGGCAGCTTTGACAGTAATTATATTATTTGTAATAATGTTTGAATTTTTTAAAATAAAAATTAATTTAAATAAATTTTGTGAGGGAAAATAGAGAATCTTTTGAAAGATTTCAAGATATTCAAAATTTCAAAATGGAATCTTCAAAATTAATAAATTATTGGACAGACATTTGTTGGAGCTGCCCCTGTATAAAAAAGTATATTACATAACTAGTTCCAAGAATAAGGTTAATTTCAACCTACTCACAATGCTTTCAAGCATCTGTCACATTGCTTTTGTTAGTGGACTTGTTGTCGCTTGGAATCATTTTTTACATGTTACAAAAAAAAATTTCATTTCATCATTCATGCGTACTCATGGCTTCTGTGGGCCTTACACATGAAGAAATCAGGTATGCTTGTTGATTGATTGATTGATTGATTGATGGGGGTCTGGTGTAATTTTTAAAGTAGTATCGTTATATTTTTGGAAGATTTTAAAACTTTTTCAAGGGAAGGGGAGAGAAAGATTTTGAGAATATTATTTCACAAGCAATTTTTCTCCCCTTAATTTTATAAGCAAGGGTAAACACCTTATTGTTTTTCAGTTTTGGAAAGAAGGTGATCATGAGGTTGCTCTAAATTTTTTTGATTCCATTAACTTATCCAACTATCTCCTACTAGGTACCTATTTTGTGTATAAGAGCTTTAAACAAGAGAAAAGTGGAGAAACTTGTGTGGTTGCAAACTATAGAGACTAGAACCAAAACATGCATGGCACAACCAGACTAAAGATTTGGTAACCTACTTAGCCTAAGGAGGTATGTCAAAATTTCATACATTACCAAAATCATGGAGAGCATTCAAAGCAATTCCAACCCTAAGCAGACCAAGGTCAGAAAAACTCGTGAGAAAAATAATTCTCCAATGTCCAATGTAACAAATAATTTGCAACCACAACTCATGGGATAAGAAAAGAACCCGTGTGCATCCTTCAGCCTCTTAAGTAGCATATTCCTTTTCGCCCTTTCTAATCCATAAATCAATTCCAAGTTTTGAACAAAAATACAAAACCCTAAACACTAAACCTCGTAAGCTTGGGTGGGTCATTGTGATGCACCTTCATAAATGTTTACCACAGTTACACATGCTGGTTCAACCTGGTTATATCAGATACAACATTTTGTTTGGGTGGTGTATTGAATTCAACAAAACCTGATTCCCGCAATTTCTTCTTTCTACCTGTTTGTGGTGGGTGCTATTTGGGAACAGCTTGAGGAACCCATATTGGTAATATTATAAAGAGTCATTGGGAGCATGGTGGTGGGGCCAGAATGGGGACCATACGGAACACATCGGGAACAATAATATCCAAAAAACATCTAAACCGGGGGAGCTCCAATAGGCCTCCTGGGTGCACTCTGTCCTTTATTGGTCACCATTTTGTCCATAGGCTAATGGCATGGGCATGAATTGTGGGGACATACTAGCGAGAGCATTTCCAGTGGTGCTTAGTTTGTGACGCTGCAAATGTATATTTCACATCCGAGTTTAGTTATGTACCCTTTTGCAACCCCACCCATAAAACTGAAACTGGGGCAGCAAATAGGTGGGGAACTACTAACAGCAAACCACCTGGACCAATCATTATGATGGGCCAATCAGAAACACTGAGCAGTGGTCACATCATATTTGTTACACTCTTTTCTGCAGGTGCACAGCGCTGCTGTGCCTTTTACCAGCCACGGCAACGTGCGCACTTATGCTGAGCCAAAACCATTTTCCTGAGCCAAACCGGAGATGCTCTTATCCCAATACATAAATTGTTGCAAACTTCATTATGAGGGGACACTTTGATAGGTCTAACACATTTGAGGCATGTAGAAATTGGAGTGGAAGCATCTACTCTCTGCCCTCAAACTACTTGTGTGGGCCAAGCTGCACCAGTTTAATGTCACATGGCCTCAATAAGGTTCAATGGCATCTCATAAGGTGCAGCCACAAATGCCATCAACTTACCACTTGTTTTGCCTGTTACTTATCAAGGAAAACATTAAGTGTAGGGTAGAGTCTGAGGTGGAGGACATATTTTGAAAATGCCCCCAACCATTGGGCCTTACGCACCATGAAGCCTAAGGGAGACCTTATCATAAGTCTAAACATATGTTGATGACAAGGTGAATAGGACTAGGACAGATCTTACACCTATTTATAGGTGTAAGGTCCTTCTTACTCCTAAATATTATTCGGATATCAGTCCCCTTTTCTAAGAGGGATATCCAAGGAAAAAAGGTGCACTCCACATAACACTATGAAAATTCTGGTAGTGATTTATAACTAGCTAAGTGTCTTCAAAGGTGAAGGCCTGAATATGGGTTCAAAGCTCCTATGGGGGTCTCCTACTTAGAAAGAAAGCAAGTAAAAATTTACAATCTGGTTTCACTTGAAACACTATTAGCCATGGACATGAAAATTCACTTTTAATATTGGGATTGGAAGAAGAAAAAATTGATGTTAGGTAAGCACTTGAAGCTGAAAATAGCCATAAGATAGACGACACTCACGGTAATAATAATGCTCTGCAAAAGACACATAACACCAGCCTTTGAAATGAGGAGACGTGTGGGGGGGGGGGGGGGTTTGTTTAATTATTTTCCCCCCAGTTTAAAAAACATATTTAAATTTTTTTTCAAAATTTTTTTTTTTGTTAAAAAAAACCCAATTCTTATTTGA
>Ga0116227_10001422_pt1 | contig 53186 bp, 42 predicted proteins | sample S1TSphgellanicum_FD_89693 | JGI IMG/M metagenome (GOLD analysis project Ga0116227, IMG submission 89693) | Host-associated microbial communities from peat moss isolated from Minnesota, USA - S1T2_Fb - Sphagnum magellanicum MG | ecosystem: Host-associated > Plants > Peat moss > Unclassified... | reverse complement strand
TTTTACTTTAAAACCAAAACAAAAAAAAAAAAAAAAAAACAAGGAAAAGGATAAAGGCATACCTTGTGTGATGTGTATAACTAATGATGATGCAATAAGAAACGGCAGCATGCGATGTGATGAAAAAAAAAAGAAAATGCTCGAAGTGAGAAAGAAAACAGAAGAAGAAAGAAATGATGAAGTTGTAACAACAAAGGAAAACAAAGAAACAAAAGATGGAAAAAAAAAACTAAAGTAGCAACAACAATGAAAGAAAAAAATGATTTTTAAAAAAAAAATCTATAGCACAAACAAAAGAAAAGAAATAATAATAATAATAGCACTAAAAACAAGAGGAAAAAAAATGATGAAGAAAAAGCTACAACAACAATGGAAGACAAGAAGATGATGGTGGAAGAGAATAAGAACAAAGAAAGAACAAAGAGAAAGAAGAAGAAGAAAGAAAGAAAGAACAAAAGAGGAGAAGAAGGAAGAGAGGGAAAAAAGGGGGTGAAAATTTTGAACACTTTTGAAACAAAAAGCCAATCTCCATGAAACTCAGCTAGAGTATGCCTTTTGTGGGTAGGACAATTCCATGCAACAAAGACAAGTTCCACATTGCAAGGCAGATCAACAAATATTTTGCATGTTATATGTTGGGAAAGGCTTATTGCCTTCACCCTCAATAGGTTCTTGGACAAGAGAATGAGGGCACACTGCTTGAGAATCTAGTGAAGACAAGAGAATAAGTTTTCCTCCACACATTAGTGCCAACGGGAAATCCACAACTCACCCTCCGGTGCAGGTGGGACTATGGTCCTTTGGTCATGGAAGAGAGATGAAAATGGATTCACAGGCTCGTCTTCCATGCCCACCAAGTACGAGTGATCAAAGGGCCACTGCACAGAGTGCATTTTGCCATTAAATGACAACTCATCTTATAATTCTACAATCGTGCAAAAATGTAGCTCTATTTAGTAGCAAATCATCAGCCGGAGAGTGTTCTTTCCTTCATCATCATGGTTGCCATCAGAGGACAAGCAAGAGATACTGTTCATGCCATGGAGCTGCAGAAAGACACTTCATTGGCAAGATCCATTGGAAACCTGCAGTCATTGTCTGGTCAGAAAATCTGGACATCTGTGTCTTATAAACTCCCACCAAGCACAATTAAGGAAATGAACCCTTTGAAGTGTCTCGGATCTTACTGTGGATTGGCCATGTGCATGTAAGTGTGTAAAGACTCCCAGCACAGCTGCAGCACCTCCTCTTCACCTGTACCCAATCACACCCTTTGAAATGCCTCACTGTTTCATAGGATAGCACATCATGTGTAAGATTCGCTCATCTCTGTACAATAAAGGTACTCCAAGTGGACTAAGGGAAGGAAAAATAATTGCTATACAAGCTTAGATCATCATCTGTGCAAATTAATCAGTCCTGCATTGAGATCTGGAAAGTAGGTGTAGAGTACATTCTTTTATCAGCTAAGAAAAGAGGAAACCTCATCACTCTATGAGCATAATTTGCAGCCTAGAAGCAAAACCAAACCACTCGTGAACCAACAGACTGACTCAGCAAACCTACAAGAAACATGTTTTCCAAGTCACTGACAAATCATTCCGAACAATGTGCCAACCCTATAATTGTCTCCGGCGATAAAGCCCATCCCGAACCTCCAGCTTCTCCTCAGAGATCAATCGTCCGAGGAACCCTTGTAATTGCTGTAGTGTCTTATCATATGGTGGGTCTGATACAAACATCTATGATACCCTCGCCCCCAACACCCCATATCACAGAATGGCATGTTCAGTCAATTGATTGTGGAGTAGCGAGATCAGATCATTTTCCCTCTTCAAACTTTGAAGGAAGGGCTCAATATTCAGCAGAACCAAAATAGAGTAAAAAAGTCATGAAAAACTGAAAGCAATGGTCATCTGTGATATGGATTGTACTTTGAGCATGTTGTGAATGCGATCAAGTGGCAATGAGTCAAAATTTGTTAGCATGCCCACCACATATGACTGCAATGCCACCAATGACTCCAGTTAACAGACTAGCAGTAAATGCAACAACAGTTGTGCAATAAAATAGGGAGAGAACAAGTGATGGATTGACCAAAGACCACCTTGCAGGAGACAACAAAACTAATCCCCAACAACAATCAATCTCCTTATCCAACACCAAAAGTTAACCTTCACTATTTTGTTTTTTTCCTGAAGACAGATCACTTGAGAAATCCCTTGGATCACAAGTGTTGGAAGAGAAGACAAACCTCATAGACACTCATCTCTTGCTGCCACTGGTCTTCCATGGAAGCTACTGCACTCTCACCATCCTCTTCACTCAGCAAAGGAACAGCAGCATCATTTGCAGCCATAGTTCCACCTGACGTTCGACCTCCTGCATCACCCATGGTCTCTACTATGGTGTACACTATCTCCCCATCACTTATGGTATGTGACTCCCGCAAAACACCCTGCCATGCACAAATGGCTACTCAACCAATAAACTGTCTGAACTTCCAATAAGAAAAAAATAGAAACCTACAGTATATATTGTGTAGATGTCCACTGGCATATGAGCTACCAGATAGAACCCCAGTGTCCTACATGATCATCCTAACATTTTAGGGAGTCCAGCACCAGTATGATGTACAACTTCAAATGAACAGAGTAAGATACCCTATCACATCAGGATTTCCAGTAAGATCCCCTACAGACTAATTTTGCAGGAAAAGCTATTTGCTCTGCCTTGCCTGTCAAGTGTCAATATTCACTAACAATAGTTCGAACAGAAAAATTTCCCAGCCTGACTACTAAAACAAGAGGTATTCAGATGTACATGTACTCCTGTACCTGGTTCACCCAAAGCATGATGCGCCTGCGAAGCGTAAGGATAGGTACACCAACTGCTTCTGCTAGCTCTGCTGCTGTCCATCTATGACACAGTTCAAAAATTGTCCCAATTCAACTACCTTTGCAGTCACTCCACAACCAACACATACAGTTCTCACGACCACAACATGCATCAGCCAGACCAATCAAGCATTCTCAGGAAGCAACACTGTGGGTAATTGACAAACTCAATCCTGAAATTTAATCACAGATTCATCTATGTCTGGAACATGTCTGGAACTGACACAAGATGCAAGATGTCCAGAACCAGCACAAGGTGAAAGAGCAAGGAACACACCTTGGCTGAGCTTCAAACTGCATGATAATTGCAGCGTGCATTGGTGATACCACAAATTGAGCTGACCGATCCTCAAATTGTAGCTCCAGCTAACCAACACACATTGTATGAGAGAGCCATTCACACTGTGAGCAATGAGGGGTATGGAGCAGATGACAACAGAAGTACCACAATGACATCCTGGAGCAATATCTCAAGGCAGAATAAATGCATTCGCCCAGTCCATTCTTCTGAGAAATCAATTGCTTTTCCTGTCAGGAGCCTTTTGTTGGAGGCAGATGAGAGGAAGGTTAAGCAAAAAGACCTTAACAGTTCCCAAGTGTTTCCGCCACTGAAGCTTGCGAGGTGCTTTCAGTGCATGATAACGCTGAGCATAGTCATCCAGTAACTGCTCGACCACTGCAGGAACCTTCAGTGTCTCTGCCTGTACCACATCCAAGCTTTGTGAGCAAAGTTAATCCAAGGATAACATCATGTCTACATGAGGATGGAAAGCACAGCTACATCCACAGTCATAAAGTAAGGCATTCTGGACTTTAGAACTGTTTCAACCTTCCTGCTGATAGAGTGACAGAAACCAACAGATTAGGGTTTAGGGTTTAGGGTTCATGGCACTCCCATATTTGATCCATCTTATACACCAAATTGACCGACTGGACTGCTGGGTCCCAAGTGCAGGCTGATCTTTCCACAGGTACCATTATTCCACAGATTTTCCACTGCCCCAGCTGAGACAATTTTTGCAGTGGCTTGGTCCCCACCCCTATAGAAGTTTGGGTGAAAATTTCATGAGGAGTTACCTGGAATGGAGGCCAAAAGAGAGATGAAATAATAGTTGCATCCAAGACCTCCAGGGGTAGTTGCTGGTCTCCTTTTGATATAGCCACATCAACACTCTGTGGTCTAAGGCCTTGCATGGCTGTGGACCATGAACTCTCAGTGACTCTCAATGGCAGAACTGGAGAAGAGTTGTTTGTTGCAATAGCAGGGGCTGCCCCAAGAAATGCAACAGCACCTGTAGTAGCAGGAAGTGCAGGGGCAGGAAAAGGAGCACGTTGATTAAGACCAGCTGCTGCAGCTGAGGCCTTGATATTGGAGTTAATGCGCTTGGAGTCTGCCACATCCTTCAACATGATTTCACATCCATGCATATTGCTCTCACCAAATCGCAGCTGATTTTGTCATAGCAAGCATATGGGTAAGAACTTCCAAGAATATGTACAACACAACATAAAGATATGTACAACCTGCAACCTTGAATCTATCAATCCTATACCACACCATCACTAGATTTTGTCTCCAAAAATATCAGCAAAGAAGAAAATTTCAATTGTGCATATCAACAGTGATGTTCTCTACCACTTAGACAACAAACCATGCAGAAGAAAAGAAGAATGCTTTTATCGACCTTGAGCAGTTCCAGCGTGCGAATATCACGGTCAGTATCATAGTCTGACTTGTTCAGCAGCTTCTCAGCCAGCATAACTCGATACTCATTTACAAACAGCTCCTTTGAACCATAGATACCAACAAGCATGCTTATGATATCCATCAACCTTCGACTCTTACTTGTGCGTGATGGATCTGCTTCCACAGGGTCAGGTTCCCATCTGCTTCACAAGAGAAGCTGGATGTCACAAGGTCAGCTGATGACAACAACCAGGAGATCCAGTGTTATACTGTATAAGCCATTCCAAATTAGCAAGCAAAGAGAAACAAGGGAGTGAGCAAATAAGTTGGAAAAAATGGTCATCACAGAGTCGAAAGGAGAAAGGTACATACCGCTCAGCAGCAGCCCAAGCCTCATCGCCATCTCCATCACCATCATCATCACTGTCAGCATTCTCAAGTGCAGTTACACCACGGCTTAGTTCTTCAAAAAGGCTCTCACCTGCTCCACCCAGTCCTGAAGACCCACTCACACCTGTGTCATCGGTCAACATTGTCACAATGCACCGTATTGTGTCCTTGCGGCCCCGTAGATATTCTTTGATGGGCTCTGCTACAGCTTCCAAGACCACACCTGTGGGATCCATTGTTCGCAGAGCTTTGATGGTTGAAACATACTGCAGTAAAATGTCTGTGGTTGCTGCTCCTGCTGTCAGTAGCCGTTGCCGCAGTGCTGTACGAAATGACTCCACCAGCTTTGCATGGTGGCCTGTATTAGCCAAACACTGCCGCAAGTCCTCTATTGCTGCTATGCTGCACCATACACATCCAAGTTCAAGGATCTCACATAATGGAAGGCTGAACATGTAGACATGAAAAACCATGTACTGACTGACTGCCTTTGCAATTTGGTGCTTTCATACAGTATCTAGAACCACCAATATATCTAACAGGAGCAAACTCTGAATGCTGTTCCACTCAACATTCCTGAAATTTGAGATGAACCTATCTGTTCTTACCTAATCAGCAATATTGGAACCCTATACTGCAGGTTCAAGTTACAAGATACCATCTACAAGAACAAAGAGTTCACCTCTCTGGGTAGTCAACAATAACGTCAAAAAGCTCACTAATCCGTAAGTCACCAAGGGTCTCATAAGCAAAAAACTGCAGCCGTAATCGCCACCTGATAACTCTTTCTGTGACAGTTTTATCAGCTCCAGAAGCAAGTACTGGTGTTGAAGTCAGGGGTGAGGGAAATGCAGATGGAGAAGTCTTGGTGAAACGAGACGGAGTTCCTGAAGCTGCCAGCATGACAGACAGAAACCGCAGTGGAACAGCCTGTTCACAAAACCACTACTGTCTTGATACTAGATACTTGATACTTGCCATGATATTTTCCAACATACTGACTTTCTGTCACAAGAGTGGCAGTGATAGGAAAACTCAACCACAATGCTGGCTAGCTCAACAAAATCTAAAAGAGAACAAGAAGACCAGAAACCCCAAGGAGGAGGAAGAAAAAAGCTAAGAGAAAATGGAAACAAAAGGAGAGCCCAAACAAGGAAGGAAGAAAGAGAGAGCAACAAGATGGAGAACTTTAAGAGCAAGCTCTTTGGAGGAGAAACCATGTTCAGTGACCAGCCTCCATCAAACAACACAGGACAACAAATACAACTCTCCCATCGCCAATATGTGCAAAATTTAATACATTTCAATAACATCTGTGCAAATCATTGATTCTAGTACAGCTGATTTGAAAGATACTAAGGATTTAGGCAGCCCCTGAATATAGAGTGACCAGATAGTTAGGGTAAACTAGACTGACCTCAATCCAGCGCCGAATGGGACCAAGCACAGGCTTTTCATATCGCTTGTTTGCTATACCATGGATTTTCACCTGCATAACAAGACAAGTTCGAAGCCTTTACCCAACTGTGACTTTTGTGCCACCTTCTCAAATACAAAGATCAGTGACGCAACCAGTACTAGAATTACCTTGCAAACAATGGCCAGGTAGCTCCTCAACTGTGCAGAGCTGCATGATGACTGCAATCTAGACCTGATCATGTACAAAAACTGATGCCAGCTACATAATACTCAACACTACTACAAGCGCTACAAAGTGATACAAGAAGACACACCTTCAAAAGGGAGTAGATAGCAGAAGCATATCCCTCCTCACTCATGGCAGCAAATCCAAGATGGCGAAGATGATTGACAACAGAACCCACACCAGCCACCCAATCTTCACCTGCAACAGTTACCACCTCATAAATGCTTGCTGCACCCACACTGAGCTTCAACTCACTGTTTGTCACATAATCAGTGAGTTCCATGTCTCGAACTCCATCTGAATCATTCAAGTTCATAGCCCTTCGACTGCCATGTGAACTCCCATTGACATCCATCTCATCAGCATACACAGATGTGTGATGACTGCTGAGGGCAACATCCATTTCATCATCTTCCCCACTGCTGTAATCAGGGCTTGCATTGGAACCATCTGCATTTTCATCAGTCACATAGCTACCCTGTGGACTGTGGTTGCGTTGCTTCACGACCTTGCTGAACTCGTCCAATTGCCCCTTGAAGTAGAGATTCAAAACCTCTGCATGGCCAAAGAAACCAGAGAAATGAGGAACAAGAATACTACTCTTCAAATACAGGACAGGGTGTCCCTGTAGGTGACAGCTGATAGTTGCACATGGGGGCAGAAGAGAGCTGAGGCCAAAACAATGTCACCTGAGAAATGATGTGGGGCACTGGTGAGGAGGAGCGCAGTGACAGCAGTGTGGTATCTTGAAAGCAAGCCTTCAGCATCACAGGCTACTCCATTACCACCTCGATGTATAATTCCAGCCAGTGTAGCCAGAAGTGTCTCTTGTGCAAGCTTGGCTTCAGATACCTCTGCCAGGACTTTGGGAAGTGTAGCTTGCACCCAGTCATTCAGCTGCATCACACCAAAGGGTCCCATCAATTTCCATCCTGCCATTTGTGAGCCAGAATGCTGTATGGCAAAAGCCTACATCATTCCAATGTCCATCAAGCTTTGAAACAAGCAGATCACTGGGCAAATTATTCTTCACCCCTTCCAATCCGACAACTCTGAATTCTACCACATATAAAGAGCTGTGAACAAACCTCATTCAGAAGCAAAGCAACCATAGCTTTGACAAGCATGTGACTACATTTTTGAAAAAAACTGGAACAAACTTCTTTGTTGAAACTGGAAGAGCAAAACTTGCACTTCATACAACAGTCCTCTGGGAATTTGAAGTGTTGTATAACCACTAAGTCTAAACCGCAAGTTAAAACACTTCAAAATGTGGCAATGTTGAATCTACAGAGTAATCCTGACTTACAACTTCTCACACTACTCTTGACCTAGAACATTTGTAAGATGACAGAACAGTTTTGAAGTAGTATACTTCATGCCGCTTGGGTTTCACACAATTGAACCTGGCTGGACAGAGACATTTCTCCATCCATCACCAGATACATGCAACATGAGGTAAAGAATTGAAAGTGCAGTGAAACAATCGCATAGACATACATATGTATATTTTACAACAACATGCCTCTGATGTTAAGAACTATCCTGCACCAAGATGGATGCCACATTCTTCCACATTTGTGTCATATTTCTGTTGTTGCTAGGAGCTGAAATTCAGAAAAAAGACTCAGCGCACTTGCTTTAGCATTGCTGGCCGCATCATCTTGGTTCAATACAAAATAAGGATCCAATTGTTGCCACAGCCTGGACACCTGCTGCTGCTTGAACGTCCTCTGCAATCCCCAACACCCCCGCCCCCCCGAAAAGACATTTTGCCAGAGGCCCCAGAGATTTTCAGTCAGAATGACCCTAAACCCTAAACCCTACATGTATGCACAATGCAAAGAGCACAGGTCTAGCTTTTGGTTTCCCTGCTGCAGCAGCTGCTTCTAAAGCTACCATACACTAGCAAAAGATTGTGCAAAAGATCATCTATTGCATAATCATATAACCATGTATCTCCTTTAGGGTTTGGTTCTCGGAGCTTTCGTGATACCCATTCAGAGAATCTTTCCGAATGATATATATAACAAATACCTCCAGGGCGTCGAGGAAGTAACTTAGAACCAGATGAGCCAAGCCTTGGTCGCACAGCACCCGCACACTAGTTGCAAACTCCATGCTCTCTAACCCAGATCCATGCTTCTCGCTGCCCGATGATGATGACACGATTACAGAAGAGTTTATTGCAGTTGTGGCCTGCAGAGCGTAGGCATGCCATGCCTGCGCCACAGCCGCCAGCATACTACCCCTTTTTGCCATCGCTTCCCCTCCTCTCAATGCTCCAATGCTACTATTACATGCCGCTCCTGCGGCAGCTTAGCACCATCGCACACTGAAAAAACCCTCGCGCTTGTTCTGCAACGGTGAAACCGCTTCTTCCTCATCCTAAACCCTAAACCCCAAGAAGAACCCTAAAACCCTAAACCCCACCAAGAACTAGTAGCAGGTGCCTTGGAGAAGTGCACGATTTATTTTTGGCTCTGCCCGTTCTTTAAGGGGAGAAGAGACTAAAACTACGTATGATGTAGTTTTCATTTGGCCCCCCAAAAGGGATTTTTTTAATGGCTAAAGGTATTTGAACCTTTAGCCATTATTCGATTGACATCTAACATCATAAGGAAGATTTTTTTCTCAAATGCTTTTAGAACAACAACATTTTTTTAACATTAACTTTAAAAACATTTTCTATATAAACACAATTGTAATCAAATGTATGAAAATTGAAATAAAAATGTAATTATAGCTTATAAACACAATTATAATTAAACCAATGTTTTTCTTTGGGGGGTGGCGGGGGGTGGCGGGGGGTGGGGGAGGGGGAGGGGGGGAATATGACATTTGGCTATTGTTTCAGCCCTTATGTTGCTAGGTTGGCCACTAGTTGGAATGAGTTGGAGCCTAGCAAGCTATAATTTTTTTCATAATGGATTTTTGTGGCTACAAGTTAAAAGGGAATAGAGTTTCATTAAGCAATTTAATTTGTTTAAATGTGATTATTTTTGGTTATAAGTTTTAAATTATTGTAAGAGTCTTGGTTGTTGTCAATTCTCACAAGGGGAAATCTAAACTACTTTTTACTAAAACATGGAAAGTAAGAATCTAATTAATAATCATTTGTCAGAGGACTAAACCTTTTAAACTATCCACTGTAGCACAAGTGCACTACCTAAAAACAAATACATTAGTTCAATACAAAACCACCTTCAACTTTCAAACCAAAATAAAACTTCGAAACAAAAGATTGAATAAGAAGTGGTATCCATTTGGGATCACCATTTCACTTACACAAAAACCCAAAAATTGTTTAATCAGAATAAAACTTGGAAATAGAAGATTGAATAAGAAGTGGTATCCATTTGGAATCGCCATTTCACTTACACAAAAACCCAGAAATTGTTTAAAATCCGCAAACAAATGAACACAAAAGGGATAGTTATAAATTAAAAGTCCACAATCACTGATGTTCATTATGGATGCACCAACTCCCATTAAAAAAAAACCAATAAGTTTTTGCAAATTGCAACTCGCAAGGTTGCCAAAACCTAAACTTCCAACTTTTGCATCAATAAATTACTAGACTGAAAGCCTAAGTTCCCATAGCATATCGAGTGTGTTATGCCTGCCACTAGTGCTCGGATGCTTTTACATATGGAAATTTTACAAAGGCAAAACTTTTGGGAGAACATTTTGACCACCAATCCCAAATTAGTTGTTGGTCAATTGCGCAACTTGGATTTGCATAATGCCAAGGAACTAAAACATCATTCATCCTTCACATTACCAAGGACTTGTACCATGGCAATCTCTACCAATTTGACGTACTCTACAAAAGAACAAGCAAGTAATATGGATGCCAAAAGAATGCACCAAAGATGTGTAAAAGGATTCACATCAATTATCTTAGCCATTACAACACATTCATTTGATTTCATGGCCAACTTGAACATAGATTGTTCAATGTTAAAGGAAGATATTAATACAACCTCTTGAACCCATACATTATTATCGGCTAACTTTTTGGGGTTGGAAAATGCAACTTTAATCACATCAAATGTTTGTTGAAACTTTCATTTACATCAGATTATAGCCAATATTGTGGGTACACCACACCCAAATTCTCCATGACATCACAAGTAAGGAATCTCTTTTGCAATTTTGCAGCAAGGCAATCAACAACCCCTATAACCCAAATAACCACCACATCAATGGAAATCAGACTCCCCCTTTCCAAATTCCAAATAGACAAAATTTTTAAAAATTAAAAATAGGTTTAAGGTTAAACCTGCACATTCTACTTCCACACGCATGATGGTTATAACATACACCTCTGTGGTCACATATGAGACCACGCCAATTTGCAAATGAAGATGAATGACTTGGATGTGCTACTAGTTCACATCAAAAACCAAATGTTCCACACTAAAGTTCAAATTTGGCATCCAACACATGATTATGGAATCATTTGTAGAAGCCAATATAGCATTATAACCTACAAATGCATCAACCTCTTGTTTCAATCTCTATATGGCTCAAAAATCTCCATGTGACATACCTTTGTTGTTGCCACAAAATCATAGACAAAAACATCACATAACTAGCTGAACTTAATCAAGTTATGGACGGCTTGGTAGAATGGTAGCAAGCCCTAGTAAAATCTACACATCACAAAAAATTCAAAATTTGCCTTGGCTTTGTCATTGGTAAGATGATCAAAGGCCATCTTCATCAACAAAGTTTTATATTCCACCATCACACATCAAACAAGAGACAACATAGATATCCGATGGATTTTCACATTTTTCAAAATGTTTTGCCCTTTTCATTTCCAGAATTTCCATAATATTCATAAATTTCAAATGTTTTTTAGGGCTGTTAAAAAAATAATTATACAAGGTTTGGAGTAATCCTTCAATTTTGTTCACCATCTACAAATGCAACAAAATTTAAACTATTAAATTGGTTCTATGAGCCATGCAATGAACCCCCATCGAATGTGAAACCCACCCTTCAGAAATTTGTTGAATAACACCCGACCTAATGCCTTGAATAATAGAAACCCCATATGCACTAAATGTCATCAACTTCTTACCAATCAAATCTTTTGTTAGACCTCCTTCATGCATTAAGGCTTGCATGAGGACTTAAGTGAGGATTTTAACACCTAATCCCACCACCACAAACTTAAAGGAAAGAATGATTGGTATCCACAACCAATTGTGAACCACATAAACATGAACTAAAAACTAGCTCTAATTATCGATGGTATTAACCTCATCACAAGTAAGTGAAATGAATTAGGCTACTCCAACAACAAATTTGGTGGCTTCTAAAACAATGCCATGCATGTGTTGAACCATAGCCCAACCCATCTATCCAATGTATTTTTGAGTTCTTCTCAAAGCTCAAAAAATCAAACAACTCTTTGTGAGCCTCGTACTCAACCATTGGCCGACCATGCTTCAATGTGTGGAATAATGTGGCAAACTGAATGAACCAACTTCTTACCTTTTTCACTAGCCAACCCAGTAATAACATACTACAAAATAAACTCACTTCCTTTTGCAAACATAAATAACTACTTTTTATTGTGCTTATAGTCATTGTTAATATACCACTTACATTTATTCACCCCCTTCATATTTCTTTTAACCTTCCTCCAATCAATGTGTTTCTTGAGTGATTCCCAATTTAGAGCCAACAATTTATATTTATGTTCAACCTCTGAAACTTACTTTGCACTTCACAAGGTGTAAAAAACCATCAACACCCATCTACAACTCAACCCCAAGTAATTTGGCTGCCCAGGAAACTTGGGTTTAAACATGATTGGGGTACCACATTTGAACCGTAAGGACTCACTTTTAGGATTCCCAAATTCACCTTTTTCTTCATTTTTTGCATGGCTTGTTTTACATTTCACCCTTTTTCTCATGTTAAATGAAACAATTTTGTTCCAAATTTTATACAAGCCTCTAAAATATCTATTGTTTTCATTTATGAAAGTGAAAATAGTAAAATTTATCCAATGTGGGCCATATTTTATCAATGGCCCAAAATTCCCAAAAATTTGACTTTTTGAAACTTTTTACATTACAATAGGGTAATTGGTTCTTGTCACATTCATACATTTTATACACATTAACACATAAAGTGTTTGTGGTAAAAATCTTGGGCCAAAAACTATTGTTTAAACATTCTTTCTGAATTTTTGAATTTCCTCATGAGACAAAGTTTTAGATTTTTTTCAAGGACTTGATAGGAATCCTTAAACTTGTTCAAATTTAACACTCTATGCATAGAATAGTACCTTTGTAATGCATTTATATATTAAAAGAAATCAAACTTTCAATATGAATGTGTCATTAAATTTCAACAATGTGTTTAAGTGAGGGGGTCCAATGAATATAAATGAGAGAGTCTTTTTGGGTACCCCAACCATGCTTTGCCCCACTTGAAATTTCTTCTTTAATTTATAATCATGTGTTTTGTTAACTTTTTATTCCAAGCCTTCTACTAAAACTTGCAGCCCTTCTATTAAATCAATGCCAAGACTTGGATTGTCCGCAGGAAATCCTAAACATAAGCAAATCACAAGCACACATTCAATGACAACTTGCTTACCTTTTGAGGCAACAAGCTCACATTCAAACTAAATCTCACTTCTATTAATGGAAGTAGCATTAAAATTAACAAGAGGGGTGCCATTGTTAAGGTTGTGAAAGGTGTAAATATATTCAAATTTGAAATTTGGGGTTACTTAACGGAAGGCATCTTCAAGCAAATAGTCCAACCACATTGAGGTTCACAACAACTGCACAATGTGATATAAATAAAAAATGCACAAGGACACAATGAAACCACAAAAGTAAACAACGCAATAAACAAATGCACAACGCATTGTAGAACCATAGAAGCAAAAGAACCTTGACAAAAATAGAAAAATCACAAAATGAGAAAAACCTTAATAGGAACAAAAGAACTTCAAAAGCAAAAGAACCTTAGAACCAAAAAATTTCAAAAAAACTACAAAAGCAAAAGAATCACAAAAAGTGGGAAAACTACATCAACAACAAAAAACCTGCAAAAGCATAAGAACCTTGAAAGCAACAAAGAATTTACATTCAATTTACAAATTAGAATGCTACATAATGCATATGTACACCAGACACAAAGGATTAAACATAAATACAAAGCTAAAATTAAAAATAATGAAAATAATCAAGTCTATTGTGTTGCATCAATGTCAACCACTGAGCTTCAAAGCTACGCTTTCTAATCTCGAGATCTAGTGCCATTTGCAAATCCATGCCATAAATCATGATCATAATTCTATTGCATTTCAAGCACTTAGAAAAAATGAACATTGCAATTGTCATTTTGAGTCTTTCAAGCTACTACTATTAACTACAATGAAGCTTGAGCACCCATGAGCAAGCACTCAGGAGTCAAAAGCAACAAAACCCTAAATCTTGAAAGCTCAAGGACAATTGCAAGTTGCAAGTTATAACATAAAAATAATGTATACAAAATCAAGACTCATGAAACCAAAAAACTTCAATGCAATTTGCTCATAAACACATGACAAAATGTAAGTTCTAACATCAAGATCCAAAATCAGGAAGATTCCAAAGTCACAAAATGTAAATTTGTAACATATGAGCCTCTAAACCTCTGGTAAATCTGAACAATAAATGGGAGGAACAATGGTGAAAATTTTTAAGCAAGAGGGGAAAGGTTTGGCGAATGGCCTAGATTGAAGGCGAAAAATGGGTGATGATATAATGGTTGAGGTAGACACATATGTGAATGTAAGGTTCTTTTTAGGGCAATTTGGTAACTAACCATCATTATGCACTCAATAGAAAGGTAAAAAGTTTCTGAGTTGTGTACATTTTTTGGCGACCCTTTAGGACATCATGATGTTATTAGGTGAAAAGATTCGGATTTTAGGATTTCACCTTTGAAATCCAAGCTTAAAAGTGGTTGGCCCTAAATTTTTGGAGAAATTTGGTGATTTTTGGCCCAAAAAAAAACATTAAATCAAACGTGTGAAAATTGAAGTAAAAATGTGATTATAACTTGTATAGTTTGGAAACAAACGATGTTGATCATTGTTAGTGAATGCAAAAAATAGTATGCCTATTATCTCTAACATCAAGAAATTAAGTTTTGCAAACTAACTAGTTACAAATCAACTACATTTGTCTCAATTCAAAATTAATTCAATTACCTTCTTGTAATATTTGCATATATTGTGACAATTTTTTATATTTTTCATCTTCAATCAGGACAATCTTCAAGCATGTTTATTTGCAATCAAATTTATAAATAACATAAAGTCAACAAAAAAATCAATTTTGTAATTATTGAGGTTGCTTGTAAATTGTTGCCCAATATTGTGAATAATACTCATTTGATAAATTCTACAACTCATATATTTTGAACCTTTTGGTTAATCCTTCAAAATCCCATTGACATTAAGGTTGATGTAGTCATCTTAAAAACAAGTTGTCCATTATTGTGATTAGATTTTTACATTGAAACATTTGGAACAAAATCAAATTCACCTTGGAACGATCAACTTGAAGAATATAATTAATAATTTGGAGCAATAATTTTTTTATTATTGGAAATTATTAACATTCAACATAACTGAAACCTTATTAATTAATGGAACAACAAAATAATGTTGCAAAAATAAAAAAAACCAACAATGATTTTTTAAATTATTTTTGTGATGCGTCGTGAGTGGCAATCATCTCATAAGAAATTTAGCATGAATGGCAATAATCCCCACAAAAGATTTAATTTCAATGGTGAATATATTTGAAATTTTTATCAAAATTGTAAAAAAAAAAACCAAAAAAAAATTTGCCCCAAAACAATACAATATTGGCAAAAATTCCATTGTCACTAAATGTCACCTAGCACATTAAACTTCATCCAAAAACAATGTCTAGTAATTAGAATTGGAAACTTGTAATTTATTTTTCAATAGTATATATCGAAGTTGATTGCAACATAAACATAAATGCTCACAACTTTGAAACAAAGATTTATCAAACCAATTTTCCATGAAGAGCTTTGTAGAAGTTGAAATCAATATGAAGAAACTTTAAAATTCAATTCCACCATATATGAAAAACCTTCTAAGACAATATAAGGCCCATCATTTTTTTAAACCAATAGGATGAAAAATAGAATGATCCAGATCTATTAAACATGATTTAACATCTTCCATTTAATATATTCAAATTTCATTTTACATTTATTAGCTCCAACTTTGATGTTTCTATTCACAACAATTACAAGCACATAATGAGTTTTTTCAAAATATTTATGGTTTTAGGGTGACAAACCACTTGCAACTAAAAAGTTTATCCCATATGTTTTGGCTTTCATTCTCATTTTGAAAAGTATATAAATAATGTGTTTTGTCTTACATTTTCATATTTAAAAACATGGGCATATGGGATGAGTCAATAAAAATGACTTAACCCAAAATAAAATATAAATATTCATGTAATGACACTTAAAAGCCTATTTCCTTAATTTACCTACCTACTTTTCTACCTACCTACCTACCTAATAAGATATTTGGCCTAGGTAAGTAAATAGGTCTTATTTAAATAGGTGTTTAGCCTAGATGGGTAGGTAGGTATATAGGTAGGTAGGTACCTAGTTCAACTTACATACATAAATATTGATTTAAATTTAATTTGGATATTTTCAATTAATATGCCACGTGGCACATTTCTATTACACCATATGTCACAATATAAACCATCCAAACATAAAAATTAAACGTTTTAGATTATTTCAAAATAATAATAAAATATTTTTAATTATTTAAAGTTGGGACATGTGGCAACACATAACTTATTCCCATTGTTCACTAAAAAATCACATCCTAATTGCAAACAACAATATGTATATGACCAGTTAAAAGATGAAGGTGTATTTTGTTAACTTTTTTTTCATCCAAATTTCATTGTCATTTGTGACTAATGTTAATGCAATTTGTCCAACACGATTATTAGGATTTTAGTTGCAAATATCTTTTGTAACTAAAAATTAGTCGCAAGAACCAGTTGCAAAATGGCCATTTTTTACTAGTGTATAACCTAATTAACTTACCTTAGTTTTTTAAACATGTACATAAATTACAAATGTTAGGAACTAAACCCTTAACCTTCTCAATGATAAACCAAGTCCTTAACTAATCGACCACACCATAAAAAAATGTTTAACTTTTATTAAGTTTTTATTTCACATGTTTATTTTGAAACGTCACTAAAAGATTTTCAAATACATCATAAGTAGGTAGGATGTATGAGGTATGTGGGTGCCTGGTAGGTACATGGATGGGTGGGTGGGTGCGTACACCTAGGTAGGTGAGTAGTTGGTAAGTAATATGTACGTAGGTGGGTGGGTAGGTAGGTAGGAAAATATTACATCTAGATAGGTGGGTTGGTTGTATGATTAGAGGTGGGAAGTAGGAGGTATATATGTTATAGGCATAAGATGTCCCATTTGATTAAAAATCATTAGCCATTTTAATTAATATTATTTAATTTGATTAAATGTATTGGTCAAATATGTTATTCTAGCCAAATTGATTGGTCAACAAATACATGTTTTGAGCCTGTAGTTAAAATGGACATGTCCATTAGTAAAAAATAACTAGTTAATCAACTTGAACCATTTGAAAAACCCCAAATTTTAAAATAATGAATGCACCATCAATCCATTCGTTACTTGTTATGACTTTTGTTGTGGACGAATTACAACTTGGATGAATCGTAACTAAATCAACAAGGATCCACCTTGTTAATATGTTTTATAAACCATCATTTTTTGCATTCTACTTGATTAACCACCTATGTAAGTGGGTAACTATTGTAACTAAGTTGGTGGAGGAATGTATGTGGTTACTATTTAGGAAGTAAGTCCCTTGGTGGATAATAGGTAGATCAAATGTTGAACGGTTCTTTATTTTTATGAAAACCCTCAAGTTTTAGTTTTTAAAAAAAAATTCATATTTGATTTAATTCTTGTCACGATTCCACACATAAGTGGGAATGGGAAATTCAGTTTTAGTTTGATCTTTCAAAAAAATAATTTTGATTTTGTTTCTAGTTTCAATTATGAAAATTAAACCCAATTTCAAGTCCCTAGATTAAAATTAGTGGTTAACTATTGATTAACTTTTAATTAGTGCCCAATTTAATGTTTATATTTTTCAAAAAATCTTGGTTCAATTCCACATAAAAATGGAACCAAAACTCTAGTTGTTAATTTTGTTCTTCCATAAAAAAATCTAATTTTAATTTTGGAATCAATTCCAAAAATATTTTTTATGAACCAAAACTAAAACCAATGATTCTAACTTTTGAAACTGAGTATTTCAACACAATATTAAGGTTGATGAAACTCTAATTAAATGTAATAGTGTTATTAACCACTGAAAGCAAAAAGCAACAAAAGTTATGACAATCGATGACGAAAGGAGGAAAGTTTTTATGGACAATTTGTTTTGTTTTTTAAAATTTGTTTCTTGTAGGTTATTGCAAATGATGTTGTAATGGTGATTTGGTATTTTGATGGCACTTGGCAATGGTTTGTGTTTAGTTGGTCTTGATGTGTTGATTTTTAGATGGGTTTGAGTTGTTGCACTAATTTTGTGAAGATGTGCATTATGGAATGTGGTGCTTCACAATATAATGTATAGTTGTGCAAATGTGGGTAGTAAATATAACTAAACAACTCTTACTTTTTCATTGATTTTGTGTGTCATCTTGGTCATTTTGGTTACATACTCACCCTACATTAATAGATACAAGTGTATGGTTGACACATAAGTTAACCACCGTGGTTAGCTAATGGTACAGGAATACAATGAAAAAAAATGTTTCCTTTTCCATCCACACATCATTCATCCTGCATGCTGCTGCCGGTGGGGCACTGGTTCACTCTGGTCGGCCACTTTAATTATCAGAAACAAATTCCATATAAGTAAAAATAGTTTTATTTCTTTTTCTGTCCCTTTCTTGGGTGCTTTCTTTTTATGAAGTTTGACAGGGTTTAAAAATTTTAATTAAATAAATAATAATAATAATAGTAATAATAATAATAATAATAATAATAAAAGCTCTGTTATCTATCACGATCTGAATCTACATAGCCAACGAGAGAGAAGGCGTCACTGCACCCGCGCAGATTCCCGCGGGGTTGCCAGAGAAGTGCACACCCCGCCCATCCCAAACCACGCTCCCGCGTCAGTGTTTTTTCCTGATCCTCAACCGTCTGTTTCCATTGGACGGCTAATCGCGTTGCCCAATAGAGAAAGCGCGCGTCTGTCCTGACTCCCAGAAAGAGTTCTCGACCGCGCTACGCATGGTCTTCGTCCCTGTGCGCCGTCGTCTTTCGCCGTCCCTGACGGACGGCCGGCGCCGTGGCTGCTTCCTTCTGTGCTGCTGCTGCTGCCAAGGTTTACGCGTAGGTCGTAGAATCTCCAACTGTTCGACAGCAGCGAAGAATCTCTTTTCTCTCTCTGTCGTTCATTTAGGATTCCTGCCGTTTGTCTCTGGTTCGAGATACTTGTCGCCGGCCATTCAAGGGTGCCTACTGGTCCGAAGAAACATCGAATTTTCGGAAAGTTTTTCTTCTTCCCTCTGTTTTTGTTCAGAGATTTTGGCACGTCGGAAGAACCAGCGAGAGAGAGAAAGAGAGATCCACACACAGATTATAGTAATCGTGCTTTTGAAGTGAACACGGAGATTGCTGGATCGGTGTCTGAGCTTTGATACCTGTTTGAAGCACGTAGTATCGTGGATCTGGTAGCTCTTGATCTGTGAGGGAAGGCCGTTTTGTGGTAAGGAGACCTATTGCGGACAAGCGAGATCGGGGGGAAATTGTTAACGTTGTGGACGAAATAGGGATGGTCGGAGGAGGAGGAGGAGGGACGAGAAGAGGAGACGATGGATCGTCGGCGGCTCTTCTGAGCACTACCAACATCTTTGCTGCGCTCGAAAGCCGCCGCCGTAGCAGCAAGTCCAGTAAGAAGAAGAAGGACGAGTCAAAGGAGAAGCAGCCCGCTAGCAAGAGCGAGCCGGAGAATCTTAGTACCGAGCCCGTGCAGTTTTGGGCGCCGTCTCAAGTGACGGTGAAGTCCTGGGCAGATTGCGACGACGACGACGACGACGATTATTACGCCACTACTGCGCCCCCTCCCGAAGAACACTCCCCCGAGCTCACTCACACAGATCCTGAAATCAGATTGAACCAAGAAGAGGTACGCTATTCCTCTTCGCTACAGCTTCCCTATTAACATGACACAGAGACAGGATAAGATTCCAAGCTTCCAGAATGACATCATGTCTCAGACACACGATAAGCTTCTAAGCTTTCCAGAATGACATCATGTCTCAGAGACAAGATAAGCGTCCAGGCTTCCAGAACGACATCATGTCTCAGAGACAAGATAGGGTTCTAAGTTTGAGAGCTCTTCCGAATGTAACGATTTCCTCCTGGATAACAATTGATTTTGACGCTATCTATTTTGTACTCTGAACTGAATTGTGAATAATTGCTGCAGATAGAATTCGCCATGCAGATTTTGTGTGGTTGGAGGTTTTGACATGGTTCTGGGCCTTAGAAAATAGAAGAATCTGCAAGAACTAGGTAACCCGAAACATAAATGGCATCTGATTCACCCACTGCAATCTTAGACTATATCCTAAATTCATTTCAGAATTTCATGTGCCACCATTGCTTGTCTTTGCTTGATTGTGATAGTAGGGAGAACAGTCATGTTGGCTTGGCTCTTGTGGCTGCAGATGCATCAGCAGTTCACCTAGTGTATCACAAATTGCTTTTTCCATGAAGCTGCTGCTAGTTACAGCCATCTGCACTTTGACAGTGTACTTAGAATGGACCAGATTGCAATTGCAGCACTGATCTCTTTTCTGAATTTATCATATCTCAGTTGCAAGGCTTCAGAGCTCTGAATCCTGCACCTGGTTGCTTTTTCCTGTAATCTCTGTTCCATCCAAATCTCTCTTTTAGAAGCTGTTAGGAGTTTTGCATCTTGTAGAGAAAATTTTGGTCTGTGTTTGGTTGGTTTTGAATGTCAATCTTTAGCTTATGTTTACACCATGGGGTAAGGGTTTAGGGTTTAGCTTGCTCATAAAGTGTTTCACTGTTAATTGTTACCATAGCAGGGAAGTGAAGATGATGAAGGTGAGGAGGAAGAACAAGGATTTGAAGACGACCTTGACAATGACAAGGAGAGTGAGGAGAATGGAGAGTTATCAGGGACTAGTGCAGGAAACATGGGGATGCCTGCACTAGAAAAGAAGCCAGACCGACAGCTTTCAAAGAAGGAGTTGAAGAAAAAGGGGCTTGCTGAGCTTGAAGCAGTGCTTGCTGAGTTTGGCCTCTCACGAACAGATGAGAATGGTACACATGTGACATCAGTTCTCTGACCATTTGCATATTTGCAAGATTCGGACATAGAATTCTTTTGTCTTCTGTGCTTTGCTTGTCTGTAGAGGTGCTGTCATTGCTCCTCATGAGCAAGCTGCATCATTGCTTCAATTCCAAAACATGGTTGTCAGAGCTCTAGCAACAGGGAATGACCTAAATTTTGGAGAAACTCCTAAATCCTTCTGTTACAAGTTCTCACATGTGATGAATGATTATGAGCTGTGCAGGTTCTACCCCTACTGCCTATCCAAAGAAAGGGGATGAGATTTTTGACGAAAACAATGAAGAACCTGAGAACAAACAGATTGGAGGGGAGTGTCCTTCACCAGTGGGAAGTAAGAGCTCAAAGAGGCGAAAGGCAAAGAAGGAAAAGTCATTCAAGGATGCTGATGTTCCTTTGACGCCAAGTAGTGAAGCAGGAATAAGAGAAGAAGACAGTTCAGTAGCAGACCTGGGTGATGCTGTTACAACTGATCCCAAAGAAGTACTGAGGCGGTTAGCAACCCTGAAGAAGAAAAAGTCCATGAAAGATGCAGATGCGGCAGCGAAGGCAGCAGCAAGTGAAGCAGCTGCTCGGGCAGCTAGGCTTGCTGCAGCAAAGAAAAAAGAGAAGACTCACTACAACCAACAGCCTGTCAGATAGACCAAGATCATAGGGCACAGAGATGGTCATCCATATAGGTATACTCCATCTCTTCTTGACATTCATTCACTGTCTGATGAGATCAAAATGTTCCTGTCAGATCTAATTGGAGTATTGGAGTGGTCTGTGTGTGACACAGCATATCTTTGACTTGTCCTTGCATTTTTATGTAGCAAGGAAATTTTCTAAATGACAGGCCACTTGACTCTTATGAAATTGTTTTCTTGTTGTCTTTATGTTTTTGGATAATGATTATTTGTACGGGACTGACTTTAGAAGAATTTTGCAAACTTATTGCCAGCCTTAGAAACACATGAGAAGTTTACATATCGTGTGTTGTTTAATCTGCATATATGTTAGGTTGGGTTCCTACATCCTATGTAGGTTTATTCCAGATGCAGAGGTCACATGGAGAAACTATGATGTTGGGCTTTACCAAAACAGAATGCCCACCGGAATGGAATTTTCCATTTTTGAAAAGCTTGGTGGCTGCAGAGCTTTATGCTCTGCAGGGCCACCTCTAGATACATTAGAGAACAGAAATGTCAATGTTGTTAATTAGGGTCAGAGTGAACCACTGCTTGATCTTGTGTGGACATGGAACATTTGTTTGTTGTATTTTATGTCCTATCACTAACCACATGAGTATACTATGTGCCTATTATGTACTACACATCCACATGCATCTACCTACCAAGTGCCTTACCCACTTGCCTACCTATAAAGCACCCACTGATTACATTACCTACCTATTTTATTGTGACTTTTACCCACTTATATAAGTGGTTACTGGGTTTGGGTGGTTCTTTGATTTTGTTATAACTCATGGTCTTGGGTTTTTGAAAACATTCAGAATAAAATAATCGCCAATTTTGGGTTTTTGAAATTTTTCAAAAGAAATAACAAGTTTCATGTATGAATGAATATCCACAATTGAAGGTAGGTTCTTTGATTGATTTTATGATTATTGTTTGGGACTCATGGTGGTAGGTTAAAATAGGATTTTTCCAGTTTTTGAGAATTGCCGATAAAAGGTGCATGAACCCAATTGTTGTGCACCAATTCTTTCTTTGAAAGGCGAGAATTACACGAAGTTGGTAAAACTATGGTATGAGAACCTGGTTGTTATTGAAGAAAAGGAGAATTTGTGTTTCATGTGATAGTTGTTCATTCAAAAGTTTTGAACTTTTGAACTTTTCTTTTTTGGTTTGACATTGTTGTAATGATAATCATGGCATCTATATTTAATGTTAAATGAAGCATTGAGAAATGTAATGGAAATAATTTTCATACCTGGAAAATGAAGATAAAATTGCTCTCGCATGAAATATTTTATTAGAAAATCATTTCTAAAAAGCTATTACCACCAATGATCGAGTTCAAAGAAAATTTTCTTGGAGGTATAATTCATGAACATTGCATGTTCATGAAAAAAAACAAGTTGGCTTGTAAGACAATGTTCCTAAACATAGTTAATTTTTATTGCATCATGTAGCACATTCAAAAAGTGAAACAAAGATTTGAAACAACTTATGTGCAACATTTGATGTGTTGATAGTAGATTACGATTACATCAAAAGGTTTTACAAATTTTAAGATGGAGGAAGCCACTACAAGTTCACATTCAAAACTTTGCATGATTGATGATAAATTTGCAAATGTTGATAATTTAAATTTTAATGAAAATTTGACCTTTACACTTCTATTGAGTTTGGTCAATTTTTTTTCATATCTTGATGGTTTCAATTAATATTTGTATTAATGATTTTTTTATGAAATTTGTATGTGAATAATTGTTACAAAATAAGTTATAATATAAATAGAAAGTACCCTACCATGGTACAAAAAACATTAATTGTTTAAGGTGTTTTTGGGATGCTTAAAAGGGGAGTAGATTGGGGGTAGTTCAAGAATAAAAAGCCAAACAAGTAAAGAGTTTGCTACAATTGTGGTATTAAAGGTCATTCTAAGAAATAATGACATAAGAAAAAGAAATTCAAACAAATTCAAAGGTTTTTCACATGTAATTACAAAAAATATATATTAACCTTTTTACGAAGGTTTTCTCTATTTTACACTTTGAAAAAATTCAATTCATTGATTTTAAAATTTCATTACATTTCAACTTTCAAAAGGAAGTGTTTTTCAACCTTTGAAAAACTTGATTTTCATCACAAAATATATTTTATAAATAATAATATCCTTGATGTGTGTTTAAAAAAATTGTTATTTTCAAATTGTCAAATGAGATTTGCGAGTGCATTGAAGATGCATCATATGTCTCAAAGTTGGCAAAATATGTATTATCATTAATAGAATAAAAGAGTAGAATTTGAAATTAATAAATGTTGATTGAAATGTTTTAATTGAATTAAAATGGTTATTGAAGTTGTTCAAAATGGAAGGTTATACAAATTAATTAAAGTTATGTAATCTTTGGTTATAAATTATAACACCAAACTAGAAAAAAATGATTTATAATACTAACAATTTGGACATGTTTCTATGCAAGGCTTAATAATCATATATAGTTATGAATAACCTTGTTCAAAACATGAATTGATCATGATTTATGTGCTATTGTGTTAACAACATTTCTTGAATGGGAATTTTTTTTTTTTTCATTTATGATTTCTTTTTAAAACATTTTTTTACATCATGGAAACTAAATTTGATGTGTTTGATATGTTCAAGGATATTAAAATTTTGATAAAATTGTAAACTAAAAACAAGATCAAAGTAATCAAATGTGATAAAGGTGGAGAATATAACTTAAAAAAATTTAATGTGTTTTGCAACAAAAATAACACAGTAAAACAATCAATCATTCCATACATTCTAAAGCAAAATGGAATAGATAAAAGAATAAATAAAAAAATTGTTGAAAATTTCATGCATGTTGTAATTTGCAACATATGAAATTAACCATGTTGCTTTTGGATGGAAACAATGACAACTATAACATATGTTCAAAATCAAATTCTTCCCAAAGTCATTTCAAACATAACACTTGATATGTTAACAAATCTTGCAGTAGTTATTTGCATGTTTTTTTATTGTGTTTCATTTGTTCATATGGCACAAAAACGAGGACAAATTTGAATTTCAAAAGTGTCAAATGCATATCCATTGGTTATAATGAAATGATTAAAAAATAGAAGGCATACAACTTGTAAACTAATATGTTAATCATAATCGTGATATTATTTTTTACGAATTAAAAAAAATTTAATATAAAAAACTATTTCAAATTTAAAATTTCAATCAAAATATATGGTTCTAAATTGAGAAACATAGATGAAAGGTGAATTTATTTTTTAACATATAGTTCTAAATCAATGTTCCAATAAATCAAATGGAATAATTTTTTAATAAATGGGAAATAAATCAACATTAATCAATTTCTTTTATGAAAGCTTTGGAAAAAATGAAACTTCCTTACAATGGAAAAAGGTCATGGATTTTGAATTTCAATATTTTTTTAAATAACAAAACTTCCAAATAGTTATGAGTGCAAACATGCAAACACAACCCACCTAAGGTGTAATTAATGGTTTATTTTATATATTTTTTAAATGGTAACATAACTACAAATCATAAATTTTCAAGTTGTTTAACTTAATTAAATTCTTTAATTGTTAAAATGATAATGTCAGTTTTGAATAATTCAATTGACTAAATGGACTTTTTAAATTATTTGATACAATGTGACATTTAATCAAATAAGACAAAAAAAGGACACATTTAATATTCTTTTTAAATAATTAAGTAGGACATTCAATTTTGTTTAAATCATATTTATAAATAATTAAATATGTTAAAAAAAAAATTTGTTATTTTGATTAGTTGATTTGACCAACAACAAATTGATTATTAATCAAAATGGCAATCAAAATGAATAATAAATTGATTAAATAAGTATGTAAATAAATAGGTTTAACTCACTAAAATACTTAGTTCATTACATTAAATAAATACATAAGTAGGTTAGTTAAACAAGTAAATAAGTTAGGTACATAGATTATTTAGTCTATGTACCTATGTTAAGTAGGTATGATAGGTAGGTGAAAAAAATATACAATATAATTAAATAAATAGATAGGTTACATTAAGTAACAACCAACCTAATAAGTTAAACCAATGTTGTGCAGATATATTGTTTTTAATATATCCAAGTGTAAAAATATATTAAAAATTTCAACTTATTATTTGAAAGGTAAGGATATTAACATTTTTTTCCCATTATGTTAAGGTCTAGATATAGAAAAAAGTATGGTTTATGGCATATGAGTAAGGTATGGATGCCCTCTATCATATATTCATGGTTGGGGTAAAAAATGAGTATGTATTTTTTTATTTAATTAATTAAAAATAAAAAAATTGTCCATGCTAAAATAATTTTTAAAGGTCCAAATTCAATGGAATGGGAATGCATAAATCCTCTTGTGAAACTGCAAGGATTAATTTTAAAAATGAATTCAACTATTTATTGTTAAACATACTTAAAATGAAAATATTATGAAACCTTTCTAGAAAAGATATACACTCTATATTCGATATATAATCACCATGTTGGATTAACAAATGAAGTATGATAAGATTAATGTTATGTGTAAGACTTTTTTTTTAAAAATGTTTAGTTTCCTTTTGGTTAGTATATAAATGGATGTTTGGGACCTTTGGAAACACCTTCATTTAATGAAAACAAGTTGTTGTATGAGTACAAAGTTTCATGGAATAAAATTATGAAGGGACTTGAAATTTTAATCTTGAAAGGTTTGGGCATAGTTTATGAATATGTGAAACCCATGGTAAGAAAATGGTGTGACATAATAGTTATACATAGAAAATAGAAAGGTGAAAAGATTTTTTGTGTAAACAAGAACATATATTTCCATAGCTATGTAATAAACATACATAGTTTTCATCTTAGATTCGCTTGTGGTCTACAAGTCCATGAAAAGGTCAAAAAACCAAAAGAAAATTAAAAATTTGTTATTTTATTGCATAAATTTATTTTTGAAACAGATGAAATTTTTTAATTCCATTACACAAGTTTCTTTTTTTGGGTTTTAGTAAACACAATGCACAACAAATACCCTTGACAGCAAAATGAATTTAATAAATAAATTGTAAGAAGAAAACATTAAGTAAACACAAAGAAAAAAACACAATAAAAGTTTCCACAATAAAAGGTGATTATTCAATGTTGCCAAAACTTAATAATTCCAATTAATTTAATTTAATAAGTTTAATTTTTAACATGAGACAATAATTTAAATGTTTTTCCGACCTTTTCTTTAGTTTCAGATAATGATGGAAAATGTTTTTAGCCTTTTATTCATGGATATTTACATTGTCAATGAAGTTTTTTAATTAATGCAAATTTCAAAATCACATCAATAGCATAAATTAGGAAAAAATGCCATTATGAAACAACAATGATGTAATTAGTAACACATAAGAACAATAATCCATATGGTGGCATAGTTAAGGTTTTAAATTAAATTTTTTTTTACCCAAATGCCAAAACATATCCGATTTTGGGTAAGGGTATTTAAAAATATATCCAAGGTTTTGAATAGGTTATAAATTTTTAGATTTACATATCTTAAGATATGCACCTCATTAGGAAATATTTATTTTCAAAAATTAGGTTGGGATATATAATATACCCTATCCATACCCGATGGGTATATTTGAGTAAAAGTTATACTTGCACAACATTGGTTTAAATTATTAACAACTTAATATTCAATGATTACATAAACAAAAGAAATTTTTCCTATAAAAAAAATTCTTTTATAAAATGTTGATGCACATATTTTTCATTGATGTGTTTTGTTTTAATATGATAAATTTGATTCTTAACAAATAATATGTTATTAATGTTATCACAATAAATGACAAATATAACATCCAATAATTGTGCTAAATTTAAAAGTGAATTTATAACCAAATTATTTCACATGCAACCATTATTGCACATTTGTATTCAACTTCCATGTTTGATTATGAAAATTTTGATTTTTTTTGTTGCTTCAATTAATAACATTATTCCTAAATTAAAACATGAGAAGACCCATTAATACCTTGTTTGAAATGTTGCCAAACCAATTAACATTTATGTACCCATGTATTTATAGTTAGCTTTTAACTTTATAAAAGATTCCATATTAAAACCTATGTGCTTAATGTATTTGAATATGCACATAACTACATCCAAATGTGGCTTTCATAGTGTCTGCATGAACTAATTCATCATTTCAACTACATAACTCACATTTAACCTTGTGATAATCATGTAAATCAAATTATTTATCATGTGTTTATACATGTAGTAATGTCCTTCACAAGATCATTTACATTGGACTTCACATTTTGTTCTAATGGAATCAAAATAGGTTTGCAACTTGTCATCCATAGCTGAATAATTTGTTCAAAACATATTGCTTTAGTAATAACTGTATTCTTTTTAAAAATTTGATCACTTTAAGGTAAAAAATGTAGTGCAATTTTTTCAAGTTCCCCATTTTAAACTTTTCTTTCAAAAGTTTCTTCAAATTAAAACTATTTATATCATTATCTCTTATGAAAATTTAGTCATCAACATAAATAATTATGATTATAATCCCATAATTTGTCCATTTTACATAAAATGAAAAATCTACATTGAATATTTGCAATCCACTTATGACAAGACATTAACTTATTTTATTTAACCAAACTTTAAGTATTTACTTCAAACCAAACAAGGTTTTTCTTTAACTTGCAAACCAAATCAAAATGTGTTTAATCCACATAACTTAATGGTTGTTCCATGTGTTTATTTTTTACAAATTTTTATGTAGAAATACATTTTTATATTCATCTAATGTAAAGACCATCATTTTGTTATTATCATACCAGTTATTGTCTTATGTCATTTTAGTAATGCATTATATATTTTTTCATAGCTTATGTCATAGGTTTGAACATAACCTTTGGCAACAAATCTTGTATTCTATCTATTCAAATATCTATCCACACTGTGTTTGATCTTGTACAATGATTTGCACCTAATTATTTTTTTGTCTTTGGGCAAAGTCATCAACTCCCAAATAACATTGGCATTCAATGTTGTCATCTCTTCATCCATGACATTTTCCCATTTGTGGTTTCTAATTGTTTAATTAAAACAAGTATGTTTTACCTCTTATATGACCTTGATCATGTATGCATAATGATAGGCTACAAATCCATCATACCCAAGAGCCATTTCACATGGTGTGAATATTCATATTATAGTATTTTTACCATTTTGGCATAAATTAAATTACTTTTTGTTTTGTTGAAATTTTGAATAATTATTTATTACTTGTGTCAAAATTTTAATAAAATAAAAAAATTCCATTGCTAATGTTTGGACCTTAGACCTTCAAAAACAAGGTCTTAACTTTGGAGTAATCTAGACACACTAAATTGTTCCATAACACTTAATCCACTATGTTGATTATTGTATATAAGCATTACTTGCCGAAATGTTCACAATTAAAAAACAAAATGCTAAAGTTAAGATTTTAAATTAAATTAATTATTCAGCAGTTTATTGCTAAAATGGTAAAGGTATTATGATATTGTTGTTAGGATTTTTCAAAGGTTTTTTTGTCTTTCAAACTTTAGGACTACTAATTGAATTTTTTAAAAAAAAATTCATCCATGTTTTTTTTTAAGTCATTAAATTCATCATCCGCATGAAAATGTTTGAATGATGTTTGAACACCATTATGAATAATGTTTGAACATTTCAATCGTTTTTTCCATGAAATATTATTGGACTTTTTAATGAAATATTTTATTGATTCATTAATCAATTGTGCCTCTTTCTCTACATTTGGTGGAACATTATCATTTCTAACCTCTCCATTTTTTATTACCGTAGCCATGGGTTAGGTTCAACATTAAATAATTATTAAAAACCTTGAATGAATTTTTTATTTTTTTTAATGTTGGTGTTGAAAAATGTGATAAAAACACATTGCAAATGATGAAAAAATGATAAATGCACCTTGAAAGTGAAAAAAATCTAAAATTTTGTAAAAGTTGGTTAAAAAAAGTCATATTCTTTGTTAATCATTAAAAAAATGTCACAATATTGATGAGTATCCCCACATAGATTCAATCATAATTCATCTAATTAGTGATAATTTTTCTCTAAAAACATTAAAAGAGTAGTCAATAGGTAGAAATAGGTGAGGGGATGAGAGTGTGAACATTGAAACATAAGTGTTATTGGAATGCAATTGACTGCTCAAATGAATTTCATTAAAAAAATTCTTTGTTTTTAATGTGTTGAACTTGACTCAAGGTTACGATATTTTCATTGGTGAATACCAGTTACTCATTTCATAAAAAATATCTTAACTCATTTGTAAATTTCAAATGGGAGGGTTGAAACATTTATACTCATTTTGTTGTTCCAAGGAATATTAAAAAAAGATGCATTTTTTATTTTTAAATTTAACTTGGTTTTATCTTGATTAGGGACATGCACATATGCAATTCAACCGAATATTTTTAGTTGTGAAATATCTAGCTTTCTATTTATGAATTTATTTTCAAATGTCATGTAATGAACTGCTATTATAGTTGTTATGTTCATGATGTAAAACGAAAGTCACCATTACTTTTGCCCAAAAATAATTTGACAAATTCTTTTCATTTAGCATGACATGTGTTACTTTTGCTTGTTCTTTTTCTCAACAATTTCATTTTGTTTCGAGAATTAATTGCATGAATATTTCATTTGAACATCTCATTCTTTTAAGTACTCGTTGAATTCATTTGAAAAATACTTTCCTTTTCATTAAACCTTGAACATTTTATGTTCATGTCTTTTTCCTTTTCAACCATTGTTTTGAAAATAAAAAATTGAATGAAATAAACCCACACTTTTTTCCTCCATTGATTCACAACTCTCATCATTCAACATTTTTTATTTTATTTATTTTTGTGAATGCAAGACCTTTGAAGCTATGAGATGACAATGATAATATCTAAAGACAAATATTTAATGGAAAATTATATGGCACAATGTTTGTTCATAATGGCCTAGTGGAAAAATACCTTAAGTAGTGTATTTTTAAAAAAATTATGTAATAAATTGATCCACCAAACTAGTGAGAAGAGTCCTTTCCATTAATTATTTTGGGCGAATTTCACCAAATTTTGACCCCCAAAATTATGATTTCAACCTACAAATTTTGATGTGCAATGCCCAAAAGACAAGGTGCCACGTGGCCTCACGAGCATCCTAAACCCTAAACCCCTGAAGCATGCTAACTTGTGACAAACCCTAACCCTAAACCGTGCTAACTTGTGACAAACCCTAAAGCTTAAACCCTAAATGTAACAAACCCTGCTTCTGTTGATGTTTCCAACTCTTGTGTAAGGATCGAGTGATGCTTGTTCAAGCAGAAGAAAGTCTGTTGTGTTTTAGGGGTTTGGGTTAAAGAAGAAAAAAGGGTGCGAGGAAGAAGAAGAAGAAGAAGAAGAAGACTAAGAAGATGGAGGGAGGGATCGGGGGTAATGTGCAGCAGGAGGAGGATTGGGTGATGATAGGTGTACTCGAGGAAGGAGGAAATAAAATTTAGGATTTTTTGGTTTGTTTTTTGTAGTGGGTGAGGGGAAGAAAATAGGGTGCCGGAATCACAGATGGAGGGAGGCGCGGGAACTACCAGGATGGGAAGCAGGTCGTCAACCAGGCATGGACCGGCTTCTGTTTTTCAAGGAAAAGTGAGGAGATGGCGGAAATCGTGGACGCCATTTGCATCTCCATTGCCCTCCGCCTCCAGCTCTCGAACTCTTCTGTACAAGTGGCTTCCCCTTGCGCCACCGTCCAATGCCAATGGTATGTCCTCCGTCGTGCTAGGGTTTAAAACCAAAGCTCTGTTGTCTAGGGTTCATGGCTACATTCGAGTGGCTTTAGATGCAACTCTCTCTCTCTGTGTCTGGGGGGGTATTCTTGATGTTAATCATAGTGGAGTTTAGGTTTAGGGTTTAGTGAAGTGAAGCCAGATGGCGGTTCGCTGGCTGCATCAGCCATCCCAAGTACAGGAATAGAAGGACTTCCGTGTGCTTTGGGAAGAATGGGAGTAGCAGAGGTGCTGCCCATAAGGTGGCTACAAGTTTTCTGCCTTCATTAGGAGATAGAAGCCTTGAGGGTGAAGATACTCCCAGTTAGGGTTTTTTGCAGACACTTCGTGATTCATCATATTTTCCTGTTGCAGCAGAGGAGATAAATCTTCTTATAGAGTTTCTGTTGCAAATTGATTTCCAGGAGGTAAGGAGGTCACCACTGAGGAAACAACACCACCGAAAGCTCTGCGCTTCTTGCCCGTAGGTTCTCAATGTGTTATATTTCTCTATGTGCTTTGGGCTGAGAATATCTGAGCAAGCATCTCTACTCTGAAGCAAATATTTTGTTATGAGAGCTTCAGAAGCTGTAAAGCTTGTATTTTTGCAGAAACTGCTCGCATTTGATGACAAGCTTGTTTTCTTGAGGTTATTTGATCTTGCAGTGCTGTTGTGTGTGATTCAGGTAGCAGTTGTGCAAGCTCAGAGAAAAGAAGAAGATGAGAAGAAAGCAGCTGTGGAAGCTGAAGCTCTTAACCAAGAAGAGAGTGAGCAACCACAAGCTATGGATACTGTTGATGGTTCTCTGCATGAAGACATCCCATCTAATACTTCAGAGGTGGAATTTGAGACTTTTTCTATCTATTTGGAAGTGTGCATTTGTGTGGCTTCTAACCTGGTGGTCAGTTTTGTAATTTTTGTTGCTGACTTTTACCTTAAGTGGTCTTCTTACTTGCAACAGCTTTCTTAACCCCTGGGATGTACTAGTGAGGTTTCTAGTAGATCAATTTGACGGTGATTATCACAATCATGAGGAGCATATGGCATGCACACTGACTGACTTATCATGATAGATTGTGATCTTCTTGTTCATCTCCTATAATGGATGTGACTATGAGTCCTGCAAATGGTTCTCACTAATGCAGTCACATGGGGTTCTGTAGGAGTTGAATGCAGTAAATGACCACAAGGAGTTAGGCACTGAGAGTTTGAATGATGAAAGCATACTGAAGTCTGAAGAAAATGGTCTTTTGTTAGATGCTTCAAAGGAGGGACAAGGGGCTGAAACGGTAAGCAATCAAACCAGAGAAGTGCTAATACCTCTGTTTGATTTCAGTTTATACCCAGCTTACTGCTGGTAGACATGCAGTTTTTTGGTGGTTTGCTCTACAGCACAGTAAAGTTGTAAATTGCAAGGGTCATGAGCAGCAGGTTGATTAAAGATTTTGCTCATTGGAGTTGTTCAATAACCATGACACTTTTGGTTGTGTGTGTAGGATGAGAATCTGGCCCAGCTAGACCTGGAGAGTGCCCACACAGAATTGGGTGCATCTTAAAGTCCTGAAAGAGTTTATGTCTTGGCAACCTCAATTCTTTTTTCTTGGTAGGTATGCACCTACCAAAGTTCTAACACTTTTGTACACTTGCAGACAACTTCACCTCAAAGAACACATTTATTAATGCCCATGTAAGTCTGAACATCAGCCTTCATTCTTTGGTGAATTTTCTTCACCATATTGCCTTACACCATGACTTTAAGAATGGAGATGAATTCAAAGTGAAAACCTTGTACAAATGACATTGGATAGCTCCTAGTGATATGAAACTGCAGATTGATATTTTTTTCAGATGAGTGATTTTAGAATTCCTTTCAGAGGACATAACACAAATGTGATTCATTTTCTCTTTTACAGATCAATCAGCAGAACTTGACCATTATTTGGTGAAATCTATTTTGATGAAATAAGCATGGCAGAAGAAATTCATACACAATTTAGTTTACGGCTTTTTATTTTCAACAGAAATTTGATGTTATAGTTGGTAGGTGCAACTTCAGGAGGCATCTTATCACAAATTGAATTCAATTTGTGATATACATGAGTCTGATATTGCTGTCACAAATGTGGCATTACAGATTGGGTTCATTAGACTTATAGTTGTTGGTTTTTTGAGAAGTGCTACATGAGTCATGTCTGTGCAGTTGTTCATTCTTCTTTCATTCGTATGGTCTATTGTATGGTGTAGCCCATATAAAATTAGTTCTTGCAATCTCTTCATCCATGAAACCTCCTTAGTTTCGTGTATCTTCCTCGGCCCCTAAAAACTACCTTTGAAACCTATGAGCTTATAAAGTTGCATCAAACATGGGTCTAAATGCACCAAGGGTTCACTTTGCAAAATTTAAAAAAAAAAAATTCCCAAAGCTTGCTCCATTAAAACTACCATTCAAAGGTACCTATGCACTTAACACTTTGTCTTCCACCCTAATTATATCAATTGTGAGTCTTACACCATATTGGGTATCTTTCCATTTCTCTCCCAACTCTTGGAGCCACTATATCCCATAACACTCCTCTTCTACCTGCCATATCTTTGCTACCATATACCTATGACTCATATTCAGGCACTTCTTTGCTGAATATTTAATTTCTTTAGGAAATGAGGTTAGGCTGTTTCAAATTTAGTTCTCTAGAATTACAACTTATGAGGAAACAAGTATGCAAAGTACACCTCTTTATTTTGTATTTGTAATAATAACCCAATATCATGACAATAAATAATTATTCAGAAGTTGAGAGTTTGATTCTCAACAATTTTGGCAACTATCTATAAAAGTTCCCTTTTTCCAACTAGACTTTTTGCAAATTATTATTATGTCATGTATCTCCTTTCGATTAGTCCTTTTGTGAATTATTATTATTTGACGCATCTCATTTGAACTAGACCTTTTGCAAATTATTATTATTCACACATCTCATTTCAACTAGTCCCTTTGTGAATTATTATTATTATTTCTCACATCTCAATTCAATTAGACTTTTTGCGAATTACCATTATTTCACCCATCTCATTTCAACTAAACCTTTTGTGAATTATTAGTATTTCACATATCTCATTTCAACTAGACCTTTTGCAAATTATTATTAATTCACGTATCTCATTTCAACTAGTCCTTTTGCAAAATATTATTATTTTGTGTATCTCATTTCAACTAGTCCTTTTGCAAATTATTATTATTTCACATATCTTATAACATCATCCCATACCACTCACTATTTTTTTCCCCCAATTCTTTAGCATTCCCTTTTCACCATTTCTCTTGCAATTTGTAAACATGTCGAGCTTCAAATTTGGTTGATTTCAAAATTACAAAATAAAATAACAAATTATGTTGATTTTTCCCCTGCCCTTTTAAGAACCGAAAAACCCTGTCCCCTTCTTTCTTGGCATTCTTCCTTGCTCATGGGTGTACGTAGTTAATAATAAGCCCGAGGGTCGCTCCAACTAGGGTTTCCGAAACATGACGTTTGTTTGGCTTATTGATTGGGAATGCCATTTGGTCAAACTTATGTTGTAGGTATACAAGCCAATATTGTGGAATATTCAAATTTTCAACATGAAATTTTCATAATAAATTAATTATTTGAGAGAGATTTGTTGAAGCAAATACAACAAGTCTTGCACTACAAGTCTATCAAAAGCCTTTGAAATTCAGCATGCTACTATTAAATAATTAGGGAGAGGTCAATAAAGTTTGGTTGTGGGGGGGGGGGGGGAGAGGGGGGGGACCAAAACTATAAGGTGCACTTGACTCTCTTGAGGCCCAGCAGAAAACAGCCCATGATCCATGTTGTGGCACATGACAAGGAAGCAAACCCATTTTGTGTTCTGAAGCTTTGAAAGTGTAAGTAAGTAAGTAGGTGTTGTTGTTGTTATTATTATTGCTGCTTCAAATAAAAACAAAGGTCCCAACAAAGGGACTTTAGCCAAGAGAGAAAAAAAAAAGAGGTTGGTTAGGTAGCAGCTTCCCCTGTAGCATGACTTCAATAGTAGTGGCAGGCAAGGATCATGCAATGAATGATACACAGCCTCTCTATATTTGGAGAAATAATGAAATGATGCAAAGCTCAATGTGTTGCACGCCATTGTAGAAAAAAAAGGGGGAAAAAAAAAACCTAAAAGAAAAAACCTTCCAACTCCATTTTTGGAGAGGAAAACAATTTCTTTTTTAGAGGCTTTACTCAATGGGTTTTCACTCATTATTTCTATGATTAATGTCACCTCTAGGTGCTAAGGCACCTTATGTCTACTTGTGGTCACCCCATGATCTATGCATCTACCATCACCTTGTGGTCTTTGACTCTTTAATTCAACGATTCATTTTGTGCTTTAAGTTGGGTTAACATTCACAAGTGGGTTCATTCGAAAAATGTCAAGTTAAATTTGACTATATCATGAAGGAACACTTAATGTAAAGTTTGAAATCTACGTGTGTCCAATGACCATTTCTTGGGCAAGTATTAAATAATTATTCCATTTATTTTTATCAATTTATTATTATTTAATTTTAAATATATATACATATTGAATTAAATATTAATTCATTATTATTAATTATTTAAAATTATAATATATTTTAAAGTATTATAAGTAAATTAATTATTTGAATAAAATGTATCTTATTTTTAACTAATTAACTTATCATTTTTACCTAACAACCAATATATTGCACCTTATATTTTTACTCATGTATTTTATTTTATCTTTTACTACCTATGAAATTATGCCCCTTATTTCATGGATTCTTGCACCCTTGGGCTTACACTTTATATGCCATGCAACTTGTTTCGTACCCCATTGCATTATATACTATTCACCTATTGTAATGCCTTGACATATTGTCAACCATAAAAGAAAATTGGGGATATTTTTGCATTCTTTCTATGTATGTTAAACCTTGGACCCCATTCATTTATGACTTGTTAGATAAGTCATTCCATGTGCATTTTCTTCATTTGATTTGTTTTGATTCTCACTTTGAAATTCTCAATAAACAAGTATGGATCTGAAAATGTGGATTTACCTTTTGATTGTTCCCAACAAACAACCCTTTGCATTATCATGCATACTACCACCTTCCATGATTGCATTTGTATCATTGGGAAAACGATTGCCTTTGAAATCCATTTACACATCATGGCCATCTTCATTTAAACATTTTTGCTTATATATACAAAGCATAACAACGGTGACAAAATTTTGTTCGATGGTGCTTAAATTCATATTTTACCATTAACATGATGACATCAAATATCAAATTGATAATATGAACTACAAATCAAACTAGAATGCAAAAAAAAATTGAACTTTTTTTTTCATTATAAAAGGTGCCAAATTTGTATGGGAATTAATTGGTGAGTTAACCTAATTGTGGTACACCACCGAATTAATTAGTTAGAATCAAATTGGTTTGCTTTTGGGGTGTTCTAATGTCTAGCTTCATCCAAATGTTTTTTTACCTTGCATAAATATTGATATTTGTTCAATAGCATATTACTCCAAGTAGTGTGAGTATAAAGTGAAAACATGATGCAAGATTTATCAACCAAGCATCCTTTGTTTATTGGGGGCATATAAACAACTCCTTTTGGAAAATAGTGGGGTACCCACACAACAACATTGGTTTACACTATTTTCTAACCCGTGGGCCATGGTCGTTCCATGATAGTGTGTTTGTTTGGTCAGTTAGTTTGTCGAGCGGTCTATTAAACCTCTTGTTCCCCACAAACCATGGTTCATCTAACCTTTTAACGAGTTTTTTAATCTTGTTGCTCGGTTGGTCCACTAAGTGGATAAAAAGCCCGTGGGCTTTTTGTCCACATAGCTGACATGATTCCCATTTGGCCATTAACAAATTCAGTTTGGGCTGTCAGTTGTTAGTCCATTGAATCGGTTAAACCCAAGACACTCTAAACCCTAAACCCGGTTAAACCCTAAACCCTATTATGGGGGTTAAACCCTAAACCCCCACAAAACCAGTTGTCCATTGTGCAAACTGGGTTTTAAGCTTTTAAAGAATTTAACAATTTTTAACAACCTGAACAGAGTTGTGAACAGAAGGAAGGTGTACACCACGGGTATAGGTAGGGTTTAGTGGTCCCCAGTGCCAACTTCCCCCCCCACCCCATATGATGCAAAGAGAAAGGAACAAAGGAAAGAAAGCAAGATCCCACCACATACATATATAAGCTCAAAAGTGTCAAATAGACCAGCCAAGGTCCATAAGTGGGCTGCATTCTATGAAGTGCAAATGATGAATGCTCTTGTTTGCTTTCCAAGGAAGAAAATGCTTGTCTTTGGAAAAGCATAATTTAACAACTTTTTCAAGTTCTGCTTCCTTCATAATTGGAAACTTGGTTCACAAACAGTTATTGTCTGCACTAATTTCTCTCTCTCTCTCACTCGCATCTCTCTCTCTTTCTTTCTCTCTCTCTCTCAAAAGATCCCAAACCAATCAAGGTTAGGGTTTAGGGTTTATGGGTTTGAATTCTCACCCCACTTCATGCCACACTCTTGGTATCTTTGGAATGCTCTCGATGAGTAGGGGTGCACCAACTTGGTTTGAGACTGTTTGGAGGTATCGTGTGGAAGCAATTGATTATCGAACCATTTTTTCAATGAACACTAAATAAAATTGAAACCAAAAAACTGTATTGGGGGATTTGGGGGCGATCTTGGTGTTGTTGGAAAGCCCTTGGTGAGTGAGTCAGATTTAATAGAGTGTATTTCAAAAAAATTGAGAACTAAGGTGCGGAAGATATTAATTTTTGAGTCAATTTTCTTGATAGAAATTCAAACAAATTGCAAAAATTGGGTTTGGGAAGGAAAAAAAGGTCCACTTTGACCTGGGTAACCAACCTTACATTGGGATGGGTAACCAACCTTACATGGGTTAACCTTGGACCACCAGGGGCCCACCACTAGGGCAATAATAAAAGGCCATTTCTGCATGATGAGGTTAGTAGGCCAAGGTAAAAAAAAGTCACCAGTAGTAAATAAGGTGGCTGGTAACCAAAACAAGAGCAGGGAGCAGAACAGAAAGGACGGTCAGGCGTTGTGGCAGGCGAGGAGGAGACATAATTGTCTGGCCACCAGGAGACTGGTCGCATTTGAGGAGGCAAAGACAGGGCTTGGTTGCTTGTTAATAAGTTGCAGGGTTTGTTTGTTTGCCAACAGCTGAAATCATGTGGACGCCCTTTTCTGTCGGTATCGTACGGGAAAAGGTCTCTGGTTGGTTCCAAGGTGATGCCTTTAGCTACCCCTTTATTACCCCTTGTTCATTACTATTTATTATTTTTACTCACTACTAATTATTACTGCTCATTTACCATTATCATTTCGGTTTTTTTAATTAAAAAATCAATTAAATAAATAAAAAATAAAATTCGTGAGATACGTGAACTGGCCATCCTCCACATGAAGACTTTAGCCATATTTGGCTACAGGACAGATAGAAAAAGTAGAATTATTTTTTATTGGAAACCTTGCTATGTACTGGCGACATGCCAGAATCTACAGTCTAAATATGGCGATTTCAGCCTCTTTTTATTTCCCTTCCAAATGTGGCGAATTTGGGGGCTTTTTTTTTTCCAATGTCGGGTGGGTATGTGATTGGACACCAAATACCCATCGGGTATTTGACTGGGTATATATATATACCTTCCTATTGTGTCTTTGCCATTTGCAATGTCTCTATGTCTTTATTGTTTTCAATATATATTTTTAAAATTTATTTTATTTTATTTTATTTTATTTTTGGTTTCCTTTAATGTGTCGTTGATCACACACATTGATGCACCCTAAACCTTACAAGTGTCAAACCAAGTTTTTTAGTGGCGACAAATCAAGGTTTTACAATGCAACATGCATTTGTTGATAAAGTAGATGACGGTAAGTGGTTAAATTCCACCATCCAATTGTCTTTTCTTTTGCCTTTTAACGAATGTGTGTGACCAATGGGTTTGGGATGTGTTACTTTGAGTTCTATCATTTCTTAAATGGCAATTTCCTTTGGCCAACTGACCTTTGTGCTTGTTTTTTATTGTTGAACACCAAGCTTGATTATGTTTGATAAATTTCACTTTCTTATGAAAGTGCAAGAACAATTTCTTCATTTTATGATGGCCTAAGCTTATATGTTCAACTTCTATTGAACAATGAAGCCCTTATCTGCCTCATTGCTTTCACTATGAAACACATTGAAGCAACATGGGTGGATGGAGAACTTTTTTCATGTTCTATGTTTTATCACCTCTCCTAAACTGTAAACCTCAACGTCTATCCCTTAAATTTTTCACCTTTACAAATTTTCTTTTTCACCTTTTCACAATTCAACATTTGCATTTAGTTGGTTGTTTGTTGTTTTGTTTCATTTAAACTTGTGCCTATTATTTAAAGATAGAATAGCCCATAGCTTTTTCTTCATCTCCTATTATGAATTCTCATGATTTTAATTCTAATGAGGACATTCCTTAAGTTGATTTTGTAGGATATGACAATACTTACAATGTTGTCGACATGGAATAAGGCTAGTAAGGTGGAAAATATATTGTTGCTAATGATCAACCACACATATTTAAAATGTTCTTAAAAAATATGCGAAAACAAAATGTTGTTTGAAAGCCACATGGTTGCAATTCAATCACATGGGTTTTTTAAAGTAAATAATAGTCAATTAATGGATTTGTTTCAAAATCAAATCATGAGGTGTTGAAGTGATGTTAAAATCTAAAAATCTTATCTTATGCACTCATGTTGTTTGCCATAAATCAAATAGCATAATAACCATAAAAAAACATGTTGAGCAAGACCATGGCATCTTATTGAAAAAAATTCAAAAAGATGTAAATAATTTCCCCAAAAGTTCCATTCTATCATGAGTTCAACAAATTATGGGCAAATGTATTTGCAAATGCCATTTTTCAATTTTTTTCTTCTAAAATAAATTTGAAAAAAATGATGCAACACATATTGGAATGTTGGAAGATCTAATGGTGTTTGTGGTTAAAGGGTTATTGCTTACGAAGACTATTAAATCCATATGAGTTGTGTTTAAAGGTTGTGTTCCTATATAATAGGATGGCTTTTGTGGAGAAAATTACACCTGCATTGGTTAATTACCTATTAACCACATGTACATTTTATATATGGATGTCAAGATGGGCACACGATGTTTTTGGTGCCATTATTAACTCTCTCAAGTGATTGAAAAGCAAAACATGTCACTATTGGCCTATTTGAGGTGATAAAACACCAATGTGACAACTATGGTTCCAAAATTGTAGCAATTTTTGGACAAGTTTTTAATGACTAAAACGATTGTTACTTATGTGAAGGATGAAGAGTCTACCTTGCAAACTTGTGTAAATGCCTTGAATTCAATTGTATCATGTCGTAACTTGGCCATGTTGTCCAACCATTTGATGGTTCATGCTTTGGACATGCATATGTGTCCATAGATGACAAAGAGGTTTATGGCTTGAACTATGTATTTATAAAATATGTTCAAGCTAATGTCCATAAATGCATTACTTGGTTAAAGAAGTTTAACAAGGATAGGCAAGATGGGATAAAACTTGTATTGATTTTGAATTAAGACTCACAAAATTAAACATGCTTGTGAAAACCAAGTACACCCAATTTGATTTTCTTTTGTTAAAATCTAATAATTATTTTTAATCTATTTATTGTGATTGGATTCCTAGAACTTAAATTTTAAGATGCTTTAACTTTTCAATGTGCCATTGCATTATGTTATAATAGACAAATTGTAACACACTATATAGTCAATATATGCCCTCTCTAAGGATGTAAATTGTTGTTTTGTCACCAATGGTGAATAGTTGTGTTATGAACCAAAATCATAGTCATTCATTATTCACAAATGCCTTACAATTTATGATTTCAACTTGTTGGGAAATTTGCAAAGAAATTTCATTTCTTTGTGTTCTAATACCCTAGTTGAAAAGGACATTTTGGATCATGAGTTGTAACAATTCATGATTCACATGAAGCAACAAGTATTAGAGGCATTTTTACCCTTTTTCTTTTTTGTGCGCATTTGACAAGGAAAAGAAGGCACAACATGTTGGCATTCATGTTTGATCCAAGGTTTAAAACATGCATTTGGTTAACATTTTTTTCCATTAGGAAAATGTTGCCATTGTCGTTGTTGAATATGATCAAAAATAGTTATTACCTTTATTAATTGAAGCACACAAGTTGTTGATGTGTACCATGTTTACATAACGTGACAAACTTCAATCACAATTACATTTAAAAAATTTCTTTAGATAACACAAATTGGTGAAAACATTTTAAAAAAACATTGTGTCAAGAGAACTTGTTAAAAGATTCTTATTTTATTGATGTAAAAGGATGCAAAATGTGATTTATTCTAGTGGTTAAAAAAAAACATAAATTTCCAACTGTTATTATATTAGCATGACAAATGTTTGGCATTTCAGCTAAGCAAATCAAAATAAAACACATTTTTTCCATTATTAGAATCAACACTACCATGCGTTGATCAAATTACATGTTTTAAAGTTTCATTATGTAGAATGTTTTGCTTTGTGTTGTGTATTAATTTTCACTTGTGTGTGAGTGATTCGGTTTTCTATCGTGTATGTGTTTGCTATGTGGCTTCTAGTTGTATGTCTCTTGTTTGTGTCTTATGTTATGAACTTGTTGCATGGCTTGAAGACAATATTAATAGTTTAAAATGAGCCACAACTATTGCCACTTTTTGCCACTTCCTTTTTCCCACATACTTCACTAGATTAATGTGTGTTTGTGTCATTTTTTTATGGCAACTAATTAATTCAAAATGAACCACAATTTGTGCAATTTCTTGTGTTTTGTTTCCTGTAAGTTTTATTGGATAAATGGGTGGTTGGTGTTCGTGTTGTGTCTTATGGTTGTTTGTGCTTTGTATTCTATGAATGTGCAAGTGACTTGAGAGCACAATTGTTTTCTATTAGTTTTCAATCCTATGTGCATGTGTTTTTTGTGTGCAAAAATTGCAAATGTGTTTTGTTGTGAAAATAATATGTTGTATGTCTTTTTAGTCATATGTGATTTATTGATCTTTTGCTTTGTGTGTTTTTTGGGTATTGTTTTTGTATGCGTTTTGTGTTTGCAATCATTTGTGGGTCATCTTCTGTTTCCATTGTCTGTTTTGTTTATTTATTGTGCGTCTTTTGTTTATTATGTGAGATGAATGTGCCACTTGACTTATTTGTGGTTGGTGTCTTATGCCTTTAGATTATCCTTGTTAAGTTCAAGGATGTGAATCAAAGGGTGTAAAAGATACAACATGTTGGAGCAAAAGGGGAGTTGCCAAAAACCCATAAAATTGACAAAAGATATTCATTCTAATGCTTCAATATTTGAGGTAGTTTTAGAAATTTAGATGTAATTATATAATAAAAGTTACAAAAACATTCATGTAACCTATGAGAACTTTATGGCTTGGAGTTTAAAAATTAGGGTTTTTTTTTTCTTCAAACATTCGGGTCAAGGTAGTTGTTAAATAATGTAATTCTTATACTACTTGGGTATTTGGTAAAAAAGTCGTGTAATGAATTGGAAATATCATTAATAAAAACCCCTATCCTTGCCTCATACTTGCCCAACCCTAGGTTTCAAAAGCTCAAACCTAGGCCATTCTATAAAAAACCCTAAAATAAAAAACTTGAACCAATATGGTTCTTAAATTACCTTTTACAACCTACATCTAACTATTATTTTAAAAATTAAATATCGACCCCACACTAGTTTTTCCCCCCCAAAAAACCCTTTTGTCAAAGTCCCAATTTATTATTATTATTATTATTAAATTTGGGTCATTAAGTGGTGAAATTTCACCACAAGAAAACATCGCATGATTATCAAGTGGTTTTTAATCCAGATTTTAATTTTTGAGGTTTTGAATGAATGATTATTGTGATTGAAAAGGTTGATTATTTAAGGTTAGACAACATATGTTAAGAACTCTAAAGCAATCATTAAACATGTATGATTTTTTCCCAGTTGACGACCCAAAAAGAAAAGCTAGTGCAAAGGAGTTTTTTTAAAGAATGGTCCAAAGTCACCAGATTTGAAGGAAACAAAATTTGAGATTGCCAAATTTAGACAAATGGGTTTTGACATGTCCCCAAAATATATCACAATTCCTAAATTTTTGTACTTTCTTCTTTGTAGCCAAATTTGGCTAAGTCCTCTTGTGGATGATTGCCACACTACTACTACCTCACAAAATTGTAATTAAAAAAGCCATGTAGATATAATCACTTGATAACTAAGTTTTGAACATGTGTGATTTCCTTATGCCTAGCAATTTTTTGAAAAATATGATATCAGTTGCCTTCAACGTCTATCAAGTTTTTTTCAAATACCATAATTTCACAAAATAGCAAAATCTCTCATTAAGGATAGGACTTAGTTTGAGACCTAAGAGCATCCCCAGCAGTGCTCAGTATGTCGCTCTGAATATTAAAAATTTAACGAAGAAGAGTCAAAACATGGGCGTTTGGTTGAGCAAAATGGTTTTGGCCCAGCATATGTGCACAGTTTGCTGAGGCTGGCAAAAGGTACAACAAACCTGCCCACCTGCTAAAGAAGAGTGTAATAAATATGATCTGACTGATCTTCCCTGGTTTTGAGTGGCGTTTCATAATGCTTGGTCCAGATGGTTTGCTGCTGCTCCCAGCTATTTGCAGTCTCAGTTTCACTTGAATGGGCAGGGTAACGGGGTTGCAAAAAAAAAGTAGATAACTAAACTTGGATGTGAGAAATATTTTTGCAGGGGTCACATACTGAGCAGAGCTGGTGACTCTCTGACACCTTCAAATTAACACTAGTGATTTTGATTATAAGTAATAGCGATAATATTTATAATGAATGACAATTGCTATTAATAATGGTAACAATTGTAGTATTGATATTTACCTATTGACAATTAGTCTTTTTTTTACCTCATGATCACCAACAAAACTACCCAAAGAAACAAAGAACAAAAAAAAGGAAGCCACGACAACAACAACAAACACCCGGATCATTATTTGAGCAGAAGAGCTTCAAAACCCTAGACAAAGAGATGGATGAGAAGAAGTCAGCTTCTACACAGATCACTATAATTTATATATTGGAACTATGAAGTGTGATGATGCTTTTAAAGTAAGTTATGTTTATAATTGATTTATATGAATTTGCATCTTGAAGATAACTTACTTAAATGTCATCACATTTCATGTAGCAGACCACCAAACACTGCCAAGCAAAAAATGCACATGATGAGAGTGGCAAAACACTGGGCAACATATTCTCTCCCTTCTGTTTTTTCTGTCTCTTCAGCTTTTGCTTGCAGTCCGACATATCATGTTGCAAGCTTTTTTTTCTCTCTCAGCCACTATGTATATATATATATATAGATGCATATAGTTGTCATGTGTTTTGACAGCTTTATAAGTAAAGCCCAGTTCCATTTTTAATTTTTTTTTGTACAATTCAAATATTCTTTCTCCCAACTCTTTAGGGAGGAGTCCTTGAGGATTATTGAAACATCCCCCCCCGCACCCCCCCCAAAAAAAAAGGCTATTAATGATTTATCTAATGCAACTATACTTGTCTTCTGCAATGCAATTATTTATTTTTTAGTTATATGAAACAAAAAATAATTGCATTAAACAAAAATAGTTGTATTAGACAAGTAGTTTTTTAATATCAATTTTTCTTCTATTGGCCTGTGATGACTTGATGAGGCAACATTATCCTCACTTGTTCCCAACCATTACAAAAATGCATTCACATCATCATCATCAGTTGCTCCCAACTGTACCATAAGGCATTCTCCTCAGTTGGGTACAACTGGAGGATCCGAGATTATGCATTCTCTGCTGATAATGCAAGTTTTGGAGCTGGAGACCTCCTCTCTTTGACCTGACATCATGACACAGTGCTTGAGCAACTCTACCGATGCTCAGTATGTGATCCTGCAAATGAAAATTGGATGTCAAAACATGCCAGTTTGGCTCAGCACTTTTTTGCACGGTTTTTGCTGAGGCTTGTAAGAGGCAGCACACAGCAAAGCTGAACCCTTGCCAGAGAAAAGTGTAATAAATATGATCTGACTGCCATTCCCTGTTTCTGATTGGCCAATCATATGGATTGCTCCAGGTGGTTTTCTATGAATTGTCTCCTATCCATTGAAGTCCCAGTTTCAGTTTGATGGGCGGGGACTGGAAATAAAAGTAAAATAACGAAACTTGGATGTGAGAAATGTTTCCCAGGGTCACATACTGAGCACCAATGGAGCTGTTCAAAAAGTAAATTTCTGATTGATTATAAACGAAATGCATTTGCACTTCCAGTTAACACGCAAATGATCAAAGTTGACAATGTCATCCATAGGCCTCCTCCTGCCACAGACGAAGGGACCCCGAGCTCTTATTGGCTCATTTTGCATTATTCCAAGCGTTATTTTTAATGGCAGTCTGCCTGGGTTTGGTTCTTAATTCTGATGAAGCATTTTAAACCCTAAACCTAAACCCTAAACCCTGGGCTTCTGGTGGAGTCTGGCCAAGCCCGGGTGCCAATGTATTCTTTAGACCTAATTCAGTGGTAAGTAAAATAAGTACACTTTCAGACTGTTTTCCTTCTTAACCTTTTGTGATGCCAGTTGTTTGCATGGCTGTGAAAAGAGTGCCAAATAGGATAAAGACAAAAACTTTTGGGTGAAGGAAGTTGGGACTGGTGTGAAAGCAAAAAGGCAACCAGTAGATGGCCTATTGCAGCAACCCAATCACATGATTCAGAGCCACGAAAAGCAAGCCAGTGTGAAACCCCACACCCCACCCTTAATCCCCCCAATGAGCATCAGTTTTGTTCTACAGCTTAGGTAGTAGGAGATTCAGGTTCTAGTTGATCTTATACTCTGCAGCTGCACATGGAGTTCAAGTTGGATCTGTGATCCTACTAGGTACAATTAGTAGGTACCTAGTTAGCTTACAATGTTTTCTTTTGCTTCTTCTTCTTCTTTTAAGAAAAAAAACCTTGTCTCTATGTATGTTGTAAACATAGACGAGGGTTATAAAAATCATTGTATTAATTAATATAAAGAGGGTGTTGAATAGGCTTGTGTGTGTGTACCAACGGGTGCAGAAAGAAAATGGTATATGGCTAATGATATTAGCTCGAGGATTGCACAGTTGGAATTTTTGTTTTGTCTTTGCTTATCTTGAGTGGACAAAGAGTTCAAATGTGTTATAATAAGGTTGTGGTACGTTTGTGAGAATTTGAGACAACCAATGAAAGTGGTAGAAAGGTACCAATTTATCTTCAATGTTCAGCAAAATATGGATTGTGTGTAAGCTTGAAGCATTTGTTTGTTTGTTTGTTTGTTTTTGTTTTGTTTTTTTTCCTTTCCTCCAAGATCAATGGAATTGCTGGATTTGATGGTTTGAATTTGTTTTCTAAGTTATCTTGAGTGAGCTAGCAATAAATAAATAAAACATATAATAATTTAAAAAAAAGGCAAGGAGAGGAAGCTATTCACAAGAAGTACAAGACAAATAAAACCCTAAGAATACAAGTCAATCATGAAAGAACATAACAATCAAGACACCACTAATACACTAATAAAATAAAAAATCATGAATTAAAATTTAAAAAAAAGGCGTCATCTATCACAAATCGGCTAGCAATTAGGATACCGCTAATACACTAATAAAATAAAAGACCATGAATTTTTTATTTTTTTAAAAAGGCACCGACTATCACAAATGAGCTAGCAATCAAGACAACACTAATAAAATAGAAGACGATGAACTTAAACAAAAGAAAAGAAAAAGGCATTGTCTATCACAAATCGGTGAGCAATGGAGGTGCTATTATGGTTGAATGTGTAAATAGTTAGTCAGAGACACACATGGGTTCGTAGCACATTACTCGTAATGTGCACTTTGATCCTTTTTCTTTGTTCCTTTCAGGATTGGCTTTGAAGGGTTTGGACACAACATGCTTGGTGTCTTTTGCCTGTACACACACACACACACACACACACACACACACACTCTGCCTCTGTCATTGAACACTGGATGGATCATGCATTGTTGCCCCTTTTTATCCATATCCATAAAGCCCCCTAAAACCCTAACCCTATAAAACTGCAGACATGAGATGCCAAACAACAACACCCCCAATGAACTTTTCTGGGTGTCAGTCCTGCACTGCTACTAGGTATATATGGTTCTACCTGCAGGGTGGGACTGATGGCAGGAACTCCTTTTTTTAATATTAATTAATTAATTAGATAATTAATTAAAATTTCAAATGAAAATTCTCTGGCAGTTCTGTCCCACCCACTTAACCTGGACAGGATTGCTGTTTGTAGTACAGGGGGGCAGTTTCAGCACATGTCTGTGAAATAATTAATTAATTAATTTTGAAGATTCTATTTTTGAAAAATAAAATATTCCTGAATATTTCAAACTATTCTTGATTTTTCACTTTTTAAAAAATCTTTGAGAAAATTATATTCTGAAAATTTCAGCATATGTATATATATAATTTGTGCAAAAGCGATCAAGGTGGTAGGTTAAATAATCGTTTACCCATCCCCACCATACACATATGCTCATTTTTATCTATAAATTTATGGTTGGGGGAAAATTAATTTTTAAAAGGGCTCATCCCCATTCCCCCACCCATAAATAGGGAAAAAATCGTCAAAACCCTGCAAAACTTTATTAATAAACACACCACTGACTTGGAAAATGTACAAAGGTATTAGGGAAAAAAAAGGGGAGAAGGGGAGAATTTAAAGGGTAAAAATAACTGAATCTTGTGCATACCAACTTACAAGGCCAAACTCAGTTTTATATTAGAGTTATCTGTAAAGTCAGGCGATTATGGGAGCAGAACGGCCAGTTTTGACATAATAGGGCATCAAATATGTAACTGGTAATGAAAATTTTACAAAAGGAAATAACTGGGACCCAAAGTCTATTATTTAAAGGTTATGTTCCATCCAAAGTATTATGTACATGTTATTATATTGTTTATATGTCTTTGTTGCTGGTGAAGATGCTCTTACAGGCCACACAATAAGCAAACAAAGCTTGGAGGAAAAACAAAGTTAGAGTTTGAAGTTTGAACCAATTTTGTTATCATTTTTCTGACAATTCATTCACGACAACTTGTTCAAAATTCAACAATGAAATTGAACCTAGTAGTTAACCAATAAATCGTGGCCGACAGTGCCTTATTGCTACACAAGCTTGCTACAACCACCTTCGGGTTCAAATGCCAACAAAATGCTTCCTATTATGCAAACATGCCTTCATGGCTTCCACAACTAAAAGTGTTGATCTTTTACCCTTTGCCACACCAACAACTGGTCAAATAGTTGGATTTGGAGTATTGAAGGTAGAAGGGCTTACACTAAGTTATTTTGTTAGCTTCCTTGTTTAATACATATATATATTTCTATTTATTAGAAGAAAAATTATAAATATTCTTTTTTTTAAAAATTAGAAAAGATTTAGTGTATTTGGAGGCCACCTAATTTCTATGAATATTATTCCTTGATAACAAAAGGGCTCTTATGCCTATTATTCAGGAGTTGGGGCACCTTACACCTACAAATAGGTATAACTTCCCTTGCACTCCTGAAAAGTAGGCATAAGATCCCTCCTACTCCTATTGCATTGTGGTCTACATCATCTTACGATAAGGTTCGTTTTGAGTTGTATTGTGAGGGTGAGGCCCACAATTCGGAGACATTCCATCCACCTTGTGAAGACTCAACTTTGCTACGGACCTATCCTAGGCCTCTTACTTTGGGAATGCCCCCAAATTGGGGCTTTACCCTACACAAAAAGTCCTTGTATACGAGTTGTGTGATATCTATCACCTTCATTTTCACCAATAACATATGGATAAGTCCTCAAGCCTTTTAAAGTTAGAATGGGCTTCGGAAAATGAAAGTCATTATTGGAATCAATAGCCTCAATATGTATCTTCAATAGAACATCATTTGGTAATTGGTGTATTTCAAACTTGTTTGTTGATTTATTTTTATATTTTATTTGGGACACTCAATCCTATTTAATTCTAATCTTTGTTCACAATAGTGCAATCAAATAACATTCAACTAACACAATTTGAACAAGTGTTATAAAAGAAAGTGTGAAAATTTTCCTTAAGTATCATTTGAAGCAAATTTCACTCCAACAACCCACAAAATCTCTTCTAAGCCATTACAAGCTTTGAACTAGTTTAAGGTGTACACATATTTGATCAGTTGTGGATTGGAAAATCCAATCATTTCACACAAATTGATTTTTGGGCCAATTTGTTTCAAGATTGCATGAGTGGTAATTTTTATTTTTATTTTGAAAAAAAGAAATGAAAGACAAGGCCTACTCTTGTCCTACAACACTTGAAAGGTTACTAAAGATATTCGTAAAGTCAAAGAAATACATTATCCGTAACCCTAAGTTAGTCATTTGGGGGCGGGGGGCAAGATTAAATATTTTTTAAATAAATATATATATTATATTTAAAAAAGAAGTGAAGATGGAGTGAAATTCAAATTATCACAATTTTTTTTTAAAAATTCTTGAAAATTTTCATTAGTGCTATGCTTCCTACTACCATAATTATTTCAAGTCTCATGCATTAGATAGTGTGGGGGTTTATATGAATATTTACATAGGTAGGTCACAAGATGTAAGGGGGCGGGTTTGTATGCCTGGCCCATTAAGCACTTGGAGAAAATTCGTGGTGTAAGTGAAGGGCACCTTCATATCATATCCATGAATTTCCCTCCTAGAAATTGGGATCGATATTATGCCTACTTATAGGTATAAGAACCCGCCTACTATTGAGGTGTAGGCATAAAAGCGCTCCCAGTCATACACCTGACAAAGCCCAATAAGGGCTACTTTTCCTTGTAAATTCACACTCTCCTCACATTTAAGGGCTAATTTTGAGAGGGATCTTACACCTACTTAAGATGTAGGTGTAGGATCCCAAGTAAGGGTCAAATCCCTATCACTCTTAAGGAGCAATAGATAGACTTAAAAATCTCTCCTAGATTTTAAAGGAGGGATATTGATGCATATAAAGTGCCCTTCAAATACATTTAGGAAAATTCATCTATCGAATGCTTTCCGTGCATCCATGGCCTTTTGTCAGATACACAAGCAAATTGATGCGGTTCCCTCTCATTTGAAACAGTCTTGAGCACATATTTGTCGAGGTCGGTCCCCAAATAAATAAGTGAAATTATATATGTACTTTTAGCCTAGGGTCAGTTTCATCATTAAAATAATTTTAAAGATAGTGAAACAAATTTTCATGAAAATATGAAGCTAAAAGGTGTTGAGAACCCTCATAATTATTGCATGTTACAATCTGAATAATTTCACTCCTCATATTATGAGGATATCATAGTTCGATCATTAAAATTAAATTTTTTTTTTGAAAATAATAATTATTATTATTCATTTTGTCCATAGTGGAAATGGACCCTTGGCTATGGTAACGTACATAAGATTTATCAAGGAAAATTCATAAACGAACCCTAGTTAAAATTATGTGGCTCAATTGTCTTGGCCTTCAAACACATTCACTAGAGATTGCAATATATGCTGGGATCATTTTATTTATTTTTGAAATTTTAAAAGTTTGGAAAATTTGGGCATCTTGGCCACAAAAGTAAATAAAAATCCATTGTGAATGGTACAAAGGATTTTTTGGGAAAAACGAGCCAAGGTAGCCATATTTTGAGGAAAAGAAAGTCTAAGGTTTCCATATTTAGACAATACTTTCCTAGAGGTAGCCAAAACAAAGCAGGATTCCAAAAAAATTCTATTTTTTTGTAGCCAAATTTGGCTCATTTCCTCTTGTGGATGGTTACAAGTCCACCTAACTCACAAAATTGGGGAAAATGAAGGAGCAAAATGCTATGAGATCATAACAAGTATTTGATTGGCAAATTTAAGGGGACTACTTATTAGAGCATCTCCACCCACTGCATTAAAATTACATGTACACATTATTTTGGATGAAGTTAAGGCCTTTGTGAAACTCACTTTGGACAAGAGGTTCAGTAAAAGGAAATAATAATTGCTTTCAATTGGCTGGCCAATCATACCCTAGTACATTGACGATGAGAGGAAATTGGACAAACACCATTTATTTTGGGGGAGAAATTTCACCATTCTTCGACAAAGAAATTGGGGAAATTTTTGGAATTTTTTTTCTATTTTAAATTCAAATATTTTTTCTATTTTTTGGGTTAAGTTTTGTGAAATTTTCAATTAAAAATGAAAAAAAATTATTTAAATTTTTTTGGAAAAAAAAAAAAAAACATTGGTTTACTTGGCTCAAGTACATTAAACCTCCTATAAGGTCACCCATCACAATATTATTTTGATCAAAGTGGGCATAACTTCAAAGTTCTTATAGAGCTTGCCTAAAGATTGCTCAATTCCAAAGGTGGAAATCATTTGAAATTCAATCACTTTTGGTTTGTTGGTTTGAAAATTCTAATTCTAAAACGACAAATGTGCACACCACCACATCAAGAGATTTCTACCGATACAAAACCGAAGTCAAGGCCTTCATGGTTTGGGAGGGTTATGACATGGTCACATCCAAATAAATAAACACCTATATATATATATATATATATATATATATTGCTATTGTCACTTGACTCCCAATTTGTCTTCAATTGTTATGGACAAGACACTATTCACAAATTCTTTGCACGTTAGGGGCGGGGATGTATTATGAAGAGTTGAACTTTGAAGTGGTTAGCATTATATTGTGGATTTTGTTACATGGTCTCAAACAATTTAGATTCTCAATCTTCCCACATCACCAAACCAAAAAAATTGTACCCAAATCAATCAAAGACAACTTCCTAGAGGGAGTTCTTGGAGAGTTGTTGGTAGGTCTTTTGGACTTGTACTCATCTTCAAAACAAATGGGTACACAACATCATGTGGCTAGTGGTTCTAGTGCCAATGAAAAAATATACTATACTACTATTCTTTCACAATTATGACCAGTTGTTGAAGCTAGACCATGAAATGTATCTCACAACCATGAATGTTTTCACTTGCAAATTCTCTTTTAAAATGTGCCAAGAACATGTGCATGTTGCATGAAACATTTGTAGCCAACTTCATTTTGAAGTGTTCCCCGATCCCCACTTCATGGTGTGCTTGCCTACCTGCCCACTTGTTCTTTTGTTGTTTGCCAACCACAATCCTTTGTTCCTTTATTATTTTAAGGGGGAAGGGGGGTAGGGAGGGGGGTCAAAGTTGGACTCCTTCATATGCTCTAGCATGTAAGCATTCCAACTTGTTCAAACTTGATTTATTATGTCTTAAGAACTACGTTGTTGGTGCATGATGCATATTTTCTAGGGTTTTTTTTTTTTTTTTGGCCAACTCCCCATTTTAT
>Ga0116227_10001421_pt1 | contig 53188 bp, 41 predicted proteins | sample S1TSphgellanicum_FD_89693 | JGI IMG/M metagenome (GOLD analysis project Ga0116227, IMG submission 89693) | Host-associated microbial communities from peat moss isolated from Minnesota, USA - S1T2_Fb - Sphagnum magellanicum MG | ecosystem: Host-associated > Plants > Peat moss > Unclassified... | reverse complement strand
TTAAAAAAAAAATAAAAATAAACAAAAAAATAATAAAAAAAAAAAAAAAAAAAAAAAAAAAAAAAAAAAAGAAAAAAACGACCCAAAAAAAAAAAAAACCATAAAAAAAAAAAAAAAACCAAAAAAAAAAAAAAAAAAAAAAAAGTATATTCATTTCTACTGCCCGGATTATATAAAATTATGTATATTCATTTATACTGCCCGGCCCGGTTTTTCAAAATCATGTCTTGTCGGTTGAGGGGGGACCGACGTACCTACCTACCTACCTACCTATCTACCTACCAGTCTTGGACTATCTACGTTAAAAGCCTAGTTAGAAAGAACCTACTTACATAGTGCCTACGTATACATACGTGTATAGGTACGAATAATACGTACATTGTGGATGTTACGTAGCCGGGTGGTTGGTTAGAAGGTGACCCGTGGTTTTCTTTGTTTCTTTACCTATGGTTAGCCGTGCTGTAAGGCCTGCTGCTGCTGGCTGGCTGGCTACCTGGCTTGCGCTGGTTTTGTTCGGCAGCGTTGTTGTTGTTGTTGTTGGTGTTGTTGCGCACACGCACGCGCGGCGAGGCGAGGAGGGTGTGGCTTCTGCTCATCCTGTTGCTGTTGTTTTTGTTGCAAGTTTTTTTTGTGGCTGCGACGGCGGCAATGGAGGTATTGGAATGTATGTCGAGAGCCTTCGTTGTCTGCTATTGTTGTTGTTGTTGTTGCTGCTGCATCGATTATTACTAGTATGTGCAATTTTCTTCCCCAAAAGTGTTTTGGATCCGACCGAAGATGGTTGTTGATTGTTCCTCCAAGATGTAGAAACCGATGCGACGGAACTCTCTCTCTCTCTCTCTCTCTCTTTTCCTGGTTTCTTGTCTGTTTGTAGACAAACAATCTGTCTCTGGATCTTCCGTTTTTCTGTTTTTTGGTGGTCATTATTCTCCTCCCTCCCTCCCTCCCTCCCTCCTCTTTGTTTCTTGGCGGGAGATGGGGGGCCGGAGCGGCTTTTTCTGCCTGCATTATGTGTCGTAGAGAATATGTTCTCTTGTATCGATGTTAACTTTGTTTTTTTCTTTTTTTTTTTTACTGATGATGTTTTGAGGTTCTTTGTTCGCATTGTTTATTTGGTTTTGTTTCTGTCGTGTGCGGCATTTGCCTCGTGGTAGTTGTACCTTTTGTTTTGTTTTTGGCTTCTCCTTGACGTTTTCTTTGACGTTTTCTGCGACCGTTGTACAGATTCTGTGTCAGAACTTCGAGTGGAGAGCGTGAAGTGTCGTCAGTTTGGAGGAGGAGGACCCGGGAAGAGATGGAGGTAGAGAAGAGTATTATGTGATTAGAGGAGGAGTGGCGTGGAAAGTTTTGTTTTTGTGACGAGGTTTCAAGGCACTGCTTCGCAGTAGGAACGATTGCTCCTATTTTCACTATGTACAGAGTGTTTTGATTTGGGAGCTTTTGTAGTCCCACGGGGCAATCCCCCTCCTCCTTCACAAATGGAGGAAGCCATAGCGCAGCTCCAGGCCAAGGACACTAAGGAAAGAATGGCTGGGGTGGAGAGGCTTCAAGTGCTTTTGGAACAGAGCAGGAAGAGCCTATCACCTACCGAAGTGGGAAACCTGGTGGATGCATCTGTGTCCTTGTTGAAAGACCACAACTTTAGGGTATGTGAAGGTGCATTGCAAGCTCTTGCTTCAGCTGCAGCTCTTGCGGGAGAGCATCTCAAGGTGCATTTCAATGCATTGCTGCCCCTCATTGTGGAACGTCTGGGTGATGGCAAGCAGCCTGTGCGTGATGCAGGCCGTCGCCTTCTCTTAGCACTTATGGAGGTATTTATAGTTTTGTTGCTCAAAACCTGCATGATTACTTCACCTTTTGATCAATGCATTCCCATCCATGAGAGATTGTTGGTTGTCCAGATCATAACATTGTCTGGTTTCCCTTTGCTGCTGCCTAGATCTCTTCGCCAACTCTCATTGTAGAAAGAGCTGGAAATTTTGCATGGTGCCATAAAAACTGGCGGGTTCGGGAGGAATTTGCTCGCACAGTAGCTTCGGCCACACATCTGTTTGCTGCAACAGAACTACCCTTCCAGCGAGTGCTACTACCATCAGTACTTCATCCCCCTGGCTTACACACCTCTTATGAATTTCATGGATGTTTTTAGGGCTTGCAGTATTTCAGAATCAGAACAGTACCCTGCCTTCCCCACAATTGATCTATCTATCAGCATTTTCAAATCTCATGGATGTCCTGCACATCCCTTTGCACATGATAGTAGGTAGCAATGTTAAGGACATGTATCTCTACTCATTTCCTGTTCCTACTCTGACATCTCTCTCCCTCCAAGAGTTCAGTTCTTGGATCAGATCAGATTTTGTTTCTGATCAGAGATTGAGGAACATGAGCCAAGCTCTTCTTTGAAACTTTTCAGTTGCATGCTGGATGGTAATTCAGGTGTTACAGCTCTTTGATGATTCCAATAATATGGTGAGGGAAGCAGCCATGTTATGCTTAGAGGTGAGACACCTATTTGCACTTGTAGATACTTGTATTATGGATGTGATGTGGAAAATAGTTCAATAGCCCCATGGCTTTCATCTTTCACATTCTCTCACTTCTTTCATGATCTCTCATGATGTAGTGTGGTGCAAATGCAGTTTTTACAGTTTTGCCCTTCCTACTTCTGGGTAGGCTACACGATGCTTCAATCAATATTATTCTGGAAATGACCTAATGGAGAAAATTTCTTCATAGAGCAGATTTTGTAGCCTTATTTCGTATTTGGTCTCCAGGAAATGTATCAGCAGGGAGGACAGCAGTTCATGGATGAGCTTCATCACCAACAACTTCGGACAGGACAGGTGATCACAAATTCAGAGATCCTTCACGCTTTTTATGCCTCAATCTGAGTACGATTACAATTCTGGGGAACTACACACTTGAAAGAGTCTGAAATGGTGTTCCTTAATCTGAGGGTTTTTTTTTTTTGTGAGGAGAAATCCAGGATGTGTTTCTCTCCATGGTAGCAATGACCAGCCTAGAATAGGGACACATGGTTGTTCTGTAATACATCTCTATTAATCCTTTCACTACTTGCAGACACTGTTTCACCAATTCTCACAAATTGGGACAATCTTTATCTTACCTGTTCTTAATTCCACCTAGCCTGGTCTTGTACTTACAAGAATATTTGGTCTTCTGACAGCTGAAGGATATTACTTCAAGATTGGAGAAGATTGAGTCTAGAAGGCACTCATTTGACACCCTCACAGACCAGCTATCTGTGTCCAACCTATACCAGACTGCTCCCAACAATTCTGTATCATCAAAGCAACAGGCACAGCTGAACCATCATCTTCAGGAGCCAAAACCTTCTCTGTCAATGGGTAGCAGTAGGCGCAGTAGCCCAAGCAGGCGGACTAGCCCAAAACATAAGCCATCATTATCTATGGATTCTGCTGGAGGTCTGTATGTTAAAAATGATTATCTTTTACTCTTTCTGGATACTGACTGAAGTACTAGGCTGCATACCTCTCATCAAATTGATGTTTTGCAATCTACAGTTCTCAATCTGCACAACCAAGGTTTGTTCTCACAGTGTGGTTCTCTCCACCTTGTCTTTGTGTGAAGGTGACAATGACATGGTTGAAAAGCCTGTTGATCCTGTGAGAGTTTATTCGGAGAGAGAGTTGACAAAGGAGTTTGAAAAAGTAGCAGGCATGCTTACAGCAGAACAGGACTGGTCAATCCGCATGGCAGCCATGCAAAGGGTTGAGGGACTAGTTTTTGGAGGTTTGTCATTCTTGCACTTTGAGACTTGCCATTTTGCAACTCCAGAACATGTCTTTGTGATGTCTGTTGTTTGCTCATGGTAGCAAACATAGCTAGTATCACATAACAAGTTTGGATTCCTTGTCCTGGGATTGTTTATGAGGAAATGTATCAGCAACAAGAGACATGCTGCTCCATTGACCTCAATGCTTTATTGTTGGTGTGAGGCAGGTGCCACAGAGTATGCCTGTTTTCCACTCCTATTGAAGCAGCTTGTTGGGCCATTAAGTCTTCAGTTAGCAGATCGCCGCTCCAGCATTGTGAAACAGGTAACTAGTCTCCTTTGTCAAGGTTGGGCAAGAAAATGGCTTGAAGACTTGCTTGTATTGTCTAATTCAACCACTTTCAATGCCTCCAGTTTTAGATTGTGTTCATGCAATCAATTGAACCAATGGAATTCTCATGGAGGAAAATCAGACAGTTGGCCTAGTGCTCTTGCAAAGAACAGAGTTTAAATTGTCAGAGAGGGGTACATGTTCATGTCTTTTAACTTGACATGGTTGAACAGGCATGCCATCTGTTGAATTTGCTATCCAAGGAGCTGCAAAATGACTTTGACACCTTTGCAGAGTCTTTTATACCGGTGAGTCTTCCTTCTTTCCACTTGAACATATAAACTGCTTCCATTGGCATTGTGCTGCATTTTTTTGGGTCATATCATCCATCTGTTGGACACATGTTCTGCTTGGTGTTTGCTTTTGTTCTATTTGATAGACCATTGTCTGACCATATTTCTCTCACTGGGTGTTTGTTGCTTGGCAGATGCTCTTTAAGCTTGTAGTCATAACAGTGCTCGTCATTGCGGAATCAGCAGACACTTGCATCAAAACAGTGGGTTTCTCAGGCCAGCCTTTAGCTTTCCCTATTGAGATAATTCACATCTTGCTCTCTTCTTGCATGCAGAATGACTTCAAACTGCATTTCACCAGCAATATCAGGAACTCACTTCAACTATGTCTTGCAGATGCTCAGGAATTCCAAAGTGGCCCGTGTTCTTCCTCGAATAATTGAATCTGCTAAACATGACCGCAATGCAGTATTGCGTGCAAGGTGGTTAACTCTTACATTTTGGCCTCTCTGCATGGTACTGGCCAAAACTTGATAGCAATCTGTATCTGCTGACATGATACAGGGGGAAAAGGTGGGGCAGAAGTCTAATGTCCTCATTGTATGTGAAGGTGCTGTGAGTATGCACTACTGATGCTGGAGGAATGGTCAGAGTCCTCAGAAATGCAGCGTGCTGCTGAGCTTTACCAGGAGCTCATCAAGTGCTGTTGTGGTGACGCCATGGGTGAGGTGTGATTACTGTCACTCCACTGTCTTTGTGTCATTCTGATAAGAGCTGCTTTCACTTTTCATGGTCCAGCTTTTCAACCCATGACATGCAAATTTGAGGTTCAGAATCTGACAAGAAGTTGAATTACAAAAGACATAAAGAAGCTCATGGCTCTGGGGGGGGTCTGTTTTGAGTTTTCCCAAGACATTTCATAGTTTCTTCTGTTGCAGGTTCGCTCCACAGCAAGGATGTGTTATCGGGTCTTTGCTAGGTGCTGGCCTGATCGTGCTCGTCGTCTCTTTCAGACATTGGATCCCAACATCCAAAGAGTGAGTGTCACCCATTTCCTGATTGTCCCATTAGAGGTTGTGCACTGCAGTCAGGAAACTCACTCACTGCTGAAGTTTTGCAGAGCTTTTTTGGGAGTCTGATTACTGATATTTGTATGTGTTGCTGTGGGTGCTTTTATAGCTCATAAATGAAGAGGACCGAGGATTTCACAAGAGCTTTTCTTCCCTGGCTGTCCATGATAGGGGTTCTTATCAACAACAGCCGTTGAGGCAATCCACAGGAACCCTTGTTGCCGCACAGCCTATGACAGGGGGTGGGTCCACATTGCCATTCTATGAAAACTCGACTAAAACGACAAACAACAGCAGCATGAATCTAGTTGCTGGGGTAGGTGCAGCCAACTCATCAAGCCTTTCGGTGAGCAAGTCAATAGATGTGGCCCCTGACAGGACTCTAGAAAGTGTGCTGCAAGCAAGCCAACAGCAGGTAAATGCCATTGAGACCATGCTTAGAGGCTTTGACACTAGCGACAAGGGTGCAGTCTCCACAGCAGTCCGCATGGCTGAAAGGGATCCAGGTACGAATATACCTGCAGTTGTGCCTTCTTATTCTTGGAATGTTGCCCTAGAGAACACCAAGGATGCTATGGGAAAGGTCTAAGGTGGTTGGATTCATCCTTTCATGGGCAATCCTAATACTGTGGTGCAATTGTACTGCAACAATTATCGCAGTGGGTGGGAGCTACAGAAAGATACATGCACCTGCTACAACAGGTCCCGTGCGCCTGGCAATTGATCCTCCATCTGCTCGTGATCCTCCTCATCCTGCATCGGCACCTGCATCTACCCAAAGCAGCTCACGAGCAATTGTGCTGGCTGGAGCAAACTCCTCCGGTTATTCACGTTCCAATAATTCCAGCACCTTGACTGCCCTTTCTGCATTGGGAGGCTCAGATAGATTAGGACTTATGAATGTAACAAGTAGAGAAACTGGAGGTGGAGCACCAATTGGTGTGAACCGGGATACTCCAAGAGTGTCAGCAGAACAGTCAGCGAAGAGGATACCTATGAATACAGAGAGGCTTCATCAGAGTCTTGCCAATGGAGATTATGGAGATGGTAAAGGAGCAAAGCGTGTTCCAAGGCTGGAAGCACAAATTGAGAAATTATTGGCTGATTCGTCTTTCAATACAGTTCCTGCATATCAGAGGCCCCTTCTTCGACAGGCTGGATCAGGAAGGTCATCAGGGACTGGTAGGAACAGCAATGAGGAGAATCAGCTGCTAGTGGGGATAAATTCCTATGGAGAAGCTAATAGCTATATGGATGGCTTGATGACCTTGAGTGATGCTTTAACTGAAGGACTGAGCCCTGCTGCAGACTGGTCAGCACGGGTTGCTGCATTTACATACCTCAAGAAACTTCTTCAGCAAGGACCTAAAGGGTTACAAGATGTTACGCAAAGCTTTGACAAAGTCATGAAGCTTTTCTTTGAGCATTTAGATGACCCACATCATAAAGTAGCACAGGCTGCACTCTCCACACTGGCTGAGCTTGTACCAGCTTGTCGCAAGCCTTTTGAGGCATATCTGGAAAGGATTCTCCCACATGTCTTTGCACGATTGGTGGATTCAAAAGAGGCGATTCGGGAACTTGGTAGCTCCACCCTGGAGGCTGTAGGCAATACTTACAGTATTGATATGTTGCTCCCTTCACTTCTAAGGTCACTAGATGAGCAGCGTTCTCCAAAGGCCAAGGTTTCTGTTATAGAATTTGCCATAGCTGCATTTTCTAAGGTTGCCCTCACTGGTGAGGCATCAGGTGGAAGTGGGTTTCTCAGACTTTGGCTAGTTAAGTTAGCTCCCCTGGCCAGTGACAAGAATCCAAAACTGAAACAGACAGCCACCACTGGCCTCATATCCTTGTATCGCTTTGATCCAACCACTGTTATGAACTTCATTCTTGGATTACCTATTGAGGAGCAGAGCACCTTGCGACGTGCATTGAAGCAGTACACACCACGAATCGAGGTTGATCTTATGACTTATCTGCAACAGAGAACTCAGCGAATACGCCCAAAGCCTGGCTATGATCAGGGTGATGGTCCTTCTACACCTGTGGAAGGAAGCAGTTTTTCATCACTAGTAGGTAACACTCAGCAAGTGGCATCAGCCTACTTGACTATGTCATTGAATAGCAGTGAAGGTGATCAAAAGTGGGGTGCCACTGGGCAAGCAGAGTCCACTTATCTTGGTCTTCTGGAAGGTAGACAGGCACCAGCAATTGATTCACAGAAAAACTTATATCAGTCTCCAGAACCAGCGAAACCTCCTGGAGAGTCATTTGGTTACAAAAAGTCCCAAAGTATGGGAAATATAACCCAGAGCAGTCCACGCATGTCTACCCAGTGGTCTGACCAAGCTCAAAGTATTTATGACTCTGATGTAGGTGTAAGGCATGAGTATCCATATACTGGTGTAATTCCTGTGGTCAATGCTCAGAGTATGGTAAATTCAGAGCCAAAGGTTGGGACAGTGACTACCCCTGATCCCAAGCTCCCAAATGAAGTTCCGTTGGAGATGCTGAACTCCAAGTCTCCTTCTCAGAGTCCTGGCTCTAGTGTTCCCAATCTTCTACATCAGGTGAGTTAACAAATCTTAGAGTCAAATTCTTAATCTAATTTTAAACCAGAATCCTCAGAGGCCAAGAATCTGCAGTACATTTACTGTGTGGAAAATGAACAGATGTCAAATCGAGGCAATGGTAAGCCAGCAGAGGAGAAGCAGGAAGCTTTGCAGCAACTAATTCTGCTCTCTCGTGCCAATGACTCTTCCACATGGTCTCAGGTGTGCCAATTCTTTCTTACTACTTGATGTATTCTGAACTCTTCCAGTCAGGTGGGGTTTGCTCGTGTTTGAGTGTAGGCCCTGAGCAGTTCCAGAAACATATTCCAAAGTTTGACTTGATTATTCCATCTGTTGAGTGAATTTTTCAGGATCTATCTGTGATCTTTTGCTTTTCTTCTATACAGTGTCTTTTGAAAAGGGTAGGAATGTGATGGTGAAATTCTCAATGGTGCAAAAATTTACAAGGGAAAAGCTTACATTCTCCAATCAACTACTGGATTGAACTTGCTAGTTGGTGCTTTTCCAAAGCTAGCAGGGTTCCGTTTTTCTTACAGGATTATTTTTCCTATGCTCCAGTTGCTTGGTGGCACTTGGTTTATCTGTTGTTTCAAATTTCCTACATTAAGAACAGGAAACACATTTTCTGGTACAAAGTGACAAGGCGCTTTCTTCATGTAGATTCTAAGGCAGAGGGGTGTGTGTGTGTGTTGGGTGCAGTATTTTAATCAGATACTTACAGTAGTGCTGGAATCTCTTGATGATCCCAACTCCAGCATTCGGGAGCTCTCTCTCTCTCTTATTTTTGAGATGCTTAGCAATCAGGTCCCTTCTCCACAATGTTCCATGATGTCTAGTTCTGTGGATTTCTCTTTTAAGTTCATTCTTGTCCATCCACCTGTTTACACTCAGCAATGCAATGTAAGGAAGAGGAAAAGGATCCTCTTGTGATATCATTTCACATGGATGTATCTCCATTTGTGTACCCAGATCTGTAGCTCCTGGATATATTTTCTCTGAGCAGTACTGATTACTATGTTGATGGAACATTGCTTTACTGTTTGTGATTTTACAGAGAGCTAGTTGTGATGAAGCCACAGAATTGCTGCTAGAGAAGCTTCTCCATTCAGTGAGGGATTCTGACTCCAAGGTATGAAGTCCAACTTGCATGTGAGACTCAGGCTGTGAAGGATGTACTTGTTGATCCTTTTCAAATTAGATTATTTGCTTGCAATGGTTATATGCAGCTGGGTCTAGACCATTGTTTCATTGATTTGGGTAGTAATTGACTGGTGTCATTAGAATGCAGAACTTGCCAACAGATTTCACATATAATGGTTCAAATGTTGAACTGGCTAAGCAAGTCTATTCTGGGCTATGGAGCAAAACAATTCATCAGACATGTTAACCCTGAGAGACCATTGCAGGTGGTTGTTGCTGCCGACCGCTGCTTGAACACAGTGTTGATGCAGCTTGACACATACCGCAGTCTGACTGTATGTACTACTTGCCATCTTCTGCCATCAATTTTCCTTTGGTCAGACCTTATAAGAAAACATTACTGTCTGGGTAATAAATCAGAGAAGAAGATTTGGTCAGTGGGTTTAACAATTTCACTGCAGACATGCATAGTGATCCTTCATGTGCATCATTGCTTTATATTTTTCCTGCAAGGAGTAGGAAGCTTTTAGGTCTAGGTGCTCTTGGTGTACATTTGACCCCCCTTGAAGTGTAGGCTGTACTTAGTGTGTGCAATCTGAGCTCATAAACCTCTTGCAAGGTGGCTACATTACCACCTGCTTAACAGTTGAATATACTCTGGGTTCTCATTATACCTGTGTGTCACGTACCAGGTTGTGGTGCCGTTGTTGGTCTCTGAAGATGAAAAGGCGCTTGTGATTTGTATCAGCTGCTTGACAAAAGTACATCCACTTCTCCATGTTACCTCATATGTGTCAAAGTTTTCTCAGCTCAGATTCTCAGTTATAATGATTGAAAGCACTTTGCAACAGACATTTGTGGGGCATCTCATCACATGAGTCTTCACAATATCTCATTTTTTTATACAAGTAGATTCCCTTCAGTGTTATTTTTTCTGTGAAAACAGTTCTGATGTTTGAAAATACTTGCATTGAACAGCTTGTTGGCAGACTTCCTTCAGAGGAGCTCATGGAAAAATTGCCTTCCTTCTTGCCAGTGCTGTTTGATGCATTTGGCAACCAAAATGCAGAAGTCCGAAAGGTACACATATAGTTTTCTTTTTCCTTTCTTGATTACTATTATTGCTCAGTAGTGGAAGTCTTATTGTGTTAGTTCTGTAGAACGAGTCAGATAAATAAGTTAGATAAATCTTCTCATTCTCTCATGGATGCTACTGCAAACAGAATATGATGACTACATTCCTAATGTAGAATGTACAGCTGCTTACTATTACATGGTGGCTGAATTGTTGGGCAGACGGTGGTCTTTTGTCTGGTTGAGATCTACATCGTGCTGGGAAAGGCTTTTGTTCCATATCTGGGGAGCCTAAGTAGCACTCAGCTACGACTTGTCACTATCTATGCAAATCGTATTTCTCAGGTATATTTCCATCTTTCCACCCACTGTCCTGTGCCAGGTTTTTGTAAGTTGTACTCATCTTTTTTCATAAAATCTCAGCATTGTGTTTTAACAGTTTCAAGTCAGACAGTGAAGATTGGCTTGTAAGCTTTCATGACTGTGCGGCATTCTTGACCAAAAATTCTGTATCCTTCCTGAGTGGTTTATCACAGCTAAAGCAGCAGTCCTGTTATGTCTGGTCAAGATAAGTGGTGTATCTGACAATAAAGGTGATTTTTTCTTTGGCAGGCCAGAACAGGCATGTCCCTAGAGACACCACCACAAATCTAGTCAGGTCAATCAGGTGGCTGAACAATGTCCCTTTATATATACGTGGGTGAGACTGGATTCATTTTCATGGTAACTGGTTATTCTCTGGACCATGTGGAGCATGTTATCAAACAAATTTTTGTCATGTTCAATACAAAACATACAGCTGGGTTGGTTTCTCTGTGCATACTAAAAATTTAGACACCACACTGACCACAGAGCTTCCCTGCTGTCCCAGAGCTTCTGTTTGTGACAATCAGTCGGTGTTCTTGACTTGATGAAAGCCAAGCAACACATTCTCCCAGCCCACTGAAGTAGTGCTTGCCTCTGGGTTGGAACCTCCCCCAAATTTATATTACGAACTATGTGTCAAGAAAAAATGTACTTTTCCTTGTTTCAAGGGCTTCTTAATCCCAAGTGGGAACCTTTTCAGAACAGAACATTTCCTTCTCTCTCTCTCTCTCTCTCTTGGGTTCTTAATCACATGCCTGGGTTTTCTGCTGGGTTTCCTTATTTGTATTCACATTTTTTCTTGGGTAATATTGCCCATCTTTTTTATGTTTTGTTGAGTGAGCTATAGCTGTTATTATCATCAATTCCACCCATTGTTGTTAGGCTTCTTACAAAGACTAAGTACTCTAGCTCACGTCTGATATTGACTTCCCTTCCAATGTAGATAGCTGACTAATTTGTGTGGGAGATCATGATAATTGGTCATCATAAAACAATGTTTACATTCACAGTGACTTCCTTTTGCTGCTTCTAAATGTTGTGTCTATAGCTTCACACTCTTCTTTACTGCAGTCCTCACTCCCAAAAAATAGCACATATACATAGAATATCTCCAAGACCTGTTTCATAACATGGGCAACAACTGTGAAGTATTTTTCATTTCCATATTTCAACAATGTGAAGGCTCTTCACAGGTCTACAGATTTATCAACAAGACTTACTTATCGAGAACATCCATAGCCTAATCAATTATTCTCTGGATCAATGAAAGAATCATTTCAGCAAAATTATTGTACATCACAATAGCAGAGGAAGGATTTCTCTGAAGACAACAACATTACACATGCTAACCTAATTTAACCAAATAATGCTCAAGTTTTGCTGCACCCTTGCCCGCCCTTCTCAGCCTCTCCTATTCTGCACACATCAACCAAAGCTTTGAAAAGAGTGCACAGGTTCTCTCAAAGTTGCAAACAGGAAATAGTGCAGACATGTGGGAGTTACAGATTTTCAGAAAGGTACAGGAGACCGCAACATGACCATTATAAATAAAGGATATAAGGGAGTTGCGTGAGGATCTCATACACTCCTGAAGAACCTAAAAGTTCAACAGAATCCTATTCTTGGGCACACCATCTGCCAAAAGCAGTGCAGTCACATCCTACAACAAACAGAATACAGGCCAATTTCAGCACTCTTACCATACACCACAACAGAACAAAGTCAGTGAACAATCAAGCTTGATGCTCATCACATCTTGAAAGGCATAGACTCTGCTCTATCAGTCTCTGTAGGTCCCATCAATAGCATATCTTCCAACCCGTATCTGAGTGTTACTAATGTGGAATCCACTCTTCACATGACACAGTCATAAGTCTAAAAAAAAGTAGAGTGGAAGGAGAAGACTTTAAACTAATACAGAAGGTCAGCAGAGCCAAGGCGTAGGTCACACATACCTGAGCCATTTCCTTGTGGCCACATAAAAATGCACCTGCTTGGGCTGCCTTGATAATGCCCTTGGTCTTTGCAAAAGCAGCCTGAAACCACAACCAATTCTTGGTATCTCAGGGCTTTATCCAGTGTCCATCAGAACATATGCCACATAAGTGATGCATAACCAAACATGGATCTGTTATAGTGTATGGAGTGGCTAGAGTCATCTCTGCTAGAATAGAGGACTCTGCGCAAAGAAACCAAGTCTACAACCAATTGGTTGTAGCCCCCTAGCCCTAATTCTCTTCACAAGATCATTACATTCACTGTAGAAACTCCAGCTGATGAAATCTAAGCCTGTAGATTTTGATCCAGGATCTTAAGAATGTCATCCAAAAGTATGACCTCACAAACAAGCATCAACAATACATGTAAAATGAAGAAATGACCTGAACATAACCCTGTTCACCAGTCCAGTCATCATCAGGCTGAGACAGCACTGGCACTACTACAACACCTGAGGCTTCCCACTCCTTAAATTTATCCTGCATCAACCATCAGGATATTGCTTCAAGACTCTGCCAATGGATAAACTAAAAATCAGAAAGCCACTTAAATGACTGTGACTCCTAATATCATGATTTCAAGTGTGATTTTGGATCTTGCTCCATATGATCAACTGTATTCATTACAAATATCCTGGATACAGCTTTCTGCCCGTACCTGATATGCCATTCGCCCTAAGTTTCTTGCACCATAATATAGACGAACATCTTGTCGCTTATGAGCATCAAAACCAGCCTCCATAAGAGAGCGAATTGGGCTGTCCTGGAGAGTGACCAACAGTGAGCTCAAAGATAGTCTACACTTTAAGCACTGCTAAAACATGGACAGTCATCGAAATGTGAATTATCAACATCAAACATGCTTACAAAAACTAAACTCAACCTCCACACCTCTCTCCAGAATTCACCTCAATACAACAGGGATCCTCAAAAGTGGTTAAACACAACCCCATCCGAGGTTATCTGATTTGTTAATGAGGATATAGTTCTTGAGTTGGGTTTCAAGCAGGAAGTGTGGTGACATCAGTGTTACGTGTACTCCCTTTCTATAACTGAAAGGAGCCTGGAGACTTGCAGAGAGAGTCACACTACAATTAACCAAATCTGCAGTTCAAAGTGCGTATAGAAAACATCAAGTTAGAAAGTTGCTAGAAGTTCTAAGGCTGGAGGATCTACCTGATCCCGGATCCAGTAGCAAACAGCAAAACAGTAGGGAAATCTTCAGCTGGAGCCACCTGTTCTACATTGAAGCCATTACCCATGACTTGGCTGAGCTCCACCCTGTCTCCTTTTCCCAGGCTGCAAAGAAGGCCTGATGCACTGCCTTCCACTGACTTAACTAAGAATTCTAGTGAGCCCTTAGCAGCAACATTTGGGGGCGAAGCAATTGCTAAAAACACTGGTTTATTGTCTCCAACTTTGACCTGCATTCAACATAGATGCATCAGTCAGATTTGAGAATCAAACACAAGGACAACATGACAACAAGATATTACCCTAAATTTCAATATGCCTGAGCCAAATACTGTTATTCCCTAACTGTACAGAGACTCCATTCACATTCATATTCTCAGACATGGCAATCTCCCTCCATTGGAAGGTACAGTATGTTGGTTCAAGCTTTGACATGTCTCCATGTAAAACCCTAACTGTGCAGAGACTCCATTTGCATTTGTATCCTCACAGATATGGCAATCTCCCTCAATCTGAAGTTATGGTATGTTGCTTCAAGCTTTGACATATTTCTATGCAAAACCCCAACTGTCCAGAGACTCCATTCACATTCATATTCTCACAGACATGGCAATTTCCCTCCAATGGAAGTTCCAATATGTTGCTTCAAGTTTTGACATATCTCTGTGTAAAACCCTAACTGTGCAGAGACTCCATTACACTCCTATGCTAACAGACATGGCAATCTCCGTCCATTGGAAGCTATGTTGCGTCAAGCTTTCATATATCTCCATGCTAGTTTGCAACATCAAAGTTCAAGATCTCCCGCAGTTGGCTACAAATAGGTACCGGCCACTGGGAAATCCTCAAACCCTAGAATTGGCCACGATAACCATCACGAGCAGATGCATGACTGCGATCAATCAAGGCAAGAGAAGAAGATCATAAACACAGAACATCAAAGGCAAGAGAAGAAGATGAGGAAATCTTTCTCCACACCTGAACAAACTGGCCCGGCCTCGTATGGCCATCCATGAGCTCTCGATTCCCACTGACATCCAGCACTAGTTGGAAATGCTGCTCTGAAGCCCGACCGATATCCGCAACGGGTGCTTCAGCCCACAACACTTCCTGCTTCCACACAGCTCGCGCCAACGCACTTCCACTTCTACTACCGCTGTAGTAAGAACGGCGAGACAAAACTCCCAAATCCAGCACCTTCCGCCTCCGCAAGGCGCCCAGCCTTACTACAAGCCCACATCCCGCCATGGCCGATACTGCAGGCCCTCCGCCGGCCACACGGCAGCTAAATGAGGGAACATAAGAAGAAGAAGAAGAAGAAGAAGAAGATGGCGAGAAAGGGAGGAGATGAGCCGATGTACTGCAGGGCAGAACAGATGCAGCAATGACCGCCATCGCTGGAGCGCAGCAAAGGCGAGGGGCGGTGGCAGAGACACGCAAGGGGGGGGGAACAGAATTAGGGTTTACTCCAACCCCTGTTGCACTGTTCTTACAACTGCCTCTGTTGGAGGTTAGCCCTAGAGGCCCTTCAACGGCCCTGCGTTTCTGGGTACCTAGGCACAAGGGCTCCAAGTAGAGGCCCTTCAACGGCCCTGCGTTTTTGGGTACCTAGGCACAAGGGCTCCAAGTAGAGGCCCTTCCCTGTTTTGTATGCCTATGATTAAGGGCCGTAGTCCAAGTGACAGGGCACCCCTTGGCCTTGTTCACAGGTATAACTAATCTCAAGTTTCAACACAAGCCAAAATATCAGCTTTCAAAAATCCTCATATAATAAAAAATAGACCTTAGGCTATATTACATACGGGCCTATAAAAGTCCCTTAAGCTACTATACTCTATATAATGAATCTAAACACAAGGTCCTTCTTGCCTTCTTGGTAGTTAGGCGAAGGCCAACAAAAGGTTCCTGATTTTGCAGCTCCATTTGGTAGTCAAAACCCTAAACCTAATGCGCTACATTCTGGATGATATTTGCACCACAATGGTGTGTGGAAATCAAATCTCCTTCGCCAAACAAGGCCACACTGGTTCCCTTTTGCCGCCAAGAATTTGACTCAAATTGCTCTTCGTATTAACAGAAAGGATTTTGATTCATTTCTTGTGCTTCCCAGCATTGTTCCTCGTCTTCAATGGCGATTCTTCAGTTGCCGCAGAGGAGGCTCATTCTTGTCTGCGTGCAAGATGTTGTGCTCATCAACACAGCTGATGATTTCCAGTAATTTGGCGATGTTGGTGTGGCAACCCAAGCAGCAGGAGGAGGAGGAGGAAGAGGAGGAGGAGGATGAGGAGAAGGAGAAGCAGCAGCATCGTCAGGAACAGAGGCCATTCGCTTGTACCTTCGATGGCTGTGAGAAGACATACAAGCGAGGGGACCATCTCAACCGCCACATGCTCACCCATGGTGGGAAGAGGTTCCTGTGTCCATACAAGGGTTGCGGCCAAGCATTCACCATGAATTCCAATCTGCAGCGACATCTGAGAGGCCACGAGCAGCATTTTCCAGCAACAACAACACCAACAAGCTCACAAGTTTTTGGCGGGGTGTTTCCCGCCGCCGCGCACGTTTCGGAGAATGAGAGAGTAGAGTGCTTGGAGCCCGGTTGCGGTAGGCTCTTTTTAAGTCCCTGGGGTCTCCGTGGTCATGAATTCCATGCCCATGGAAAGCGACTGGCTTGTCCCGAACCCGGTTGTGGCAAAGCCTTTCGGTTCCGATCGTGCTTGCAGACTCACGAAGAACATGTCCACGGTAAGCCTCTTCCTCCCCTCCCCTTGAAAATGAGGTACCGGTTTGTTGGGTCATGGCATTTCTACCGTTTCCAAGTTATATGACCGTGCAACGACATTGACGACCTTCAATTAAGAAGGTACGTCGATTGTTTGTGATGGTTTTCTCGCGGGAGGCATGTGAGCGGCCACTAGGAGAGAATTGGAGATTATTGAGCTTCAAACCCTAAACCCTAAACCCTAACCCTATTCTTCAACTGGGATTGGAACACTACAGCCTGATGGCTTATAGTCTGCCTCTGATTTCTGTAGTCACCAGCATTTAGGTTGGCCATGATCACTATGAAAGAATTGGAGATCATTGAGCTTCAAACCCTAAACCCTGACCCTGTTCTTCAACTGGGATTGGAGTACTACAACCATAATGGCTTACATTCTCCTGCTGATTTCCATAGTCACCGGCATTTTGGTTGGCCATGAGCTCATTAGGTTCACCCTTGATGCTTCAAGCCCAGCAAAATGAGGATGTGGAAGTTTGAAGGTCTGATGCACTACTCTCCAGTTCCAAAGATAGGGACGTTTTTTCTGGAGCATAATTGTGTCCATTGCTCACACCCCACTTCTCATAACCTGTAGTTCTGAGTCTTCGCATAAGGTGCATAGGTACAATTTCAGGCTCTTCAAGTCCAGTGAAGTTTAGGTTATGAAGAATGAAAACTTTATTGTATCTGCAGTGTCAACAAAGTTCAGCAGAGATTTATCATTCAGAGGGAAAGCAAATGTTGTTTTATGAATTTAGCCCTTAGTGACTGATGTTGTCAGACATCAAGAGAATGAAATCCTAGAGATCTATTCAACTTTGGGTTGGTGTGTCATGTGTGTGAGTATCACAGTGGTACTGTTGTGATGAATACCTCACTTGTGTGTTGGAGAGAGGAAATTGGCACCATACACTTAGAGGGCTTTGTATTGACTAGACCTAGGGCTGTAGACTCTGAAAACGATGAGCCTAGTAGGCCATGAAGTTGAAGGTTGCTGTTTAGGGTATCTGGCCTTGGTTTTATGTTTTGAGGTCTTGTTGAACTGTTCTGTGACTAGGGAAGATGTCAGCTGAGGACATGACAACAGTTTGCTTGGAACCTGGATGCGGAGAAACATTTCAAGGTGTCACTGAATTGAGACTACACAAGAAGGCTTCTCATAGCAGTGTAGTATGTGACATCTGTGGCATGTCCATGATGAGGACAAGTCTAAAGCAGCACCTTATCACCCATGAGGATGAAACACGCCTCTTCCCCTGTTCTTTTCCAGGCTGTCTACACAGCTACACCACAGTGCGTCTCATTGCGTTCCCTGTCCATTTGAACTACAAGTAGTTTGCAGTATGTACAAGTGTGCAAGCTTTTTTGTTACTATACTATGAGTTTGACAAGAGGGGCCATTGCACATTCATCCACATCTACAGACTTGTTCAAAATTGGAGTTCTAACAGCCTTTGAAGGTTCTGTAGGCAGCTGCAGGGACAAAAAAAGATGTGATGTTTGCAGCCTCCTCTGTATGACAAATGTGAGCATCCTTGAGCAGGGTTGATTATCGAGATCCAGTCAACTGTTAAAAGATTCAATACCCAACTGTGTCATTCAGCATGGATGCAGGGTTCCTGTCCAAGGGTGATACTAAAGTAGGTCATGTGGTTGTTGGTGGGCTGAACAGAAGTCAAACTTGAATCAGCATGTCAGTGCAGTGCATAAGGAACTGAAGCCATACATATGCTCCCATGTGGACTGTGGTAGGCAGTTTGCATACAGAGCTGTTCGGGACAAACATGAAATGTCGGGGTTGCACTTTCCTTCACAGGTATGTGGGCCTCTCTATGACTTAAGCTTACATGCTGCTTGTACAGGAGCAAACTAAAGTGAATTGTATCTTACCATCCCAAGCTTCTTGCTGTTTGAATGAGGATACCAGTGACTATTTTAATTAGCTGTGAAGTTGTGAGCCAGGGCTGAGGCCCACTTTACACTAGGAGTCAAGGCCAATGTTCAACTCAAATCAAGCATTCCTATTGGTGCGAAAGTTGAAATCACCCCCAAGGGCTTCACACTAGGAGTCAAGGCTGAAATAGAAAAAATATTTTCAATCTGCCCCAAGTTACTGATAAATGCTGAACTTTATGGCCTTGTATTGGCCCCAAGGCTGAAAAAAGGATACCATCTAATTTGGGAAGCCAATTTGCAACCCTTGGGGCCAATGTTCCAGCATTTATTAATATCCTGATGTCAATGTCCTAGCATTTATTAGTAACTTGGAGTCAAACATCAAGCTAAAATGCTCAAAGTTGGCCCAAAGTTTTTTCAGCCCTGACTCCTAGTGTAAAGCAGGCCTAAGATGTGGATTATTTTGTGTAGTATCATCTAACTCTCTATACACATGTTTCTTAATTTCTTAGTGCCAAAGTCCATATTGAACAGTATGCAAAGATGTGTGAAGAGAAGCCTGTTATTGCAGTCTGATTAAAATTTCCTCCTGACTAACAGGGTGACTTTACACTCGAAGATGCAAAGTTCAGAGGGATGCAGCGTGGGGGCAGAAAGCGGCTCTTTCTGCACAGTGTTGAAGATCTTTTGCGGCAGAAGAAACGACATTCTTAGCGCTTTGTTTCCTTGATACATGAAATCGAACTGATTTATGGATGACAAGGCACATAAGTCTAGCTGCCCTTTACTGGCTGCTGCTTGCCACATGATCTTCATACTCCTGTATATATCTTCTGGAGCTTTTGCAAGGGCACTGGGTTGGTGTTGTTTTGTTGTTGTTTGATTCCACCAGTGGCAATTAGGTTGGTGAATGGACATTCATGTGAGGAACCTTTTTCTTCAGGTTATTCCAGAGGTTCAGCAATTTACATTTTTGGCTCAGTCTTTCATACACAATTATAGCACAGAGGAATGTCACATTCATGGCTAAGCGGACAATACTATGCCAGTTTGCCTTGTTGCTTTGGAAGACATAGCAAATCTAATCACATAGTTTTTTGTCTGACAGGAATTCCTTAGTCAAAAGTATTCAGGAATGATATAATGAAACTAGATACATTGTTAGTCAAGGACTTCTGAGGGTTGTTGGCAGTTCAAGAATATGCAGCTCTTGAGGGGGTTCTTTCTGAGTATTGGGAATGACATTGCTGCTGAGATGGTTGCACAAATTCTGCAACTCAAAATTCTGAAGCAAATGTTTCAGTGGCTGAGAGATTAGAAATCCTCAAAGCTGATTGGCAAAGTGCAGTGCTCCTCAAAATGTAATTCCCCATTTCTATATATAATGAGTTCTGGCCCAACGTGTGTTGCAGCTTGCAGTTCCCAATCTTTTTCACAGGGAGGAATGTTGTTAAGAGTTGGCTTTCCAAAGTACCTAAAGGGAGATAAAGTTCTGTGTATGGTATGCAACAGTAGACCAGTAGACTTCCCTTTGTTGATCATCTTGACCATGCTGGCTATCTGTTTGATGCAGGGGATTTGGTCAACATTCTGCTGTATCAACCAAAGTGTGACTGTAGATGGCCCTGCTTGGTGCTTGCAGAGTCTATTGTGACATGGTGAGATCAGCCAAAATGTGACTGTAGATTACAGTGCTTGCTGCTTTGCAGAGTCTATTGTGATGTGGAGATGAGCCAACACATCACAAAACATGTTCTCCAAGTGGACTTGCCAATGCTACAGTCTATATACTGCTGTCAAACACGTATGCTGCTGCTCACAACTGGGATGTCAATTCAGCAGCAGAGAAGGAACTAGGTGTGGAAGAAACAATGTGGTTGCAGGTGGAACAAGGTGAATAGTGAGACACGAGCATTTTGTAGTTGGTCGAAACCATTTTGGATGTCAGAAAAAATTCCATGCAGAACTCAACAGATTGTTCAGGCAGATGGTGCAACATGAGGTATGTGTTGGGTATTAAATTTTGTCTGCACTCTGGAGCAGAAAAAACGGTGTTCCATTTGGGTTGTAAATATTGTGAGAAACTGGCCATTGCATTTGGGCTCATCAACACATTTGTTGACACTTCACTCTATAGGAAGTGGAGGTTTGCATCTGTGGGGTGGTGGGTATTTTGATTTTGTTAATAACCATTTTTTAGTGGTTTATGATTATTTCAGAATCAGAGAGATCCCAGTTCCAAACTCTGAATACTAGATACGATTTCTGAATAATGGGGGATAAGGGTTGGATTTCATGAATGAAATTAAATGAAAACGTAATACATATAGATCTGGGAACATTGGTGGGTAGTTTTGTTTAAGAAAATTGCAACTCCCAAAACTAACAATGAAATAAATGAGCCTACAAGCCCTTGTTATTTGATTAATCTAAATAATTTAAAAAATGGTATTTATTTTTTTCATTTATATTTGTATATATATATATATATATATATATATATATATATATCTTTTCAAGCTTAACTATCTCATTCCTTTGCCCAACTCATGTATATGAATATGAAAAATAAAATTAACATGTGTTTATTGCATGTCCATGTTATTTATATTAAAAATGATTTAATAAGCCGACCTCTTTCAAGCTTATCTATTTAAACTTTTTTCCTTGCGCATTTACATGGGACATAAAAACATGCAATTTGACCTAATTAATAATGAACTATTAGGAACTATATGGGAAGATAAGAGAAAGACAAAGAGGGGAGAGAGAGAGAGGGGAAGAAGAGGGTGGTGGGGGTGGGGGAGAGATTTTCCTCATTTTGGAACCTTTGCCTTTACACTATTATATAACCTAATGAAGATAGTTATGCCTATTTGTGGAAGTTTGTTGTACTCACCCCTACATACATACCTACTTCACCCCCTATTGACCTACATACCTTTCTCTTGGGAAATTTTGTAACCGACTCTTTCGCCCCCCTCCCCCACTTCTCCTTGCTTTCTTGTGTGAATAAAATATACAAAAATTCCAATAATACCCTTCTATGGCACCTTTTTGGAAACTTATGGAAATGCTTTTGGATGGTGCAACAAGGGGCCCATCACCACCACCTTTGTTGGGAGAACCCTTCTTTGCTCATAGGCAACACCATACTATGCATCGGGGGTGAGGAGGTTTGGAGGTAAAAAGTTTTGCTTCAAACTTGGAACCAATGTGTGAGTGATGACTAAGGACCTAGATTTGTTTCTTTAGGTTCCCCTTTTGATCGAATTCATTTTTGTATTTCAAATTTACATACCCATGTTAGTTAGCCTACCTTCATGATTTGAAACTCGTTCCAACTCTACGGAAAACGTTTCATGAAAAATCTACTTTCCATAGGGATAAAGTATAAGCATGACTTTTTCAATTCAAATCACACACACACACACACACACACACACACAAAGTTGCTTTTGTAATTGAATTCTATAGTTATTATGAAACCAAGTATTTATTACATGTGTCAAAGAAAGTGAGGAATGAATGAATATCAAGAGAGTACCACCACCCAACTTGAAAACTCTAAGGAAGGAAGTTCTCGCTTATTGGCAAACTCCATAACGTGTGTGTGACATGCTTATAGCATGATGAGTGGTATTGAATGACTTTAAAACTTTCATGAATGACCCCCGTTTTTTTTTTCCTCTCTTAAAAAATTGTCAAAGAAAGTTGACATGTAACCTTGTCAAAGAAGGGATAATTTATTTTTATTATGTACTCATCAAAAGTTTGGTTCCATTCTTTTGAAGTCTTGTTTGGGGTAGGTAACTTTTGAGGTGGGTTAAAAAATAAAAAATAAATTTAAATTTAAATAAATTTATAAATAAATAATTTATAAAGAAAAGAAAAGAAAAAAAAAAGAAAAAAAAAGAAAAAAACTACTTCAAGTAAAACTAGTTATAGGTGAAAGACACTAAAACATCCCGCCTAATAAGCATTGTTGAGGGCAAAAAAAATGATTGATGGTGCTCTACCTTGTATAGAGCCGTTTGATTTCGTGGTATGATTTAATTGCTTTGACCTTAAATAATAATAATAATAATAATAAATTTGATTATTTTTTAAATATTAAAATCTATGTTATTGGTTGATACTTTTCATTTTAAAAAAGATGTTAAATTTCAATTTAGCTCGGAATAACAAAACATGCATAACAAACTAAATAATGTTCTTTTTTACAAAACATGAAAATTTGTGCTAACTATGTATAACACAATTCAACACACAAAACCACCATGGAATGCACAAAAAGACAAGTTCAAAAAAATGCATTGAATAGAGCTCGTTAAGGAATGTTTAGTATCTTGTGTTATGGGGGTTCCCTTGTTTTGAAGTTTGTGTCTCGGTTAGGTAACTTTGGGGTAGGGTTAACAAAAAAAAATAGACAACTTATGTAAGTGTAGTTAGGTTCTCCATTTGTTTGAAGTTTGTTTGAGGTAGGTAACTTTAGGAGTGGGTTTAAAAAATTAAAAAAATTAATAATAATAATAATAATAAATTTTTAAATTAAATTTGAAATAATTTTTTAAAAAAAAACTTAAGAACTTAAGCAATAATTAAGTGTAATTAGGCACCATTGCTTTGGATTTGTTTGGGGTAGGTAACTTTAGGGGTGGGTAAAAAAACAAAAAGATGACTTACATAATAAGTGTAAATAGGTTCCATTTATTTTATTTTTTCAATTTTTTTTATGTAGCCAAATTAGCAATGGTCTGCAAGAATGTATTAGCCATATTTTGGCTACAAGCTAAATATGAAAGCAGAATTTTTAAAACATACTTCTATATTTTTTGGCTACCTACTTGAAGCATGTATAGAAATATGGCAATTTTTTCTTAAATATATATTTCAAATTATGGTTATTGAAAATCTCAAAAAATCACTTGATTTTAGCACTTAAATTTTTTTTATATAGCTTTTTGGCTATATAGTCTAGAGCCAGCCAAAAAGAAAAGAAAAGAAAAGAAAAGGCTGGTTCCAAATTCCAATGCAATTGAAGCTTTGTTTGGGGTAGGTAACTAAGTAAATTTGGGGATGGGTAAAAGAAAAGAAAAAAAAAGGGGACCGACTTAAGTAAAAAAAAAAAAAAGAAGAAAAGTGTACGTTTTTTTTTGCCAACGTGGAAAGTGAAAATGGACCCCCTTTTGGTGATTCTACCATAGCCACAACAAAGCGGAAATCCAAGCCACCGGATTGGCTAGAATCTGTTGGAATCCACGTCCCGACCAATGACATGCTCTGCGGAATGCCACTTTCCAGCCGGCGTAATCTCCCTGGATACTGTTGCCGTCTCTCCCGGGAAGAAGCTCCCCCAACTCCGCGACTTCCATTGCGCGCAAACCGCTCCATGTGCCGTGTTCGATCTTCTTCGTTGTCTCCATGAAAAAAAGAATGGGATCCACCTCATTATGTGAAGAAAAAATAAATTCGTACGATCTTTTATTTTTTCCACGCAAATTTTTGGTTGTCTTTTTTGGTTGAAAAGTTTCTGCTATCTGATCACGGATATGGCTACAACCCTTTCGTTGCTGTCGTTGCAGCAGCAGCCCCAGCAGCAGCGAAAGAGTTTTTTCTTTCAAATTTTTGTTCTACATGGAAAAAGATTTGATGGGTAGTTAGTATTAAAGAATCGTACTGAACTCCACAACTCCTCCTCATAGAAAGCTTTTGTTTGTCGTGTATGGGTTGGACGTTGCATGAACAAGCAGAAGAAGAAGCTGAAGCTCCAGGGGTTCTCTCATGTTTGTGAAGTAGTATTGTAGCCTCTGGAACTGCTTTTTGTGGAAGATATTGTACAAATCTTGTTTTGGTCGTAGGTGATAAAAAGTTTTTCTATCCGGATTTTGGATAGGGACTGGCGGATTTTAGGGTTAGAGACAATTTAGGAGTTGGAAGAAGAAAGAAGAAGAGACAATGGGTAATAGTAGATCATGATGTCACCGCTGTTCACGTAGCAGTCAGCGATTTTCTACTACTGCAGCAAGTGAAGAATTCGAGCCGTGAAGAATTCTTTCTTTGTTATAGAGTTGGAGGCGTGAAGAATTGTTCGTTTGTTGCAGTGGTTGTTGTCCAACCCAACCCATCACTCAATTCTAGACAACCAGACTTCTTTTTCAGCAGCAGCTCCTCTTTGTTTTTCAAGAGAAAAAAGAAAACCCCCCCGCTCCGGCTCAGGAATTGTGGAACCTCAGAAATTCTGCACAGAAAATTTACTTTGAGCTTGAGTGAAACAAGATCTGTGTCGAGACCCAGAGTTCTGAATTTGGGTGGGAGGCAAAAGATTGCGAGAGAGAGAGAGAGAGAGATACACACGCGCACATACACAGGGGCAGTAAGAGGGGCAGTGATGGCAGCTGGGGCCAAGGATTGCAGCAACAGAAACAACAGTGGATTCACTAGTTCTGCAGTTCAAGCAACAGCAGTTACAGTGGCGATGGCGGGGAGAATCTGTCGAGCTTGTGATGTGTGCGGTATGCAAAGAGCTCGCTGGTACTGTGCGGCAGACGAAGCGTATCTGTGCCAAAGATGTGATGCCAGTGTCCATGGAGCCAACGCTCTGGCTCGTCGCCATGAGAGAAGCAGGCTGGGAGCAACAACATCCATGTACAACAATACTTCTTTGCGCTCATGTAAACGACGCCGCAAGCCGACGAAGACTGCTGTTCAAACCTCTCTGCAAGAAGCTCCTCCTCCTGCTGCTGCGCACCTGCAGGCCCATGAGCTAGTGCAGCAGCAAACTCTTCCTCTACTACTACCCTCACGAAAGCGCTCGAAGCGCACCCGAAGACCCAATCCCAGACACAAAAACATTCACAAAGAAGAAGAAGAGGAAGAAGAAGAAGAAGAAGAAGAAGAAGAAGCTCATGTCCAGGAGTTCAAGGACGAGTTCCAACACTTTGCCGTGCCGGACGGATACATGGATTCTGAGATAGATTTCGAGGAGACTTTGGGATCCTTGATGGGTGATCAGGCCGCCGGAAGCAGCTTCAGCGGAGCAGAAGATCATGGGTTTGGTAAAATGGAGCTCACAGGGTTGAGCTTCTCATCTGAGATGGTGACTTTGGAGAGAAGAGGAGACGACAATTCAGAAAGGACAATGATTCTGGAAGCTGCAACAACAACAACAGAAGGAAGTGCAACAGCAGGAGGAGGAGCTGCAGCAGGCAGTCCCTTTGTGGGAGTCTTTGCTGTGAAAGTGAAGAATGAAAAGAGCCTTGCAGCAACAGACATGAGTGTGGAAAACAGATCAGAGAGAATCAAAGAGAAAGTCGTGGAGATGCTGCGATGCTCACTCAAAGGCCATAGCAAAGAGGAATTAGGCATTCCTTCACTCCAACTTAACTATGAAGATGTGTTGTCTGCTTGGTCTGATCAAAGCTTTTGGACACTAGAAGATGGCAATCACCTGCAAACTGTCCCTGGCCATAATAGTACCCATTTCGATCATTCTGTATGTATTCTTTCTCAAAATTCTCTTATAGCTCTGATTTGAGAATTCCAATCCTCTCTCAAGAAAGCTCTGATTCTCTCTATCTTGGATATATGTGTATTCCAATTCTTTCCAATTCTTCTGAAAAAAGTTCTCTAGATCTTGTGTCTGTGCATTCTAATTCTTTCCAATTCTTAGACTCAAGAAAGTTCTTGTCTATCTTGGATCTGTGCATTCCAATTCTTCTCAAGGACTATTGCCTCCATCTGTCTGTATGTTTGTCTGTGTATTTGTTGTGTTTATGGCGAGATTGCAACTCTAAACTTGTGTTTTGAAAATGGGTTTTGCAGGGAATCATGGAAATGTGCCTGGTTCCAGACATGAGCAACTACTGTGGCAATAATAATACTCAAGGATTGCTCACTAGAAGTGATGGTAGTAGCCATCATGGTGGAGGAGAAAGAGAGGCGAGAGTATTGAGGTATAAGGAGAAGCGTCGCACTCGGCTTTTTTGTAAAACAGTCCGTTATGAGGTTCGCAAGCTGAATGCCGAGCGTCGACCCCGCATGAAGGTGAAAATATCTTCTTCTACATAATAATAATATTACTCAGGCATATATACGACATTCTTCATATAACTGTTTTTGTGATGTTTTCTTTAGGATTCAAAAGCAGCTACAAATTTCAAAGCTTGGGTTTGATCTTGAACTTTCTTTAAATCTTGTGTGTAATACTTCTTTACCTGGAATTAATCATGGAACAAATCTATGTTTTTGAGTTCCAAAACCCATCTTAAAAATGGACTACAAGAATGTCAGCAAACAAATCTGTTCATAGTGTGTTCACTGCATATCTCATTGTTGCACACCCATTTTGATCAATTGTCTCATTGTTTGCTTTCTCCGTGGGTGCAACTTTTTTTGCAGGGTCGATTTGTGAGAAGGACACCAGGTTGTATATAATGTTTCAATGGGGCAGGGAGGGTGGGGTAGCAAATATTACAACATACAAGATCCTCTTCAGGTTCTCACTCATCTAGTTACTGAAGACAAGCAACCCCACCCGAAACAGAAAAAAATACTATAAAATAGAAGAAAAGATCAAGTAGCAGATCTTAAGAGTTGCTACTACAAAAGTGTACAGTTCCGAAGCTTCTTATTAACAAAGCAGCATTATGAAATTTGTAGACAAAACAAAATCTTCGAAGAAGACACAAAGTAATCAATCCATGCCAACAACAGCTTAGTTAGCATTTACCCAAAAAAAATCCCATTCTAGCATGGTCATCAACATGGTCACAACCTTGTTGAATATGCAAAATGATGATCACAACCATGGTCACAAAGTCATGTAAATTTGCTTTACTGATTCATAGACATCTTTGTACAAAAGATATGTGAAAGTTTGTACTTTTCAATCTCCATGAATTTGTACTTTACTACCCAATTTACCCAAAACTGGCTTTCGTTGTATGCATGTATGTCCTCCAGTCACCAAGTTCCTTTCTGTAGTTGAGAGTTTTCTTTCTGTTTCTGCAAAGTGTCTGTATGTAGTATGTACCTATTGGAGTGCATTTTGTTTGCTTGACAAAAGTCATATTGTATTCTACATATGTGAAGAAGGTATCATGGCTCACCATCCAAATCACCCACATCAAGTGTAGGTGTTGGATTTTTTTCCCCCTTTAGACTTCTGCATTTTTATTAGGTTTCCTGTGTTTGTAATTCTCCTGCATTCTTCACATCCACAAGCTTTGGTACAGGAAATTCTACACACCAGAGCTGTGGATTTTTGCAGCTAGTTAGTTAATTTATGTAGCTCACACATTGCCTTGAGCAATGGTGTGCAGAGAGATGGCCATGCTTTCAAAGGAAAGGAGCATCTTGTCTTGGTATTGTTGCTCAGCATTGTTCCTGGCCTGAAGCAAGTTCACTAGTGCATGCAGCTGCATCTCCAGGTTACCGATTGCGACTCCCTGAATCCTGTGATGATGACTACTGCCATGTCCTCCTGCTGATCCATACTGATCTCGCCACTGCTGTGAACTTGGAGGAGCTTGCCAGCACTGCCAAGTCTCTTGCATAACTTCAGGATGATGGCTTTGTTCACGCTTGTTCTGCTGAGGTACTGCATCATGGTTGTGCACTGAAAGCAGCACTTCCAGCTGCTCTTGGAAACTCAGTTCCAGAAGCTCTGGGGGAAGAAGATTGTCACCATTTAGCATTGAATGCTGCAGGTTGTGATCTGTCATCATTGTTGCAAGGTGCTGATGATGCTGAGGCTGCTGCATGTTGTTGTTATCAGTCGGCTGCAGCAAAGGCAAGTGAGAGTTTATAGATTGCAGTACTACAGGAAAGTTTGTAGTGCTTGAGTTCAAGGTTTGATGAGTAGTGGGCTTGTCAGTGGCTGGCTGTAGTGGCAGAGGTGTTACATGAGGAACTTCTGAGTGTGAAAGCTGTGAGCTGAGATGAATGTGTGCAGGCTGAGGGAGTAGATCCATTTCAAGCTTGTATGGAAATGGAGCAGAATCAAAGGAGGGTGAATTGGTCTTCTCTTTTTGAACCTGATGAGCTGCAGGGGTACCACTACTACTCTGAATAGAGGCCTTGGTTTTAGAACCCAGATCTGTAAGTTCACTTGTTGGGACAGCAGATGATGACTTTGCACTCTCAGCCACAGGAGTTGAACTTTTCTTCTGTTGTGGGATGGTTTTAACAATATTGGGAGCTTGAGATATTACTTGAGGAGCTTGACAAGCTTTGACAAAAGTGGTGTGGTTAGCATTGTAAGGAACAGTGCGGTTGCCTCTCCTCAGCTCTGTAGCTCTTTGTTTGCGAAGTTCACGTGCCTGGAGCTTGAAACCATCTAGTGGGTCTTGAGAAGGGACAACTGTCTGGTGAGCAATCAGAGATGACCAACAGCTGTTTCCTTCCAGGTTTTTAGGCTCTTTAGCTTCTTCTAGTACGACCTGAGGTTGAGCTACTAGCATGGCTTCTGGAAGTGCAGCATGTCTTGTATTGTTTAGCCCTAAAATTGGAGCAGTTGATTGTGTGATGACTTTCTTTTCGACACAGCCTCGTGAAAATCTCTTGATCAAATCAAAAATCTCTTTGTCAATTCCCTCACCCAGAGGAAGCTGAGGCCATTTATTTGCACGGTGCTCGTACCTCTCAGCTCTTGTAAGCTCCCAATAGTTGGGACCATGATTCCCAGCTTCTTCAATGTTGAAGGAGAAGATTTGAACTTCATACTGTTCCAGGCGATACCATCTCTTGTTGCAGCTTTTGAAACTTCGATGGTAGCCTCTATCTCGAAGCTTCTTTGCAACTTTGTCCCAGTGTGAGTCACTCACAGCACGGGAATTGGATCCTTGTGGTATTGGCCTCTCGTGCTGCTTCAGTTCTATGTGTGCCTCCACAAGTGCTCTTGTCTCTTCTAATGTCCACTCCCTTGCCATAGCTACACACCTGCAGTACTCACTCCATCAAATCTCTTGCCTCTCTTACCAACTACTCCATATTATTTACTTGCTACAGGTTCCAACTCTCTTGATGTATACAACTTCCTTCACTACGACCTGAATCCTTGAACCCTAACTGCTACACAATACAGCTGTCATTGAGAGCTAGCTTGGGTTTTTGCATGACATGGTTACCTATGTCAGAGGTGATAGAGAGGAGAAAGTCTTAACTTGTATCTCAAATGTCAAGCACTTGCATGCAGTTCCAAGCAGGCTGGAAGTTCTTGGAGCATCCTGCAAGAACACAAAAAAAAGTTTGGAAGATCTGCTCATAGTGTGGAGGTTTTTGCTTACAGTATGTAAGGTTCTTTATACCTATTTCAAACAATGACTCGAAAGTCTAGAGATGTTGCAATGCAATAAATTACACAGAAGATTGACCAGAAGAATCTCTACCCAGCTGCAGATTCTATGACCTTGATTTCTTTATGAAAAAACCAGGTGAGATTCTTGATTGTTATGCTATCCAGATATGCTAATAATCCTTCAACAATTTTGTACTTGCTTACAGCTTCAGAGATCTCTCTGACACATACCTATCTCTCTCTGACATGAACCCAACTCTTTCTGACAAGCACCATTAAATCTTTCAATATGCAGCTCTGAATTTCCTGTGCAGCACTGAAAGCCTGAAGCTCAGCAAAACGATGAAATGGTTCTCTAAACCCTACTTCTACAGGATTCTTTGACAGGATTCAAAACCTTTCTTTCCTCCCTCCTTCATGAATAGCAAGCTCCTAGCAAGAAATTCCAAAGGCTGTCAAACAGACTCAGACCCAAAACCTTGAAAAAACCCATCAGCAAAAAACACACTGTTACTACTGTCCTCCGGATGCCTTTGTATGGTGGCAAAACCCCAGAAGGAAGAAACATTGGGTCTGTAGAACATGAATCCTCAAAAACAACTAGAAATTCCAAAAACTGTCAAACAGAGTGAGACACCCAAAAGCTTGAAGAACCCATCAGCAAAAAACACACCACTGTTGTCCTCCAGATGCCTTCTTATGGGTGGTGAAATCCTAGAAGGAAGAAACATTGAGTTTGTAGAGTATGAATCCTGGAAAACAACTTTCAATCTACATTGGGATCTCAACAAACATGAAGCCTTAACCTGCTTTTCCAGGACTCGAATTTTGCTGATGGATGATTTCTAGGGTTTGGAGGTCAACCAAGCTGAAAGGTTTTTTCAGGGAGAGTGATTGCTGGGGAAGAAGAAGAGTTTAGAAAAAGCCCTACCCAATTGAAGACAGGACCTTGTGATGGTGGAATGAGCAAGGATCTCCCTTCCAGCTCTGCTACAAGCTGGAAGAAAAGATGGTGCTACACACGAGCCCCCACCTGCTACACCCAATTTCTCTAAACCTCTTACTGATCCTTATACTCTTGCAGCAAACCCAAACAAACCCAAAGGACGTCAAATCCCTTTAACCTTACCGATGTGATGCTCCAACAGACGCAACTGTGACGATTCAGGGAACTTTGCATCACACCTCTTGACCCAATGTGATGACAGTCCAAATCAACACACTCACTACTCCACCCATGAGAGCTTGAATTGTGCAAGCTCACTCCACTGTCCATCCTCATTCCTTCCTTCCCAGGAGCTCCTCCTCCTCCTCCTCCTGCTGCTGCTTCTGCTGCTGCTAATTCAGCAGCTGCCCTACAAAATTCTTGAGCTCAAGATTTTCCAGAAGTTCTTCTAGGATTGATGCACTATCCTTTCACTACTGGAAGCTGCTGGACTCAACTCTTACAAGACTTGCATTGCTTTAAAATTTCTTACCAAATTCTCCATGGATTTTGAGGGACTGCAAATCTTCTCTTTTGCCAGATTTGGAGGGAAAAATATTTCTGAAATCGCCATATTTAGACAATAGGTTCCAGCAAGTCATCAACATATAATAAAAGTCTTAAAATTTTCTACTTTCCTCCCTGACCCATATACCCAAATTTGGCTAATTCCTCTTGTGGATGATTGCCAAAAGTGGCTTACTTAAAATTTGGCTAATTCCTCTTGTGGATGATTGCCAAATTTGGCTCACCTAAAATTTGGCTAATTCCTCTTGTGGATGATTGCCAAGTGTGACTCACCTAAATTTGGCTAATTTCTCTTGTGGATACTTGCCAAGTGTGGCATAACTAAATTTGGCTAATTCCTCTTGTGGATGATTTTTAAAAAAAAAAATTATAATATTTTCCTGTGATACCCAGCAGGAGCCCATACTCTTGTAGGGTATGTGGAGGCCACCTTTATTAAAATTTGGGCTCCACTTTGCTTCACACTACCAGTGACAATAATTAAATTATTATTATTTTTTGACATAATAATTTTTTTTCATCAATTTTTTCTTTTCAAAAAATTAAAATTTATAAAATTTATAAATTTATTATATATATATATATAATTTTGTTTCATTAAAAATATTGTTTTACATTCTTGATTTGGTAGAAAAAAAATGCTAATAAAAGTCTGATTCATTAAATAAGTTCACAACAAGATACAAAACACACCAAAACATTGAAAAAGTGCAAAACAAACCAAAAAAAATCAAATTAAATTAAATTTAAATTTGATCTATGATGAATTATAATCCAGAATGACTCTAAAATTGTCGTAGTGATGATCACCAAAATACCCATCTTACATAAACCAGTTCCAATGAAACATTGTCATTGGAATTTGTGCCTCAACAAAGGACTGGTTGCAAGGTTACTTTTCTGCATGAGGGTTTAGGGTTTAGGGTTTAAACCCTAAACCCTAAACTCTTGTCTTCTCTCAAAACAAATTGCAGCCATCCATTGATACAAAGGAAGATTCAAACTTTATGCTTCATATCTGGTTTATATCTAGATTTTGGCTAAATCTTCTTAGCGACGATCGTCAATTTTGGCTACATTGATCGCCACTTTAGATTACATTAAAATACAAATTTCTTTAAAGAAACCACAAGCTTCCTGCCTGATGTTGCTTGCGGTCTTTACACTCACACCTATTTAGTGTCAAAATTTTGATAGTAAAAAATGACCCAATTTTCTATACATATTTGGTTTTCAATGTGGTAGCCATTAAAACATTTTTAAAAAAAAAGGTTGGTTGTATTAAAAATTTGTACTTCTTCGATTCATATCTGGCTAATAGCTATAAATTTGGCTAAATCTTGCTATTTATGATAGCCATTATTTCTTCCATCAAAATAATTGGCCCCACAAAAAGAAACAAAACAAGCACTGTTGCCATTGAACTGGTAGCACCTATTTAGTCTCTTCCTGAACTGGTGGGGTTGCACCTTTGTAGTTGCTGTCTTCCTGGGACTGGCTCACAAGCCAGCAGCACCCATCAAGTTGGGAATTGTCGGTAAAATCTCATCACAAGGACACCCACAACCATATATGCTTCCATCTTTGCTTGCTTGTGTTTTTGAGAGAGAAAGAGAGAGAGAGAAAGAGAGAGAGAGAGAAGTATTTATGTGTTGATGTGAGAATTGTATTTGTGAGAGAATATTGAGTTTGCCACAGAGAGAATTATATGCAAGAGAGAGAGACAATTGTTAGAGAATTGTTGTACATGTGTATGTGTGTGTATGTGTGTGTGTATGTGTCTCTCTCTGTGTCTCTCTCTGTGCCATGGTTTTGTCTTTGTGGGTTGTAGTAGTGTTTCATGGAGGTGGGGTTTGTTGTAGACCCTGTGGTAGTCAGTTTGATGATTGATTTTCTGGTTATCACAAGCTGGGTGGAGCTGGGACAAAGCTATGAATTTCTACTCCATTAGTGACTGTCATTGGGAAATTGTTGCAGCTGCAACAGAAAGAAACCATGAGTTAGAACAGCAGCTTTTATCAAAAGCTTGGGCCTGCAACTAAAAGGCTGTGGTCAACTGTTGCCTTCAATAGGAGGCAGATGAGCCTCATGTACAGGTAAGTACAAACTGTGCATCCCATTCAACTCCAAATTCTGTGATTGACAAGAAGAAGAAGAAGAAGAAGAGAGACTCTGTTGTTGTCATCATCTAGACATTTTTTGTTGCCACAGGTGCCAATTCAGCTAATCTCAAAAGTTGGTAATAAAAATCGCAGTTTTGAGGCAAATTTTGCTACTACTGGGCCCATCACGTTTGCTGTGATGTCCAAGGTCAGAGACACATTGATCCTGAAAATCCATTGCAGAAAACATTTTACTTGGTATCATTCCATTCCATTACCTGGAAAATATTATAGAGATCCAGAGGAGCCAGATGCTCTTCATGTTTTTTTGGGCAATTTTGTACTTTTGGCTTTGCAGGCATGTGAGCTCTAGCCACTGCAGTGCACATCTTTCAAGTGCTGAGCCAATCAACAAGTCCGGGCTCTGACCCACAGTGCTCAGAAGTCACCTTTGTTGAATTTGTTTTTGATGTGGGGAGTGCTTTGCTTGTGGGCTGCAATTTACTGCACTTTTTTTCTGCCTTCCAAGATCCTCCAGTGGGTTGGTTGCAACAAGGTTGAGTGGAGAGAGAGAGAGAGAGAGAGAGAGAGAGACTGGTGGGGTTGATGTCACAAACCAAAAACAACAATTCTTTTGAGACAATAATCTAGACTGTCTTCTAATTGAAATGGTGAATGTAACATGTGCAGGTGTGCATGGTGACAGAGTACAACAGATTCACATGCAAAGCTATCACTCAGGAATTTTCGGATTTGAGAGGGGGATTGGTGGTCCTTTGAGGGGCAAGCCTGACTTCCATGCCACATGGGCATGATGATGTGAAGCTGGAGAGGGATTTGGGACATCTTTCTATGAGCTTTTTCTCTCCATGTGAAAGTTGACAGAAAGATGTTTCAAATCCCTCTCCAGAGCTGTTGCAGTTTGGTGATGTTCTTCCATGAATCCATGATGCAGTTTGTAGAGTGTGTGTGCTCTTTTGCATTGTTTCTCACAGGTCGCACAGACTTAGGGTCTCTTTCCATTAGGCTGTTGTGATCACAGTACCCTAATGGAAAGCCACTAACATAGGGGCTTGTTTCTTGCTGCAGGGACAATCACTTTCCATTGGAGAGCTGCAATTATGGAGAAAATGTGTAATTAATCAAGTTAAGAACTCTGGGAACACATGTTTTCATGACAAAAGGACAAATGCCATTGTATGGCAAGTCACAGTTTGATTCATAGTTCTCACAACTCTTGTAATTGGTCATTGCTTGATTGGTAGAGTTGTGAGATGGCTGTGAGCACAACTACTTGAAAAAACATAACGAAACACTGTTACAATCACAAAATTTGTGATAACATCAGCCTAATGGAAAGATGTCCTTAGCTGCAAGACTGTAGTCGGGAAAAAAAATGATGGGTGAGATGGTATGTGATATGACATGTGCAATGCTTTCTGATGTAAAGAATGTGCGACTTCTTTCCATGCAAAATGCATAGTGACAATTTTTTTGTGTACAATGTCTTGTCGGTCATGGCAGGGTCATTGCATGTGGACAAGCTTAAATTGATGCAAGCACTCTACACAGGAGGAAATATTGCAACTGCAATAGGCAATGAGACAAATGACGCCACCTCTTTGTTGCACAAGGTTTATTCTATCTTTTGCTTTCAGTTTAGTACCATATTAATGCCAATTTTGAAGATGCTACAATTGAATGTGATGCCATTATAGGTACTCATCAAACCATGACTTTCAGAGATTCTCATGGGACTAAACATATTTTGATTTGTTGATCCATGTTTTGCAGCTTGATTTTATAAATGTGAAGACATTATTATGTTTATTTAATCACTACTTGACACCCGATTCCTGAGTACACTGATGTGTGAAGTAAGAGACCATAGCTCAGGATTTCCAATCACTTCTTGAGCTCATATGGTTGTATTTTTTTTTTTGCCAGACTTGTAGGAGTAACTCTAACTGCAAGAATCTTAGAAAGTCCATTTTGAAGGATTCAACTGCTCTGAAGAGGCATCTTTGAACATCTTCAATCCTGAGAAACTAGTGGATCCTGAAAAAGTCCAAAACTAGAGATCATCAGTATAATACACTAGATCATGGGAGAGGCAGGAGGATGTCCAGTGCATGGATGGGCTGCCTATGATCCTTCTGGCACTCTTGCCCCCTGCAAATTCTTCCGAAGGTAGGTAAGGTACTTAATGTGGGATCTGGTGGTAATTCTATTGTTCCAAGTTTGAAACTAGACAGTTGCAGATCTCCAAGTTTGTGAAAAATCCATTAGTGTCCTGCAGGGGATGTTTCTAAGGATTGTAGTATTTTTTCCCTTTTTTTTGTATACATGGATACAACATAGAGAAGAAAACAGTGGATACATACATACAAATACATCTTTGCATGTGCTTTGAAAACCGGATTGAATTCATGTACATGGAAACTGTGCAGTGGTTTCTTTGTTTTGGGATCATTGCATGCTTTGGTTGCCATGACTGCCAGGACTCTCTAGAGATTTTGAGCTGAATCTGAGCTCACATGGTGGAATGATGTGTGCTCTAGGGCAACTCGTCCTGAAGATGTGAAGATCAAGATCCTGTTTTGTGGCATTTGCCATACGGATTTGCACAAGGTGCGCAACGAATGGGGAGATTCCAAGTACCCCTTGGTTCCTGGGTCAGTTCTCTGATCATTGAACTCAACCCAAGTTCTGTTGTATGATGCTAATTTCAAGCAAGAAGTCACCTGATCCAAGCAAAGCTGCTGCAATCCATTTGTGACTCCACTCTGAAGAGCTCTCCTGATGTCAATTTGTCATGGATGGGTCCATTGGGATGGTGGGGTATGGATTCATGCATGGCCTGGCAGGCATGAGATAGTGGGGGTAGTGATGGAGCCCAGTTCCAAGGTGCCAGAGTCCAAGTTCAAAGTGGGGCAGCAGGTGGGAGTGGGATGCATGGTTCGCTCCTGTTTGAGCTGCGAAGAATGCAAATTGGGTGTGGAGCAGTACTGCAACGAAGTGGTTTGGACATACAACTCGGTGAATTTTGTTGATGGTAGCATCACCAAAGGAGGTTACTCCACAATCATCATTGTTGACCACAAGTGCGTAGTTCAGAATTCTACCCTGATCATCATCATCATCCTGCTGCAGCTTGCAAGAAATTATATTGTGCTCAGACTTGGAGCCTGAATCCATCAGAGGACAAAAGAGGAGATCTGAATTAGCAGCTCTACTGCTGCTACTGGCCATGCACTGATCTACTGCATGTTGGGTTGGGTTCACATTCCAGAATCTTCAGATTTGTGTGGAAGAAGATGCCTGAGAATCTGGGTGCGGGACTGATCTGCTGAATGTTGGGTTAGGTTCAGAATCTTTAGATTTGTGAGGAAGATGATGCCTGAGAATCTGGGTGCACTGATGATCGGCTGCACATGTTGGGTTGGCTTCAGATTTGTGTGGAAGATGGATCATGCTTGATAATCTACCTGGGGTGTGCAGTAGTACTGATCTGCTGCTGCACATGTTGTGTTGGGATGGGTTGGGTTGGGAACTTCAAATTTGTGTTGAAGATGCCTGAGAATTTGCCAGTAGATGCAGCACCACCACTGCTGTATGCAGGCATCACAGTGTACAGCCCCATGTGCTACTTTGGAATGGACATGAAGGGCACCAACTTTGGCTTGGTGGGCTTGGGAGGGTTAGGTCACATGGCTGTCAAGTTTGCCAAAGCTTTTGGTATGAAGGTCACTGTGTTCAGCACCTCTCCTCACAAGGAGAAGGAAGCTTGAGAGCTTCTGGGTGCTGATGAGTTTATCATCAGTAAAGATCTTGATAGAATGAAGGTAACAACAAACACCCCCAAAACAAAAGAAAAGTTCTCAATAATTTCTTTGCAATTCTACTCTAGAGAGAATCATTCAAGTTCTGCACACAACAAAACCAGACTATTATACTAAATAAAATTGTGTGCACCGACTGCACAGGCTGCTGCCAAGTTAATGGATTGCATTCTTGACAGTTGCATATGCCCACTGCTTGGATCCATACTTGAGGCTGCTGAAGACAAATGGGAAGCTTGTGACAGTGGGTATTCCAGAAAAACCTTTGAGCTTTCATGCCAGTGCTCATCACTGGTAAGCCAAAAGTACTTGACTAAAATCTGTTTGTGCAAGAATCCTGAATTCTTTGGTTTTTTTGCAAATTCATTGTTTCCTTCTCATAGTTTAAGTTTTTTTCCCCTTGGGCTGAAATCTGCGTATTCATGAAATTTCTACTTACTTTGATGTTTCTATTTTGGGGTGTTGCATGATCTACAGGGCATCATTCAATTGGTGGAAGTACAATCGAGGAATCCGGGAGACACAGGAGATGCTTGATTTTGCTGGGAAGCATAATGTGACTGCAATGATTGAGAAGATCCCCATGCCATATGTCAACACAACTATGGAAAGACTTGAGAAAGCGAATGCCAAATACTGTTTTGTCATTGACATTGCTAACACTCTCCAGGATGAAGAATAGCAAAAACTTTTGTTCTTGTTTTGAAAGTCTGAATGTCACTTTAACTCATGACCACTTCTTGCAAGAGCTGTTTTTTCTTCAGAACCCAACAATGGGCTGTTTCTCTGAAAGACCTTGGGTCTTTGACTTCTTTGACTCTGCATGCTCTCACTTTTGGGTTATCATCACCAGGCACGATAACATCTGCTGCAACATAAAATAAATCACCACAATGGTGGATTGCCAAAGTCTCTGATATTCCACATCAAAACCAAAAGTATGGTGCAATTGTTAAACTACATGCTTGGCCTAAAGATAAGGAGCCTGCAATCAGCAGTTCTTAAAGTGAAGATTTAACTCCTCTACTACTCAATTTCCGTACCAGAATTATTCCCTCCCTGCAATAATGTCCAAATCGTTCTGAACCCTTCTGCATTTGCAGCATATTTGATCTCCATCCTGTTCTCTCCTCTTGTATGGGCTTCAACAAAGTCTTGGGTACCACAAAGAGTAGGTATTGCATACATGGATGACAACAAACTCCATCTTTTGGACCTTTGGTACCATAATGATGGCTCAGGTGTGCAGGAACAATGGGTGTGACAAATTGCAGCTAAAGACATTCCAATCTGCAGGACATAATTGCCATCCAAAAACATGCAAGAGTTTGGAGCATGCAAAATGGTGACATATACTTTGAGGACACATGTTTAGAGCATCCGCCCCTCAGCGCATGATACTAGCCTCCAATCCCTTCATCCACACTCGAAGGATTTTTTTTCCCTTTTTCTGACTAGTGCTCCCAACCTTGCCAATTGCAGCTTCGAGAAAGTCCTTCCAAACCATTGAATTTTTTCTCTCCAGCTTTTGAACCCAGGCTTCAGATTCTCAGGGAAGCACTTGCCTTTCTTAAGGAAGAAATTGCTTGGAAGTTAGTTGATATCAACTACCTGCATCCTTCTCAAAAGAAGACACATGATGATCTTAAGACATTGAACCCAGCAATGAATGTGATTATAGAAGAGTCCTGTGTCTTTCAAAGCATGTCATACTTCTCACCAGCAAGCACATGCCTAACATAATTGAAAAACTGTCAACATGATCAGGAAACAACTACTGACTGACCCAGAGCTTCAATGAAAATGTCTAATGGGTTGCTTCCATTTTCCAGGAAAAACACAAATCAAGAACAATACAAACCATGATGGCAGGGAGCTCATCTGACTTTCAAAGCTGCATACCTGCAAGCCTCTGCAGTCACTGCAATTGCATTGAAAACTTGCTCCTCGAATCATCCTGGTGAGCATACCTGCTGTAGACCCAAAACATTGGGAAGTAAGAACATGACAAATCTCAGCAATGAGGGTTATACTTCTCTGTGTGTAGACCCAAGTAACAAAGCTATGCTGTAAATTACCTGTTGTTGGCAAATTCCTCAGCATTTCTTCATGGGAGGCTTTACTCTCAATCGGAGCTGTAGAACACAGAAAAAAATTTCACAAAAGTGAGACAAGTTCTTCAAGTAGTAGTAGTGCCTTGAAAATGTGGAAAAAAGCAAGCTAGTAAACAAGCTTTACAGGAAGAACACTCTGTGAACATCTTCATCTGAATCCAGCGAAGCACTGGTTTACAAGAATGCAACCTTGAGACGAGTGGACTGTGGTGGGCGTGGATCGGCTGCAGGTGGGCCAGAAGCTTTCACTGCAGAGTCTTGCCTCTCAAAACCACCCTCTCCATCTTTGCTCCCTGTGCCACCCAATGGGCATTTATGACCCTTTTTGAGCACCATACACTTGCTGCAGAGATAACTCTTTCTTGCACTACGAGGCCTGCGCACACTGGAAACTCCTTCATGGTCAGGATGCAAATCAGGGAGGTGTCCATTGCTTCTTCTGACTGCTTCTGACGCCTCAGATTGAACAGAGTGTGTGTGATTCAAATGTCGGACAGGAGTATCTGTCATGAAACTTGGCGATCCTGTTTGGGCCTCTTTCCTTCCAAGTTTGCCTTTGCGTGCTGATCTGATGCCTGAAATGCGAGGATTACCAAGATGCACATTCTCCTCACTTACTGCGCTTCTGCTGTCCTCACCATCTTTGTCGGGGTCACTATTCTCTTCTGGGTGGTTGATATCAGCAATCTTTGGCTTCTTTGGAGATGGCATTCCTGAGGATTTCTGTTGCTTTGAGAGATTTTCCAAAGATGGAACCTGGAAATTCTCTGAATTTAATGAAGGGGGCCTAAGAACTGGAATAGGAAGAGGCGATCGCTTTGCCAGGAGAACCATGGAATTTACATTTGATGTGACTGGAGCAGCTGGAGGAAGAGGAGATCGCTTTGCCAGGAGAACTGTAGAATTTACATTTGACATAACTGGAGCAGCTGGTGAGGCCAAATTTGTATTCAAGACTCCAGTTGCAGCACTGTGATAACCACCCACCACGCAAGCTTCAAGTGGTGGAAAAGTTAGAGGTGTCCTCTTTGCCTTTGGTGCTGAGAGAGAATCAGGTTTCACTGGTGACACAATGCCTGGATTGTTGACACCACCAAGTATCTCTGGATTTGTAACTATGCTTTTCAACCCCTCTTGAGAGTCATGGGGGACATTCAAACACAAACCCATTGGAGCTTGAAGCTTGGCCTCTGACTGCACACACTCTACTGAAGCAGGTGTGTGCTTCGTTTGCAAACAAGAGGTTGCACATTGGTCAACTTCACCTGTACCCAACACAATTTCAGAGGGACCATTTGAGGCAGCTGCAGCAGCTTGATGATCTGTTACTATTACATCTGCAGCTGCCACAAGCTTGCTTGCCTCCAAAAGGAGCTTGGCATGTTCAAGATCTGATTGAATCTGGCCAGCTTCTTTAGGTTTACCCTGTACATTCTCATATGTGTTGGCTGGAACTGGAAGCTCAGCCTCACACTGCATGCACTCCACTGAGGAAGCTATGGTTTCCTTGATTCCTGCAGTCGTTGAGATGGCACTTTGATCCTCTTGGTTTGTGCCCAACTCAATTTTGGAATGACCATTTGAGGCAGCAACAACATGACAATCTGTCACAATAAATGCAGCTGCCACAGGTTGGCTTGCTTTCAGAAGGACATTGACATTCTCAGACTCCAACTGAATGAGGCTAGATTCTTGAGATTCAACCTGCACATTCTCACATGAATTCACCATCTCTGGAAGCTGCTTGGCATCCCACTGCATGCACTCCACTGGAGCTGATACCTCCTGATTTCCCAAAGAAGAGGTGGCACATTGATCCACTTCAGCTGTAACTGACACAATCTTGGAAGGACCATTCAATGGAGTGACTTGATCATTGGGCACATTGCATGCAGCTGCCACAGCTTTGCTTGACTCTGGATAATGAGGTTTAATAGTTTCAGACTTTGATTGAATGAGGCCAGCTTCTTGCAGAGTACCATGTGCATTCCCACTTGATCCTATCCAACTTCGACCCTTAGCTGCTGACCGCAAACATTTAAGTAAAGCTGATGCCTGATCAATTACCAAAGTACAGTTGGGTGGCCACTGATTAACTTCGACTGTTACCCACTCAACCTCAGAATGACCATTTGTGTCAACTGCTTGATCATCATCTCTTCTAGTAACTGCAGCTGCCACAGCTTTGCTTGCTTCTGGAGGAGATACAGTGACATTTTCTGACTCAGACTGAACAAAGTCAACTTTTTCTGACCCACCATTCATCATATTCTCACATGCACCCACCAGCACTGGAGGCTTGGAAGCCTCTTGCAGCAAGCATTCCACTGAGGTTACTGCCTCCTCAATTCTCACAGATGTTGTGGGACATTGATCACATTCAGCTGCGATCAACTCGATCTTGGAAGCACCATTTGATGCAGCAGCTACTTGATCATCTGTAACAACAAGTGCAGGCACCTCAGATTTGTTTGCCTGAGCACAGTCCGTACCATTTTCCAACTCCAACTGAATAAGACCAGCTTCTTGAGAATCGCCATGGACATTTGCACATGAATCCAACGGAACTGGAAGCTTGGTTGTTTCTGACTGCAGACAATCCCTTGAAGCTGAAGCATCCTCACATTGATCACCTTCAGCTGTAACTGGCTTAACATCAGAAGGACCCATTGAGGCAGCAACTTGGTCATTTGTGACAATTAGTGCAGCCACCTCAACTTGGCTTGTCTCTGGGGTAACAGTAACATTTCGAAACTCTGGCTGGATCAGATCAGCTGTAGACACTTGCTCCTCACCATTTACACTGCTGCTCATTGGTTCAACTCCAGACCTTTGTCTATCCATCTGAGAGGCACTGAGAGTAGTTGGCTCCATAGGAGACTTGCCAATTTCAGATTTTCTTTCCTCCAACTGAGGATGAGGAAGAGTGGTACACAGAGATGATGACATTGGATTTGAAAAAGTGTTTTCCATCTGGCTGCAAACCAACCCATTTGCCCCAAAAAATGGAGGTGTCAGCCAAGCTCCTGGTGCAGAAAGCTGTTTCTTTGGTCCTATCACTAAAGAAAATCAGAATCTTTCAATATCCATAATCCTATGTATAGATAGATGCATAGAATAACATGACAAGAATAAGCAGCAACAGAATCAGCACAGAAGGAGGTGATGTGATTGTGGCCAAAATCAACAGTGAAGCCAAGCTGTATGGAAACACTCATCTAAAAATGGACCACCTATGCTCTAGATCCATAACCAAGCCAATCACAGAAGCTGGGAATCTAGTATTATACTTGTTTCTTGAGGCATTTTCTGTCTTGTCATCAGTACCCATGGCCTGTGATATATCTGTGACGACAATCGCCAGTGGCATTGATGAGGGCAAATTCAAGGGACCTACTTCCACATCTTTAGCTCTGGCTAGAATTTCCACATTTTTCTGTTTCTTCAAAGGAGCCTCAAAGATATTCAACTCTGCAATGTTGTGGGCCTTCCGCTTCATGTACACTTTCACATTCTTACTTTCACTGGGAAATTTGCTCAAAGCCTGTGCATTACATGGTGGCCCGGTTCTCTTCCAAGCTGCAAATGCAATTTCCATTCCACTACATTCTGCCTCCTCTTCCTCTCCTGCAACCCTGTCAACTGTTGTAGCACTGGAACTCTGACCAGCTAAAGGTGGATCAGAATCACTCTCTTCCATCCTCTTCACTAATTCAAAACTCTAGAACCAGAAATTTCCCAAGCTCCTTAACCTGAAGATGTCAACACCAATCTCAAATACTGCATGTGTCTCCAAACTGATCAGCCTCTAGGTGCCAGTTGATTTTTTCTTTGAAGGAACCAGCTCCTGATTCAAGACAGCCATCAACTGTCAAAAGCCCAAATTCAGTACATTCTCAAATCATCCTGAAAGTCTGCAACCTGATAAAAGCTCAAACATGTCTGCATAAAATACTCCTGGTACATAACACTCATACCTAACATAAAATACTAACACACAATCGATCAAGAGCCATTACAAAGAACTATGAACCCATTTGGACACAACATTAAGGAAGCATGATCATCTCAATTGCAATCCACTCCTTGCCAGAAAACCCATCTTAAGCAAAAGAAGCTCAAGAAAAGCGATGGCCAGGTCACTCTTTAAAAGGTGCCCTAAATATGTACATGGAACTGCTCTGTCACACATATCTTTGAAATTGCAGAGCAATCTCCACAATAACAATCTGAAGGTAACTAACATGAAAAGCAGTGCAGTGATACCTTATGAGAATCATTGACAAAGTCTCAAACCATCACATGTATTACGAATAGCAGGGTCAAGCTGCCAGTACTACCCACTGCCTTCATCAGGTCCCAAGAGCAGCAGGTGTAGATAAGTATATAATAATCCACCAGTAGTTTTGGACAAACCCTTCACAAAATCATGTGGGGTGGCATGTGGGTGGGCTCAATTCCTCCATCACCACTGGAATTTGAACCCTCCAGAGCTTCTGGTGGGGTTATCATGCAGGAACATCACACAAATGCCCTGAGTAGTACTCACTTTCTCAAACAAAACCAAAACTCATCAACCTACTAGCAGCAGCAGGGAAAGCTTTTATAGATTTTCAAGGCACAAAAGCCGAAGCGAAGTTCAAATATAAAAAGCTCTCTACACACACACACAGACACACAAACACACGCAGAGGGTGGCTCAATCTTTGCCTGAAATGAAGTCTAAACCCCAGCTCTTCTTGAGGGTCAGAAAGGAACAGCACACACACACAAACCCAAGAGCTCCAACCACTCTTAACAGAAAACAACCCAATCCTTGATTCTAGCAGAGCAAGTAAGAAAAGCAAGGAAGCAGGAGTTTCAACCAACCTGAGGCTGGCCACAGTCTGATGAAGGTAACCCAACTCCCTTCTTCCTCTCTGTTTCTATTTGCGCCCAAAGAGTTTTGGGTCTCTCAAATATCCTTTTGTGTCCGTCTTTCCTTCCTGTACATCTTTCCACTCTTGATCCTTTCACACCCAACCCACTTTCTTCTTCTGGTGTTGGATGATTCTCTTGTTGGGTGAGTGTTTCTCTCTCTCTCTCTTCAAGAAATTCTTGCAACTCTATTTTTATTTATGAAAACCTCTTGTCATGGATTCTCTCTCATTTATTTTGAAGCTTTCTCTTCTTATGGATGATGATGATGATGACCATCATGATGATGATTCTTGCACTCCCTTCTAAACCCTTCTTCCCTTCACTTGGTAAAGTACTTTGGCCTCATGAAGAAGTAGGTAATGTTGAATGACACAGTTTGATGGACATCATATTTTGTGTGGTTATTTCTAAAGATACTGTATCTTTTGTAATGGTTATCTTAGGGGTGTTGTGCCTTTTCTTTTGCTGCCTCTTTCTTGGTTGTTTGGACAAGTGTTGTGTGGGTATATTTTTCATCTGTATCTACTCATCAGGTGTGTACACACACACACAGATATATGGTATATGATATAACATAACTTATTTTCTCAAGTTTGATAGATATATCCTATACTTATGCATACCCTTTTTGCACCTGCAAAGGATTTTTAGAACCTATTCATAACCATTTTGCCTGTCTCCGACTTGTGTATATCCAAAGATGGATATGTTTTTTAAATGTATAATAACTATAGATTGCATAGATCGACGTAGCTGGGTAAATTGGGTCTGGAAATACCCGCACAATATTGGTTTGGACAAGTGTTGGGTGGTTCTTTGATTTTGTTTATATGTTGCTCCATACCAGGTTTTTGAAGATTTTCAAAAGAATTGGCGGGTTTCCTCAAAGAACCAGCAGTGCAGGGTCGGTTCTTAAGAAAATTTATATGCTGGCCTTAGCCAAAACCCTGAAATGTTGACAAGATTGATGGGTGCTGCCCAGCACCAGCTAAGTGTATATATACTTATAACTATGTTTATGTTCCAATCTATAACTTCATGCATGTTGTTGTTGTGGTGTTTTGTTGGGAAGGTTGTCATTTCTTGATGATGTGTTTTCTCCCTCTAATATACTATTTAACAAGTCTTGTAAGTCGGTTGGATTTTTTAAATCTCAATCAAGGTTTTAACAAAAGTTTATATACAACTTAAAATTGTAATTCTTTTGTGGATTTCATAACATTATGAAGGTTGATAGGTTTCAGTGGATGAGAGAGCAAATAGGACCAAGGATCAAAATGCTCAAGCTGTCTTACATACTTGTTTAGGGGTCGGCATTTGGATCACTACCATATATATATGTCATAGCGAGTCAATGACAGATATATTCTCTCATACACCAGCAACATACTAAACCCTAGATTATCATGGATTGAATCAACACTTAAGACGGGCAACAAATTTAGAGATCTACATTAGGTTTGTTGTTTATTGCAGTCTTATATTACCGCAACATGGTGGTGAAAATGGACCAACAGCAATCCTCCATACAAACATCCATGACAGACTGGTTGCATGTAGATTCAAATCCAAGCTGATCCCAAGTTGCATTCCAAAGAATGAAGTTGATGTGCCTGAAAATCTCAATTGCAACAACATTGACATAGTAATAGCATTACAGGCAAAAACCATTGCAATTAGTGAGATTTAATCATGGAGATGCATGCTGCTTCATGGCTTAGAAACCCAAGGACAAGTGTTCTAGTCTGCAACTTTGCACATTGGAATTTTTTTCATCAATCTCTGTTCATTTAAGAATGTATGGTCAATCAGCACAATTTCACATTCAATGACACAACCACATGTCTGAGATTTTGGACTTACCGACAAGTTTTTTTAGTATGAAATTTCACAACTTCACCCTCAAATGATTTGGGCTAATCAATAATGGACATGGATGGAACACATTGAAACCTTGTTAATGGTCTGCTTGTGTCATGCATGACATTGGATGTATATCTCCTGACACTAAATAATATAAAACTTTTGTGTGTTTCTCTTGTCTATCCATGTCCTCCTACATTCAGTCCTCCCACAGAACACTATGCTGCATTACAAGTGTTCAATCCTTTGTGTTATACAAGTGGTTTGTACGTATGGGCATGCAAACATTGTATCTGGTTCCAGCAGGATGAAATTTTGACAATTCCCTAATAGAATTGCATTCATCAAGAAAACAGCTTGCTTCTTGGAGAAAAAATTGCAAAAATGGTCATTTCAGGAGAAAATTTGTCTTATATGTGATGATGAAGGAAAAAGATTGAATTGTTGAAGGCTCTTCAAGAGGCTGTCCCATCAACACAAATCTGCCATATTCTAGTTTAAAACTAAATTTCAGATATGGGTCCAGTGGGTGGGAAGCTGCTGCGACATCACTTTGAGATGTTGTGTGCAGGCCTGAATGTTAGAAAACATCCCCACTTGAACAATTTTGGGCCAACCGTGAAGTCTTTCACCTGTGACTCAAGCTTTGTCACCACTCCCACTATCTCATGCCTGTGAAAAATTCCATCCCACACACTTGCAAGCACCAAGAGTATATATTAAAGAATTGAAATGCCTTAGCACCATTGAAGAGGAAATTTACAGACTCAGAACAAAAGGATATTCTACTAATTTCTAGTCAGTTGTGAATCTGATGCAAATCACTGCGACAAACTCCACAAATGCAAACCTCAAGTTTCGCACATTTGTTGGGCCAATTGCTCTGCAACCAAATATAAAATCCAAGATCAAAGCTCATATTATAACACTTGTTAATGCAACAGCAAAAGATGAACTGCTCTGGGGGTACACAATGTCTACATTACCTCCAAATTGTTATTCTACCACACTATTTCTAAGTTCATTGTTGCACCACAATTTCTTACAATTATAGCCACTATAAGAGGATCCAGATCAAGCAAGCATGTAAGTGTCCCCAATGTTTCTACATGCACAACCCTACTCCATACTTACCTCAAATTGTGATGCAGATGTAATCCAGGATTGGCTCTGAATTCAAGGGAACTCCTCAAAAAAACTCCTCAAAATACATTCCATTTCTTCCCAAGTTTCTAAAGATGGGTTCATGCAAATTATACAATCTTTCAAATTTTGATTTGGATTCCATCTTTCCCAACTTTTTGAGTCCATTGTGTACTTCCTCTGAAGCTTTTCAATGAGCTCCAATTTCATCCAAACATTCTCCGATTTTCCAAAAGGTTGAATGCATTGTACGAAACTTTGCAAATAATATGAGGAAGTCGGTTCTTGGGGAAGAGGGAAAATAAATGCTACAATGGTTTTTCTCAAGAGATTCAAATCTTAATATTTTCTCTTTCAATGGGGCAATCATAAATCACAACATCAGATGTCTTTGGTTAAGAAAACATCTAATTTCACGCATAATGAAAGGTGTCTATCATTAAAGCAAATACATTCAACAAGATTTGAAACTCACTTTCTAAGTGCTAACACAATGTTTTCCCCCTTTTTGTTTTCTCATTGTGCACCTTGTTGGATGATAACATTGAGCCCCCTATTGAAGGAATTTGAAACGTTTTTGAATTTGAATTTTATATTTTCTTCATTTTCAATCTTTACAAATGGTGTGAGATTTAAGCTCACTAAATGGCATGAAATCACAAGTATGAAGCATCATGGATTCTCATCATCTAAATGGATGTTAAGTGAAATTGACTAACCAAAAGATATGTTTGTTGATGGATAAAATCTAACCCAAAGAAAAATGTACATGGATGAAATTAGTTTGGTGGATGAATATCATGTATGAATTATTCATTTCCAAATGCAATGACATCAATATTGACTAATGCAAAATGACCCAACTAGATGAGTTTTTTCCTAGGTGATGAATGAAACAATTGGATGAACCTTCATGATGTTTCAAGATGGAAATAATTTTATCCATGGTATATTATTCTAAATTTTTATTTCATCCATGAATTTCGATGAATGGACTTTTTATCCTAAATTCTTGTGGATGAAATGTTTTCACATTTTAGGATGAAATAAAGTTTAGTCAAAACATATCATCTATAATTTTATCATTGATGAAATATAATCCATTCATAATTTGTATTCAACCATTATAATTCATCCAAATAATGGAGATGAATTTTGGTCACCATCCAAGAAGAAGATCATTTTCAATCATCATGCAATTGTGGAAATGATTTTTGGTCAGCATTCAATGGTTAAGATCATTTTAGTGGCCATCCAACAATGGGGATCATTTTTGGTTGCCATCAAGTGGTGAAGATAGATTTTAGTTGCCATCTATCAGTGGAGATGCATTTTAGTTGACCATCCAATGATGAGGGTCATTTCAAGCACCATCTACTACTGAAGATCAATTTTGATTGCCAACCAATGGAGGGATCATTTTTGGTTGTCATGCAAATGTTTTTTAGTTGTTATCAAATGATAGAGTTGATTTTTGACAAAATTTTGGCAAAATTTTGGCAAAATGAAAAATGAATTTTAAAAAAAAATAATTTAAATGATTGTGGAGGTTTTCAATTGCCAAAAGTGAGGGGGAAAATTAGTAAAAAATTTCCAAATTTCTATAATTGGTTTTCCATTTGTAATAAAAAATACAAAATGTTAATTAAAATTTTGTATTTCATATTTGGTTTATGACCATATTTGGCTAAATCTTCCTAGGGATTATTGCCATTTTTTTACATTTTGCTATGGATGATCACCACTTCAACTCAATGTTTTTTTTGGCGAAATTTCACCAAATGGCAAGCCCGCACAAGGTCATTCGACACCCCCTTGTAAAATTTGGGGATTTTTTACCGTTTGATTCACCATACTGCAACACCAATAATTCTAGGGCTAGTTATCTTTATGATCACACGAAAGGAGGGAACCACAAAAGGGTTGAACCCATCCCATCAAAAGTAGTTGGCATTCATTTTGTTGTCCATTGATGTTGATGATTAACCAACTCCCATCCACCTCCATTGGCATCCCCTCTCCACTTTTTGAAACCAATTAACCACCTTTTCTTACCTTATGTTAGCTTCTATTGCCATCCATGCTTGCTTCCCATCCCTATTAATCACTTACATAATGTCTGTTAAACTTTTAAGAATTACCAATAGGTCATATCTTCTTGTTGAAGATCGTTAGTGCCTCATAATGCACCATAGTACAATGGATCATTGTTTTTTTGGTTGTACCAATCATGTTATGAAGGTTAAGTTATGGTTTGTGCATGAAAGGGATTGCACTCTTAATGGTTTTTTTCATGAATCACCGATAAAAAGTGGCACGAAATTCTTGTTTTCATGATATTAACTTTCAAATAGTTGTAGCTATGTGCAAGAATGCCTTGAAATGGTCCTCCAGGTATTGTTTGCCCATGAAATAAAAAATCGCATACTTTATAAATATTCATCTCACCCTCCCACATTTCCAAGCTTTTTGTTCATGTTTTGGGAGTTTGGTGTTTGTCTCTTGTGTTTGCATCTCTATGTTGGAAGCTTGGGAGGTTTTTTTTATGAAAGAAGTTTAAGGTTTAAGGTTTTAATTGCAAATTCAAAGTTGCATTCAAGTATTGATTATGAACCCCTTGCAATTGTCAATGGGCTTCGGGTATCAGTTATTTTGCAGTGTTAATTAGGTTCCTACTTCCATAGATGCCATAATTTCTCTTCTCAGAACTTGCTTTTTTATTTATTGCCATCCTCCTTTCCTTATGTTGTTAATGCCAATTGCCTTGATTTTGATTTTCCATTCCAAACCTAAAGTTAAAATCATTACCAAAACCACAAAAGAAATGTAGGAAGAGGGAATCATGGGAATTGAATTGAATTTTTCAAGAGGTGTGGGCTATAAAACATCCTTGAATTGAAGTAATTTTGGGGTGTGATAGGAAATTTAACATGGTGTGTTGCAAGATTTGTATTGAGATTGATGGAAGGGAAAAGCTCTTAATACCTAAGTTTGATAATTTGCATAAACATGTATGATGACAAAAATGCAATGATGCATGCCTTGAACGTGTAATGGGCTAGTATTTCATATCGATGAATAACCAACATGTGAAAAACAAATGTATGTGGGCTAATACATGCCAAATTTTATTGTTGAAATGGTGTATGTTGGAGTGTTGCTATAAACAACAAGTAGAAATTCATTTAATTTGTGGCCCTTCTTTGGCTTTCAAAATTGGGTCAACCTTTCTCAAATTTTGAAAGCACATGAAATAATTGTTTGTATTCTTGAAGTTTAAAAACATGTCGTGCAAGCATTGGTGTGACTCAATTGGTTGGCAAATGGTTGAAACCATGCATGACATTATCATCTAGTCGACAAAAGCTCAAGTGTAAAAGGCCACATACCTCACTGTCAGTTGTGATGAGGTTACAATGATTGAAAATTAGTTTTGGTGTAACATACATGTGTATGTTGTTGATGGGTAAATTAAAAAATGCCTTTGTTGTTGAATCTTGAGAAAGTGATTGCTAGAAGCACTATTGATAACTTCATCACCCTAATTATTATATCTTTGATGGAATATGGAAGCTTGATAGTGGATCAAATTAGAAATAAGTTTATTTTTTTTGTTCAAATGGGGTTGGGTTATTCATGGGCTTGCAAACTGGTGTTGTTATTCAATTTAAGTCTAGATCTACCCTTTTTTTTATTCAAATGCACTGCATGGCACATCATACTAACCTAACTAGGTGCAAACGAAATAACATGAACCACATCCACCTACTTTTTAATTGCTTTTGTGACTACTTTGTGAGAAATATTCTTGGAATATTTTTGAAAAAATCTTTGAATTTTTTTTATAGTTTAAAATTTTCTTCATACTATTTTATTAAGGTTTATGTTAAAAATTTGGCAAAAAATGTCATTTTCAAAAAAAATCACATCCATTTACAAGTCCTTTTATTACTTAAAACAAATGTTATAATGTTTAATGAATGTTTTTTTTTTTTTATTCATCGAATTAATTTCAAATTAATTCACATGTTCCCATAATATATTAAGAATACAACTATATAAACAAATCTTACAATTTTAACATCAAATTAAATTATGATTTTCAAACATGAAAAAACCAAGCAAGTGTTACACTTGCTATGGTACGTGTTATTGTGATTGCACCCAACTATGTAGAGTTTCTCTGTTCAACCCTAAGTTGTTAAACTTGAAGGGTTGATGGAGACAACTTACACTTATTTCTCTTCTTCACCTAAGCAGCATTTGGAGTTATATGTTTTTGCAAAAGTTGTTTGAAACCAAAAGACTAAAACTACTCCCCAACATCAAAACCAAGTGGATTTCCATGTTATCCTTTGCTAACCAAGTTCTTGCAAAATACAAAACTTTAATGTTGAAGATGAATGATGATTTAAGTATTGTGGTATTAATAAGCATAAACATTGGGTACCTCTATGGCATTGAAGTGGTGATGGGATTGACTTGCATAATGTTGAAGTTAGAGGTAATCCATGCGCTAATAAGTTTGTGCAAGGTCGCAAAACTTATGTATGTGTTTTTGTGATTGTTGTTAAGATGTGTTGTGCTGAATTATACAAAAATGAATTCATACCCAAAAAAAATACTAGGAGGACCATTTCAAGGCATTCTTAGACCTTTATGCATTCCAGTGATCACCTGCTAATTAGTTGGTGGACTAATCTTTGAACCAACATCCAGTATGTGATGTTTTATTTCATGAGCAAACAATATTAAATGCTTAAGAAGTGGCTTTTCACTAGGTCATTCATCTAGGCCATGTGAAATGACCAGACCGCATTTGAAGTTGTCAAAGTTTTGTGTTCACATGCAATGATGTCCTTTATTACTAAATTTGAACTTTGGTTCCCAAATTATGATTTGATGAATGTGATAGACATCATTTATCCTCAAGATTGGTTGAATTTTCAAAGCTTGTTTAGAAAATGAGTGGGTGAAGATCTTGGCCCTTTTGGATGAGTTAAAACTTGATCTTGCAATTTCTTTGTTTAAAATCACCATGTAAAACAACTAGATGTTATTGCTTTGGAACCACCATTGTTGTGTAATCTTATCACTCGACTCTATATTACATTAACATCTAGTAGGCTTTTATAACACTGGTTGAGTGAATATTTTGTTTTGGCAAAACTATTTATTATTACGATTTTGGGTAGCATGGAAGATGAATGGTGTTTTTGTAAATGGTCATCCATGAAATCCAATTTTCGGAACTAACTTACCACACACTTGTACTTAGTTATGAAGATGTTTGCACATGAGCATTACATTATGGATAATTTCCCTTTTGGGGATGTAATCAAGGAGTGGAGTGTTAATAACGTGAAATATGTAGTGAACAACTAGAATTTTGACATATTTTATGCCAATTTAATTGATCATGGTGCAAGTTTTTAACATTTTGTAATATGTACATTCATAGTTTATATGGCAACATGCTATTTGCAAAGGCATGAAGATTTTTAGTTCTTGAAGCATTTCAACTTTGTACCTAATGTACATGCTATCTTATTTGCAAACTAATAAACATAATATAAATTCTTAAAGGTCTAAATTTCCATCCCATTTTCTTTTCATTGAATTAAAATTGCTTTTGAATTGGAATTGTTCTACATGTCATATGAATCATGGTTTGTTGTATATCTTGGTGGTTTTGGGTGATTAGTTTGTAAACAATTTTGCAACCTTGTCTTGGCAACAAATATTAATGTGGGTATGCAAGTTTCATGTTTCTAACATGTGTGGTTTGTGTAGGTCTAAGTTGGGTTATAGTGGCCATAAGGATTAGGGTTCAAAGCCCAGCCCCCCACCCCCCCCCCCCCATCTCCCCCATGGAATCCTCTTTAACTTCTCTTTTTTTTTTCATAATGTTCTTTTCTTTGATTTTTTTTTATT
>Ga0116227_10001420_pt1 | contig 53222 bp, 38 predicted proteins | sample S1TSphgellanicum_FD_89693 | JGI IMG/M metagenome (GOLD analysis project Ga0116227, IMG submission 89693) | Host-associated microbial communities from peat moss isolated from Minnesota, USA - S1T2_Fb - Sphagnum magellanicum MG | ecosystem: Host-associated > Plants > Peat moss > Unclassified... | reverse complement strand
GTTGGGGGATTTTGGGTGGTGGGATGGGGGGTGGGGTGGGGGGGGGGAGGGGGAGTGGGCCAAAAAGACACATTGTCATTTTGAACAAGTTGATTTTAAGATGTCCAGTGTGACTGGGGTGGTCTTTTTGACTAGTAAGATAAAAACCACTTGATTGGTCATTTGATTGATGAATATTAGACCATTTGATTAATCAAATGATTTAAATAATTTATTTTAATATTATTATAAAAAATAATTTGTAGGTAGGTAGGTCAAAAAATGTAGGTAAGTAGGTGATAACCTACCCTAGCCTACCACCCTTAACTTAACTTAGTATAACCTACTTAACTTACATAGCCTAGCCTACCTACTTTAACCCCTTAAACACATACATAGATTATAAGTATTAGGAATTGAACCCTTGACCTCCCCAATGATAAACCAAATCCTTAACCAATGGACCACACCATCAAAAGGTGTTCAACTTATGTCAAGTTTTTTATTTCACATGTTTATTTCAACACATCATTACAAGATTATGAAGTACATAAGTAGGTATGTTGTAGGAGGTAGGTGGGAGGGTAGGTTGTAATAGGTTGTAGTGGGTGGGTAGTTAGGTAAATAGGTAGGTAATAATTAATACATGTGGGTGGGTGGGCAAGTCAGTAAGCTAGTAGGTAGGTGGGAGTGTGGGTAGGTAGGTAAGTGGGTTGGTTAATGGGTAGGTAAGTAGGTTGTTGTAGGTAGGTAGGTTGGTTGGTTAGTGGGTAGGTAAGTAAGAAGGTTGTAAAATATGGTAGATAGGTAAGTAGGATGCCCCATTTGATTATAATAACATTGGCCATCTTGACTAAATGTTCTACTTGATTAAACCCCATTGGGCATTTTGATTAGAGGTGTCATTTGTTTATGTCCAACTTGACTAAATGTTCCAATTGACTAAATGTCATTGGCCATTTTGACCAAGGTGGTCAAATTTTTGTCCAATTTGAGTAGATGTTCAAGTTAACAAATAAGCAAATAGGTTATTTCAACCAAGTTGATTGGTCAAAAGATACACATGTCATTCAAGCCCCTAGCCTCTAGTCAAAATGTACATGTTCATTAGTTAAGAAAGACTAATTCATCAATTTGGATTGTTTGAAAAACCAAGAATTCTAATAATGTGCACAAAAAATGAAAAATAATAATAAAAATCAATCAAGTACCCTAATTAAAACTTGGTGGAATATCTACACTTGTTATTAAACAATTGAAATAAAACCTTAAATTTCATTATAAAAACATTTACAAAAAATAATTAAAACAAAAAAAATCAAGATTATGTATTTCAATGGAGGGTATAAACTACAGTCCTTTTTTGTAACTTCAAAAATGAACATGCTTAGGATATCATCCAAAATGATGATAGATTGTTCATTTTTTGAAAAATTCGCAATATATTTGCTTATGTCAAAACCCTAAAACTCATGCCACTCATCAAAAGCATTTTTAGTCCACATTTTAGAGTGCTTGCTTACCACCTTAATTGACATTCTAAAACTCTTTTTTAATCACATCCATAAATTAAGATTTTAGTGAAACATCATCATTAGGATCAACAACATTACTACTAACAACAACATTTTCAAAATGCAACAGAAGAGGGATAAATTCAAAATGCGACAAAAGAGGAACAAATTCAAAATGTGGTAGAAGATGAATTTCTTTAGGCTTTGAAAAAATAGGGTCCAAATGACCAGAAACATCAAAGCCCTCAATAGCTAATACAATGGAAAGGATGTAAAAACTTGCAAACAATGTAACATTAAGTTCAACATGAAGATCAACACCATCAGATAATCTCACAGGTTCAACACCATCCGGTGATCCCATAAACAATTACTCAAAAGCATTGTGAACCCACACATCATCATCATTAAAAACATAATCAAGACTAGAAGGAATTACAATGACTAATGCAAAAAATAACAAATCCAAAAAACTAGAAGAAAGTAAACATACATAACTAAAAAGTTTGAAAATTAACTGATTGATTACTAATTACTACCAAATTAGACAATCTTGGCAAAGAATCCATGAAAACATCAATGGAATACTTTGGAACATCAACACAATGCTTCTTCAAAGCTGGTTCATGAACCAAAAACATGGTGAAACAAAAAATTGAAATGGAATGAATATGAGAAAACCAAAATGAAAAGGAGAAGAAATAATTAAAGAACTTCAATGTGAAAGCATTAAGGATGATGTAGCGATGTTTGCAGATGCACCAACAATGGCACAAAATAAGTTGCGAAAAGGAAAACATCAATAAAATACAAAATATTAAAAATGGAAAATGTGGAAACTATTGCAAAAAACACAGGAACAAAAAATTATCAAAAACAACAAACAAAGTAAAAAAAAGGAAAGACAAAATGCTACTGTAGAAGCAAAGGAATGAAGAACAACTTCCTTGAAAAAGAAGAAGCACAATGATGTAGACAAGGTTGAAGAAATCAACCGATCCATCATCAAGAAAAGACACAAATCAAAAGCTAGAACTCATAAGCAAAAAATGAGCTCCTCTTTTGAAGTTCTGGAAAGCAATGATGAAAAGCAAGAAGGAAACATGCAAGAAAATATTGAAGCCGCAAGGAAAAAAAAAGCTCTTGTCTAGAAGCTTTAGAGAGTGATGATGGAAAGCAAGGAGGAGATATGCAAGAAAACAAAGAAACTGCAAGGAAACAAGAAGCTCCTTTCTAGAAGCTTTGGAAAGTAATGAAATGAAGCAAGAACAAAACAAACAACAAAATAATGCAACAACAAGCAAAAATAATGAAACTTACATGAAGCTTTTGATAGTGATGATAGCCACGGGCAACGAGGAGTTGCAAACATGAAAGCAATGAGAGAGAGATGCAACAAGGAGCCGTGAACAAGAAAGTAATATCACAAAAAGAAGTTGCAAAGTAGAAAGCGATCATTAAAAAAAAAACCACTGAAACAACCATTAAAAAAAGAAAAGAAAAGAAGGTAAAAACAGAAATAAAATCTTTTTGTGATTTCACACCGGTTAAGGTTTCGTTTATAGGACCTTCCAAGAAGTTCAGTGTAACCCTTGGCCTAACAAACTCAAAGTAATGCCTTACTTCCTAGAAGATCCTAAATATGAAACCTTACTCTAGACCATTGGATCTAAGTTCAAGGTGAGGCTCATTTTAAACCCTTATTTAAGGCGATTCTAGGACCAAGTTGAAGGTCAATTCTGGGCTTTAGATTTTATTTTAAAACATTGAAGCTCCAATCAATTTTGAAAGAACATCAAATGGCTTCTCCACCAATATTAAGCACCTTCACAATGGTGATGAAGGCTATGGATGTAGTATCAAATCCTTTCCAACAACATGTATGGCTGAGAAGGCACAACACTACAATAATATTCACTACAATAGAACATTGAAAACTAAAACCAAAAAAATGACTATGCACAACCATAGTCTAGAACTCTACATTTTTGGTTAAAAGCAAAATGTAGCCAACCGAATAGAGAACCATTAAGACCTTTATCTCAACTTGGAACAATAAGATTAGCATTTATATAGTAGTCCCTATGCCATTCTTAGAACCCTAGAACTTAGACTTAGGATGCTAGAACCTACAAACTATAAACTCTATTTAAACCACAAACCCTAGCCCCTACCTAACCCTATGACCTAGACCTTTGAAAAAATCCCTTAAGACCCATTGCGTCCCTTTTTAAGCGAGGTCCAAGTGCACCCATTGGTCCAGTTCTTAGAACTGAACCCGATTGGAAACTCAAACCTGACCAACACTGGTTAACAATTAACAAAGTCAGAGTGGGGGGCGTTCCCCAAATAGGTGCCCCTCAGCTCCATCTTTGGGGGACATGGGAATGGCCCCGTGCAAATAAACTCTTGAAAAGAATTATCATATATGTATCACCATTTTTCGACAAAGAAATTGGGGAAAATTTGGATTTTTTTTCTAGTATAAATTCGATTAATTTTGTGAAAATTTTTGGGTTGATTTTCGTGCCTTAATTTCGAGATTGAAAATGGAAAAAAAAAAGAAAAAAGAAAAAACACAGTAATACTGACTTCATTACATGAAGCTGCAGTAGTATCCATCCGTATGGATGCCTTTTCACAATTCATATGGATGTGTTTTGTGAATGAGATGAGAGGAGGGTGGCAGGAGGGGGGTGGTGGGTTGGTGGGTATTATTCCATAATACTTAGATACCATGAACCTTGGTATGGTTATTTTACACATTATATAACAAGATTGTTTTATAAAATTTTAAGAATTTGAGTCTAATATAGTCAGATGACTTTTTCTTTGCTTGAAATCAATGAGAAGAGGACCTTTTCTTCCCCCACCAAATCCAAGCCCAACATTCTAAGAAAATCCCCTTCCCCTCTTCAAGACTCTATCTATATCATGGAAAGAGGAGACTCAACTCCGAGCTAACTAGATAGGTTAAGCATCAAGGATGGAAATGCCTTTTCCATTTGCCTTTTGACCCAACAAGCAAACTTACAATAAAAATTCCTTCAGTTTATATAATGTGGGATGTATGTCACATTTATGGGGGTAATAAATAGGCTAAGAGCATCTCCAGCAGTGCTCCGTATGTGATCCTGCTCAGTAAAATTGGATGGTAAAAGACACAAGCAACTCTGTGCACCTGCACAAAAAGAGTGTAATAAATATGATCTGACTGCTGCTGCTGAGTGTTTCTGATTGGCCTATCATAATGATTGGTAGTAATCACCCCACCTATTTGCTGTTCCCGTTTCAGTTTTATGGGTTGCAAAAAAAAGTAAATTACCCAATTTACAAAACCCTATTTACACTGTCATGCGGATGGAAATAAAGGACAAGCGTTGGGCAGGTATATCAATCATGAAATTTTTTTTCTTGTCAGCAGGTACTAGTGTACTTTAGAATTTTTTAATTTTTAATTTTTGGACATCACCCATTGGCTTACAGGGAATGTTGGGCAGTTTAAAAAAAAAATCTATTGGAAAAGCCCACATAAATTCCTGAAAATAAATATACGTGTAGTGTGCATGGGACCTGGCATCTTTGATATACCACTTTCATCAGATGAAGCTGCAAGTATTCATTCATCCATCCATCCACGTGTAGGTCCTTTCACATTCATGTCAGAACATGCATGCATGGGGGGAGGGGTTGATATTATTCCATAATACTTAGATACCATAAACCTTGGTAATTATTTATTATTTTCACAGATTTATATAACAAGTTTTTTTTAATAAAATTTTAAAAGAATTTTGAGTGTTATATATGGTGGGTTAGATGACTTTTCCTTTATGGATTAGACTTTTTGATTATTGGATTATTAGGCATTTAAATTATGGTTTAGGGTTTATGGTAATTTTATACAAGTCACCCTAGAAGTGTAGATGTAGCCTAGTGGGAGATTTAAAAAAAATAAAAATTAAAAAAGAAATCCCATGAAATCAATTAACTATTTAATTTTGAAAATCCCATGAAGCTTTTTTGCTTCAGCTCATGAGTAAGGGAATCAGGGTTGAGTGCTTGAGTTAAACTTTGAGGGGAACAGAGAACGCACAAAAGTTCCCCACCCCCCAATCGTTCCCCGACTGGGAAAGTATGTAATCAGTATGTACGTCGTACTCTTATCCTGTACGGAGTGTGTTCTCCACGCGTTTGGGCAATCACGTTCCCTTTCGTTCCCCCTCGGAAAGTTCCCTCACGAACGTTCCCTCACGAACGTTCCCTGTCGCTTTCCGAAGTGACGGTACCATCTGCTGGTCGGCAATTCGCGACGGCGCCATCCGGTGGTCGGCGAGTCGCGAGGGAGAATGAAGAGAGAGAGAGTGTGTGTGTGTGAGAAAGAGAGCGCGTCTGCGAGCGTGGGAGTCGGTGTTTGCGGCGACTTGGCAAGAGCTCGGGAGATTGTGAGAAGCAGTAGCGAGTGGGATCGGAGAGGAGGAATTTGAGGAGAGATTTTTTTTTGGGGGTGGTTTCTTTTGGGTGCAAATTTTGGTGCATCAAGAGTAGCGGAGCAACATGACAGCAGCGAGCTTGGTGGAGAGGGCCACGAATGACTTGCTGCTCGGGCCTGACTGGGCTCTGAATCTCGATATCTGTGACATGATCAACAATGATCCTGGGTTATTTTCTGCTCCTTCTTTTCGTTTTCCTTTCTGATCTGGGGATGAGTGTGTTTGTTCTCTGTCCTTTTCTTCTGTGGTTTTCAGAAATCCCCCTTCCCATACCCTGCAGTGGATACTTGAACCTTCCTTTTTCAACTTTTGGGGGATTTTGGATCGCATCACGGGTTTGTGTAGCTTGTGGCTCCTTGTTTCTGAAGGAAGTAGTCAATGAACTGTCTCAGCTTCTCCAGCTTCTGAGCCTGCGAAGAAAGGCAATTGCGTTTTTGAATGTAGTGTTTTTTTTTCCGAGGAATCGGAGGCACACAGTAGCGTACCTCTGTTGGAATCCCTTGCGGGCAGGCGTGGTAGTGGTGATCGGCGGGTGTGGATGTCAAGGATTGTCAATACCGCGTTCTTGGGTCATGCTTAGGTTGCTTGTTGATGGGGGTGTCGATGGGTATTTGCTATCACACCCATCTGCGAGTTGGTTGTAAGGGTACTGAAAATGGGATTATTTTGCTTCACTTTGAAGCACAAGAGATTGCACAAAAGCCAAACAGAAAACCTACAAAAGTTCCACATCCAGCCAGTGATATACAAACTTGCATGCTCCAGTTCTCAATGCCACGGTGGTGATATGTCTTATTTGGAACTGCTGATGTGTGTGTTATCTCATGCCCGATTGATGACCCAAGCTTTGTAATGGTGTGCAATTCAATACACCCATCAATGCTGGTTTCAGCAAAACTCCACCAGGAGAACTATTTGTTTGCTGGTTTTTTGTTTTCAGCAAACCCTTTCAAAGCCTCACTGTGTCCTCAATGATCAAGCTCCCAAACTTCTCTGATTTGTTTCTCATCTTTGCTTCCTGTTTTCTTTTTAGGTTTTTATCCTTTTGTGTCCCCACCCTTTCCTCCTTGGTTTCATTGGTTGTCTCCTTCTCTTTTATGTTTGTTGAACTAGCCAGCATGATGGTGGAGTCCTCCTATTGCTGCCGGGTGTTGTGGAGAACTTGTTGGTACTTGTGAAGATATTTATTACGGCCAACCATCAGGGATGTGATGGCAGTGTTGGGCACTCTCCAGCAGTTGATTATTGTTTCACCTCTCTTCCCCAGGGTGGAAGTGATGAATTTCAGTGTAATGATTGCAGGCAAGCAAAGGATGTCATCAAACAACTCAAGAAGCGGATCACAAATAAGAATGCTGCAATTCAGATTCTTGCACTCACTGTAAGTGGCAATTTCAAATGTGAGGAGACAAGTAAACCAGGGTTTAGCTGCCAGAAACCTATTGGGTTGTCTTTTTGCAGTTTCTGGTTGCATGCATGCATGTGGTACACTGCTTAGGGTTTTCCTGCAATGTGGAATGCTGAGAATTCACCCTTTCTACCACACTCAGAATGGGTTGCTTTGGCTGCAGGTTTTTGAAACTCTTGTGAAAAATTGTGGTGATAGTGTTCATCAGCAAATTGCAGAGAAAGATGTGCTGCATGAGATGGTGAAAATTGTGAAGAAAAAAGTAAGTACAGTGATTGTTTTCTATCAAGTGCCAGTCTACTATTTTTTGTCTTCCCTTTGTCAGGACTGTTCTTGATTGACTTCAGGAGCAGTAATTCCTTTTGGTTTGGATTCATATGCTTTTAGTCAGATTGGGCAATGTTAGTTACATTGTTGACCTGCGGCATGCTTGTGATAGTCTTATGCCCAATATGGTTTATTGTCACTTTCTCAGTCAGACTTGCGGGTGAGGGAGAAAGTACTCGAATTACTGGATGCATGGCAAGAAGCTTTTGGGGGTCAAAAGGGACGTTATCCTCAATATTATGTGGCCTATGATGAGCTGCGGGTACACCCCCAAAAGCCCTTTTGTCTTTCTGTTTTAGCTGCATTGTAGCCATATTTTTGTGGCTACATGTCTGTGGACATCTGTTTGTTTTTGTGGATATCGTTCCTGGCCAGGTACTTGCCTGCTGACGGTTCCCATCTCCAATAAGAGGAGAAAGAAAAGACAAAAGAAAGACACCAATTGCAGCCATTGGACTGGGAGCCTCTTGACCAAGGGGCTGCTGAAGATACGGACATTATTGTGCAGTAGAATAGGGCAAAGGCATGTGATGCTCATCAATGAGATAGTATTTTACATTAAAAAGAATCCTGTTGGATTGCTATGTGTGGGTCTGAACCTCCAAGTAGCTGTAGCACACAAGTTCAGAATATTCTTGGCATATCACGGTTGGATTCTTTGTCCCTTTTGAGAGGTGCTGAAATGGTGGGGCTGTTTTTTATTCAGCGTGCAGGGGTGGACTTTCCAGAACGAGCAAGTGAGCCGTCAGTGCCCATCTTTACTCCACCCTGTCAGCCAACACCGCCTGTTATTGGGTATCCAGTGGGATCTGAATCAGATCTTGTCACACCTACAGCACCAGGGGGTGCTGTGGCACCAGAGACCACCCCAGGCATGAGGTATGGGATGAAGCAAATTTGAGTTTTATACTGGAAGAATGCTTACATGCATTGACTGCAAAAAATGCAACATTCGTTGCAGGACCCATTTGCTAAAACTATCTCTGGAGGAAGTTATAACTTGAATACAAGGGGGCACAATCTGCATATGAAATCAGATTCTGGGCAGAATCTAAACTCAAGGGAAAGCTGTAATTTGTTTAGGTAGAATGTTCAAGTAGAAGTGTGAAGGTGACTGGCAAAGCCACCTTTAAGCTGAAATATGCTTTGGATATGTTTCTCACTGTGTATGGTGGTATAGCTTGACAGATATTGCAACCGCTCACAGCATGATTGAGATCCTCACAGACATGCTGAGTGCCTTGGACCCACAGGATGGAGCGGTAACTCTTTTTGTTGTCTTCCTTCTACCTAGATGTTAAGGATCTGTCTGTTTTGTGATATTTGGGATGAGAGTCTGCTTCACAGGAAACTTTTTCCCCCTCCTATTATTGGCGCATGCTCTATTCTCTCATCTCCTCAAGATTGAGCTGTGCTCTGTGGAGGATAAACAGTTTGGCTGTGAGTTGAAACTGGAGTTTGACTGGTAGTCATATACCAAGTCTCATTTTGTGAGGGATTTCGGTGCAGGCAGTCAAGGGGGAGGTTATATCAGAACTTGTGGATCAGTGCCGTACAAATCAGCGCTATGTCATGGCACTTGTCAATACAACTTCGTAGGTCATCTTTGGCTCTATTTCTCAATGTTCAAATTGTTCTCCTTTGCTGAATGCTCTATGTTTTATGTGTCTCTCTCAGCTGCTTACATTTGTCATTGGCTGGCAGTGATGAGAAGTTGCTCGGTCAGGGCCTGGAGCTGAATGATGACCTGCAGCGTGTTCTTGCTAAGCATGATGCAATTGCTTCAGGGTCTCCATCGCCACCTCAACCTGTGGCAGTGACCCTTCCACGGTTTGATCATGAAGATGATGAACCAGAGGATGACTTTGCACAACTTGCTCACAGGTATGCCCTCTTGTCTTGATCAGTGGGTGAGTCTTTAGGTGTTATTGTACTGAATCAGCAGGAACATTTGGATGCCCATTAAGCTTTGTTTGCTCCTCTGCCCTTGATTCCCCAAAATTCCCTCATTCTGCACTGTGTTTAGAACCAATGAAGGCAAACTGTGACATTTCTAAGGCGTTTATTGTCAACAAGAGGATATATCTAACTGGGTAAGAGATGTTTTTTCAGGTCATCATCTCGATCACGATTACAAGCTCAGAGAAATAATACACCAGCAGCAGCAGCAGGAATTGGACCAAGTGCTGGGTTGCCAATTGGCCCACCTCTGACATTGCCACCTCCACCACAATCAAACAAGAAGGTTGGTCCAGCCGGCCGCTATGCAGAGAAACATGAGCAGACAGTGGACCTGCTCAGTGGAGAGCTATATGGTGATGATGCATCAGGACAGTCATCTGCAACAACTGCACACACAGTCATCCCCCCTTCAGAAAGAGTACAAGGTGGCTTTGTTGAAACGGTCCAATCCTTCGACACCATGCCAAGCACACCAGTCTTGTCTCCTGCTGCTCAGCGACAGTTGTATGGTCATTCTAATGGAAGTCCAGTGAGCCCTTCGTCACAACAAGAGCAAAATACACAGGGACAGGTTTCTTCACAGCTACAGAGTACCCAAGATTATCTCTCTGCCCCATTCTCAAGGGCCTCTCCAGCAGCTGGTAAGACCCACAGCCCACTTCAATCTTCCCCGGTTTATGGGGATCCACAGTCACCCACTAAGCAGCAGGAGTCTCAAGGTCAGCTACGAGAAGGCTACCGGGCTTTATCTCCAAGTGGTGGTTTCAATGGTATGCATGCCAAAAGTGCACAACAGCATGCCATGGTGGGTCGTGCTGGGTCACCAAGCAACCCAGCTCCAGTACTGCCTCCACCCCCAGGTAAACACACCCAAAGACAACAGTTTTTCCAGCAGCAGCAGCAGCAGGGTGGTCAAAGCCTGTCGAGGGCAAGTTCAGGGGGATCCACTGAGCTTGGTAATTCTGGGGTGATGGGAGGTTCGCCACAGGCTGCATCTCCAACCATAGAAGGCAACCAATCTGACAGGCTGTTTGAAGATTTGGTAGACTTGCGAAGTACCAATGCAAGCTCTAGGAGGAAAGGAATTTTTAGCAATGTCTCCAGGTCTAGTAAATCTTAAAGTCTTGAATCACAGGCAAGATGACTAGGTCCAAGTTGCAGGTGTTCTCCATGTCATTTTCCATCAGGCAGTGCTGTATGCAGATACATCTCTCTTCCTCTCTTCCCCCACCTTAGAACTTTCTATACGAAAAGGTAGCCATCTTCTATCTTCATGTTTGATTACGAGGTTTGTTAATACTATTCAAGGTGCTAGATGTGTGCAAGAAAAATTGTTTGGAGGATGTAATGTAAGTTTATGCTAGCAGGGTTAGTAAAATCCGTCGATCAACGTTTGATATCATAGTTAGACTATTACACTGTCAGTAGTCCATACGTCAGTGGATGACTACTGCTGTACTACAGAGGACTCATAAGGGAAGAGGCAATCCAAGCCATATAGTCACTTTGGGTGAACTTGGGTGGTTGATGGCTTTGTCAAGAAACTGAGGACGCAGGTTCTCTGTCTATTACTGTTTGTGTTCTATTCATCACTGCTATTTGTGATGCGGGTGGTGGTCTGTTCCTTTGTCAGGGACATTCAGAAGGTTACGACCGCACTCATTCTTGTCATGTTAGTTTTGGCTTTTCTGGAGCTCACAACAATGGTCAATCTTGAAAGAGCTGTTGTGGAGTTTTCTCCACTGTCTTTGTCTTGCAATTCCATCTGTTAGTTCCGGACATTCTTGATTTTTTCTCTTGCAATTTCTTGGACTTTGGGAATAACCCAAGACTCAAAAGGTTTAATGGCTGACATTGTTTCTCATTTTTCTCAGCCACCATATGCAGGTGTTAAAATGATTTCTATGCCAAATGTGGCTTCCTATGTTCCAGATTCCACCAAACACTGAAAAGAACATATTTGTGGATGGTTGTTCGTTGCTCCCTGTTTCCTTGTTCAGTTCTTTTTGGATGTTTCTTCTTTTTGCAGGCCTCTGTTTTTCCTTGGTATCCATGGCCATCTCCTATGTTCTGTTGTGTTGGGACTGAAATCTCTATACCTTTGTTTTGTGGGTTGGCTGTGATTTCTATTGAGGTTTGACTTAAAATTGGAAGTGATGGGAAGCTCTCAATACAATATAAATGGGTTTCTTCATTTTTGGGCTGGGGATCATCATTGCTTCACAAAACCTTCAAATTGACATCACTCAGAGGGTCTTTTGGGGGTGGGTCTTTTTCTGTGTTGGGTTCAAGAGTCAAGTTGGACCCAAGCATGGGCATGGTCTTTGACCTGGGGTTTTGATAGACAAGATGTACCCACCCACGCATGGACTTGGCATTCTCTCCCTTGGGTTTGAGAGACAAGATGTACCCAAGCGAGGACTTGGCCTTGTCTCACATGGGTCTATGAGACAAGATGGACCCAAGCCTCAACAATTTTTAGAAGGTCATGTGACGCGTGCTGACTTAAGAATTTCATACCTCTGAATAGGTTCACTTGGTTATTGATTAAATTGGACTTCGCATCTGACCAGTGCATGAGGTTTGGTGGCTGACAAAAAGACTTTCAACATTTGAACACTATTCGTCTAATGCCTGGAACAAATTCAAGAAAAAAAAGGTCCAAAATGGTATACTATGGTCAGCAAGCACCATTTTGTAGCATGAAATGGGACTGGTACTGAGCATGCTGAGCCTGATCCATGTCATTCTGTCCAGTCTAAGCTGATTCTAGCCGGCCTTATTCAAGAGCATAACCAGTGTTCCCCACTGTTTAATACGCATCACAAGTGGAACTGGCAAAACCTCAAGTGGAACTGGCCAAACATTAAGTGGAACCAGTAGATGACCACCCAACACGCATAGGAAAAAACCTTTTAAATTACATGAAATAATAAGACTTCAAGACGAGTTATGAATCTTCAATTGGGCTGATCTTCATTGGGTCATGACCAAAATTATATAATTGACTTGACTAACTGAATTTATGTGAAATTTAAAAAGGCACACTCATAGGAAATTTGAGGCAAAACCAACATTTGTGAATTGTTTACTCCTATCTGATTTTGGGGGTGTTATTAGGATATTTTTGGAGTTTTTTTTTCCCTCCTTTCTAGAAGGGATTTTTTATTCATGGTTTGCTGGTTGCAATATTTTAGAAACACTACTCATGACAAAAAGTAAAAATACAACACAAATGCCAAGAATATCTTTTATCTGGCAAAGAGTGCACACTCATGTGAAATCATCAGTGCAAACACACTAGTGACACTCTACAACAAGCCCTAGTAGATCCCCATTGCCAGCATAGTAAAATATGACCTAATGCTTAAAAATTACAAACCATTTGACTATCAAATCCTTTTTTAATCTATTGGGTTTTCATTACAATTAAGTGATAGCTCCCAAAATCTTCTACACAGTTCCAACTAAGGCCCACTTTAGACAAGGGTCCAGGGTTCAATTTCCTAGGAACCGATTTGGACTGATTTGACGCAAATTGAATCCTTGAGTTGGACTGTACCTTGGGCATTAGCTTGGTTCTTGGTTCTCCAAATAAGGAGCTCTCCTTTTAGCACTGTTTTTCGGTCCAAACCAATTGATTTTCCCTCCAAAACAGGTGCCATGTAGGTTTAGCCTCAATTTCCCACTTTTTGGTCTTGGACCCTCATCTAAGGCCTTTGCACCAATTTAAAGCTTTCGACCAATAATATTATTTGAATTCATTGGTCCCTGGACATTGGACCCTTGTCTAAAGTCGCCCTAAAACTGCTTAGGTTCAGGGGACCCAAAAAAAAAAGAAGCTAGAAATGATAGCAAGAATTAAGAGGAAAACAAGTTATATCAAACAATGGAATAAGTTAAATATAATTTCCAGTAGGTCTGTCCTTATTCTCAACACAAATCTCTATCTTGGACATGCACCATCTATTCAACTTTCCCCCTCCTCTTTCCATTCACAAAAACAACCCCTTGAGTAGATGAATCAATTTCACCTATTTCCTACCAAAGTGGTGATCACAACTAGTTTAGATCCTTTAATTTTTCCTAAGATTTCTTTACACCATTGATTTTCTTTCTTACCTTTTAAACTTATGACAACATCTCAATTAAGGAAAATAGTTGGGCAAGTCAACTAGCCACTTAACACTCCCTAAAGTAATGAAAATAAAGTTAATTAAACTTCCTAAAACAATGAATTAGGTAGGAGCTTACCTAATCATATTGTACTAGTATAGTAAATAATAAAAACTAGTCAAACATATAGTAATTTTGCCTTTAACATGTGATGAAACCACAAGTAGAAAATGTTTAGATCAAACGATTTACACGAGTGGGATCAACAATGACAATGTCTAGAAAATTTCAAGTCCCATTGTTAGAAATTATAATGTTGGCATGATATCCATATATTTAGAATGTGAAAGAAAAAAATGATGTGTAATGTTTTTTGAATCACATGAAAACTAGCTTCTTTTGCAATGGATGCAAAAGATATCCCAAATGACAACATCATGTGTCCCAATATGTTCAATGTTGCATGAACATTGTAATAAATGAATACCCAAAGAATCAATAAGGTGAATGAAGACATAACAAGGGAGACCTATGATTAAAAAGTGGGGAAATCCAAGTCAAAGTTGTAAAGCAATCAAGAAGATTGTCATGTGTTTGTTCATGACAATCCAAACATTGATAGCATCGGTTGAGTTATGAGCCAAGCACTTAGGCTGAACTGAAAAAAAATGTGAGCTCAATGGACATGGGATGTCCTGTTAGAAAGAAAGTCTGCTCATAAATCATCAAATCTCTTCACACTTGCCAAACTCTATTTTAAGAGAAACAACACAAGAAAGAAGAAATAACTACACTTTTCAACAGCCCAGAGATGTCCACATGGAGATGGGATGTTCTGGAATAAACCACACTAGTCTTCTTACATATATTGAAATGGGTCAAGGGCCTCACCAGTATACATTACAAGATTTTGATGTGTTATTATTCAGGTACATTTGTTTTGCGGTTTTTTCTAAACATGTGGGTACTGGTGGTCGGTCATCTGCTAGTTCCACTTTTGATTAGGCAGTTCCACTTGTGAGTTGAATCAAGCGGTGCGGAACTTTGTAGTCTGATGATGTGAATCAAAGGATGGGGGGGAAGACTGGTTATGCTCTGGAATCTGTTACCACTCGATGCGGAACAGCATCTCAACCAGTGTTGGTCTGGTTGATTCTGGTATCACTGGACCAGATGTGTGAAAATCTCATCCTACTGGGCTCAATGTGTTCCTAGGTGGAACTGGGCCCTAGGCCATCATACCTAGTACACAAGGAAGGATGGAAGAAGAAAATATGGCCATGGGTTTTGGCTTTGGAAAAACAAAACTCAAACAAACAAAAGATATGAGAGAGAGAGAGAGAGAGAGAAATAAAAGTCCCAAGAGAAAACGTGTTTCCATGTTTGCCTTTAGTTTCCATGTTTGCTCTTTTCCTCATCTCTCTCTCTTCCTCCCTCTCTCCCTCTCTCTCTATATTCTCCCTCTCCCACATCACACCATACATGCATGTGTCATGCTTCAATTATGGTAAGTACATTTGGTAGTTCAGCTGGTGTCTTTGAGACTGAAGTCTCAAGGGAGATGTGAGGTGGGGGGGTCGGTGCAGGAGCTGTAAGCTTCCAGGAATTCTGTTCTGGTTCCAAAAGAATGTTTTGTATTTCTGTTGTTGTTGTTGGCGTTGGTTTTCTTTTGGGTTGTCGTTGATCCTCGACGAGCCGCAACTAAGTGAAGAAGTGAAAGGGGACCTGTTGGCTGGCTGCGTTTAGGAAGCAGCAGAGAGGGCTGATGGCAGGCCAGGCGGCGCTGCTGCGGCCGGTTCAGTCCATGGGAGTTGCGGTGGGCAGCAACGTTGCTCTTTCTCCTTCTTCTCTCTCGCTGAATCAAGCTAGAGCGCAAGCCACCAGGTTAGGATTCCTTTGAAGTTGGGCTGTGGGTTTTTCGTTTTCTTTTTCTGGGAGATTGGGGAGGAATTCCTCGTAAGAAGAAGTGGGTTGTTAGCAATGTAGTGTTTTTGCGTGCCATTTTTCAACTATTTCTGAAGCAATTGATTTTCTTATTCCTCCTTGCGAGCTCAATAGTTAGAGAGGTAGGGTTTTAAGAATTTGGCAGTAGTGGAAGGTTTGTTGTCAGAGTGAGTCTCAGAGGAGTTCAGTGTTTTTGAGGCTTGGTGAAATAGAAGTTTGTAGGATTTAGGGTTTTGTTGACCACGTGGAGCTTGCATGTATTCTGGAGCCAAAGAAGTTCACAGAGATATGGTGTCTTGAGTCTTCCTGTTTTGGAATTTTGTGATGATGGATTCGGTTGTTTTTTTAGTTCTAGGAGCAAATTGAGAGGCAGCCATTGTAGCACTATGCAGTATTCTGAATACTATACATGAAATGATGGGAACACTTATGGGGCTTTCTTGGAGTTGACACAATGTGTGTGTAATCTGTGTTTCTTTCTCCACAGGTTGTCATGGAGAGTGGTAACAGAAAGGCCTGGGAAGAAGTACATGAGCAAAACTGCACGAATTGTTGCTGGCATTGGAACTGAAGCTGGTGAAAGATGGTCAGTGAGGCACTTTGGGTCAGAACCACAGGGGAAGGTGCAAGCCATTGCAGCAGACACTCATATGGTATGTTGTTCCCTGTTTGTGGCTAGTCTTGATGAGATCAAGTGCATGCAGAGAATTATTATGGCACTCAATTGACATTGGAAACTATGCTAGGTTTAGGGTTTAAGGCCACAGTACTAAATTTGTTGCTGTCTCTCTACCTCGCTGATTTTGTTTTTGTTCTGATGGACTGGATGACAGAGGGCTCCAATTCCAGTTGCAGAGACTGAGGCAGGTGGCTATGTTTGTGACACTCCTGCAGCAGGCATTGGATCACTGGTTGGCACATCAACTGCTGGACATCGTGCTGGAAACCAGGTACCCTTTTCTTTGACCATGTTTGAGCAGGAAATTCTGAGCATTGTGTGCAAATTGTATGCATGCAGTAGCTTTCTTGAGGTTAGTGACCTATGTTGATTATATCAATTGAGTGAGTAGTGGGTTTAGATCACAATGAGGCCCTGCACATGCTACCTACAGTATGTGCAGCAAGTCCCTGGGAAAATGGGCAACCACAGTGGACAGGAGTTGTTGTGTGGTGTCCCTTTTTGCTATGAAAAGAGGGTTCTGACTTTCAATCAAGGTTATCTAGCAGACTGCGGGCCTGTTCTTCACTTCTTTTTCCTTCCATCTGCAAATGAGTAACCTGTGGAATTTTAACAGCTTTTCAAGGTTGCAAGGATTCTATCAGCAGTGGTACTTGGAGTTCTGATTGTGCTAAGCAGACGGCCAGGTCTTGCAACAGCTGCAGTTGAGACTCAGACATTTGTGGGAGGGGAAGTGGCAGCAAGCAGTAGCGGGGTTCTGTCCAAGGAATTAGGACGGGGTGGTGGCAGATTGCTGGCTAGTGCTTGGACAGGGTTGATAGCAGGAGGCCTACATACATTAACAGGGCCTGATCATCTTGCAGCACTTGCACCACTTTGTATTGGGCGATCAAGGCTACAGAGTTTCTCTGTCGGTGCCCTCTGGGGCTGTGGGCATGATGCTGGTCAGATACTTTTTGGCCTCATTTTCCTATCACTCAAGGACCGGTAAGTCCCCCTCTGAGGCCAAAGTAACTCTTGAAACCCTTTCTCAAGTGTGAATTGGTGGAATGTACCTCAAGCCAAAATACAATCAGCACCCCTGTTGTTTTGAAAATAACCTTGCATTCAAGTTGAATCAACTTCAGAATCCTGACATTGCAGAAATTTCTAATTCTCTCAATTTGGTTTCAGAGATTGTGCACATCAATGAGTTTATGGCAGATTTCTGGAAAGTTCCAAGTCATCATTGTATCTTTATTTTGTTCCCCTCTTGGTTTAACCTTCTAATATGATACTTTCCTTGTAGCAGATTACACCTTGAACTGATCCAGACATGGGCAGCAAGGGTTGTGGGCTTGACACTCATTATCATTGGAGCCATGGGAATCAGGGAAGCCCATGAAGTTTTAGAGGATGTTCCTGCCCTAGCAGAAGGTGATATCTTAAGCTCAAACACTCTTGAGGGTGGTGTAAACAGAACTCCTGGGAAGAAGTCAGTTGGTCATACAACGTTCCTGACTGGTATAGTGTATGGGCTACAGCCAGATGCACTGCTGGTGATACTGCCAGCACTTTCACTCCCATCCCGGATGGCAGGGGCAGCATTTCTAGGCATGTTCTTGCTGGGGACGGTGTTGGCTATGGGCAGTTACACTGCCTTTGTAAGCACTCTTAGCAATGCTTTGCAGGAGCGTATTCCACGGATTACACACCGCCTCACTGTGGGATCATCCCTGATTGCAATTGGACTTGGTCTTGCAGTCTTGGTTGGAGAGATCTTCGGAGTCAACCTATTTTGATTTATTGAAAGGAACTGGGAATGTTCCGTAGAGAGTTATCGTCAAATTCTGGCAGGATTTGCAGTCTTGACAAGAGTAAAAATTGCTCAAATATGAATCCCTTGTCATCGGTTTCAGAGTAGTCCACAGATTAGAATGTGACACTCTGGTCACAGGAGGCTGCTGTTTCTGCACAAGGTACTCATTGAATTGCCAGATGAATGGGTCATTCTGTGGTCTGGGATGGCACTCTAGGAAGTCATCCCCGCAATGGAATGAGACATTTTTGGATCCATCTTATGATGAAATTTTGCTTGCAAATCAGAGGACAGGGAATTTTTTTAGATTGGTATTAGCAGGTACTATTCCCATACTATTCCTTTGTAGGTCCCGAGGAATAGGGGGCCTAAGCTAACTGCTAGATGGTTACAAGATCATCACCTGTGGCTAATGCAGTCACTAAAAAAGAGCTTTCCTATTTCTTTCATGATTGTGCAGTAGCTATCATGTGGTGGAACTCTCTGGACTACTGTTGCCGATGAACCTGAACACCAAGTTACATTTGGGTTCCCTCACTTGGAATTGGAGATGATTGTTTTCCTTACCCTCATAGGATAGGAGGGACCACAGTTGTCATTTATGGACTCAGTGTTTGTGTAAATGTCATTAAAAGGCTCTCTCATTTGTAGATATCATAGTCAGACTGGTTTCCTGTTCTGTTTGGGTTGTAGGTTGGACAAGACTAAGCAAGCCCAAATGTGAGGGTTTTTGTTCATCAATTTCTATTGATGTTTTGTTTCTCCAGTCTTCATCATGTGTTTTGCAACTTCAATGACCCGTCTTTTCGTCTCAGAAGGGACATCTGAGACACTCTGTGCTGTGTTATATGCCCTTGTCTATTGCAATAGGGGATGCACATGCAGGCGCTGCAATTGGGTGACTGGTCGTTGTTTGTGGGAAGCAACAGTCAAGCAATCATAGAAGTTCCAATTGAATTGTATTCTGGAGTTGGAAAAGGTGACACACAGGCAGTCAAATGTATGTACTGTGGCCTGCTCTGCTAAAGGAGGAGCTGGTTCATATATGTAGAAGGGACCTTTTGCTTGTGGAAAACTGGATGCTCATCAAGAAATACATGACTTGTTCCCAAGAAGTTTTGGATTCTCGTGGGTTCCAGACATCTCACTTCCTCAAGTGCATGTCCTTCCTCCAGCATTAGTCCCTCGAAGCATACTTTTTGACATTCTCTTGTATTGGGGCACTGCGTAAATTTTGTTCACTAGCAATAATCAACTGGATGACTTTGACAAATCCTCCAACTTATTTTCACCTTAAAAGCAAACACCCTTGTCAAGTATTTATCATTAAAGATTTGATACTTTGTAGGATAAATTGTTGATGAAGTTTAGATCAATGTGTACATGATTCGAACTTCTTCATCTTTGGGGACATCCCTAAAGAATGGTTCGGTAGACCTTTCATCCTTCAATGAAATCTGTTTATGATGTTGGTGTTATTTCAATTACATTGTCACATTGCACAAGCCCATCTCCATCATCACATTACACCTATTCATAAAATAACTCATTTTTAAACCATTGTCAAATCATTTCATGGGAGTTTGTCCACTCCCAATGGAGAAATATCTTTGTTGTTTCATCAATCACACCTTATGTTGTGAAATTCGTAATTTATTTTCATCTCGTTTCTTAACCCCCCACCAATTTGGAGCATAAATTCATTGCCTGTGGTATTTAAGGCAATCTTGATTTCCATCTTGATTGTATACGAGAGTTGAGTAGCAGTTTCAACAAAAATAAAAATTATTTTTTGTCGTGCTGAAATTTTCAAAAGAATTTTTTCTCAAAGAATTTTTTTTTTTTTGAAGGAAAATGAAGCATCTTTTGGAAATTTTGGGAAAATTCTATTTGTCCAAATAGAATCTTCAAAATGAAAATAATTATTCAGCAGAGACCAAGTGAACTGCTATTCAACTAAGTTAATGTACAAGAAGATGTGATGAATGCAATCCATTAAAATTTTATTATTATGATAATTAAATGGATGTCATCAAATTAAAATACATTCATAAAATTAAAAGATTCTTAATCAAAATCCCATAATTTTACAAGAATCCAAAATTTTCCAACTTTACATTAAATTCCCTCAATTTGCCCACAAAGGCTTTTAGCAAACCCTGTCAAGCTTATGTTCCAAGATTTTGAAGTAGGGTTCCCCCAGTCCCCCAAATTTGTGATATCGAAAATTTGGAAATTTTTTCCAATAATTAGAAAAATTAGGCAAATTTTCTACAAATCAAAAATTCTGAAAATTTCACAAAATTTGTTTTGTCAAAAATTGACAGAATGTAACTTTCATTCTCACCCAAATGAGAAGGAAAAGCATGTGAAAAAATTCTTTTTACCTTGATAAAAAAACCAGAAATTAAGTAGGCATTCCAGACCAACCGGAATTAACAAAGCAACTATAAACATTATACACAATGTACGAAACCCTAAACCCTAAACACAGGTGACATGGAGCACTATGAAAATGGGCCCATTTCACCGCGGAACACAATAGGCGAGCCACCATTCCATCAGGTGGTAACCTATTCTACCAGGGCTTGTTCCACAACGATGTAACCAATGTTTTAGCCAATAATTCAATTTTCAGGGGCACATCTCAGTTGTTGATTCATTAAAATTGACAGCCAAAAAAGAAGCCGAGCCAGCATATAATCATGAGAAAAATGGCCCAAATTTCACCAGATTTCAAAAATTCAAATTGCTAGAGTCTTATGATAACGTCGAAAAAAGTAGCCAAGAATATAAAAGGATTCTGTTTTTTTTTTCCTACCTTGATAACTAGTATGTAACCAAATTTGGCTAAATTGTTTTCTGGATGATCACCATTTTGGCTAATCACAAAACCCTGGTCCCACTTAGGAAGGGAAAAAGGGGCTGTAATAGAGCCTCCAGAAACCAGTTATGAAGGTGAACTTTGATGGGAGGGAGGAGGGTATTTTTCACAAATTTCACAAATCCCATGATGCATCCATCATAGTCATCTTTGTTGACATGATGATCATCAAACTCTTTGGGATTTAGAGGAGGAAAATTTTGTGAAAGTTTTTTGCTTTTTTTGCTTTTTTTTAGGGTTTGCTTTTGCTGAGCACTGCCAAATGGCACGCCAATAGAGTTACAATTGCCTTGAGGAGCTCTGGTGATGCTGTTTCAGCAAGCCAGCACGAAGTCTGCCTGTCATGAACATCGCATATCCACATCACCCACTTCGCCCATCACTGCCATCTGCGCATAAATTGCGTCGTAAGTGAGCTAGATCTGATCTGATCTGCTCTACAAGCCAATTCTTGATCGGCTCTAGGCTACCTACAAGCAAATTCTTACTCAAAAATCCCTCAAATCTTACCATAATTCTGTAACCACTTGTCGACTTAAATTTTCAGTTTTGAATCGAGCTAAATTCCAGATATCAATTTCGAATTTTTGGGTTTTTTTAAAACTCAAGTCTTTGCCAACGATCGTCCTCGTCGCCGTGGTCCTCTTCAAGAATGCGAAAATTAAGCGAGAGAGGAGAGAAGATGATGATATGATGATGCGACAAGCGAGAAGAGAGATGATATGATCATGCTTACGTTTGTTGATGATGAATCATGCATGCATGCTTGCTTGTTTTATTCATCATCCTCATTCGAGAAAGATTGAAAGCTTTTGGAACTGAAATCGATCATCTATTTATATGCGCATTTTTCTGTACTAATGTACAATAGTAAAGATTGCAACTCTGAAGTTTGCAATTGCTGCGATCGAGTAGCGCACAAACACACTTTGCAACTTGCAAGCGCTTGCACACTACTAATAAGTCTTTACATCCCTTGTGGTGCTCTTGGGTTTCCACCAATTGCTCTTGTTCTGCTTCATCAAACTAGAGTCCTAAAGCTTTGCTTTTGCACAGCTTCCACGACATGGCTGACGATGGTGGTGATATTACTGTCCCGAAATTTTCTTACTTGATGTTTCTCTTGTCTCTGCAATTTCTCTCGCAATTTTGGCTTCTCTTGGGATGCTCTTTGTTGTAGCGTAGCATGCGGAGGTGAATCTGCTGTGTAATTGTCGCGTAGTACTGAGTGTTTGTGTTTGAACAATAGACTTTGTTTAGACGTTTTGTATGTTTTTGTGTTTCTGAGAGGGTGGGTACTGAGTTGAGCTGTGGTATGTTGGGGGGTTTTTTCCTTCCTCCTTGCGAGGGCTGGCAGCGTCTGCGAAAGGGATGGATAGCGTGGACACAACTAACGAGCTTGGAAGGCTTGCCTCACGTATCATCCCGCACATCCTGAATCTGTACTCTTCCACACGTGATCTGCACCTTGTTTTGCATGGCGTCCTTGGGATTCTCTCCGTGATCGGACATGAGACTTTTTCCAGTTGTTTGGAAGATATGGGTGCTGAGAAGTTGCACAAATCTTGAGCATCCTGTTGCTGTTTTTTTCAGTAGTAGTTTACAGGCGTGTTGACGATCTTGAACCTTTGTTTGTGGAATGTGGGTGGCCGTGATTGCTACTAGATACAACTGCAAGTCGACAGCCCTCGACTACGAGATTTATGCGCCAAATGCTGAATTTGAGGATCCTCTGATGCAAGCTCATGGGTAAGAAGAAACAAGAAGAAGACACCCCTTGCTGATAGTTTCCTTTTTCCAGCACAGATCAAAGCAGCAGCGGCTGTGTCAGACTCTTGTTGTGTCTGTTTGAGGCTGCACAAAAGTTCTTCAACTGTCTTTCTTGCAAATTGATCCCTTCTTGCTGGTGGATGCAGAGTACCACAGATCAAGTCTGCATTCTATGCAATTCCCAAGGTGACTTTTTCGCCATCCTCACTGATTGTTGAGAATTATTCATGCCACTCTGATATCTTGTGTTGCTTTGATTTGCTGAATACCTATCCTGAGTGATTTCATTCAACCCTCAGAGACCTGTATTGATTGCATTCAACCCTTAGAGATAGATCTGAAAGCAATTAAGAATCTCCTTTTCCAGTGTATTCTGATGCCATTAACTGCTCAGCAAGAAACCTCTTGTAGTTGAATATCTTTTGCCATCTTCCTTGGCATTGAAACCCTAATGAATTTGACCCGGACAGGATACAAGGAGACCAGTAATCCTTGCTTTTCCAGTTTCCTTTTCTGTACTGAACAACTAAATGATCAAACATAGGAACATGTGCAATTGTAGGTGTTCTCAGAGGGCAAGATGGTGGAGTTCACAGTGGAGGAGGAGGAGACAACATCTGGCTCAGGCGAGGTAATTTTTCATGACAAAAGTGCTGGTGATTTCTCCCACAAGTATTTATCTCAACAGCTTTTCTTTGCACAAATGTCTCCCAAGTTTTGCATAGTGTTGCATCAGCCATCATAGTGGGAAGATGATGAAGCAACAACGGCAAAGGAGGGAGGTGAAGAAATGGTTTCTTCACATCCACAAGAGTGAGGACATGATCCAGGATGATTTCTACTTATTTGTTTCTCTGCTTGCACTGGGTTTGTTTGAGGTTTGTTTCAAATGGATCTTGTGTTGTTGTCCATGTGATGCTAGATTCGGATGCACAACTTGCAGCATTACAAACTTCTGGGGAAAGAAATTGATATGAATTCTCTCATCAAATTGCAGGTGTGAGCTTCTTGCAGATTGTAAAATTGCTGTGTTGAGTATTCATGATATGAGACAATCTCTCATTGAATGCTAATCTTTACTCCGATCTTCAAATATTCTTTCTCAGATGCGGTGCTAATCATGTCAATGCCAAGGGTTATTGGATTTTCTGTTTAAACACTTTTGAACACAGAAATATTCTCAAATCCAACATTTGATTGTGAGTTCATATGCTCATATCAATCTTGCTACTATCAGGCTTTCCATGTTGTGTGTTACTAAATGTGTCCTGCATTTTGATGAATGTGTGCAGGTTGAAGATGGGAAAGTAGTGCGCCATGAAGATCTGTAAGTAGGAATTTAGTTTCTTCCCAGTTTCTTGCAGACGCAGACTGCCGTGTTTTATCATGCACAGCAATTTTGTGACTTGCAAAATGATTACAAAGAAAATATTCCACATTGTGCCGACCAGTTGAGACTAAGATTCAGTGTCTATCACATACTGGCTCCATTTATTTACTCCTCTTTTCTGTGTATCTCCAAGCACCATTCTCTTCTCTGCATATCTTTGAGGACCATGATTTTCTCCCACTGTACTGACATGTAGTTGTGGGCATTTGCAGGTGGGACAAGAATCCACTATGGAACAGAAAGACAGTAAGTCTGCCTTTGGTGGGTCGGACAGCTGAGACATGGCGACGCATGAACATGCTAGTGACACATGTCCTCATGGGTTTTGGGAAAGATCAGAGACCAGTAAACTAGAGCTAAATTCTCTTTACATGTCTCCTGCATTTTGTCTGCAGTATTGTTTGGAAACAATGTGTATAGTGATAATAGTTGTGATATAGAGTGATGTTGGAATTTAGGATTATGAAAGATCAACCTGAAATGCTTTAGAAGATAGCAGCTATGTGTTTGAGCTAACACTATGTCTAATTTCATTTTATCGTCACAGTTGTAAAGATTGGTTCTGTATAACTCTGATACAACAAGCATGATATTTCAACTTCTTCTGATTGACAGAAATGTACTGATCCCAGAAAGGTTGAGGTAAAGATTAGACCTGCTCACCTTCATTGTACAGCAGCAATGAAGGTGCAGGTAAGGCAAATTCAAAACTGGGGGAGAAACTCCCCTGAGGACCAATTGAGGTGATCCCGGGCTATCTAACCCTCAGTAATGGAATCTTTTCATTACCAGGATCTCGGTCTTTGAGAATATGCGATACATGGTTTATGGCCAGTGGTAATATCCTTTTTGCTATTCCATACACATCATTCAGCTAGATGTTGCAACTCTCAATCTTCCAAGCCTCCATGGAATCAGTTTTTGTTCAATTTTGTCAGTCACTCTTTTTTGTTTCTTGCGGTGGATGGTCAGGGTCAGGGCTGAGTGTACGTGATGAAACTGTTTTTATAACCTACTGAAGTATTGTGTTGAAGAGCCCAGAGACAACCAAGGAGAAATTGAGGCTCATCCAGGGAATGGAAACAAAAGCAGAGTATGAAATTGATCCTAAACTGATGTCAAAAATCTTAAAGAGAAGTTCCAGCAAAATGAGTGATGAGGCTGCTCTCAAATTTCAATGTCTTCTTTAATAATTTTGTTATGGTGCTAAAGTGGTGATCATTCAAAAAAGGATGAGGCAAATTTGGCTAAAAATGAAGTGTGAGATCGAAGAAATCTAAGCATCCTTTCATACTGTTGGCTACCTACTACAAACACAAGATAAAAATCTGGCAATTTTTCTGAATTTCTTTCCAAAATATGGTGACAGAAAATCCCCATAGCCACTTGTTTCTCAAAGCTTTTTCCTCTTTCAGTTCATCAAGTGGAGAAATTTTTTGCCCACCCAAAAAACAATGCTCCAATCACTTAGGATTTTGCCAACAGTTGTTACTGGATGAAGCAAGCCGTTGTGAGAGATCCAGGGTTCTGGACATCCCATTTGTTTTGGAATTTGCACACCTTATTTTTGGCAATGATAAGTCTAATTACAGTATTTTGCAATACACATGACCCCTTTCCATACAATAAATACTTCAAATTGTCAAATTGTATTACTCTTGTGACTCTAAATGAGATGGTATTCAAAACCAGGATTCACATTCTATATCATTAATGTCATGGCGTATATGGATTCCCGACACTATGGAAACTAAGAACATCTCCACCGGTGCTCAGTATGTCACTCTGGATAATAAAATTAAATGTCTAATCTAGCTGTTTTCTTTTTGGGCAAACCCCACCAATAAATCTGTAACTACAACTGCATATACGTGGGAACTATTAATAGCAAACCACCTGGACCAATCATTATTATCGACTAATCAGAAATACTGAGCCGCAGTCCAATTTATTACATCCTTTTTTGGAGGTGCACAACTGAGTTGGGCCTTGTTCCGAACACGGCAAGATGCACGAATTTGGTGCAGAAAAACCAATTTTCTGAGCTAAACCGGCACATTTTGACTTTTTCACAATAAATTTTACTGTCTGGAGTCACATATGGAGCACCGGTGGAGATGCTCTCAGAAAATCACACAAGAAAAACATGCACACAAGTTGATGCCAGTTTTTTTTGGTAGTGAGGCCCTCTGATGGGGGCATATTACCAGAATAAGTGCTTGCTCAAAGTGGCAACACCAAATTCTAGGGATGTCCCTGACCGAGTGCATTATTGTGCATAATGACTTGTCAGAGGTTTCCCAAAATCTAACGACCAAGATCATGGGTGCAGACACAACTTTTTTTTAAAATTTATATATTGGAAACATTCAAGGAAGTTGAAAAATGGATGAAAATTTTGAGAAGCTTGGCCGCAATTCTATTGGGAAGGCATGAAAGTTGAACAACTGATGAAAATCTCAGAAACTTGGCCACATTCCCCTTCAGAAAGCATCCCCTGAAGTTTGTAAAATGGGTGAAAATGTGTTTATCGAACTCAACCCCACTTCCTTGGGAAAGAGGTTCAAAAAAGTTGCAAAATAGATGAAAGTTCAACAAAGTTGACCCCATCTCTTCAAGGTAAAAATCTTGGGGAAGTATCTCCAACTTACTTAAAGAAATGGGATAATGAATGAAACCCCATTGTCCAACCTAACAGAAGTTCAACTTTGTTAGTTACATCCATCCTTCAAATTTTCAACTAACTTCATTTTCATCCATTGTCAAGCTTTCGAAAAACTTGATGCATTTTCACAAGTTGATATTTGAATAAGATGATTGTTGAAAAAAAGAGTAAAATACTAGAGATTTGAACCTGAATCCCTTCCACTTGAATTTCAAAGATTTATCTCTACACCAATAATGCATCATCAATGTTTTTCTCTTTCATCTTTTTAATTTTGAAGGAAAGAGAATTTATCCTAAAAAAAAAATATGCACATTATTTTTCTAAGTTTTATTTTTATTTCTAATTTTTATTTCTGAAATTTCAATAACTAAATTTCACCTTGAAAAAAAATCACATGTCTTTCAATGAAAAAGATGTAATTATAACTGCAAAGACCTACTTTTTAGTGTAATTGGAGGGCATATTATGCAATGTATTTTTTCCTTTGTTGTTTGAGGATGTTTTGAAAAACAAAATATTTTGTCTTTTAAATCACGAAATGAGCATTCCATTGTTCAAAATGTTCATCGTTTGTTTTCGTTTTCTTTTCTTGTGATACCCAATCAATAGTAGGGGGATTTTTTTTAAAAAATAAATTGAAACGCGTATTTATTGGTAAAGTCTGCTGCCTTGGGCTTTACCTACACATAATTAACAAGTACATATAATCCAATACATTCAAGAAATTTGTTGATTACTTGTCATGAAATAGCATAACATTCAATGGCACATTTAAATTTATATTAGTTTACAACCCTCGGTGGGGACACGCTACCCAAAATTTATCAAACCGCTATTTTTTTCTTCCAAAGTATGGAAAGTGCCAAAATGGTTGCACTCGTTTGGATAGTGGAACATATTTTGCTAGCTAATTTAGAAGGGAGAAATATCAGGCCACTTTATATATATAGTAGCACACTTGGGCAATTAGTTTTTGTTCAATGGAACCTATTGGTCATTTTGTTTTCATAAATGTCTTGCAAATTTGATGATTGTTTGATCTAGCATTTCAAATGATTAGCAATAGTTCAACTCTATATTTCCTATCTATGGTGATGAAGCAATTTTACATGTAAAAATCAAGGTCCCACAAAAATTAGCCCATTGCTTAATCACATCAACCAATTACCATTCTCCCTTGGTAATCACAAACGGTCTTGTTAAGCGTCATTGTAATTTCATGCTCAAGAAACCACCTTTGCAACTTTGAAATCAATGTTTGGGTTGCTTCAACACATGAATTTTTTGTTGCGATAACAAACAAGCTTCCAAAAGCAACTTCGTCAACCTTGATCCAAATTTCATATTCCAGTTTGCAAGTGTGGACAACATAAAGCTATCTTGTAATCTCAAAATCAAAAACTCATGACCCTTAATAAGATTTGAACACTAAGAGGGAAGCAAAACATCATGGGAATATTGAAAGCAATTTTGTGAAGTCATCAAACACAACATTATCAAAACTAAAAATTGGATTAACATGAAAGTGGAACAATTCAACCTCAACAAAATTAATTGCATCGACAAAGTTGACGATAAAAGCATCTTGATGTTGAGCATACTTAATGAGGGTATGAATCACCTCCAACATAGGCATCAAACATGATAGAGCCAAGATTAATTCAAGGTCACATAACATCTTCAAGTTTTCATGGGCAAATTTGGTCTTATCATGATTAGAATGCATTTTCACAATCAAAGCATTGTACTCAACCATAACATGCTTCAATGGGCTCAACATGGACATACACTGAATCTTGACATTCCTCAACAACTTAAGGCTTTTGGTTGCCAAAGTTTCAACAAGCTTTGTAAATTACAAAAACTTCTTAAAGTCATGAATGAAAAAAAAAACACACATTGCAACATTGATTTAATTCAAGATACCAAGGATAATCTGGACTACAAAACAATTGCCAAATTGGTTTGTTGTGTCACATAGTGCACACTATTCAAAAAAGAAACAACTTTGTATTTGAATTACAAAATTACCTTAATGTGATGTCCTTGGAACACATAATTTCCATCACAACCAAGGCACACCCACCTTGAACCAAACTATTCATCCAAAACTTTTCCATTCTTAGTGATGCACTTCAAAAGGATTGTAATAATATTATTTGCAATAACACCCACTTCCACACATTGGACAAGGTCAATAAAAATGGAATCTGATGTCAATATTTCATGACTTAGACATGGACACAAATACATTATTAATTGCCCACTATAGTGACCTCATCTACTTTCACCAAGAAAAATATTAACCCCTTACACAACAATTCTAATGGAACTAAGGATAATAACATCACATTGCCTTAAACATTCCTTAGCCACTATTGTCTATCCAATGTTTTTCAAAAAAAATTAATTTTTGAAATGCAAAACAACTCCTTGATTATTTTTGAATTTAAACATGAAGTGATCATAGCTTAGAAGGTGGAAAATGGTGGTGAATTGAACCCTTCTTTTTAATATCCAAGATGAACATTAAATTACATCAAAATTAAGATTATTACAATATGTTTGCCAACATAAATTTTCTTGTTTTAGGTAGTTATAGAATCCCTATTCAAATACCAATCCTCAACAACACTAACAAAAGAAATAATGTTTTTTTCCACCCAACATGCTTCTACAAAGTATCCAACTTCAATGACATGAGGTTCTCCTTTCTTTGAATATATGTATAAACCATGCATTTCATTTAAACAACCAAACAATCATCCCCTCTAATATATTTAGCCCAAAGAAACTCAGTTGCCCAAAAATCTTGAAAAAATTGAACCTTGTTCTAAGACCTTTTAATTAGATGGAAACTTTTATGCACTAGATTTGTAAGTATAAAAAACAATGAATAGTTTAAAAAAAGGAGATGCAAATAAGCTTGTGTAACAAAAAAGGAGTTGGCCTAGAACGTTGCCCCAATTGTGCAATACAAAATTCAATATGACCATTTGATCACAAGTAAACCTCAAAATTAACATGAATAAAAAATAACATATTTTACGTATGCTACTTAATCATGTTATTATAATTATGGACCATCAAGGATCAACACACTTTAACCTCCTTCTTGCTGGTCTTCTTAATGGTAGATTTTACTAAGACAGAACTGTTTTTGACACAAAAGATTCCCATCCCAGAATAGTCCAACGATGCAATACACTCCAAACCGCAAATCACAAAGTGAAACCAAACCAAACAGACTCATGTCTTTCTTCCCAACACCAATAGTCCTCAATCTACCAATGAAAACAACACAACATTCAACCTACAACTTGAAAACCAACTTTGAATTTATAGTTGCCCAAAAATTTGACAAACATAATGTTGTGTTTCAAACGGACATAAACAAATCAAGTCTTGAGTATAGTTCACTATCTATCTTCAAGAACACAACACTACTTTGGAGCTCCCACCCTAGTAGGTATTCTTTCCCCATCAACACAACACAAGATGAGCCCATTCGATGAGCTAAAACACTCCATAGTGGAACAACAATGTGCCATTTAAACTACTCCGAAATCCCTAGAGATTTTCATCTTTTCCTTGACTCATGATCCCCAACTTTTATTCCTACACCTAAAAACATATAGCAAAACATTTATGCACAGCAGAAAGTTCATAACTTTTGCTATATGTTCAGCACAATATAAGGATATAACTGCCTCCAAAACAAAAACAACATAAACATATGAGAAGCACCTCACTTCTACATTGTTCTAGGTCTAAGCATTTTTATAAATCCACAATTTAACTTTTTAAGCTCCCATGAAAAACCATCTCCATGAAAGGATAAAACTTTCATAATTCGCAAAAGTTGGAAAAACTAACAGAGCAATAGCTGACACCCCAAAATTCATAAACAACTAAACAACAAACCCTTGTTGAATGCCATCATAGATTGCCACGCATAATTAACAAAACAACAAAAAACACAAATGCAAAGCAAATCTATGAAAACAAAGCACCACCCATCTCCATCAACTACTGGAACTTTGTTGCGTACTACTTTTGACTATTGATGGAGATCCTTCATCCTTTTAGGTTTTCACTCATCCACAATTTCTCGTTGCACTTGTGCCTTGACTAGAAAAACAAATCGAAATGAAAGTTCTTTGGGGTTTTCAAAGGTACCATTACAAGCAATTTCACAAGCTTCATGAATTGAAAAAAATTATATAAAAATTGAACAATTTTTTTTAAAACTTAGGTAAATCAAACGATTAATTTGGTCCTCCTACAAACCTCAACAACACAAAACTCAACAACATAAAACTCAAAGTGCAAAAAAATTAAAAATAGGAAAAAAATCATGCATTTAATTTTGGGGCGGATTTGTGATGAATCACCACCCCATTGAACAATAGGATATATAAATTTTGATTCACTTGAAATATTCTAAAAGCCAAAAAGGTCACAATTTTTAAAATATCACAACTACTAACCCAAGTTTCAACCATGGAATAGGTTTTGACTTCTCTATTTTTGGATTAACAAAAAAAACCTTCAATAGCCATTCTTTCGTGCAAAATTTCACACAAATACAACAAAGATGATTTTGCTATCACAATGTGTAACTTTTAAAGAATTATTTTGTCATAAATAAAGATGTTGTGAAAAAAATTCATAATGTGTGGACAATTTTTGAGAAGAATATCATTAATTAATATGAGATCTTTCTCGGGATGTTCATAGTTGATGCTAAATCATAAATTTTGTTGATTAAAAAAAGTTCTCAAATACCAATTATGCACAATTTTTTTTATGACAATTTTTTTGTTATACTATAAACAAGAAGAAAGGATTTTGAGCACTACTCACTTTCTCCCCAAGGAGAGGCAAATTTTGACCCTCAACTTTTTTTTTCATCATTATTTCTCATTTGCAATCTCAAATCAAAATGCAAGATCATTTTATATATCTACATTTTGAGAACTTTTTAATGGTCTAAACAACATTTGATTTGAACAACATTTACTATTTGTATTTTTTTTCAAACATTTGGGAACTTGCTCCCTAGGGTAATTGCTCCCCTTGACAACTTTGTCTTCTTCTCCTTGACTTAGGTCCCTTTTTTCTTGAGGGAGAAGACAACTTGGACAATTTGATGCCTTACTTTTTTTTTGGTCATAATTTTTAGCTCAAAGCTTCAAATAAAGAATGTAAGATCATTCTAGATATTTAGGCTTTGAGAACTTTTCAATAATATAAAAAAATTTGATTTAGAAATTTTTTATCCCTTGTACATTCTTGTCAAACATTTGAGAACTTCTTCCCGAGGGCAATTTCATCCTTCTCACTAGGGGAGAGTGTAATTTCATCCCCTTCTCCTTAGGGCAAAAGGTAACTTGAAAAAATTAGTCCCTGACTTTTTTTTATTCATCATAACTTTTAGCTTATAACTTTAAATCAAGAATGAAAATCATTTTAGATATCTATGCTTCAAAAGTTTTCCAATGGCATAAACAACATTGGATTTGAACAAATTTTATTTCTTATACTTTCTTCTCAAACATTTGAGAACTCAATTCATGGGAGAAATTACTCTTCAGGGCAACTAAATTCCTTTCTCCTCAAAGAAATTGGTCTCCGAGGGAAGCAATTTCTTCTGGGGGGTGGGAACATGATTGCATTACCATTTTGTATCTGCATTTAATTCACGACTCTTGTTTAATGTTTGCCACACACAAACAATGCACAATGAACTCCCCTAATCATAACCCTAAATACAACTTTCTTCGGGTATGAAAAGGTTATTGATCTAGGTTTTTGAGAAACACCTTGCACTATTATTCTCCCCAGGTTGGGTCTAGTTCTAAATATTTCGAATTTCAAAATCACTGGTTATGAGACAAGGGTAGGTATTAAATTTCAAAAAAAAACTGCCGGTAGGGAAGGGGTCCAAGTTTTTGATAAAATAAGACCCAACCGGTATATATGAATTTATCCAGTCCCATATTCAATTAATACCCGGCATAAAACACTCACCCCATATTAGTACTAACCCAAAGTAGTTAGTCCATATGCACCCACCAAAAGTGGTTGTAAATAGTTGTATATGATGATATGCTAAAAAATTAAAAACAACCAAATTCCATACTTCAAATTCTTTAGCTCACTGCAATATTTCAGCTCACTAAACAAAGAAGCATCTCTTGAAGCCAACTTGTGTTTTGAAGAGAAAAAACAATGATTTTGCATATAAATATCGCCTTGAATTCAGCATGTACATACTATGGGTGGAACAAGTTCCGAATATATTGCTTTTCATTTTGACAATATTCTTGTCGACAATTTTTTCCATATTGGACAAGATTCATAAAAGTGAAAAGTTTTGGGCGTCTTGTGGGACAAGTTGTGTGGCTTGTCGACCTTCCAGCTTACTTTTTGAATATAAAAATCAAAAAGCATGCCTTGTGATTTGAATGATCTCCATTGAGGAAATAAGCAACAAAATGTGAACTACTTTTGAAAATAAAATCCTTTCTAATTGGGGTTGGCTATAACACACTTACCCCTGAAGATGATGTCAAGCTTGTTGTTGTGCATTACGTCGTGTCATGTCATAGCCCCAAAAGAGGCAACACTTGGAGTGGGTTGCACCAAAAATTTGATTATAAAAAAATACATAAAATAATATTTTATTTTTGAAAGTAAAATATATAAGGAGCTAGACTCTGGAGGATGGTTTTTCAAAAAAAAATTTATTCAAAGCTTCAAGACTTTTTTCAAAAATTCAGTTATGGTAAAACATCCAATGAACAAACATTTAAGCACTCAGGGCAGGCTGGATCCAAGGGGAGGGCTCTGATATTTCTGGTGTCCAAAAAACCTTGAACCCCTACCATTGGTGCATCTGGTAAATATTATCCAAAACGGATTTCAATTGAGAAAGTTATCGCCCCCAAAGTAGAGGGGGTTAAACACCAATTCCTGAACACCCAAAAAATTCGTTGTATGTTAGCTCTATTGCTATTAAAGTTCCGAGGTGATTTGTAGAACTCAAGCTGACACTCCTATAGAACTTTAAATCATTTAAAATGAATAAGAAATAAGAAAGTTATAAGCTTTGAAAATAGAAGGGGTCCAAAGAGGGAAAAAAAATGAACTTTTTTTTTTTTGTTATAAGACCTCCTACAACATCTGTAACTAAAAAAATACCCATGAAGGTCATTAGATTGTCTATTAAAAGATTTCCCAAGTTACAACAAACCTATAAGTGAAAAAAATCTGAAGCCATAAGAGTTTATTAAACCTCTCAAAAGTTATAATAATTTTGCAAATGAAAAAAATCTAGATCCGTAAAAGTCATAAATGGTTTATTAGACCTCCCAATTGTTATTAGACCTTCATGGGCAATGAGAATAAGATACCCAAGAACTGAATTGCAAAGTTAGTTTTATGTGCAACATAATGAACACCCATTGAAAATGGTGCAACTTTTTTTTCCCACCCTAAAATTTTGAAGCCCCAAATACACCAAAGCACAACAACTTCTTCAACAACTTCTCCCTAGTTAGTCCTCCAACCTTCACCAATGCAAATGTGATAACTTTAGTGAGATTATTGAAACCTGACCATGCACAATCCATTCAACACAAAACAAAACAAAAAACTTTAGTTCAAAATTGAACCACATAAGCATGAACCATTATCAATGATTATAATTTCATCACATGAGTAGCCTTTGAATTGAACAATTTGAATAGCCTTCATAGTGACCTCTTGAACTTAGATATTCATGAATTCAACAATAGTCCGACCAATTATATTAAATCAATGCATGCTCAAATTGTTAAAGACTCATAAGCTTCCAAAAAAAAACCTTATAAAAAGATTCATACTACAACATTAGACAACTATGTAACAAAATATGAAATAAAGATTTCATTTGAATAGATTGGATCAAAACATGTCGCCTCTTGTTCGGATGTTCCCCCAATCACCTACAAGGTAATTAACTAAACTACCTAGTATCCATGAAACAACATAAGATACGAATTTGTAGGGAATGTGTACGATAACAAAAGTGTATTGAATCTCAACAACTAAGTATCCAAGTTGGTGAAAATTGTGTCCAAAACTTGTCCAGAATAATATAGGAATTTTGTCCACAACACGATAAACACTGTAAACAGTGGAGTGTTTTTTTTTCCCCCAATTTTGTAATACCCTTTGTTGGAGCTTTTTTCAAATGTACCGATACTCAAGATTTTGGAGAACGGCGAGAGTATGGTTTGTGCACAACGAAGGAGACGAAGCGAACAGGCTCTCGAGTGTTGGGAGCCATGAGAGCGCGCGACTGTTGTTGTCGTTGCGTTGCGAACCTCGAGAACAGACGGAAACCAAAAACTGTCCGACTCGTTGTCGGAGCGCGTGAGCTTCGAAGCTTCAGGTGCGCTGAGTGGAGTCGGTACTGGAGCTTTCCGTTGCCGTGATGTGCACGGTGCTGATCGTGAATTGAGCACTGTGTTTTTGAAGACATATGTGGCTGAGGACCCGGCAAGCAGTAAGCTTCTCGCTTGGTGTTTTGTGAGGAGTGGAGCTAACCGTATTGGAGTTTATCCAAGCTCGCAGCTCCATTCGCAAACGGCCCAGGAGTCCCTCTATGTGTAGGCCTCGACAGGCGAACGAGAAGGTGGTTTTCCTGTTATTGAATTGCAGGGGCTTGAAGGGCTCGGGTCGGGGTTTGTAGCTAGCTCGGTGTTTGAAAAAGCTTCCCTATCTATAGACTTTGGAGAGCTCGGTTTTGAGGGAGGATCTTCTGAGCGAATTTTGGTGCGTTCCAGGATTGGGGGAGCGATCTTGGTTCATAAAGAGAGAAGTTCAAGGGGGGCTATTTGTCGCAAGACTCGAGCTGGAGGTGGAGCCGGATTCTGCAAAAGATAGCGAAGAAGGACATGTGCACCCTGAGCTATGTGCAAGGCGAGGATGCTTCAACGTTTCCAGCAGGAGCAGGAGCTGTTTGAGAGCTTGGAGGCTCTCAGCTGCAGCCGGAATTAAACTCGAGGGGTTGCATGCGAGGAAGCGAGGAAGTTTGTAAAAGTTGCTTGGAAACCAGCACGGAGGTGCACCCTGGAGAGCTGTTTTTTGGAGGTGCTCGCTTGTCGTCAGTGATTAGGAGAGTGAACCGCGATACTGTGCACAAGCGCTAGTGTGGAAGCTCGAGAAGGCTCAGTAGAAACAAGGTACGCGGATTCTCTTCGAGAGAAAGATACAGACATAAGCTTATGCATGTATACTCCCGACCGTGAAGAAAAGATCATCACCGAGTGGAGCTCATTGAGCTAGCTGCGTTCGAGAAATCTGCTTGGCTGCAGATTGCCATGCATGAAGAGTGAGATTGATCAGTCAAGGCTCATTATTATTGATCTTGTTCACTGAGTTCAGAATGGTGCAAAAGATAGTCATTTTCTTCTGGCTACAAACGGCGTACTCGATTTGGGTATTCCTGAGGGATGCGAAATTCTTCAGGATACCGTACGCGGTGATCTCCTCTCTTTGGCATAGAAAGCTCTTCTGCAGCTTGCCATTATCGAAACAAGGATATTACGTAATGGTAAAAGGCGACCAAAGGAAACACGGCGGGATGGGTTCACAGCATTTTATTGACGAAGATACATGCGAAGAAAAACCCAGCGGCGATTTCGTAACTGTAATTCTTAAGAAAGAAAAAGCCTTCGATGGGAGCTCGATCCGCGTACTAGTACGAGCCGAGAACATCTTACGATACAGATGGCTGATCGGAAAGTTCTACGAGAATCCCATCTGCACTCGTGAAGATCTCCTCGTCCCGGGCTTGGTAATCATGCGGAGATTGAACGCTACAGAGATGACACAGAAGTACATAGATGGTTATATTCCAAGGTGGAAAACCAACTACGCTTTCATCGACAATAGCAGCGGAGAAAGACTGAACGACAATTTCATGAAAATGGTTTCTGTCATCCCCATCGCTCTTCAAGCTCGCGGCTTCGATTGGCCTTCTGTTTATGTGTTCTTCGCAATCGTCTTGTTTGATTTCTTCTCCTATGTACCCAACAATCTCTGGCACTTGTTCAAAGTCTTTCTGTTTTACAGTGTCAAATCTCTCATAGCCAAGCTTCGGAACGAAAACACCAGAGTCTTCTTGCATGATTTCTTGTCCACCATCAGTGAAAATTTTGCCTTCTGTGACAACAGTCGAAAATGTTCCTATAGATTGTTGGGTTGTAGAAAAGTGAGAGCATGTGGGGAGTTTTTGGTGCCACCTTACTTCAAATCTATCTCACAGTATCGTCCCGAAAGACAAGTGCTTGCCTTAGTGGGCGATGGTCAATTGAATTATATTGAGTTCTTCATCAATAGTGACAGACACGAATGGAGGTACCAGGTCTTGGAAGACAAATCACTGAATGTTTTCTTTTGTGTCAATAATGTCGTATTCTTGACAAAAAAAGGTGCAAGTATGGAGGAGTTGGAGGCTATGTATGAGAATATGCAGGATGTGAAGGAAAGGCACATGTATCCAATCACCAGAGCGACATACTGGGGGATTCATGTTTGTAGCTATGCAGAGTTCTATCAAAGCTTGGGTACTCTAAATAATATCTGTGAGGTGTCTTTGGATCCTTGGGTCTCAGATCCATTTTTGGTTTGTGGTATGAACTTAGCTAAGATGTTACATTCTCAGATTGCTGCATACTGGTGTAAGCTTTTCGATCAATTGTTGGAGAGTGAGAATGATGCTGGGAGTTGGTGATCTGCTGGTTGGCAAGCTTTATCTGAATGGATGTGTGCTGTGGAGTGAAGGCAGCGACCGACGATAGCTACAGGGTGTTTTCCAGGGAGAAAGTTTGTGCATTTTGTTGATTTTGTATGCTTTGAGTAGTACTGTGTAGAAGATTCAGGCTAGAGATTCCATTGCACATAGCTTTGAGGGTCTGTGCACATGTACACAATAAAACAATTGGATATGGCTGGAGAGGAGGACAAGACATGAAGTTTTCATGGTTCTTGTAAGGATTAGGGTTGGAAAGTAAACTTGGGAATCAGGATGCATATGAGAGAAAGTGACATATAGGACAGTGGCATTGGAGAGATTTTTGACTCAATTGAGAATGTCTGTTGTTGTTTCAGATCAGGATTAAGGTTCATCAGTCCATAGACTGGATATGGACTGACTTTAGGTGCTATTCATGTTCAGATGCTATTCCTTGAAATGAGATGAATGTGTACATTTGAGATGATGCCTGTATATATCCTTTGAATCCCACTCATTGTTTCTTTGCAACCTTCTCTTTTGTGTGCCCATCACTATTGTGAGTCTTGAGTCCTGGAAAACAAATGGTGTGCCACTGTGCACATGCTGTCAAGAGTTTTTACCAAGATGTTGATTTTAGACACCAGAGTGACTTGATTCCAGTGACACCACATCTTATGGGGTATGCCCAAAAGGATCAATCAAAACCCCCAAGGTAGAAAGGTCAAAATCTCAATTGGCACGCTGGTTGGCAATCTTACAGCAAATGGTGAACAAAATGAACTACATGTGAGTGAGGGGGGTTGAATTCCATGATGATAAAAAATGGGATACAAAGTGATGAGAGAGATGGAATGGAGGGTGGGAAACCTGGCTGATTAGAAACTGGCAAGAAAAAATCTAAGGGCAATGTGCTGATAGTTCACACCTTGAAACAAGCACAAAACAGTTCAGTGCTTATTAGCTGGCTTTGCTCCATGTGCTTATCCTGCTTCTGAGTTGCCAGAAGAAAGGGGTTCTCTGGTTTCATCCACTGACCATTATTGCAAACTGATCTGTACCAAGTAGCTTACATATGCATGGCAGCATTCCTATAGTATCATGTTGCTGGATCCAAATTCACTGTCACAGGTGTAACCACTCCCAGTGGCAACTTGTACTCTTTGAATATGGACTGTATACTTGATGACAATAGCAGTGACAGAAATGCTTCAAAGGAAAGCTTGTTGGAAAACTGAGAGCTTTAGGTCATTCTAAGGACAGTTGCACACCACAGGGAAGACTCGGCCATGATAGTAGCTTGCACACTAATAAGGATACAAAGGGAAGAAGCATAATGAGAAAGAAGAAGAGCAGAAACTGAAGATATGTCTGGAACAAAGCTGTATGCATTAAAAAACTGGAAAGTTAAATGCAAGAGAACCATTGATGCTGAGACATGTAAAATATCCCAGATGACTTCTCAAAACTCATGAAAAACACAAGCAGCTGGTTGGCACTTCCTGCAACAGAACAGAACAGAACAGCACATAGAAAGAATGCATCAACATACAACCATTTATCATCATGCTACCAGAGTTCAAAACTTGAGGAAAATCCATCTCAAGCTAGACTTGCAAAGAGAGCCATGAAATGATGATTGCTTTTCTCCCTGTGCTCTTTTGGATGGAGAAAAGGTTAGAGACCACTAATGCATACAAATACCCTACCTACCTCTTTTTGAGTTTTGATAGCTTGATGCCCTGACCACCATGTGTCCATCTACCCTCCTACAAAGAATAAGCCAAACACTATAAGGCTAAACCTAACATCCTGTCTGGACCTCATCTACTGCCTCATAGTCCAGTTTCACTCAATGAAGGTGAAAAGGAATCATTGAGTTGAATAAGATCCTTATGCCTAATTACCCATTTGACCAACTCCTCAAAAGGGGCTTGCAAACTCATCAAACTCTCCTGATCCAAACCCTCACTAAACGGTGCTCCCATTTCTATCAATGAGTTGAATACTACCTGTTTAACCACTCCAGTTCCTTTCCCTTGCCCAACATACACATCCTCATCAGTACCACTGCCACCAGTTTTTATCACTACTTTCTGTGTCAGTATTGTCCGCATCTTGGCTCTCTTGACAGTTTCATCCAAGAAATTATATACCGCCACCTGAGCTGCCCTAATTGAGAGGCCCCGTAGATCCAATGACCACACTGACTCACCAAAGTGGGGACAGTTGTACTGATCAGAGAGACTACGAGCCTTCAACATCATGATTTTTGCTCGTTGCTTCAGCCCCCGCCTCCACAAAGCATCCAGAATAGCATTATAAAAGGAGAAATTTGACTTGTCATCTTGTGCAGAAGTGTAGATCTCGAGGAAATCTGAAACTTCCTGCACCACTGAATCATGTTCCAAAGCCTCTGGCTGCAATAATCCGTCCAAAGACCCTTCACTGACCGGATTGGTCCCTGAACTTGAGTCCTGGACTGGTGGGGGAGAACATATGATGTGATATGCTACTCGGCACAATTCAAACTGGCTACCTTCCAGTGCCTTGGCCAATGGAGCAATAGTGGCATTGTCCATTTCACCAAGAGCAGAGATCAGAACCCCATAACCTGCAGCATCTGGTTCAACATTGTTCCGCTGCATTTCATTAAATATGTCAGCAGCATGTGAATACCAGCCTCCTCTCACATACAGGTTGAGCATTGCCCCATAGACTTTGACATTGACTGCACCTCCAGAGCTTTTTAGCACATCTGAGCATACCTGCAACCAATTTTAAGGATACCCTCTGATAATTACTGCAGGGCTAGCGAACAACACCAAAAGCCTTATAAATCTCTACAGACAATATATTGGAATGCTTTGGAGAACCTCATTGATTCTGAATCTTTGCTTAGGAGTAATCAGATGCTAATACTTCCACAACTACTGACCTAAATTTAGATAAGTTCTCAAACTCCTAATCCCAAATTGACCACTAACTGATGGACTATATTCAACATATTCACTGAAAACAAGAGTGGGGATTTGTCCAGGACAGTAATCCAGCAGTTAAATCCCATAGAAACTCAGGTATTGAGTAGAATTTTGAAACCACAAACCCACCTCATGCCCAGCTTTGGTCCATCCCCGTAAAGAATATGCATTGATCATTGTTGCAAAAGTATGAGAGGTAGGCTTCACTCCATCTCGCAACATCCGTCTGTAAAGTTCTTCAGCTTTCTCATAGCGGCCTCCCTGGGCAACAGCAGCAATGAGGGAGGTGTAGGTGACAGAGGATGGATGGTACCCCACCTCCATGACTTCCACATAAAACCGAACTGCTTCCTCATGCATTCCCTTCTTACCACATGCATCAATGAGCATGTTGTAGGCCACCAGTGATGGTTTTGTTTTCTGTTGCATCCATAAACAAAAATTTACAACCTTCCCACATTGATGAAATCTTACACCTGCCATCTTCACGCAGTGCTCAAAATATACAGGAGTTTCTATCAGATCCTTTGGATTATCGTAACAAAGTATAAAGAGAACAATGACATTGCCCAAGCACCACATCCAAAATCACCAGTAAGTGATGCACACTCAATTGGAGGAGGCACATGCAGGCAAGTGTTATACCAGCTTGTATTCACGGAATACACTGAGCGCTTGATCAAAAAGCCCTGCACGGCAATAGGAAAGAAGGAGGGCATCATATTCACCTCCTTTTGCTTCCAATCCTGCCTCTCTCATCTTCTGAAAAATGTTCTCAACCCTGCGGTGTCTTCCCTTCCTTCCATGAAGTTGCATCATTTTCATCCACACCTAAACAAACCTCAAATCAGTTGTGTGCACATGTCATGAGTTTGTTTCACCTCATATAGCAAAAGTCTGCAAAAACCTGGCAAAATGGCTACTCACCTTATTCTCATATTTGACATGCTTGTGTGCTCAGTCATCCCACATTCCAATGTAGTTCACAGTTATCCAACCTAAAGATTTTTCTTTGTAACTGGAAACTGAAGGCCGAATGTGTTGCAGGACATCATACATCCAGCAGTCAGAGCAGTCAAGGCATATTCTGCCATATTCAAGGAGGGTTATCGAGCATTACTAGATGGCCACCAAAGTAAGTCAGAGAGCTTCTCCCCAGCTACTGACACCATGGAATGTACCACCAAAAACATTTAGACCAAGAGAGGAACAGATTAGGGCTTTACTTTGTTGTCAATCTTGTAGTCAGCAGCTAGCATGTCTTCAAAAATCAGGTCAGCATCATCAACACGATCTGCAAGCCAACAAGCTGTTAACAAATTGGATAGGGGCTTGTAGCCCACCACACTTTTGCTTGCTCGTAGTCCACGCAATAATTGGACTGCTTTATCCACATTGGGTGTATCCCCTCTCAAACACGCTGCAATCACCTGAAGAAACCAGGTGTGAGGTGATTTGACAACCTATTGTAGATTCAAAACCAAACAAAAAGTTATTTGAAAGATACCTGCTGCTACAGTAATCCACCAAATGGTGCAGTTCTTTGTTTATACCACTGTCTTCTTGAGAAGCACAATAGGAATGATAAATATAGTATACATTTTTTATTGCATGAAGCTAAATGTGATAATGACCCCTTTGGTTCCCACCAAAAAAGGATACTAGTGCTGTGCAAATGAATCCATGCTGTCAACAATCTAATCCACAATGGCAATTCCAAGTGCTAATTGTGGCCTCCATTGTATGATGATATCCATTTCAGTTTCAATGTTTACTCTTATACTATTCTACTTATTTGTCATAATCAACAGAAATCTCTGTATTCTTGACATTTCATACATTACATTAAGATGTGTGAACTGCAAATTGTACTGCTGCTCAAGGTACCTCAACTGTAAAAGCAACTCCAATCAGAAAGCCTTCAAAGATACAGGACAACCTTGAAGCTCACTATTTGCTAGTGTCAGTCACATTTTGACTCACCAAATACAGACAACCCAAAGACTACCAAAATCACACTGGAGAATGACCCTGAAGAAGTATGAGCTCCTCCCGGTTTGAAGGTTTGGATGCTGAGTTTGACATCACAACGCTAAACCCTAGAATCCAAACAGATTCCTTCTTGAAACCATAATCTCAAATTCTGTAAATTCATTTGACACAAAGAGATTCTGGTTGACAGAAATTCAAGCTACAGTTTCAAGCATGACCAGATTTCAGAGCTTCAGAAACTCACTCTTTCATATGTGGTGTTATTGGGTTGAACGCCATGTTTTTCCATTTGTAGCAACAATCGGGATGCAGGGAGGACTAAGCCTTGGTTTCCATACCCTCTGGCAATTGCATTGTAAAAGAAGACATCAGGATGTAGTCCTGATGCCTCCATCTCCTCAACAAGGGACTCAATTTCGCCCTCCCTCCCATGTCTTGCAAGCACTGCACCCATGGTCGTGTAGGCCTTCAGTAATCTCACTCGTGCTTCTCTGTTTGACGTTGCACACAAAAACAAAAAATACGATACAGAAACTCCATCTTGTCCTCTTACACTTTCACTCGAAAAAAATTCGAATCCCAGAAGACCGGAACATTCTCCTCATGGACAACGCTCAAGAGGGTTCTTCGGATTCAGAAGGAAGAAAAATCCAAAATGAAAGCACTTACTTTCTGCCGTCGTCATCGTCATCGTTCCTTGTCAGGCTCGGCATTTGCGATGCCGACACGCTTCTCTGAGACTCCAAGACCCTGAAAACGCGAAAGGCGAGGGCCCAATCTAGTTCTCCAACCTTGCCCACGACCTTGTTCCATTCCTCGGACGGAATCTTGTGAAACAACGGCTGGAGAGTCGCCTGCACATCCGCTCCTCCTCGAATCGCCGAGATGACTTGCAGCACCTCCGGACTGGCCTCTAACCTCCACTTGGAGCTTCTAGGCACCTGAGAAGAAGAGGAGGAAGAGGAGACGACATTCTTCTTGTATTCTTCCACGCTACCCACTACCGCACGGGGAGCCAACGAAACTCGCACCAAACTTGCGGTACGGCCACAAAGGGTAAAGCAACGGACGAGGGTGAGCTGCAGAGGAGGATGCTTCTGCTGCGCTCGCACTAACGCAGCGGCGGCAACAGGACACGGATGGCCAGAAACAGAAACACATTCCAAGGACTTGTATATGGACATGAGGCTGGCTTTCGTTTGCAAGCTCTCGTTTGCTGCACTGCGTCACGCTGCTACCCAACGCGAGCTATCCACACACACAAATCAACTACGTTTGTGTTCTTCACCAAGGGAGCGTGCTTCCTTGGTACAGTGTTCTGGGTTTAGGCGTAGTAACACCTAAGAGTGGACTATGGAACTGGGAATGAACTTAATAAGAGTAAAATCTCATCTGTTTCTGTGTAACTAACTATATATTGGATGTGTAAGTGTAGAGATGTGTCAAATTTAGGCCATTTCATGCCCTTTAAAATCATTGAATTGGAAGTGTAAACAAGGGGTGTGTCACACTGTGGGCCTTGCCATTTATGTACATAAAAAAAGTATCTTAATGCAAAAAGAGGAATTATGAAAACTCAAATATTTCACCATCCAAAAATATAATCTTCAAAAAAATCCTCTAAAAGAAACCAAAATCCTTCAACATATTATAACTCTATAACTAATTGCAAGTTTCAACACAAGCCAAAATATCATCTTTCAAAAATCCTCATATAAAAACAGACCTATTATTACCTAGGGGCCAAAATCGCTTAATCTACTATACTCTGTAATGAATCTAAGCACAATATCCTTGCCTTGGTAGTAGGCGAGGCCAACAAACACAATTTTACATGCTACTAATGGCCATGTAGAACCGAGTGAAATTGGGTAAATATATCAAACAGGAAAAATAGTATGTAGATAAGGTTTTTGTTCACATCAAGGTGCTTCACCAATTTTCCGCCAAATCACTTTAAGAATGAAGTAAATTAGGGTTTCCAAAATCAAACATGTATTTGTGACATAAGACAAAATATATTGGATTGACACATTGCAAAGTGTCAATGCCAGTATTGAACTTGTGAGTAGTGAGGTTTGCAATTTGCAATTGTCAAAGATAGGTTAGGTGAAAACAGTAGTAGTTTGATGGGAGAAGGACACCCAATATATATTTCAGGCTTTGGAACTAAAATGCCAAAAGATATGCACTCTTAGGGTGAAAAAAGGAGGAGTACAGAACAATGATGCACACTATAGCTTAATGCTATTGTAGCACTATTAGACTTCTCATGAACTAGTAGCACTAATAAGCTTCTTGTAGCACTAATAAACTCAAGAACCAACAACTATAAGTCTAATGAACCCAAACTGTAATGCCACATTTGTGATATCAATATTGGTCTCATATATATCACAAATTGAATTCAGTTTTAGCTAGGATGTCTTTTGAAGTTGCACCTACCAACCATAACATCAAATTTCTGGTGAAAATGAAAAGATTTAAACTAAATTGTGCATGAATTTCCACCATGCTTATGGTACTCATGGAATGTAAATGAAAGTGATTATAGATATTCTTGCTACCAAAGCCTACTATTGAAACAACCAAAGAACTTCTATTGTCAGAAAAAAAATATGATCTTGCAAACAACCAAAGATCTATATTGCTCTAAACAGAATTGATTAGGGAACTCTGCTAAAATGATACAATATTTACTTGGACCTTTAGAAGGGTAATACACGAAATTGCCCTATCCAAACTTGAACTCAGAGAAGTTCTCAAGATCGATTCAGAAAGCACATGGTGCATTGGACCAAGCAGAAGAAATGGTGCATCAAAATCCAGATGATGAAGTTTAGTGCAGACTGTGCCTGCTGACACCCAAGTTGTAGTGGAAAGCTCTAGAGATCAAACAGCTCTTTAACAACTCCTATCAATTGCTGCTTTGGTGAATATTTACACAGGCCCTTCATTCAAGCATAATGCAGTGAAAAGGAAATTTCTGTCGGTGATCCTTCACTCTCACCACTACACCGTAACCACCATATCAAACACCCACTTCCATTCATTTTGAGAACTGCAATTGCAGGTTTTTGATTTCTAAAGCTTGCACTCACTCTGTCTGCTCTTAGTTGGCAAGTAATCCAGTAAGTTATAAATCAGCATCATGTTCTCACTACAACCTATTGCTGAGTTAGGATGGTATAATAGTTCCCAATACCAGTACATACCACCTGAACAAAGACAATGAGAATGGAAGATACCAAGGTCCTCAAGTACAGCACTCTGACAACAATTAAAAATGCAGATATGACAGGTGTTGACATAATGCCAAAAGAAAAACTCCACACATAAGCAGGCTTATGGTCAACAATTTTACCAAAATAGATTTCACCAAACTATGGTCAAGTTCTGATGATTGACACATAAAAGAGAAAAATGAACCACATTTGTGTTGTGTCCTCTGAAAGGAATTCTAAAATCAAGCCATCTGAAGAAAGCATTGATCTGCAGCTCCATATCACTTGGAGCTATGTAATGTCGTTTCTGCAAGGTTTTCACTTTGAATTCATCTCAGTTCCAAAGTCATAGTGTACGACTCTATGAGGTTTAGAAAATTCACCAAAGAATGAAGGCTGATGTCCAGACTTACATGGGCAATAATAAATGTGTTCTTTGAGGTGAAGTGGTCTAGAAGTGTACAAAAACTGTTTTAACTCTAATAAGTGCATAGCTACCAAGAAAAAAGAATTGAAATTGCCAGGACAACACTCTTTCAAGACTTTAAGATGCACCCAATTCTGTCTGGGCACTCTCCAGGCCTAGCTGGTCCAGATTCTCCTCCTACACACAACCAAAGGTGTCACAGTTATTGAAAAATTCCAATGGGAGAAATCTTTAATCATCCTGCTGCTCATGTCCCTTGCAATTTATAACTTTACTGTGCTGTAGAGCAAACTGCCACAGAACTGCATGTCTACCAGCAGCATGTTGGGTATAAGCCGAAATCAAACAGAGGTATTCACACTTCTCTGGCTCGAACACTTTACCGTTTCACCCGCTTGTCCCTCCTTTGAAGCATCTAACAACAGACCATTTCCTTTGGAATTTGGTATGCTTTCATCGTTCAAACTCTCAGTGCCTAGCTCTGTGTGGTCATTTGCTGCATTCAACTCCTACAGAGCCGTAAGTGAATGCATCAGTGAGAGCCATTTGCAGGACTTGTAGTCACATCAATAATAGGAGATTAACAAGAAGATCACAATCTATCATGATAAGTTAGTCAGCATGCATGCCATTTGCTCCTCAGGATTAGAAGAATCACTGTCAAATTGATTTACAAGAAACCTCACTGGTACATCCCAGGGGTTAAGAAAGGTGTTGCAAGTAAGAAGATCATTTGAGACAAAGTAAGGAAAAAAAACTACAAAACTGAACATCACATTAGAAGGCACAGAAATGTACACTTCCAAACAGATAGAAAAAGCCTCAAATTCCACCTCTGAAGGATTAGTTGGGATGTCTTCATGCAGTGAACCATCAGTAGTATCCATGGCTTGTGGTTGCTCATTCTCTTCTTGGTTAAGAGCTTCAGCTTCCTCAGCTGCTTTCCTCTCCTCTTCTTTTTTTCTCTGAGCTTGCACTACTACTACCTGGATCACACACAACAGCACTGCAAGATCAAATAACCTCAAGAAAACAAATTGTCATAAAATGTGAGAGGTTTCCAAAAATACAAGCTTAACACCTTCCAAAGCTCTCATAACAAAAGCATTGCTCAGAGTAGACATGCTTGCTCAGAGATACTCAGCCCAAAGCACAAAGAGAGATATGGCAAATGAAGAACCTACAGGCAAGAACCGCAGAACTTTTGGTGGTGTTGTTTCCTCTGCAGTCACCTCCTTGCCTCCTGGACAAGGAATTCACAACAGAAACTCTATAAGAAGCTTATCTCCTCTGCTGCAACAGGAAAACATGATGAGTCATGCTGTGTCTGCAAACAACCCTAACTTGGACATTCTATTCCCCTATACTTGGGATGCCTGGTACAGCCGGTGAACCACCATCTGAGTTCACTTGACTAGTATGGATAACATCAAGCAAACACCCACAAAGAGACAGAGAGACAGCGAGAGAGACAGAGAGAGAGCTGCATCTAAAGCCACTTGAATGTAGCCATCAAACCTAACCAACAGAGCTGTGGTTTCAACTCTGGCGAGACGAAGGACATACCATTGGCATTGGCCGGTGGCGCAAGGGGAACCCACTTGTACAGAAGAATTCGAGAGCCGGAGGCGGAGGGAGACGGAGATGCAACTTGCGTCCACGATTTCCGCCATCGCCTCACTTTTCCTTGAAAAACTGAAGCTGGTCCGTGCCTGGTTGACGACCTGCTTCCCATCCTCGTGGTCCCCCCGGCTCCCTCCATCTTTCTCGCACCCTCTTCTTCTTCTCGCCCACCCCAAAAACCCCACCCCAAAAACCAAAAACCGTAAAATTTCTTCCTCCTTCCTCCAGTAGCTATCACCCAATCCTCCTCCTGCACATTCCCCCCGCTCCTTCCATCTTCTTCCTCGCACCCTTTTTCGTCTTAAACCGAAATCCCTAAAAACCGACTTTCTTTCTTCTTCTTCTTCTTCTTCTTCTTCAAGAGTCACTGGATCCTTACACAAGAGTTGGAAACATCAACAGAAGAGAAAGCAATCGCTTTGGAGCTTGCAGCCATGACGAAACAAGCATGTGAGGAGCAGCCAGGAGCGCCAACTCTGCAGTGCAGAAAACTCCGAATTTGTGGCAAACCCAGAAAACTAACCAGGTTGGAAATCGAACCAGTGTTGTGCAGGTATTGGTTTTGAAAAGAATATACGGTCCCGAGTATAATATATTTTATAACTTTTTCTTCTTTTTTTTCAGAACCTTCAAATACAGCTCAATTGATTTTTCTCAATTCATGACAATTATTGGATATAAGGTTTAGGAGTGTTGAACTGAATAATACAGTTTCAAGTAGAACATAGCATCATGATTTTAAAAGTTTTCTTCTGATTCAACTTGACATGGAATTCATCATATAGCTTTCCTACGCATTTTAGATTGTCACAAAACTTTAAAAAAGACATTGAATTACAGATTATATATGAGCATACCTAATGCAAGGTATGTTTAGAATGTAAAATAATATAAAAACTTTGATCTATACCTCAAAATCTTGACATACTCTGATCATACTTGAAATTTTTTTTTTATTCAATGTGATAAGAAAAACCTTAAACTCTAATAGTACTCATCTAAGACACTCAAACTTGAGCAGGTCCTCAAAAATTTCTTTGACCTAAAACCGACAAGTAAAAGGTTCCAATTTTACCCAGGTTCTACCGTGATGAACAATTCACAAATAAAGATCTATGTCAAGGTCTTTATACTTAGATCGGGTCAGGTTCTTGATACCTAGATCCAAAATCATCGGTTTTAACACTTGCATCTGGGTACCAACACAACACTCGTTTGAGCCTTGCGTCTTTTGATTAATAGTTACTTCAGCAATTGTGAGCTAGCCAGGAAGTGAACAACTCAGTTGCCTTGTTTACATTACAATCTTTTTAAACTTGGGTTCTGAGTGTGACAAAAAAGGAGGCAACCTAAAACCTCAAACATGCTATTCAAGCAGTTGTCATTTTTTCACAATAGATTCATAGGTCCATACATTACAGTTTTGCTTCTTCAATCTTCCGATCACTTCTACCACCTAACCTTTCCCCGAACATAACATCTGTTGTGATTCATCTCTGCTGACTGGCTATGAATCTTGTTTTTTTTGTTGAACCTATCTTCTACCTAATGATGTTTTGTAGAGATTGTTGGATCAAATCTTTCCAGACTCTCTCAATTGGTCATCTTGGTCTTACACTTAATCAAATCCTCAACAACAACCTCATAGATGCACTTTCAACAAGTCACTCAGAAATTTAGCAAAGAAGAGACGATATTCCCAACTACACCGCATTCCCTGAAGTTCCCTGGACAAGGGTTTGAACTTTCTGAACAACACCCCAACTGAATACCCACAAATACTCTCCCTACATTAATTCACTTGGAAATTAAAGAGAGAAAAACAATATCCCATAACAACACAGATTTTTTTTGACAAGATTCAGACACCATAATCCCCAGAGTTCCTAAGATAAGGGTCTCAACTTTCTGAACAAGACCCCAATTGAATCCCCACGGATTGATGTTCCCTCAGACTGGCCAGCATTGTCCCCTACAGAATTTCATCAATTCCAACAGCTTTACTTATTTGTTCATTCATGCCATTCTATCATGCTTCAAACATTCCCACTCAAGTACGTAGTGGAATAACACTTAGAATTGGAATATCTTCTAGAACAAAGGTTGAGGGCATTCTTCCCATCAACATTTACTTCACAAGCACTATAGACTTTTATTCCTATCTACTTCTTTCTACTATCATCACACACAATCCACTAAGAACACCAAAGGAAAGAGAGCTTAGCTTCCGGAATCCCTTCTTCTTTTATCTTGGCATCCACCATCTTCTCCGCAAGTCCATCCTCATTTGCCTTTGCAGAGCCTGCCATTTCCAAAACCATTGAAGAATAACAAACAGAATTCATCACACCCATAGTTCAGGACTTTCACAAAGCAAGCGCACACCAACAAACATCTGATAGAAATAACCTGCAACAGACAACACGAACACTCCCATATCCACAAAACCAGAAACAATTTTATCAACTAACCCATCTTCTATCATTTTTTGCACCATCCGCCTACTCTGCCAATTCATTAGATCTTCATCCCAATGGATTTTTAGTTAACCTCCTTTCATCCCACACTAGGACTATGCCAAATAAATTTCCAACTAGACCTAGCCTGAGACACATCTTTTAACCCTTTTCCTTTTTTTTCCAGTTTTCCAGAACTAAAAATGACCAGAACCATATGAGCCACCAAGGGTGTTTCCACATTCCATTGAAATTTGACAATAACTCCAACATCTCATCAGCCTGAGAAACACAGGGTAGCCTTGTTTTTGCATGATAACTAGGTGTCAGTTCAAAACCACACTTTGACACGCCTTCAATCTACTAGGAGTCGCAATGGAAAATTGTGTATTGAATTATAAGATACACACTACAGGTATTCCACGAGTTGAACTTGAGGAAGCACAATCAAATAACAAAACAAACTGGCCGTGAAGCCCATGTGATCAACAAGTCTCCAGTCCTGATTGCAGTCCTTGGAAGCAACCTGTGATCCCAACTTGTAACTGGAGAGTGCTCTTTGTCCATCCATGGTGAACATCTGTATGTTGGCACACGCAAACTCATTCTAACAAATGTTAAGAGCCATTTTCTTCATCAATTTTAATCTTTCAACATCCTGCACATCACATGACTCCCGAGTGCTAAGCAGGGAACATGAAAACTGTCCAAGTCTGGCGAGCAGGTGAAGTAATACTAGAAGAAACCTAAGTAATGCATCTGTAGGCTTCCTGCACACAAGCCATGGCCAAAAAGTTTAGGTTGCCAAACCACCTTCACAAGTACACAGTTCCAGAGGTTTTGGTAGAACAGAGTGGTAGTGTTCATCTGGTTGCCTATAATTTTACATGGCTTTGCAATCGTTTTTAGAATGAAGCTACTGTTTTGGATTCTCAAATCAGTTATTTCGTATGAAGGGGAATTGGAATTACCAATGCTGTCATATGAGGAGAGAAGATGGACCCAACACTGGAAACCACTCATTTGGAGATGGCTAGAGAATTTGTATCAAAAGGTCTACAACTGTTCTCATGTTATTGATTTCTTGGTTACTGTTGCTAGATGTATAATGGTCCTTCAGTGGTCACTGTCTATTTTTTTGTCTTTGGCCTGGAGTATACTCAGAAATTTATTGTAGGGTTCCTGTGAGTCAAACATAACAGTTCTTGGTTCATAAGATAAAATTGTCTAAGATATGTGTAATACTCTGCAATTTCACCTAATTATCTGACATGTTGAGATGTGAGTTGAGGTGTTAGTGCAAAAACCAAACAACATGTGCAATTGGAGTTGTACTTGCTGAGAAGGCCTCGAGATTCAATGTTGCAAAGGACATCTTCACTCAGGTCAGAATTATTTGCAGGCATGATCAGAAATACTGGGCAAGGGTGGGTCCAGGATGTAAGCTGAATCTGAATGCACACCACAAGTAAGAAGAGTTACAAATTTGGCCTTCCTTGTATCTGAAAGAAGGTTCAGATAAAACTTCACCAGCAGCTAAAAGCCAAGTTTGTAGATTGTGGCTCCCTTGACTTCTTAGAGGCAACCTAGTTTTAACTACTGTCAAGGTGTCCATACAATCCTGACTTGGGGTCTTAGCAAGAGTCAAAATGGCAAGCTTACATTCACAAATCAAATTGCTATAATGTTCAATTTATTGGTGTCATTATTTCTAACTAAACTAGTACAGTTGAACTAACACTTGCCTCTGCTAAGACTTACTCGCACCTTCTGTTTCAACCTTTACTTTTGACACACCATTTTGTATGCATGGTATGGCACAGAACCAAGATTTCCTCACCATCCCCTATAGAAAGTCATTATGGAGCACATGAGCAACAGTATGAAAGCTGCAACATACAAACCCTCCACAAGAAGGCACACCAAGTGCTGCTCAAACTTAAATTGCCTGGTGTCAGTACAATCATCACATCCCCAAACAATCCTAATTCCTCATGTCACTGCCATGGCATACTTATGTTTGTTTAATCAACTCAATTCTTGGAGGCCAGTATCTCTCACAAAAAGATGAGGGGTCCCTTAAAGCTTTTTGTGGCCTCCAGTATACTGTAGTTGTAGCCTCAATGTTTCCTGCCTGAAAACACCATGCACACAAACCTAAAAGGAAAGCATAGAATAATGTGCTTGTGTGCTTATGAAGATCTATAGCTGCAACCACAATGTGTCTATGAAGATCTCCATGACAACAGCTTGATAGACTGCAAACATAATCGCAATAACCATGTGAAGGTGAGACTTGCACAATTTGTACCGAGGTACTATGTCCAGTGATATTTACCTGATGATTTGTGCATCCTTTCATCGCAACACTTGGAATTGTCCTAGTGCAAAGTGTGATAAATGCACGAGGAAAACTCATTACCTGAAGCCAAAGCCAAACATGTTTTGGCAAATTCTTGAGGTTATTGGGCGTCTTTGGAAACCAGTGATTCTGCAACTATTCAGACAGTAATGCGGGATCGCGCGACCTTAGCTAGAATCGTATCACACTACGTGCCAGAAAACACATGCAAAAGCGAAGGAACAAACCGGAAAACACACGCTCGTATTCATCCCATATTCATTACCAGAAGAATTTTAGCAGCATAGTATATAAACCCCCTGGATACAACCTTGAATTCATACCTTTCTCGGCCTTTTGGCTAAGATCAAGTGTAGTATCTGTTCTTATCAGTTTAATATCTGATACGAGGCTCATCGAGCCTCATGATATTAATCTAATTTTTCTCGGGGGCGGGGCC